>Ga0102590_1000340_pt1 | contig 113309 bp, 121 predicted proteins | sample AraplaMF_Col_mMF_FD_76859 | JGI IMG/M metagenome (GOLD analysis project Ga0102590, IMG submission 76859) | Arabidopsis root microbial communities from the University of North Carolina, USA - plate scrape MF_Col_mMF | ecosystem: Host-associated > Plants > Roots > Endosphere | place: USA... | reverse complement strand
CCATCCCCGCTCCGCCGACCAAGCGTCCTTAGAAGACGCCCTCAGTGAACGAGGACGGGTGCAGCATAGGGGAGGCGGGAAGGGCGTCAATTTTGTTGGCGAGTTTGCAAGCTCTATCAACACTGCCATTTTGAGACTTTATGGCTCGGTAAATAGATGCACTTCATGCTGTTGTGAAACCGTTGCCGGCTTCAGATCGTGTCCCACGATCACATCGTAAGTTGGTGCGCCCAACAACGGAAATATTTCTATTTCGCATCCAACATATGGATAGCCGCTGATCATTCGAGTGTACGTTTGGAAGGAAAAGTCACCACTCTCTGGTGCTGGGGCCTTCCTAGATCTACCACCAACGTATCGTGCATATTCGTTAGTCTCGCCAAGGATCAGCGGTAAAAGAAGCGGAATAAAACCATGGCGCCCTCGGTAGGCAGTTGTGAACGCATGAGCCATTTTCGCTAAAAGCCGAACAAAAGCGTTGATGGAGACGCTGCCAATATGGAAGCGGTCTATCGTGTCGGGGAGCGATCTTGAAAAGGCGTCGATAACGGATGGGTGCGGCCACTGCCAGAAGCCCATCTCCTGATGCAGTTCGCCTTTTGCCAATATCCGTCCTGTTCGAATGGTTGGCGGACTGAGATCAGGTAAGCAGAATGCAGCCAGATGATCTTCGGGCTTTAGGGTAATTCTGCGAGGTGTCTCTTTAAAATAACCCTTCACGTCCAGCACGTTTGGTCGTTCTTTGGGGCGCCGTGTAGGCGACTTGAATTTAGTCCGAAACTCGAGAAGCATTTCTCTAGCGACCACACCTTCAAATTTGGCGGTGATCTTTGCGCACGGCTTGCAGCTAGCCCTGGGAAGCTCGAAGGTTCCACCAAGCGCGTATGGAGCTATGTGTTCGAGTGTCAGCGCTTCGTTCGACCCGCAGTAGATGCAGGCACCAACCGGATCAGAAACTAATCTCTTTCCGCGTTTTCTGAACATTGAGGCGCTCAAGCAAGCGTAGGGCGAGTTGAGCGGAGCGAACCCACGGGTGCGTGCTCGAAATGATGGGTTTCGCTGCGCTCAACTCATCCTACGCTTGCTGCGGCGCCAATCCACCCTTCGCGTGCTTCAACTCCAGGCCATCGTTTTGCTGCAGGAAGAGCGTCTCCAGCGCGAACTCTTTCCGGGCGGCGACGTTGAGCCCCTATGCAGATGCTCTTTTCGTTCGTGCTGGGGGCTGCGGTGTCCGCCTTCAGCGCGGTGGCTCTCGCGGCGCCGCCTGCGATCGTACCCGAGGGCTGGAAGCTGGCCCGCGAACCGGGCGGGACGGCCCGCACCTTCGTGTCGCCCGACGGTTCGGCGCGCATTCGCTTCGGACACGAACCCGTGCAGGCGGGCAATCGGCAAGCCGACGCCACGCGCTTCGTTCGCAAGCCGGGCGAGCGGATCACCTACCAGCAGCGCGGTGACACATGGTTCGTGGTGTCGGGTTATCGCGAGGGAGAGATCTTCTACCGTAAGGGCAACCTGGCCTGTCGAGGCTCGCGATGGAATCTCATCGAGTTCCGCTACCCGCGCGATGCCAAAGAAAAGATGGACGCGACGGTCACGGCGATCGCCCACAACATGGGCGCATACCGGAACGACTGCGGTTGAATGTGCGCAACCCGCCGCGCGCGAGTCCGGCGATTGATGAATTTTCGCGTTTGGACTCTGTCATTTCATAGCGCAGCCATGGTGGCGCCGGGGTACAAGCCCACGAATGTTCAAAGCATTCTGGATTGTCTGGGTCGTGATCTTCGTCGGGCTGGCCGTCGCCGCGTTGAAGTTGATCGTCGGATGGTAGTGCCGCCCCGATCTGGCGATGCGGTATCAGCCAGAGGCAAAAGCCCGCCGGTTCGTGCCGGCGGGCTTTTTGTCGAGACTGCTAGTGAACGTGCATCAGCCAGTAGCCGCCGCCGCCGATGACGATCAGCGCCGGAATGCCCCAAAGCAGGATCACAGGCATGTTGTTCTCCTCTGGTCGTTTCGCGACATATAAACGCGCCACAAGCCTGTCGGGTTCATTCCGCCCCATGTTTGGCCGGTGCGTTTCACGCGTGCGTAACCACCTTCATCATCCGCGCGCGCGGCCAGGAACGCCGCCCAGCAGCATCTGTTTGCGTTCGTCAGATGGGATGCAGCGCGGGATGTTCATTGAAACAGTGCTATGGTTCATGGGGCTGCTGGGCACGGCGGGCGGCGTGCAAGTGGTGTTGCTCATGCGGGTCGACGCAGCAGTGCGAGCGCAGCGCACCGATCGGGCCGTTTCAAGACGCCCGCGCGCAAGCTTCGGGATTGCGAGTTGTCTTGATCGCGACCGTCACGCATGCAACCGACGATCTCTATCAACGCTCCCTCTTTGAATCGCACTGGATCATTCCACCCCAAGTCAGAATCCAGCGATCCTTGGGGAATATCTTGCAGGCACACTCCCAGGCAGCTCGGGCGATCGTGACATTCGCGCATACGGCAACTGTCCGGCCGCGATGTCCTTCGCCAATCGACTCCACCTTGAAGCCGAACTCCTTCGCCACATCGGGCAGGTTGGGGTTGTGGACCGATTGCAGCAGTTCGTGGAAACGGTGCGCGTAGTCTTCGTGCCCCTCGGCGATTTCCTCGGCGAGGTCGCGAAGCTCTCTGAGCAGTCGAAGGGTATGGGCTTCGCCATCTTCATCCACGGTTCCGGAATTCCTCAGTGCGCGCCTCAGTCCGTTCTTTGGCCTCGCGCCACTCCTTGCGGAAGTCGTCGGCGCTCTGGTCGTTCTTGCGCTGCTCGGGAGGCACATCCTTCAAGTCGTCGTCGGCCGTCGCCACGGCATCAGCGCCGCTCCGGTAAATCCTCCAGAGCACGTCGTAGTATTCTTCCGTGACGCCGTCGCACCCATCGCCGTCCCGTGGGTCGGGTGCGATGCCGGTCACCGACATGATCCGGTCGTGGTACAAGTCGACCCAGGCGTTGAACGCCTCTTCGTCGTGCGGATCGACGGCCTCCGCAACTGCGGCCTTGCTGCGGGCCAGCGCGTTCTTACTTGCCACGGCCGAATCCCTTGGAGACCTGCTTCTTCAGGCGTTCGATCTCTTCGGAGAGGAACGCGTTGGCGATCAGCGTGATGCGCAGCGCCCCGTAGACATCGCCGTTCGCCAGTTCGATGGCCTGGCGCATGTCCTCATCGAGCGCTGGCTCGACGCAGTTAGGCAGCGCGTTCATCGACCCGCACCGCCGCAGCCATGAGGAAGAACGAAAAGGCGAGGGCGGTCGGCGGCATCGGGGTCTCCACAGCAGTGAGCCGTGAATAGAACAAATAGAGAACGAATAATCAAGCTGGAACTTGCTTCTGCCGAGTGAGTTTCCGCGCTCGGAGGCGGAAATGTCAGGAAAAAAGATCGAGCTTGCCGAGGAATATCGAGCCGCTGCAGAGGCCTATCGCCAAGAGGCTCAGCGTTGCCCGACACCAGAGGCGCGGGCGGCTTTGGAGGCTGAGGCAACAGCGATGGAGAGCCGCTATTTAAATTTGATAGGGCGCAGTCCGACGCGGACCGCTAGATGGCCCGATGCTCAAGAGATCAAATTACGCCTGGACTCCTGAAGACGAAGCCAAGCTGAAAGAGCTGGCGGGACAGGGCGTTTATCTTCGCAACATCGCGCTTCGTCTGAAGCGATCCGAGAGCAGCATCAAGAAGCGGTCGCGCGAGCTTGGCATCGAGGTCAAGAGGACGCCGCGCTCGCGCTTCTCGTTCAGCAAGCTATAGCAAGGCCGATCTCTCAGCGCCGCCGCGTCGACCGGCGATTATACGGTGATCGATTGGTCGGGCTGAGAGAGATGCCTTCGCGCTGGGCCTTGCTCCTGATCGCTGCCGGCGGCCGCTGAAGTTTCATGCTGATGACGCCTGTCGGCGTGTTGCCCTTCGCGAGCTGCTTCAGGTTCTTCAGGTCGGCGTCCGACCATGGTTCGCCCAAGCGGCGCTTGTACACCGGGTTGGCTTTGCGCGGTCCCTTCTTGCCAATCGGCGAGCCGGGACGCTTCCATGCTGCCTGGGCCATCGTCACGCCGCCTTTCCTGATTGCTCGGATTTCGGCACGGCGTCGGCATTCACAGAGAGCTTCACGACATCGCCCTCGACGGAGCCGACCAGCTTCTTGTCGATGTAGTGGTGGTGGCCCTGGTGGCCGGAAGGGTTGTCTTTCTTGGTGAGCTTGATGCGATCACCCTCGACGCCGTCAACGGTGCCGACTGGCGCACCATCCTTGCCGATGATTTTCATGTGCTCTCTGATGTCGGACATGGCTTCCTCCTTGTTCTGGTTTGATAAAACCAACCGCAGGAGGGGGTTCCAATGAAACAAGGCCGACTGGGCGGTGTTCTGGCCTTATGGATGCAAAACTGGACAATCTGTTCACGTTGACCGAGCGAATGCTGCTCCACGTGGAGCATGGGATTCCGCCGGAACATGAGGTGACGCTCGAGATCAAAAAACTGATCGACGAGCTGCGTAAGGAACACTGCTTGCCGTTGCCCGTTACAAAATCACTTCCCGGAACGGCTTAGCGCTTTGGGACACCTCCGCTAGGCACCACCGGGAGCGAAAGGCCCGGAGGCCAAGCGCGCCGGGCTTTTTCGTGTGTGCCTGGAAGAAGCGATGCTTGCCGTGGATATGACGACGATTGCGGGCGCCTCCTCGCAGCGATGCTGTCGTCGTGATCGCCAATGCGGCCAGTCTTTGTTTTCTCGCAGGCATCCTGTTCTTCAAGATCAGGGAGATGGTTCGAGGCTCAGGTCCTCGCCGATGAACCATTTCGGCTGTGTCCCCGACTAAGGGCGGAGAGCCCGGGGACACCTGGGAATCCGGTCCACGTGCGGAGACCCACGCGATGCAGATGCGCCCGTCGACATACTGGCTTTCCGCATGCCTGGCCGTGGCGGCTTTCGCCGGGTTGCCGGTGGTGGCGGCCGCAGACGAGACGGATTTCTGCATCAAGCAATCGGATGAGCTCGCGGTCTCCGTGTGCTCGCGCGCCATCGAGACGCAGCAATACACCGGCCGAAGCCTCGCGCGGCTTTATGCGCGCCGCGGCGGGGCGTACCAGGCCCACGGCGATCTCGACCGCGCCGAGGCGGATTTCAACGAGTCGATGCGGGTCGATCCGACGTATCCGTCCGCCTACCTCAACCGCGGCGTCAATTGGTATCGCAGGGGCGACCTCGACCGGGCCATCGCGGACTATGACCAGGCGATCCGGCTCGATCCGAAATATGAGGTCGCCTACGCCAACCGCGGCGCCGCCTGGGGCACCAAGGGCGACTTCGGCCGGGCCATCGCGGACTTCAACGAGGCGATGCGGCTCGATCCGAACGATGCTGACGCCATCTACGGCCGCGGCCTCGTCTGGGGCCGCAAGGGCGACCTCGACCGGGCCATCGCGGACTATGACCAGACGATCCGGCTCGATCCGAACCATGTAGCCGCCTACGTCAACCGCGGCGGCGCCTTCGGCCACAAGGGCGACCTCGACCGGGCGATCGCGGATTTCGGCGAGGCGATCCGGCTCGATCCGAAGGGCGCCCAGGCCTACTACAACCGCGGCGTCGCGTGGGAGATGAAGCGCGATCTGCAAAAGGCATTGGCTGACCTCAAAATGTTTTCCCGGCTCGCGCCATCCGACCTCGACGGCCGCAAGGCCATGGAGCGCGTGCAGAAAAAATTGAGCGCAAGAGAGCGCAGCCTGGAGCGCGGCCCGGGCTAGCTTCATTGGCGTCGCGGCACGGCCTCCAAGGTGAGGGCGCCGCGGTGTCGCACCGCCGCCACAGCGGACGGATTCCTCGCGGTTGTCCCTGCCAAACGGCGCCCCCCGGCTCGCCGGCCGGGGATCGCCGCGGTAGCATTCCCGGTGGGATACACCCGGATGGGAAACGCAACATGCGTGCGCTGTTCGCAAGTTTCGTCATCGCCTGTTCCGCCTTAGCCACCGCGCATGCGGCCGACCTGCCGCTGAAGGCCAATCCGCCGCCGCCCGTCCCGTCATGGGCCGGGTTCTATGCCGGCCTCAACGTCGGCTACGGCTGGGCCGCTGCCGACCCGAAGCTGACGTCCGCCGTCAACTTCAACCCGGGCGCGATCCCGTTGCAGATCCCGTTCGAAATCGCGCTGTCGCGCAAAGGCGTCATCGGCGGCGGCCAGTTCGGCTACAACTGGCAGTCGGGAAACATCGTCGCCGGCCTCGAGGCCGACATTCAGGGCAGCGCCGTCCATGGCTCCGGCAGCTATTTCTATACGGGTTTCCTGGGCGGGCTTCCGATCAGCAACACGGTCGACAGCAGCATCGACTGGTTCGGCACGGTGCGCGGCCGCCTTGGCGTGACGCTGCAGCCTTCCTTCCTGCTCTATGCAACGGGCGGATTGGCCTATGGCGGTGTGTCGTTCAATGCGAACGTGATCGCTGTCCCGGCCACCGTCACGACGTTCCAGGGCTCGACCAGTGGCATCCGCACAGGGTGGACCGCAGGCGCCGGCGCCGAATGGGCGATCGCGCCGCGCTGGACCGTGCGGGCGGAGTACCTGCACGTCGATCTCGGCTCGACCTCGGTGTTGGAGCTCGACCCCAAGTTCCCGACCTCCTCGCTCACCTATCGGCTGAGCCACGATATGAACATCGTGCGCGGCGGGATCAATTACCGGTTCTGAGCAAGCGCGGCGTCGCGGGCGCACCCGCCGCCGTCATTCCGCGCCGAGGGAAGGGTTGGAGGCCGGGCCCTGGAATTGAACCAGGGCTAGCGAGGTCTTGCGGGACCCCACGCGTCTCCCTCTCCGCCACCCGGCCATGAGAAATCGTAGGCATTCTCGTCATGGCCCGGCAATTTGATTTTTGCGGCTTGCTTAATGGTGGAACTGTGGACGTCCTCCGATACCTCAACTGTCCGGTAAAGCCGGACATTTCGGCAGGGCCGTCACTGATACGCCGCCACCGAACAGGGTTTACGCGCCTTCGGCGCTGCCCACCGTCCGCTTTCTGGTTTTGACGGCATAGACGCCGATCGCCAGCGCTCCCACACCGGCGAGGCCCGCCAGAGCCCCGTAGCCCAACGCCGCTGCGAGCGCCGCGAGAACAATCAGGCCGAGTGCGCCGAGGACCATGCCGAGGACCCGCGACTGGCCCGGCGGCTCCACATACGACTGGTAGGCATACCAGGTTGCGATCCCCAGGATGGGGAAGAGCAGCACAAGATCGACGCGGATGTTGCAGTCTGAATCGCACAGGACGCCGGTCGCCACATGATACTCGTAGACGGCGTAGAGCAGCCACAGGATGGCCGCCACGAACACGCCCAGACGCGGTTGCTGAAATCCCGCCAGCAGGAGGAACAAGGCCGTCATTCCGGCGACGATCGCGAAGATGTGCATCGTTGTTTTTCCAATCGACTCCTTCGCGCCACCCACCGCCGTCATTCCGGGGCGGCGCGTAGCGCCGAACCCGGAATCCATAACCCCGAGTCGTGGTTATGGATTCCGGATCGCCCCTTCGGGGCGTCCGGAATGACGGCGGAGTTTGTCGCTGCGGCCGGGCAAACTAGCCCGGCGACAGGCCGTGCTTCTTCAGCGTGTCCGCGCGCGCCGGCGCGGTCAGGAACGTCTGCAGCGCCTTGGCGGCATCCTTGTCCTTCGCGCCGGCCGGAATGCCGCTCGAGAAGGTCGTGATCCGCTGCACGTCGTTGGGCAGCGCGCCGAGGAAGTCGATGCCCGGCTCATGGATGAGCTCGCTGACCTGCTGGAAGCCGATCTCGGCCTCGCCGCTGCGAATGAGGGACGCGACCGGCACGCCCGGCTGCGTGATCTTCGCCTTGGCCTTGATCTGATCGGCGACGCCCCACTTCTCGAACAGGCTCACCAGGTAGACGCCGCTCGGGCCGGTCGAATAGCCGACCGACCTGGCGGCGAGCAGCGACTTCTTCAAGGCTTCGCCGGAGCTGAAATCGGGCTTCGGGGCCCCGGCCTTCACGGCGATGCCGACGCCGGACTTCACGACGTCGACCTTGGTGCCGGCCGCGATCTTGCTGTCCTTGATGAAGGTGTCCATCTCGGGCGAAGCGACAATGACGACGTCGTAGGCTTCGCCGTCGGCGACCTTCTTCTTGATGTCGACGGTGCCGGCCCAGGTGATCGCGACCTTGTGGCCGGAGGCTTTCTCGAATTGCGGAATGAGCTCGGCGTAGGCTTCTTTCACCGCGCCCGAAGCGAGCAACTTCAGCTCCGCCGCCGTGGCGGCGCCGGACAGCAACAGGCCGCAAGCCGCGGCCAACGCGAGTTTGGCTTTCATGATGACCTCCCAGGGATGGATGTTTTTTGGGAAGTCTATCGTTCGAATGGGGGACGGGGTAGCCGTCAGGGCGCTTTCAATTGCTTTTGCGTCACGAGCCACAAAGGCGGTGTCATCGCCGGGCTTGACCCGGCGATCCATGAGCGCGCGCGGTGAAGGCAGTCTTACGCAAGACTTCCGCTGTCGAAGCAGGGTCATGGACCCCCGCGTCAAGCGCGGGGGTGACAGTGTGCTTGTTGGACAAGTGTGCTCCCACGCAAGGAGAGGGCACAACAACAGGCGCTTCGCACTTCTGACGCAGTCAGATGCTGTCAGATCAGGGCGCTTCGAGCCCGTGCTTCTTCATCACGGCGAGGCCTGTGGGCGCGGTGAGGTATTTGATCAGCGCCTGCGCGTCGGCCGGGTGCTTGGCGCCAGTATGGACGCCCGCGGTGAACACCGAGATGAGCTGCAGGTCGCCGGGCAGCGGGCCGACATAGTCGATGCCGTCGGCGTGGGCGATCTCGCTGATCTGCTGGAAGCCGATCTCGGCTTCGCCGCCCGCGACCAGCGGCGCCACGGTGCCGCCCGAGGGGATCTGCTTGATCTTCGGCTTCACGCTGTCGGCGATGCCGAGCTTTTCGAACAGCTTTTCCAGATAGACGCCGCTCGGGCCGGTCGAGAGGCCGATGCTTTTGACGTTCAGCATCGCGCGCCGGAACGCGTCGGCGGTGCTGACGTCGGGCTTCGGCGCGCCCTTGCGGACGCCGATGCCGATGCCGGTCTTGGACAGGTTGGTGGCGGAGCCCGGCACGATCTTGCCCTGCGCCGTGAGGTCCTTGATCGAGGCGTTCGAGCTGATCACCAGATCGAACACCTCGCCGTCGGCCATGCGCTTGATGATGTTGACGGTGCCGGCCCAGGTGGTCTCGACCTTGTGGCCGTTCGCGGCCTCGAACTGCGGCACGAGCTCGAGATAGGCCTCGCGGGTGGCGAGCGACGACAGGACCGTGATGGTGCTCATTCTTTGGTGCTCATGGAGACAGTCTATTCCTGAACCTTGATGTTGGCGCGTCGGATCACCGGCTCCCAGCGCTCCATCTCGGCCTTGAGATGGGCGGCGAGCTCGGCCTGGGTGGAGCCGACGATGATGACGCCGAGCTTGTCGAGCCGCTCGCGGATGGTGGCTTCCTTGAGAACGGCCGCGGTGTCGGCCTGGATCTTCGCAACGATGGCGGGCGGCGTCTTGGCCGGCACCACGAAGGCGAACCACGACGACATGTCGTAGCCGGGCACGCCGCTTTCGGCGAGCGTGGGCACGTCGGGCGCCATCGGCGCGCGGCTCGCGGTGGTCACGGCGAGCGCGCGGAGCTGGCCCTGTTGGGCGAGCGGCAGGCCGGAGGCCATCACGGCGAAGCTCATGTCGGTGCGGCCGGCGATCAGGTCGGTCAGCGCCGCCGAGGCGCCGCGGTACGGCACATGGGTGATGTCGATACCGGCGAGATGCTTGAGCAGCTCGCCCGCCATGTGCGGCGAGCTGCCATGGCCGGGCGAGCCGAAGGTGAGCTTGCCGGGGTTGGCCTTGGCGAACGTGATCATGTCGCCGACGGTGCGGAATTGCGACGCGTTCGGCACCACCATCAGGTTGGGATAGAGGCAGATCAGCGTCACCGGCGCGAAGTCGGCGATGGGATCGTAGGTGATCTTGTCGAACAGGAACTTGTTCACCGTGAGCCCGCCGGCCGTGATGTACAGGGTGAGCCCGTCGGGATCGGAGCGCGCGACATATTCGGAGGCGATGTTGCCGCCGGCGCCGGGCTTGTTCTCGACCACGACCTGCTGGCCCCAGACCTCCGACAGCCGGGCGCCGACCACCCGGCCGATGGTGTCGATGCCGCCGCCCGAGGTGAACGGCACCACGAGCTTCACGAAGCGCTGCGGCCATGGCGCGGGCTGCGCCGACGCGTAACGCACGGGCATGAGGGCTGCTGCCGCGCCCGACGCAATCGCAAGGCGGCGTGTGATCATTGCGGCCCCCCGCCGACCTTGATGCCGGCTTCCTTGATCACGGGTCCCCATTTCTCGGTTTCCTTCTTCAGAAATCCGGCGAACTGCTCCGGGCTGGTGCCGGTGACGATGACACCCAGCCCTTCGAGCCGGCCCTTCACGGCCGGATCGTTGATCGCGGTGACGCTGTCGGCGTGGATTTTCCGGACGAGCTCCGGCGGCGTTTTCGCCGGCAGCATGAAGCCGAACCAGCCCGTCACCTCGAAATCCGGCACACCGGCCTCGATCATGGTCGGGTATTCGGGCGCGGCCGCGATCCGTTGCGGCGTGGTCACGGCGAGCGCGCGCATCTGCCCGGCCTGGACCTGGGGCAGCACCGACGACATGACGTTGAACATCAGATCGACCCGGCCGGGCAGCAGATCGGCCAGCGCGGGCGCGCCGCCACGGTAGGGGACATGGGTCATGTCGATGCCGGCGACGCGTTTGAACAATTCGCCGCTCAGATGGATCGAGGTGCCGGAGCCGGACGAGGCGAACGTGACCTTGCCGGGATTGGCCTTGGCGTGGGCGATGAACTCCGCGACCGTCTTGGCCGGCGAGGAGTTCGGCACCACCATCAGGTTCGGCGTCACGCCGATCACGGTCACGGGGGCAAAGTCGGTGATGATGTCGTAGCTGATCGAGGGATAGAGAAAGCGGTTCACGGCGTGCGGGAAGGACGCGATCAGCATGGTGTAGCCGTCGGGGTCCGACCGCGCGACCATGTCGGCGCCGAGATTGCCGCCGGCGCCCGGCTTGTTCTCGATGATGACCTGCTGGCCCCAGATCTCCGACAGCTTGGTCGCGAGATTGCGCGCGAAGGCTTCGTTGGCGCCGCCGGCCGCGAACGGCACGATCAGCCGCACGACACGCGAGGGCCAGTTCTGGGTCTGGCCGCGGACCAGGGCAGGGCAGCCGATGGCGAGCGCGGACGCCGCTGCAAGTTTCAGGGTATGTCGTCGGTTGATGATGTGCATTTCCGTCCCAGCAGTCTTTTGAGGGGCCGCACACTACTGGCACGGCGGCGTGCCGACAACCGCTGGGCGGTCATCTTTGCGGTCTTGACCTTGCGGGAAACAGGCGCGATGGACATTTCATGGAGCGGACCATGAATGTGCAGAGCAAGCCTGGAAAATTGATCAAGGGCTCGACCGGCGACTGGGAGGTCGTGGTCGGCATGGAGGTCCATGCCCAGGTCGCCTCCAACGCCAAGCTGTTCTCCGGCGCTTCGACGGCGTTCGGCGGCGAGCCGAACAGCCACGTCTCGCTGGTCGATGCCGCAATGCCCGGCATGCTGCCGGTGATCAACGAGGAATGCGTCCGCCAGGCGGTCCGCACGGGGCTTGGGCTCAACGCCAAGATCAATCTGCGCTCGGTGTTCGACCGCAAGAACTATTTCTATCCGGACCTGCCCCAGGGCTACCAGATCAGCCAGTACAAGCAGCCGATCGTCGGCGAGGGCGTGGTGACGGTGGCGATGCCGGACGGCGAGACCGTCACGGTCGGCATCGAGCGGCTGCATCTGGAGCAGGATGCCGGCAAGTCGCTGCACGACCAGCATCCGGCGATGAGCGCGATCGACCTCAACCGCTCGGGCGTAGCGCTGATGGAGATCGTGTCGAAGCCCGACATCCGCTCCTCGGAAGAAGCCAAGGCGTTCCTGAGCAAGCTCCGCTCGATCCTGCGCTATCTCGGCACCTGCGACGGCGACATGGAGAAGGGGAGCCTCCGCGCCGACGTCAACGTGTCGGTGAGGAAGCCCGGCGATCCGCTGGGCACCCGCTGCGAGATCAAGAACGTCAATTCGATCCGCTTCGTCGGTGCGGCGATCGAGCACGAGGCGCGGCGCCAGATCGAGATCATCGAGGACGGCGGCAAGATCGACCAGGAGACGCGGCTGTTCGACCCCAACAAGGGCGAGACGCGCTCGATGCGGTCGAAGGAAGAGGCACACGATTACCGCTACTTCCCCGATCCGGATCTGCTGCCGCTCGAATTCGATCAGGTCTATGTCGATGGTCTGAAGGAGCATCTGCCGGAGCTGCCGGACCAGAAGCGGGCACGCTTTGCGTCGGAGCTCGGGCTGTCGGCCTATGACGCCGACGTGCTGGTCGCCGAAAAGGCGCTCGCCGACTACTTCGAGGAGGTCGCCAAGGGCCGCGACGCCAAGGCGGCGGCCAACTGGGTGCTCAACGACCTGACCGGCCGTCTCAACAAGGAAGGCAAGGGCATCGAGGACACGCCGGTGAGCACGTCGCAGCTCGGCCAGATCCTCGATCTGATCGCCGAGAGCGCGATTTCCGGCAAGATTGCCAAGGACTTGTTCGAGATCGTGTGGTCCGAGGGCGGCGCGCCGCGCCAGATCGTCGAGCAGCGCGGCATGAAGCAGGTCACCGACGTCGGCGCGATCGAGAAGGTGGTCGACGAGATCGTCGCGAAGAACCCCGACAAGGTCGCCGACGCGAAAAACAATCCGAAAGCGATCGGCTGGTTCGTCGGCCAGGTGATGAAAGCCTCCGGCGGCAAGGCCAACCCGCAGGCCGTCAACGACATCCTGAAGAAGAAGCTCGGACTCTGACGCGAGCGCGCCGCACCGCTTGCTGCGGTGCATTCATGGTTGCGGTCATCAACATTCCGGATCGTCCGAAGGTCGGATGACGCCGCCGCTGATGCATGTCGCACGGCGCGCGACATCGCTTCACGACAGGCCGTTGCGAATCGAGTCGGACCCGATTCGCTCGTTTTTGATGTTTCGTCGTCGATGCAATGCCCCTGAATCACGGTCTGTGGAAAAATTTTTTTGATCAGTGCAAAAGCGACACAGCGTCTCGATTTGCGCGCCGCGCGCGCTGTGGATGACTGAAATTCGCATTCGCATGCCGGCGCAAATTTTCGTTCAACGGAGTCTGCGCGAATGCAGGCAGCATATGGGTTTTCGCGGAGTCGGAATTTTGCTTCGCGTTGCGCGATGCGATGCGTGCATGCGAGTCATTCGATGTCGTGTTGCGCATCATGAAGGCGCGCGATCGCAGACAGCAATTGGTGTCGCGTACACGATCCGTTAAGTGGGGTCAGTGTTTTTTTGTGTCGTATCGGTGTAATCCGATTGCAGTGCATGTCGATCCACGACTGCACTGTTCCGACATCGCCACATCCCGTGGCTAGGAGGGCAGCAAATGGCGAAGAAGCGCAAGGCGAAGAAGGCGAAGAAGGCGAAGGCCCGGAAGAAGAGGTAGTCCGGCCTAACGCGCTTCGACTTTCACGTCGAACGTGACGTCATAAGTCCGGTGAGTGTCGCGCGTTGAGCGCTCAGCGATCGACGCGGACCTCTTCGGGGACGATGTCCCAGGACTGAGACGGCAGAGGGCGTCGACGAGACATCGGGTCTCGTCGACGCCCTCGGGCTTTTAGGGATAGGGGTGCCGTTAAGCCGGCGATCCGCCCTTGAGGCACGAGCTCATGAACTTCCGGTGCTCGGCTTTGCCTTTGACGTTCTTTTCCTTCTTGTAGTCGCCCCATTTGGCCGCGCAGTCCTTCATCTTCTGCTGCTGCGGCGTCGCCTTCTTCTCCTGGGCAAACGACGGCGCGGCGGGCAGGGCGATCAGCGCAGTGGCGACGGCCACCGCCGCAAGATGCTTCAACATGACAATCTCCTTGGTGGGATATGGCCGCGGGTCCGCGGCCGCTCGACATGAACGGCATCAAGCCTACGATCCTTGGCGTAGATGGGAAAGCCTAGCGGGGACAGCATCATGCCGGCACGCAAGCGCAAGACACTGTCGACGCAGCCGGCCCAGAAGAAGCCGGCCAAGAGGACGCTGGCCAAGAGGACGCCGGCCAAGCCGATCGATCTCTACTTCTGGCCGACGCCGAACGGCTGGAAGGTCTCGATCATGCTGGAGGAGTGCAGGCTTCCGTACAACGTGATCCCCGTGAACATCGCCCGCGGCGAGCAATTCACCGACGCCTTCCTGAAAATCTCGCCGAACAACCGCATGCCCGCGATCGTCGATCATGATGGGCCGGGCGGGCGTCCGGTCTCGGTGTTCGAGTCGGGCGCGATCCTGCAGTACCTCGGCCGCAAGACCGGCCGGTTCTATCCGGTGCAGGAGCGTGCCCGCACAGCCGTCGACGAGTGGCTGTTCTGGCAGATGGCCAATCTTGGTCCCAAGGCGGGCGAGGCGGGTCATTACCGCCGTTACGCGCCCGAGCAGATTCCCTACGCCATCAAGCGCTACGGCGACGAGCTCAACCGGCTCTACGGCGTGATGAACACGCGGCTCAAGGCGCATCGCTTCCTCGCCGGCTCCTATTCGATCGCCGACATGGCAAGCGTCGGCTGGATCCGTCATGCGGAGCGCCAGGGCGAGACCTTCGCGGAGTTTCCGCATCTCAAGCGCTGGCTCGACGAGGTGCGGGCGCGGCCCGCGGTTCAACGCGGCATGCACATCCGTGTCGAGGAAGCAGGCAAGGTCGACGTCACCGATCCCGACGTGCGCGCGGTGCTGTTCGGCCAGCGTGCGCGGTGAAAAGACGAGGCGAGGGGATCGACACCTTTGCGCCGTGGTTATCAGAGCGCAAAGCGCGACGGTTAGCGCCGCGTCACCAACGGATCAGCGCCACGCGAAAACCCAATAAACACGGGCTTTTGCGTTGCTAACGATGCGTTGCGGCCGCGCGCGAGACTTGAAGCATTCACCGTTGATTCATCGAACTGTTTAAACTGCGATTCAAATTTGGCTTCCATGATCGCGCCATCAGGCCGGAGCAACCGGCTGGGGGCAACAGCGCGACGCTCGACAGGGACGAGCCCGCGCAGGACAGGGGAAGTCAGTCATGCGTTTGGAGATGCCGGAATTTTCATTGGCGGGTTCGGGCGAAGCGCACGCCACCGCCGACACCATGTTCGAGCTCGGCATGATGTATGCGAGCGGCCGCGACGTGCCGGTCGATCTCGTCACCGCGCACAAGTGGTTCAACATCGCGGCGACCAAGGGTCACGCGGAAGCAGCTCAGCTCCGCCGCGAGATCGCGGCCGAGATGTCGGACGCGCAGATCGGCCAGGCCCAGCGCGCGGCGCGCGACTGGCTCAAGGCCAATCCGGAGCCGGTGGCGCCGGCGATGGTGTTCCGCGCCGCGGCCTGAGGCCGTCGGGAAAGCAGCACGCACCGAAGCGGTAGCGGTCCGGGCCTCGGACCGCTCAGGTTGGGCTCGGAACCTGCCGAAACGACGCCCAACCGGGCAGATTTGCGGCGTCCCCAGCAATGGTTTGACGCTGCGTCACGGGTTTTGTAGGCATTCGGCCGCGCGGCGACGCGCGCGGTGAGGTGGCCGAGTGGCTGAAGGCAACGGTTTGCTAAATCGTCATACGGTTTACCCCGTATCGTGGGTTCGAATCCCACCCTCACCGCCAGTTTTCTGAACGTCCGCCACTCCAAAACATCCGTGCGTGTCCTTCTCACCGGTTCGTCGGGTTGGCTCGGCCGTTTTCTGGCGCCGCGGCTGCGCGCCGCCGGTCATACGGTGGTCGGGCTGGACGTGGCGGCCGGCGCCGACACCCAGGTTGTCGGTTCGGTCGCGGACAAATCGGTGGTGGAACGTGTGTTCGCCGACCGCGGCATCGAGGCCGTGATCCACGCCGGCGCGCTTCACAAGCCCGACATTGCGCGGTTTGCCCCTCAGGCCTTCGTCGACGTCAACGTGAGCGGCACGCTCAACCTGCTTCAGGCGGCGGTCGCCGCCGGCCATGATCGCTTCGTCTTCACCTCCACGACCTCGCTGATGGTGTCGCAGGCGATCCGGCAGGAGGAGGGCAGCGCGGCGGTGTGGCTCGACGAGGAGGCGGGGGCGCTCGCGCCGCGCAACATCTACGGCGTGACCAAGCTCACCGCCGAGGGACTCTGCCGGCTGCATCACGTCGAGCATGGGCTGAGCTGCGTCGTGCTGCGCACCGGGCGGTTCTTTCCGGAGGAAGACGACACGCTCCGCGAGCTGCCGGGCCCGAATCTGAAGGCCAACGAGTTTCTCAACCGGCGGCTCACCGTCGAGGACGCGGCCGAGGCGCATCTCGTGGCGCTGGAACGTGCGCCCGATATCGGCTTCGATGTTTTCATCGTCTCGGCGCCGCCGCCTTTTGTCCGGTCGGACGCCGAAGAGCTCAAGCGTGACGCGGCCGCCGTCGTGACGCGCCATTTCCCCGAAGCGCCGGCGCTCTATGCCCAACATGGCTGGCAGCTGCCGAAGAGCATCGGACGTGTCTATGACCCGGGCCGGGCGGAGCGCGTGTTGGGCTTTCGCTGCACGACCGACTTCAGCGCGATTCTCCGTGCGCTGCGCGCGGGCGCGCCGCTTCCGTTCGCGCATGACCCCGCCTATGTTTCGCCGAACCAGTTGCGCCTGGATCGGAGAGCAAAGGCCGGACCCTGACGATGCCCACTGCAGCCGAGCTGGACGCCCTCCTGGCGCGGGCGATGAGCGCGCACCAGGCGGGCCGGCTCGCCGAGGCGCAATCGTCCTACAAGGCGGTGCTCAAGCACGTCCCCAACCATCCGCCGACGCTGCATTTTCTGGGCCTGAGCTATTTCCAGCAGGGCAAGCCGGACCGCGGCATCGAGCTGGTCGGCAAGGCGCTGACGCTCAGCCCGAACTATGTCGAGGCGCGCTACAATCTTGCGACCGCGCTGCATCGCCTGCAACGCTACGAGGAGGCGGCGGTCCACTACAGGCAGGTGGTGGCGGCCGATCCCGGCAATGCCGATGCGCACAACAATCTCGGGGCGGCGCTGCAGGAGCTGAAGCGCCTCGACGAGGCGATCGCGCACTTTCAGAAGACGCTGGCGATCAATCCGGGCTACGCCCAGGCGCACAACAACCTTGCAACGGCGCTCAAGGAGATCGGCCGCTTCGACGAGGCCGCGGCGCATTATCAGAAGGCGCTGGCGATCAATCCCGGCGACGCCGAGGTCCACAGCAATCTCGGCTCGGTGCTGCTCGAGCTGAAGCGCTACGACGCGGCGGCCGAAGCCTTCGACGCGGCGCTCAAGCGCAATCCCGATCTGGAATTCGTCGAGGGCGATCGCATCCAGGCGCGGCTGCAGAATTGCGACTGGGCGAGCTACGACGCCGACCGCATGCGGATCGAGGAGGGGGTCAGGAACGGCAGGAAGGTCACCGCGCCCTGGATATTCTTAAGCCTGTCGTCATCTGCGGCGCTGCAGCAGAAATGCGCGCGCATTTTCGTCGAGCACAAAATCTCCGCGCCGCCGCGCAAGGGATGGAGCGGCAAGCGATACGCACACGATCGCATCCGCGTCGCGTATCTGTCGGCGGACTTCCGCGACCACGCCACCTCGCGCCTCATCGTTGAGATGATCGAGCGTCATGACCGGACCAAGTTCGAAGTCTTCGCGATCTCGTTCGGCCCCAACGACAAGAGCGCCATCCGCGCCCGCGTCGAGAAAGCCTTCGAGCATTTCATCGAGGTGCGCCTGAAGTCCGACCGCGAGATCGCGGAGCTCATGCGGAGCCTGGAGATCGACATCGCGGTCGACCTGATGGGATTTACGCAACACGAACGCACCAATCTTCTGGCGATGCGGCCCGCGCCAATCCAGGTGAATTATCTCGGTTACGCCGGCACCATGGCGGCGGATTTCGTCGACTACATCATCGCCGATCCGACCATCATCCCGCCCGAAGAAAGGCCGTTTTTTACCGAGAAAATCGCCTATTTGCCGCATTGCTACCAACCCACCGACACAACGCGTCCGGCGCAAAATCCGTCGCTCGACCGGCCGGCTGCGGGGCTTCCGTCGGACGGTTTCGTGTTCTGCTCGTTCAACAACAGCTACAAGATCCGGCCGGACATGTTCGACATCTGGATGCGGCTGTTGAACCGCGTGGACGGCTCGGTGCTGTGGCTGCTGGAAGCGAGCGCCACATGTTCGGACAATCTGCGGCGCGAGGCGGAAAAGCGAAACGTCCGTGCCGAGCGTTTGGTGTTCGCGCCGCGCACCGATCCGGCAACGCATCTGGCGCGGCACGGGCTCGCCGATCTGTTTCTCGATACGCTGCCCTACAACGCGCACACGACGGCAAGCGACGCGCTCTGGGCGGGATTGCCGCTTTTGACCTGCACCGGCTCGACATTTGCGAGCAGGGTCGCCACGAGCATTCTGATTGCGGCGGGTGTGCCGGAATTGGTCACACACTCGATCAGCGAATACGAAGCGCGCGCGATCGAGCTCGCCGGTGACGCAGCGCTGCTTGGCGCAATTCGCGGCAAGCTCAAACCAGAACAACTCAAATCCCAGCCGCTGTTCGACACCGGACGGATGGCGCGCGATATGGAGTCGCTGTTCAGAACAATGTCGGAGCGCCATCGGCGCGGCGAGAATGCGGAGACTTTTCTCGTCGCCGGACCACGCATCTGATGCCGAATCGGGCTGTCATAAAACCCGATCTGTGGGCCGGGTTTGGGGCTCGCGCGGCGCTGGGCCAAACTGGCACAAGCGAGCTCTCCGACGGTCAAGTGTTGCATCGCCACCGTTTTGACGCGACGCGAATCGCCAGTGTTTTCCGTGGCTTGTCCATCAAATCCAGAGTTGTGCACAGGTCCGTGCCCTTCGTGCAACACCCCTTCGAAAACCGGCATTTGGGGCTGTGGGAACGGGGTGTTCTTCATTGCCTGCCAGTTCCCGTCGGCTAAGGTGACATTGCGACGGAGGGGGGCTTCCCCAAGTCGTCCCGTCTGGGATCCCGCGTGTGTTCTGGGTTTCTGGGTGGTTCGCGGGGAGATAAGGGGACCTTCCTGGGGCGCAGCTCCGGCAGACCGAACCCTCCCACCGGAAGTAAACACGGAGGAACAACAATGAAGATGGTGAAAAGTGCTTTCCTCGCATCCGCGGCAGGTCTCGTCGCGATGTCGGGAGCACAGGCTGCCGATCTTCCCGTTAAGGCCAAGCCGGTCGAGTACGTGAAGGTTTGCTCCCTGTATGGCGCTGGGTTCTATTACATCCCCGGCACCGATATCTGCATGAAGGTCGGTGGCTACATCCGCTGGCAGGAGACGTTCAATCCGGGCAGCAGCATCTCCGGCGGCCCGATGCTGGGCACCGGCGGCCGCAACACCCGGGTCGATTCGCAGGATTACGCGCAGCGCACCCGCGCCATCGCGACGTTCGACACCCGCCAGCAGACCGCGTACGGCACCCTCCGTACCTACCTGTTGCTGGGCTTCAGCCAGGATTCGACCGTGGGGCCGTCAACGTCTCCGGCCGTGTACATGACCCGCGGCTTCGTCCAGATCGCGGGCTTCACGTTCGGTAAGGCGACGTCGTTCTTCGACTTCGTCTCGACCGCAGCGGTCGCCTACAACGCCGGCATGCTGCACAGCTCGGACACCGGCGACGCGGGCCAGATGGTTGCGTCCTACACCGCGCAGTTCGGCAACGGCGTCTCGGCCACGATCGGTGCCGAGCAGACCCGGCGCCGTGGTACGGTGAACCTCAGCGTCAGCGCCACGCAGTTCGACCTGGCCACCCTGGCCACCAACTGTAACGACCTCGGCGGCCTGCAGGGCGTCGTGACCAGCAACGCGACCTGTAACGTTGGTGGGCAGGACATCGTCGCCAACATCCGCCTCGACCAGGCCTGGGGCTCTGCCCAGTTGTCGGCCGCGGCGGGCGATCGCTCGGCCGGTTATTACTCGGCGGGCGCGGTCGGCGGTATTCCGGCTGGCGAAGGCCAAGGACACCCCGGCAACAAGTGGGGCTACGCGGCCAGCGCGGGTCTCCGCATCAACACGCCGATGATCGGACCCGGCGACTACTTCCAGGTCCAGGGCATCTACTCCGTGGGTGCGACTGGCTATCTGTCCCAGACTCCGGGCGGCGCGGCCCAGAACCTCTGGACGGGCAACAAGATCGGCTACGGCTTCTGGTCGGATGGCGTCTACACCAATCCGGCCGGGCTCACCGCTGGCAGCATCGAGCTGACCACCGGCTGGAGCGTGGTGGGTTCGTACGAGCACTTCTGGACCCCGAGCCTGCGTACGTCGGTCTACGGTTCGTATGTTTCGATCGAGCACAACGACACCGCGAAGACCGCAATCTGCGCCACCCAGACCGCCTTCGGCGGTGCCGCAGGCTGCAACCCGAACTGGAGCCAGTGGAACGTCGGTTCGCGTTCGCAATGGAACATCACGAAGGACCTCTATGTCGGTGTCGACGTGATCTACATGAAGCTGAACTCGGCCAGCACCGCGACCGGCCTGGTCGCAGCGCCGGCAAGCGGCGCCAAGCCGGCCGGCACGTACACGATCACCGATCAGGATGCGGTCGCGGCCACGTGGCGTATCCACCGCGACATCGTTCCGTGAGAACGGCGGCATGATCGCGCAGCTTGATGCGTGAAGCCTAAGGCCCCCGGCGGTTTCGGCCGCCGGGGGCTTATCTTTTTGAGTTGTGTCAAAGCGAGGCCCGCATGATCCCGGCCATCGAAACCTCAGAGCGGCAGCCACGCTACGATCTGGCGCACGAGCTGCGCGTCGAGCGGATCGCGTTCTCGGCCAAGGTGCGGGCGGCGCGGGCCATTCTGGGCCTGAGCCAGGATCAGTTCGCCCGCGGCATCGGGCTGACGCAGAAGTCCGTGCATCGGATCGAGCAGGGAACCGTCGATCCCAAGCTGCAGACCGTCCTGAAGATCCAGCGGTTCTGGGCCGGGCAGGGCGTCTTCTTCGAGGATTTGCGGGACGGCGGCTTTCGGCTGGTGGTCGGCAGCGACACGCTGCTCCGGGAACCCGAGACGCCGGATGCGCCGGTGAGCGTCGCCGAATAGGCCTGACCGGCCGCCCAATTTCGTTTGCCCATCGGCCGAATCGCGCCGTCCGGAGGCTCTCGGCGGCGGCTTGTCTATCGGCGCCACAATCTGTATCGCCTCTCGACCGATATCCCGCCCCGAGAGGCTTCTTGGCCAAACCGATCAAAACGCTGCTTGCCGACGCGATGGCCATGCTCCAGGCCGGCAATCTGGCGAAGGCTTCCGAGCTCTACCGGTCGGTGTTGGCGATTGAGGCCAACCAGTTCGACGCCCTGCACATGCTGGGCGCGGTGGAAGCCCAGCTCGGCCGATTCGCGGAAGGCGAGCAGCTCCTGGCGCGCGCGGTCGCGGCGGCCCCCACCCAGGCACCGGCCCATCTCAACCGCGGCGCGGTGCTGGAGCGGCTCGGCCGCTTCGAGGACGCGGTCGCGAGCTACGACAAGGCCATCGCGCTGCAGCCGGGCTACCTCCAGGCCCATTTCAACCGCGGCAACGCGTTGGACGCGCTCGGCCGGCCCGCCGAGGCGCTCGAAAGCTACGACCGGACGCTTTTGATCAATCCCAACCTGCCCGAGGCGCATTACAACCGCGGCCGGGCCCTGGAGGCGCTGAAGCGCCCGGACGAGGCGCTGGCGGGCTACGACAAGGCCGTCGCGATCAATCCGAATTTTGCCGAGGCGCTGGGCAGCCGCGGCAATCTGCTGCGCGACCTCGGCCGTTATGACGATGCGCTGCTGACCTACGCCAGGGCCGCGGTGATCGCGCCGGGCTACGCGCCGATCCAGCTCAACCGTGGCGTCGCGCTGCAGCGCATGAAGCGCTGGGCGGAGGCGGTCCAGAGCTACGACCGGGCCATCGCCATCGATCCGCAATATGCCGAGGCCTATGCCAACCGCGGCAGCGCGCTGCATGAGCTGGGGCGTTTCGAGGAGGCGCTGGCGAGCTGCGAGCGCGCGCTGGCGCTGGCCCCTGGCCTTGCCGGCGCCCATGCCAATCGCAGCGCCGCGCTGCTGCAGCTCAAGCGCCCCGAGGAGGCGCTGGCGGGCGCCGATCGCGCGCTTGCGCTCGATCCGAACAATGCCGAAGCCCATTGCAACCGCGGCAGCGCATTGCGCGAGCTCGGCCGCGTGCCGAATGCGCTGGCGAGCTACGACCGGGCGCTGGCGATTGCGCCGGATTTCGCCGACGCCCATGCGCATCGCGGCGTGGCGCTGCTTCAGCTCAAGCTCTACGACGCGGCCTTGCAAAGCTACGACCGCGCCTTGGCGATCGATCCGAATTCGGCGGAGTACCAGGCCGGGCGGGGGAGGGCGCTGAAAGGCCTCGGCCGGGCGGACGAGGCGCTGGCGAGCTTCGGGAAGGCGCTCGCGCTCGATCCGGACAACAAGTCCCATCTCAAGGACCGTGCCGGCGTGCTTCAGGAGCTTCGGCGTTTCGACGACGCGCGGGCCGATTTCGAGCGCGCGCTGTCGATCGATCCGGACTTCGCCAACGCGCATTACGATCTCGCCACGCTGTGCCTGCGGCTCGGCGACTTCGAGCGTGGCTTTCGCGAATACGAATGGCGCTGGAAGGTCGCCAATCTGAAGCTCTTTGCCGGCAACTTCATGGGACAGCCCTGGCTCGGCCGCGAGGACCTGTCCGGCAAGACCATCGTGCTGTTCGCCGACCAGGGCCTCGGCGACACGATTCAATTCTGCCGTTACGCAACGCTCGCGGCCGCCGCCGGCGCCAGCGTCATCCTGCAGGTGCAGAAGGGCCTGGTGCGGCTCCTCTCCGGCATGGCCGGCGTCGCGCAGGTGATCGCGACCGGCGAGCCGGTGCCCGAGCACGACTTCCATGCAGCGCTGTGCAGCCTGCCGCTCGCCTTCGGCACCGCGCTCGAAACCATCCCGGCCGAGACGTCGTATCTGACCGTGCCGCAGGACCGGCTCGATCACTGGCGCAGCCGGCTCGGTGCATCGGCAGGGCTGAAGGTCGGGCTCAACTGGGCCGGCAATCAGAACTATCAGGGCGACGCCGAGCGCTCGATCCTGCTGCCGCCGCTGCTGCCGCTGCTCAAGAACACCGGCGTGAGCTTTGTCGGCCTGCAGAATGGCCTGCGCGACGGCGACGCCGATCTCATGCGCGCCCATCCGCAGATCAATTACATCGGCGATCAGATCACGCCGTTCGAGGACACTGCGGCGGCCGTCGCGCTGATGGACGTGGTGGTCTCGAGCGACACCGCCATGGTGCATCTCGCCGGCGCGCTCGGCAGGCCGACGTGGATCCTGCTGCCGCATTTGCCGGACTGGCGCTGGCTGCTCGAGGGCGAGCGCAATCCCTGGTATCCGACGGCGCGGCTGTTCCGTCAGCCGCGCGCGGGCGACTGGACGAGCGTCATCGCAGAGGTCTCCGGCGAACTGGCGCGTGAGCTCGCCCGCTAGCCAAGCCCAATTTTGGTCAATGAGTTTTTGTCAGAACCTTCCCCTTGCCTCGTTTGGACTCCGTGGGCGAGAAACACTGATGATGAAGACATATGCAGGCTCGTGCCATTGCGGCGCCGTCCGCTTCGAGGTCGATGCGGATATCGACCACGTGCGGGTCTGCGACTGCTCGGTCTGCTCGAAGCGCGGCGCGCTGATCTACCGCGTTGCAGCCGATGCGCTTCGCCTGCTCACCCCGCTGGAGACGCTGTCTGTTTACCGTTGGGGGTCGTATACGGCGGCCGATTATTTTTGCCGGGTTTGCGGGATTCTGCCCTTCCGCAAGCCGAGCCAGCCGACGGCGGAGGAACGTGCAGCCGGCGTTCAGCCGTTCGACGGATGGGCCGTGAACACGCGATGTTTGGAGAGTTTCGACCCGTCGTCCGTGCCGGTGAAACAGATTTACGGCAGCAGGCTGCTGGCTGGCTAAGCGGCGCCGGCGCGCAGCGACAACTTGGCCTCGCAAGCGGTGACGAACTGGCCGATCCGCCCGATCATCTCGTCACCGGCAAGGATCGGCGCATGGCCCTGGTCGGGCACCACCACGGCCTCGAGCGACGAATGCCGCGTGCGCATCGCGCTGAGCGTCTCCTCCGACAACAGATCGGAATTCGCGCCGCGCAGCACCATCAGTGGCACGCGGGCGAGTGCGTCGAACTCGGCCCACAGCGGCGGGATCGGCCGGTTGAAATCGATGCCGGCGAGCGTCTTGGCGAGCTGCACGTCATAGGTCGGTTCGAGGCCGCGCTTGCCGGTCTTGAAGGTGCGGCGCGCATAGCCGAGCCACTCGGCATCGGTGAGCCGCGTGAACTGCTGGCCGAACAGTCTGCGCAGGATATCGGCGCCTTCCTCGAAGCTGCGCGGCCGCGGCAGCTTGCCGACATAGCTCTTGATCCGCACCAGGCCCGCGGGCTCGATCACCGGGCCGATGTCGTTGAGGACCGCGCCGGCGATGGCCGTGGGCCGCGCGCCGCCGAGCAGCATCGTCAGGATGCCGCCGCGCGAGGTGCCGACGAACACCGCGGGCGGGATGCCGAGCGCGGTGAGCACGCTGAGCACGTCGCCGAGCTCGACCGCGAGGCTGTAGTTCTGCGGATTGCTGTCGTAGTCGGAGAGGCCGCGGCCGCGATAGTCGAGCGCGTAGACGCGCCGCGGCGCCTCGGGGTTGCCGCCGAGTGCGCGGGCCAGATCGTCGAAGTCCTCGGCGGTACGGGCGAGGCCGGGCAGGCAGACCACCGGGATGCCGGGCGCAAGCCGCGGCCCGTGGACGCGGACATGCAGCTTCAGGCCGTCGGAGGCGATGACAGTGACGCTCTCGCCGTTGTCAGCCCGGGCGTCGATCGCCGGGCCGGCTTCTACAGTCGTCGCTTCCACGTTGGTCCAGCCTCAATCGGATGTGGTCAGTGGGTAAGGCCGGACATTACCTGAGGTGGGCGCAATGCCGCCAGCGCATGTCCCGGAAAAGTGGCTACCGGTTTTCCGAAAGGACATGCGCAAACGAATTAGTTCTCGGCGCCGCCGCGCCGCAGGTCGGCTTCGATCGCAAGCCGCCCGCTGCCGCCGAAGCGGATGCGATAGACCTGCATGTTCTCCATCACGCGCTGCACGTAGTTGCGCGTCTCCGAGAACGGGATGCGCTCGACCCAGTCGATCGGATCGACCTTGGGATCGCGCGGATCTCCGTACTTGGCGACCCATTCCTTCACCCGGCCGCGGCCGGCGTTGTAGCCGGCGAAGGTCATGATGTAGGAGCCGCGATAGTCCTTGATCAGATCGCCGAGCTCGGCAGCACCGAACTGCACGTTGTAGGGCTGGTCGCTCAACAGCCGCTTCTGATCGTAGGTGGCGCCGAACTTGCCGGCGATGTATTTGCCGGCGGCCGGCGTGACCTGCATCAGGCCATAGGCGTTGGCGGTGGAAACCGTCTTCGGGTTGAACCAGCTCTCCTGCCGCGCGATCGCATAGACGATCGAAGGCTCGACCGGCGGGCCGATCGCCTTGTAGTCCGGCACGCCGAGCGTCGGGAACGCCGCATGGTCGAGCGGCACGCCGCGGGCGAGCGCAAGCTTGCCGACCAGCAGCATGCCGCGGGCGTCGCGATACTTCGAGGTCAGCTCCGAGAGCAGCACCATCGTGCCGAGGTCGTTCGACTTGTCGCCGGAGTCCGCCATCATCGCCCAGGCGAGATCGCGGGCGTCGATGGTGTAGAGCAGCTCGGCCGCGCGCACGATATCGGACTGCATGGCCTTGTTGCGCTCGGAGCTCGACAGCGCCGGGTAGGGGTTGAGCGTGAGCTCGCCGAGCCCGGCCTTGGCGCGGGCGATCTGCCCGTAATAGGCGGTCGGGAAGCGCGCGGCCTCCTGGTAGTGGCGGCGCGCGTCCTGCGTATGACCCATCGCCTCGGCGGCGCGGCCGCTCCAGTAGGCGCCGCGGGCGAGCGAGATCGGGTTCTCGTTGTTCTCGGAAATCTTGAGGAAGTGCGAATAGGCGGTCTGCGGATCGTGCAGATAGCGCAGCGCGATCCAGCCCGCCATGAAATGGTGCTCGGCGCGATAGTTCGGGCTCTCCGGCTCGGTCGCGTCGCGCGCCACGAGGTAGGCGTTCTGCGCGTCGCCGGCGTCGAGGAGCTTGCGCGACAGCACCCGGCGCTCCATCCACCATTCGTCGCGGTCGTGGCTGGCGTCGAGCGGCTTCGGAATGGTCTTGATCAGCGCCACCGCCTCGGTGAGTTGATCGGCGCGGCGGTGCATCTGGATGCGGGAGAACTTGTAGCCGATGTCGTTGCGGGACGCGGCCGGCACCGCGTCGAGCGCGGCCTTGGCCGAGCCCTTGCCGAGCTGCGCAATGCGGCCCTTGGCGATCAGCACCTCGTCGCCGCCGAGCCGCTGCGCTGCGCGCATGGCGCCGTCGGTGTCGTCCTTCTCGTAAAGGCGGCGGTCCATCCGCGCCTTGTGGTCGGCGCGGGTCAGGATGTCGCCGAACGCCTCGTAGACCTGCCGTTCGACGTCCGGCGAGAAGCCGTCATTGCGCCAGGCGTCGCGCACCAACGCCTCGCCGTTCTTTTTGTCGCCGCGCGACAGCAGCGCGCGCGCATAGGCGAACTTGCCCTTGGCCGACAGCGGCGGCCACTGGCTGAAATAGGCTTCGACCTGCGACGGGCTGGGACGCTCCTGGAACGCTGCGGCCTCGGCCTTGCGGCGCAGCGTGACGGTGCTCGGCCAGTTGCCGTTGGCGCTGATGAAGGCGACGAAGCGCGCGAAGTCGGCGCCGGAATCGTCGCTGCGCAGGATCACCCATTCGAGCAGCTTCTTGGCGGCGGGATCGGAGATGGTCTTGCGGACCTCGCTCGCTTCGGTCTGTTTGCTTTGTCGGACGAGCTCGACGCCGCGCTTGAGCGCCGAGACGTCCATCGCAGCGGCGGTCACGATGGTGGTCGCGGCAGGCGGCGTGTTGGCGGCCTGACCGAGCGACGAGCTTGTCGCGGTTGTCGACGGCTGCGAGGTGTCGTTGCTCGATCCCGAAAACAGCTGCGTCAACGGGTTGCCGGAGAACGGCGAGGTGAACGACGGTCCGCTCGAAGCGGGCGGTGCCGGAGCGGGCTCGGCCGGCGGCATGGCGGCCGGCACGGTCGCGACCTGAGAAACGGACGCGACGGCGCGCGCGGCAAGCGCCGGCGGCTTGGGACGCGGCAGCGGCACGTCCTTGGCGGCGAGCGCGGGCTTCGCGGCCGGCTTGGCTTTGGCGTCGGCCTTCTTGACGTCCGGCTTTTTCGCCTCGGGCTTCTTTGCTTCAGGCTTCTTGGCCGCAGCTTGCGGCTTCGCCGCGCTCGGCTTTGCAGCGCTCTTGGATTTGTCGCTCGACTGAACAGCCGATGGAGTGTTGGTGAACGGCGCGGCTGCGGCCGGCTGGCCGAGGGCGACGACGCCGGCAACAGCGAGTGGCCAAAACCTGCCCGGGCGGGTTCTTGCGACCAACGTCTTGTTCCTCGTGCGGCGCGAATCGCCGGTTTGAACTCTTATTGCTATTGCATTGAAAGAATTGATGAAAGACAGAAGCTCGGAAACGCGACCACAGTGGGGCAAACGCCGCAGTTTGTCCCCAATGGCCACGGCTTGGCATCCCGAATCTGAATTCACCATGAACGGCGCGCGACCATGTTGCGCGGCCGACGGGCCAGGATGAGCGGGTTCCACGGATGGCGGTATTCGGCGACGCGCTCGGCGCGAGGATTTCAACAGCGCAGGCCCATCGCGAGGCCGTCACGGCCCTTTCACAGAGCGGACCAAGCCGGTATTTCCTGTTATCTTACCTTCATGGGCGGCCGCCGGGGCCGCCCCAACCAGTGGATTGAGGACTGTCATGGCTGCCAAGACGAGGTTTCGGGGATCGTTCACCGCGCTCGTCACTCCGTTCAAGAACGGGGCAGTCGATGAGAAAGCGTTCCGCGACCTGGTGGAGTGGCAGATCGCCGAAGGCACCAACGGCCTCGTCCCGGTGGGCACCACGGGCGAGAGCCCGACGCTCTCCCACAAGGAACACGAGCAGGTGGTGGAGTGGTGCGTCGACCAGGCCAAGGGCCGGGTGCCGGTGATCGCGGGCGCGGGCTCCAACTCGACCGCCGAGGCGGTCAGCCTGTCGAAGCACGCCGAGAAGGCCGGCGCCGACGCCGTGCTGGTGGTGACGCCGTACTACAACAAGCCGACCCAGGAAGGGCTCTACCAGCACTTCAAGGCGATCAACGACGCGATCGGCATTCCGATCATCATGTACAACATTCCGGCGCGCTCGATCGTCGACATCAACGTCGACACCATGAAGCGGCTCTATGAGCTGAAGAACATCGCCGGCGTGAAGGACGCCACCGCCAACATGGCGCGCGTCTCGCAGCAGCGCGCAACGATCGGCGAGGACTTCAACCAGTTGTCCGGCGAGGACATCACGGCGCTGGGATTCAACGCCCATGGCGGCCATGGCTGCATCTCGGTGACGTCGAACGTGGCGCCCAGGCTCTGCTCGGAGTTCCAGGCGGCCTGCCAGAAGGGCGACTACGCCACCGCGCTGAAGCTTCAGGACAAGCTCGCGCCGCTGCACCAGAACCTGTTCGTCGAGACGAGCCCGGCGCCGATCAAGTACGCGATGTCGCTGCTCGGCAAGTGCGAGAACTCGGTGCGGCTGCCGATGGTGCCGGCGTCGGAGAAGGCCCAGGCCGCGGTGCGCGAGGCCATGGTGCATGCGGGGCTGATCAATTGAGGTCTCTGCATGACGCGAGAGCAGATCGATTCGATACTCGAGCGCGTTCGTACGTGGCCTGAGGCCCGTCAGGAAGATGCAGCCTTGCTGCTGCTCGCCATGGAAGGGCAGGACACGAACCTGTATCGGCTTTCCGAAGAGGAGCGCGCCGATATCGACCAGGCTCTGGAAGAAATGGCGCGCGGTGAAGTGGCCTCCGACGAAGAGGTTGCAGCTGTGTTCAATCGCTTTCAGCGATGAAGGTTCGCTACAACGCGACAGCGTTGGCGCAACTCGACGAGATTTTAAGCTACACCCAAACGAAAACCCGGCGGCCGCGGCGCGGTGCTGCTTCATTGCGCTGTAATCGATCCAGCACAGAGTGGCCGGACTGAAACACTGGGGGAGCGCCATGTTGGGGATAGTGCTGAGGCGGTTGCCGGCCGCCGCGGTCATCGCCGCGATGTTCGGAGCAGGCTCCGCTGCGGCGGGCAATGCCTCTCTCAATCTGGTGCTGGTCATCGATGGCCTGCGGCCTGACTCGATCACCGCGGACGAAACACCCCATCTGTGGCGGCTGCGTCAGGAGGGCGTGAATTTCCTCAACGGGCACGCGGTATTTCCGACCGTCACGCGCGCCAACGCGACCGCGATCGCCACCGGCACCTATCCGAACCGTAACGGCATGTTCGGCAACACGCTCTACGTCCGGGCGGTCAATCCCAACACCGCTTTCAGCAACCGCGATCACCAGAATCTGCTGCGGCTCGATGCCGTCACCAACGGTGGCATGGTCCTGGCGAAAAGCCTCGCGGACATCCTGGCCGAGCATGGCAAGACGCTTGCCGTGGTCAGCTCAGGCTCGACCGGGGCCGCGCTGTTGAGCAATCCGCGCGCGCCAAAGGGCGTGGGCATTCTGATCAACGGCTATTGGGAGGCCGGCGTCCGCGTTGCGTTTCCGGATGCGGTCAATGATGCGATCTTGCGCCGCTTCCCGCCGGCGCCGCGGCTCGGCGGCGCCCGGGATTCGTTCATCGAACCGCTCAATTGGACGCAGCAGGTGTTGCGCGACTATGTGCTGCCGGAGCTGAAGCCCGACGTGATCATCAACTGGCTCACCGAACCCGATCACCTTCAGCATGCGCTCGGTGCGGGCTCGCCGGAGGCGCGCGCCGCCATCCGCAACGGCGATCGCGAGATAGGCCTCCTGCTCGACCGCTTGCGGGAGCTGGGCCGCGCCGAGACGACCAACATCATCGTCGTTTCGGATCATGGCTTTGGCCATTCGTCGTTCGGCGTCAACGTGGCGGGTGAGTTGATTGGGGCAGGCCTCAAGGAGGCGCCCAATTCCGATGATGTGGTCATCGCCAGCAGCGGCCAGACCATCGCGTTGCATGTGCGAAACCGCGATCCGGAGCGGATCGGCGCGATCGTCCGCTTCCTGCAGCGGCAGCCTTGGGCCGGCGTGATTTTCATGGCCGGCAAGTCGGACGGCGATCGGACGGGCGCGGCCCATGGACGAGAGCCGGGGACCTTCGCATTGGAATTCGTGCATCTGGCCCATGCCGAGCGGGGGCCCGACATCGTGTTCACGTTTCCCTGGAGCTCGGCCAAAAACGTTTTTGGCGTGGCAGGCATCGACCACACCGCTGCGAGCACAACGGGCCCGCTGGCCGGGACGGCGGGCGACCACGGCGGCATGAGCCCCTGGACCGTGCGCAACACGTTTCTGGCGTGGGGCGTCGATTTCAAGCGCGCCGCCGCCGTCCGCACACCGGCCAGCAACGTCGATCTGGTGCCGACGCTTCTGACGCTGATGAATCTGGAAAAGCAGGTCGATCTCGGCCAGTTCGATGGACGCGTGCTCGACGAGGCGCTGGTGGGCGGCCCCGACGAGGAAATGGTGCCGGTCCAGACGCAGACCTACTTCGCGGAGGCCGCCGACGGCAATTATCGCGCTGCACTTCAGGTCACTGAGCTCGGTCGGCAGCGCTATGTCGACAAGAGTTGGCGCGTGCGCTGAAGCGGCGTTTGTGTTGAACCGTCGGTGGTCTATCGCATCCCACCGGAGAAAAGACCGCCGACCCGCCGGAGCGGGCCGACACCCCTTCCGGTAGCCCGGATCGAGAGGCTACGATGCGTGCTGGAGCCTGAGGGAGGCACGTCATGACACGTCTTCGGATCGCGGCGACCGCCGCGCTCGCTTTGCTCGCATGCAGCCACGCACAAGCCGCCGACGAGCCGTTGGTGCTGGCGCGCGACGGCTTCATGTATGTCGGCGGCAAGACCATGCAGTTCGAGGGCCGCGAATACGTCTACGGCCAGATGTATGTCGAGATCCGGATCCCGGCGAAGCAGACGCATCCCTATCCGATCATCATGGTGCATGGCGGCTCGATGTCGGGCACCAACTACACCGGCACCCCGGACGGCCGTGAGGGCTGGGCGCAATACTTCGTACGCCAGGGCTACGCCGTCTATGTGGTCGATCAGCCGGGCCGCGGCCGTTCCGGCTTTCTGTCCGCGGCGACCGGGCCGATGCAGAACTCGACGCGCAACAACTCGGCGTCGCGCTTCGTCTCGCAGGGCAAGTTCAAGCTCTGGCCGCAGGCTGCGCTGCACACCCAATGGCCCGGCAGCGGCGAGGCCGACGATCCGGCGACGCTGCAGCTCGCCATGAGCCAGTTGCCGGCGATCAAGGACTTCGACAAGCAGCAGCCGCTCGTGCGCGACGCGCTGATCGCGCTGGTCGACAAGATCGGGCCGTCGATCCTGATGACCCACTCGCAAGGCGGCGCGTTCGGCTGGCCGGTGGCGGATGCGCGGCCGGACAAGGTCAAGGCGATCCTCGCGATCGAGCCCAACGGCCCGCCCGGCCGCGCGCTCGATTTCATCGGTGCGCCGGATTACTTCAAGGAGGGCAAGCTCGCGCTGACCTACGGCATCACCTCGGTGCCGCTCACCTACGCGCCGCCGCTTGCGGACCCGGCCGATCTGAAATTCATCAAGGAGGAAAAACCTGACGGGCCGGGCCTCGCCACCTGCTGGAAGCAGGCGGAGCCGGCGCGGCAACTGCCCAACCTGCAGAAGATGCCGGTCATGGTGCTGACGTCCGAGGCCTCGTATCACGCGCCCTACGACCACTGCACCGTGAAATTTCTGCAGCAAGCGGGCCTCAAGCCGTCCTTCGTCAAGCTCGCGGACCTCGGCATCAAGGGCAACAGCCACGTCATGATGCTGGAAAAGAACAACATGCAGATCGCGGAAGTGATCGCCGGCTGGCTGGACAAGACATTGAAGGAATAAAGGCGGGGCCTTGCTGCGCGTTGTGGCGGCGGGACGATCACGTTCCGCCTGAAGGCCGCTTGATGCTTGCCATTGGTTGCAGGGGAGACATCCTGAAACCGGGAAATCACACATGACCGAAATCAAGCATGAGTGAGGCCGGCAGGGGCGTCAGCCTGTTGGCAAGTCCGGCTTGGTGATTTATGTCCGGATGTTTCCAGTTGGCCTGTAGCAAGGGAGTGCGTCCGGCCATGAAGATGCGTTTTCTGGTCGTCGGGACATCGATTGCGGTGTTGGCGTTGGCCCACACGCTGGCTCATGCCCAAGCGGCAAAGAAGCCTCCGTCGACGAGTGTCGGGGCCAGGACCGCCGCCTGCAAGAAGGATTGCAGCGCCGGCAGCCTGCATGGGACCTACCGGGCCTACGGCGCGAACGACCCGCAGCTCAAATCGCCGGAGGGACGGACGCTCTATAACGAGTGTGTCCGGTTGTGCCTCGACCCGTTGCCGGGCATTTACGTCCAGAAGCCGATTGTCGACGCGGGCGGCACCTGGTTCGGAATGAAAAAAGCCGACTGTCTGGGTTGCCACGCCAAGGGCGCGCCGAAGCGGAATTGGCCCGGCGTCAACACGCTTCCGGACAATCTCAAGCGATAGTGCGGCTCGGTTGTCGTCTCCTGAACGGAGCGATGGCCACTCGGGGTTGACCGGCGCGGGCGCTTTTTGGTCGATTGCGGACCGAGGAACGCCTATATCTCGCCGATGGCCGCCAAACCCGAACCCAAGTTCAAGCTCGTTGCCGACAACCGCAAGGCGCGGTTCAATTATGCCATCGACGAGGTCTTCGAGGCCGGCGTGGCGCTCACCGGCTCCGAGGTCAAATCGCTGCGTGCCGGCAAGGCCAGCATTGCGGAAGCCTATGCGGCAACCCGCGACGGCGAGCTGTGGCTGATCAATTCCAACATCACCGAATACAAGCAGGCCGGCCAGTTCAATCATTCGCAGAAACGTCCGCGCAAGCTCCTGCTGCACAAGCGGCAGATCAACAAGCTGATGGGCGCGATCGAGCGCGAGGGCATGACCGTCGTGCCGCTCAAGATCTATTTCAACGACAAGGGCCGCGCCAAGGTCGAGATCGCGCTCGCCAAGGGCAAGAAGCTGCACGACAAGCGCGAGACCGAGAAGAAGCGCGACTGGTCGCGCGAGCGCGGCCGGCTGCTGCGGGACAAGGGCTAGGAGCCAGTCATGGGTGAGCGCCTGATCGGCATGCTGATCTTTCCGAAGCTCACCCAGCTCGACATGACCGGGCCCTACGAGGTGCTGGCGCGGGTGCCGAACACCAAGGTGCATCTGGTGGCCAAAAGCATGGCGCCGGTGAAGACCGACCGCGGCATGGAGATCGTGCCGACCATCACGCTCGACGACTGCCCGCAGCTCGACCTGATCATGGTGCCGGGCGGGCCCGGCCAGCAGGACCTGATGGAGGACCAGGCGGTGCTCGAATTCCTGCAGAAGCAGGCGCGGGGCGCCAAATACGTCACCTCGGTCTGCACCGGCTCGCTGGTGCTGGGCGCGGCCGGCTTGCTCAAGGGCAAGCGCGCCACCAGCCACTGGGCGGCGATCGATCATCTGAAGCTTTTGGGTGCCATTCCGGTGAGCGAGCGCGTGGTCACCGACGGCAATGTCATCACCGGCGCTGGCGTCGCTTCGGGGATCGATTTCGCGCTGGCGGTCGCCGCCACTCTCGAAGGCGAGGAGACGGCACGGCAGATCCAGCTGCAGATCGAGTACGATCCGGCGCCGCCGTTCAACACCGGCTCGCCGAAGACCGCGCCGGCCGAGATGACCGCGCTGTTGCGCAGCCGCGGGGCCACGCTGAACGAGCAGCGCCGCGAGGTCGCGGCCCGCGTCGGCAAGAAGCTCGGCGTGTCGCAGGCGTGACAAACGGGAGCAACGAATGCCCATTCCGACCAAGCTCGATCACTGCGTGATCCATGTCTCGGACTGGGAGCGCTCCAACGCCTTCTATCGCGACGTGATGGGCGCCGAGCTGGTGCAGCGGCCGGTCGGCTGGGCCTATCGGTTCGGCGACAAGCAGCTCAACGTGCACGGTGAGGGCGTGAAGCCCGCCGAGGTGGCGCGGCTGCCGGTGCAGCCCGGCAACAGCGATCTGTGCTTCGAATGGGACGGCCCGATCGACGACGCGGTCGCGCATTTGAAGCGGCACAACATCGCGGTCGAGGCTGGGCCGATGAAGCGTTTCGGCGCCAAGGGCGAGGGGACCAGCGTTTACTTCCGCGACCCCGATGGCTCGCTGATGGAATTCATGTCGTATCGGAGATGAGGGGCGATGGGCCGGCTGCTGGGGGCGTTGATTGCCGCGGGTTTGATGCTGTCGCCCGCGGTCGCGAATGCGGCCGAGGTGGTGTGGACGGTGTCGAAGAAGAGCGGCCGCCCGCTTCTCGCCGGCATGCCGAACGAGCCTGAAGTCGATTACGAATTCTGGGCGCATTGCCGCGCCGATGGTGCGATCGATGTGGGTGCCGCGGCCGAAAGCCATGTCGGCAAGGGCGGCGGCGAGGCGGTGACGCTCAGGCTTGCGAGCGGACTGAAGCGCACAACGCTGACCGGCGTGTCACGGCGCAGCGATAATTCCGAGATGACCGGCGGCGTGGAGTTGCGCGCGACGGTGGCGCGCGATCACCCGGTGTTCGCGGTGCTCGGCAACGGCAGCAGGGTCAAGGTCTCAGGTCCCATCAAGCCGCTGAGCTGGGGCACCAAAGGGTTGAAGCCGAAAATCGCGACGTTCCTGAAAGAGTGCAAATAACCGTCAGCCGTCGAGATGCTTGCGCACCGCGGCGAACACCGCGCGGAACATCTTCGGCGTCAGCACGCCGGTGTTGGTGTTGTAGCGCGAGCAGTGATAGCTGCTGAACAGCGTGAACTTGCCGAGCGTTGCCGTGCCGCCATGGCTGAATGGCGTGGCGGATCGCTTGCCGTCCAAAGCTTTTACAGTCGTCTCGTGCGCGATGCGGCCGAGCACCACGATCGCCTTGAGCTTCTTCATTTCGGCGATGGTCGGCATGAGAAAATCGCGGCAGGTGTTGATCTCGGCCGGCACAGGCTTGTTCTCCGGCGGCACGCAGCGCACCGCGTTGGTGATGCGCGCGTCGACCAGCTCGAGCCCGTCGTCGGGCCGCGCATCGAAGGTGCCGCGGGCAAAGCCGTACTCCGTCAGCGTCGCATAGAGCAGATCGCCGGCGTAGTCGCCGGTGAAAGGCCGCCCAGTGCGATTGGCGCCGCGCAGCCCTGGCGCGAGCCCGACGATCAAGAGCCGCGCGTTGGCCGGGCCGAACGACGGCACCGGCGCGTTGAACCATTCCGGCTCACGCGTTCGCCAGGTTTCACGAAAGGCAACGAGTCTCGGACAGCGCGGGCAATCGTGGCCGGCTTTCGACGTTGCGCCAGCCATGATCTGCCATCAGGCCTTATTGTCCCGGATCGAACCGGCCTGCTCAGTCTTCGAAGTCGTCAGCGGCGCCGACCGGCGCGCGCTGTGGCGCGGGACCACGCTGCAGGAACTGCGGCGTGTGCTGTTGCGCTCCTCCCCGCGGCTCGCGAGGCTCGCGCGCCGGGCGTTCGGACGGATCGCGGCCGATCTTGGATTGCAGCTCGGCGATGTCCTGGAACACGTCGGCCTGACGGCGCAGCTCGTCGGCGACCATCGGCGGCTGAGTCGAGATCGTCGACACCACAGTCACGCGGACACCACGGCGCTGCACCGACTCGACCAGCGAACGGAAGTCGCCATCACCGGAGAACAAAACCATGTGATCGATGTGCGGCGCGAGTTCCATCGCATCGACCGCGAGCTCGATGTCCATGCTGCCCTTCACCTTGCGGCGGCCGGTGCTCTGGTCGACAAACTCTTTGGTTGCTTTCGTGACTACTGTGTAACCGTTGTAATCGAGCCAATCGATCAGCGGCCGGATCGACGAATACTCCTGATCCTCGATCACAGCGGTGTAATAGAAGGCGCGTAGAAGGTTGCCACGCGACTGGAATTCTCGCAGCAACCGCTTATAATCAACATCGAATCCGAGTGATTTAGCGGTTGCATAGAGGTTGGCGCCGTCGATAAACAGCGCGATTTTCTCGACCTGTGCAGACATCATTCCTCGCGAATGTCACTCCTCGCCGCATTGGGCGGGTGCCCGGTGGTGGAGCCGGGTGGTGGATTTTGGCCGTGTAAATTGGAATCGACCAGCGAAATGCCGCGCAAATGCGGTCGTCGTCGTCCCAATGTCACAATCTGCCCTAAAATTAAAGGGGGTATGCCAGTTATAGTGCGTCGTGTCACCTGACAAAACCACTGAATGGGCTTCAAGCAATACCCCGGCCTTGCGCTTTTAGTCGCAGGACGCTACCTACACGCCAACATTTCACGACAACGTTACGCTACTTAGGAGCAGAGCCGCATGGCCCGTGTGACCGTTGAGGACTGCATCGACAAGGTTCCGAACCGCTTCGATCTCGTGCTGCTGGCCAGCCACCGCGCCCGCATGATTTCGTCCGGTTCGCAGATCACCGTCGATCGCGACAACGACAAGAACCCCGTGGTGTCGCTGCGCGAGATCGCCGAGACCACGGTCTCTCCGGAAGACCTGAAGGAAGACCTGATCCACTCGCTGCAGAAGTACGTCGAGGTGGACGAGCCGGAGTCCGACAGCGTGCCGCTGATCGCTGGCTCGGGCGGCTCGGTCGATGCCGACGACACCGAGGTTGCGGTCGACCATATGAGCGAGGAAGAACTGCTGAAGGGCCTGGAAGGGCTCACTCCGCCGGAGGAGCAGCCGGAACCCGACGACGCCGAGTAATCTGGCCGAATAACCCTCCGCCGTTCGGCGGATATCGCGATGGCCTGGCCGAAAGCCGGGCCATTTGCTTTTTATGACCCCGTTAAGGCTGTTGGCCTTGCGACCATATCGAATCCCCGTGATATCTTAAGTCAACAGAGCGCCGCCGGGCCGGATTGCAGCAACGACGTTGGAATGCCGCCGGCGGCCACGGTCGCTGGACTATGGCTCAATCGAAGACCGATCTGCCGCGCATGCAAACCCCGGCGAGGGCTCGGCCCCCGCTCGAGCGGAGCGCGAGCGTCGTCGCCCAAGCTGTTGTCGAGAAAGAGAAAAAGAAGAAGCCTGCCGGGATCATGCGGCAGTACGACCTGATCGACCGGGTCCGCCGCTACAATCCGCACACCGACGAGGCGCTGCTCAACCGGGCTTACGTCTACGCCATGAAGGCCCATGGCGAGCAGAAGCGCGCCTCGGGCGACCCGTACTTCACCCATCCGCTCGAGGTCGCGGCGATCCTCACGGACCTCAAGCTCGACGATGCCACCATCGCGGCTGCGCTCCTGCACGACACCATCGAGGACACCCCGACCACGCGGGCCGAGATCGATCAGGTGTTCGGCCCTGACATCGGCCATCTGGTCGAGGGCCTGACCAAGCTGAAGAAGCTCGACCTCGTCTCGCGCGAGGCCAAGCAGGCCGAGAATCTTCGCAAGCTGCTGCTCGCCATCGCCGATGACGTCCGTGTGCTGCTGGTCAAGCTCGCCGACCGCCTGCACAACATGCGCACGCTGGAATACATGCCGGCGGAGGGCAGGGCGCGCATCGCGCAGGAAACGCTCGACATCTACGCGCCGCTTGCCGGCCGCATGGGCATGCATCATCTGCGCGAGGAGCTGGAGGACCTGTCGTTCCGCCAGCTCTATCCGGAGGCCAATGACCTCGTCCGTGAGCGGCTCGATGCGCTCGCCGACCGCCACAGCCATCTGATCGCCGAGATCGAGCAGCAGCTCACCCGCAAGCTCGTGGATTCGGGCACCGAAGCGGTCGTCACCGGCCGCCGCAAGCGGCCCTATTCGATCTGGCGCAAGATGGAAAGGAAGTCGGTCGGCTTCGAGCAGCTGTCCGACATCTTCGGTTTCCGCGTCATCGTCAAGACGCTGCGCGAATGCTACCGCGCGCTCGGCATCGTCCACACCACCTGGCCGATGGTGCCGGGCCGCTTCAAGGACTACATCTCGACGCCCAAGCAGAACGACTACCGCTCGCTGCACACCACGGTGATCGGCCCCGGCAAGCAGCGCGTCGAGCTGCAGATCCGCACCGAGGACATGCACGAGATCGCCGAATACGGCATCGCGGCGCATGCGCTCTACAAGGAGGGCTCGGCCTCGCCGTCGGAGACGTTGTCGCGCGAATCCAACGCCTATGCCTGGCTGCGCCGCACCATCGAGCTTCTGGCCGAAGGCTCGAACCCGGAAGAATTCCTCGAGCACACCAAGCTCGAGCTGTTCCACGACCAGGTGTTCTGCTTCACGCCCAAGGGCAAGCTGATCGCGCTGCCGCGCAAGGCGACGCCGATCGATTTCGCCTACGCGGTCCACACCGACGTCGGCAACCACGCGGTCGGCTGCAAGATCAACGGCAAGATCGCGCCGCTCGTGTCCGAGCTGAACAACGGCGACGAGGTCGACATCCTGACGTCTGAGGCCCAGGAGGCGCCGCCGTCGGCCTGGGAATCTCTCGTGGTCACCGGCAAGGCGCGGCTCGCGATCCGCAGGGCCACGCGCAATGCGGTGCGGGTGCAGTATGCCGAGCTCGGCCGCCGCATCGTCGAGCGGCTTTGCCAGCGCGCCAAGCGCGAATACTCCGACGAGAAGCTCACCGGCGCGCTGCCGCGGCTCGCGCGCACCACCATCGACGACGTGTTCGTCGCGGTCGGCCGCGGCGAGATGCGGCCGTCGGACGTCGCCCGCGCCATGTATCCGGACTACAAGGAGGAGCGCATCTCGCCGTTGCCGCCGCCGAAATCCGAGAGCGGCTGGTTCGGCCTGAAGAAGGGCAAGGCGGTCCAGTTCAAGGTGCCGGAGGCCGATCAGACCGCATCGATCCCGATCCGCGGCATCAATTCCGACCTGCCGGTGCGCTTTGCGCCGGACGGCGGCGCGGTGCCGGGCGACCGCATCGTCGGCATCCTGACGCCGGGCGAAGGCATCACGATCTATCCGATCCAGTCGCCGACGCTGAAAGATTTCGAGGACACGCCGGAGCGCTGGCTCGACGTGCGCTGGGACATCGACGAGCGCACGCCGCAGCGTTTCCCGGCCCGCATCGCCATCCAGTCGGTCAACGAGCCCGGCACGCTCGCGCAGATCGCCACCGTCATCGCCGAGAACGACGGCAACATCGACAACATCAGCATGAAGCGGCGCTCGCCGGATTTCACCGACTGCACCATCGATCTCGAGGTCTACGACCTCAAGCATCTCAACGCGATCATCTCGCAGCTCCGCGCCAAGAAAGTGGTCGCGGGAGCGGACCGGGTAACCGGCTGATGCGCGTTTCTCTCTCCAGGCCGGAATAGGACACCAGCGTGCCCACGGGATCGCCCCTTCGCCTCGGCGTCAACATCGATCACGTCGCCACCATCCGCAACGCGCGCGGCGGGCGGCATCCCGATCCGGTGCGCGCCGCCAAGCTTGCGATCGAGGCCGGTGCCGACGGCATCACGGCGCATCTGCGCGAGGATCGCCGGCACATCAGCGACGACGATATCGCGCGCCTCAAGGCCACGATCGCCAAGCCGCTCAACCTGGAAATGGCCGCAACCGACGAGATGATCACGATCGCCACGCGCACGCGGCCGCACGCGGCCTGCCTGGTGCCCGAGCGGCGTGCGGAGCGCACCACCGAAGGTGGCCTCGACGTGGCGGGCCAGCGCTCTGAACTCGGCCCGAAGATCGCGGCGCTGCGCAGTGCCGGCATCCGGGTCTCGCTGTTCATCGCCGCTGATCCGAAGCAGATCGAGACCGCGGTGGATCTCGGCGCCCCGGTCATCGAAATCCACACCGGCGCGTGGTGCCACGCATTGCTCGACGGCGACCACGCCTCGACTGAGCGCGAATGGGACCGCATCCGGGCCGGCGCGGCGCTCGCCAAGAGCCTCGGCCTCGAGGTGCATGCCGGCCACGGTCTCGACTACGCCAGCGCCGAGACGATCTCGACGCTGCCGGAAATCTTCGAGCTCAACATCGGCCATTTCCTGATCGGCGAGGCCGTGTTCACCGGGCTCGCCGAAACGGTCAAAGCCATGCGCGCTGCGATGGACCGCGGCCGGGCAAGAGTGGGCTGACGGGATGGCGGCAGCGGACGGACGCATGCGCGGGGCGCTGTTGGCTCTCGGCCTTGCCGCGCTGCTCGCGACGGCGTTTGCCGCCTCGGCACAGGTGGTCACGCGGGGCCCGACCACGCACAATCCGGTGACCGCGCAGGAGATCGAACGCCGCCTCGAGACTCGCGCCGGCGAAATTCAAAAGCTCGCGCCGCAGGGCGGCGATCGCATGGCGTTGTTCGACGTCGCGTGGCCGGCGACGCCCGACGAAGCCCGGGCGCTGGGATTCAACGGCGTCATGTTCGTGACGGCGCTCAGCAAGCGCCCTGACGAACTGCCGCTGGCTCGCGTCTATGCCAAGATCCTGCGGAAGCCTGTGGACCTGCGGCGGATTTCCGGTCAGCGTCGTGACGTCGCAGCAGGTAGTGTGGTGGCCCGGATGTTCGGACCCTATCGCGACGATGCGTTCTATCTGCTTCCCGCGAAAGCCTGGCAGAGCGGACTGATCGCGGCCGACTTCGCAAAGAACCGCAAGGACTTCAGCATCAGCAAGACTTCGCTCAATCCGCCCGATTTCATCCGCATGGGACGCGGCGAGTCCGGCGGTCCGCTCAACGAGGCCCTCGATGCATTCATTCGACGTGAGTTTCCTGGTCTTGGACGCTAGACGGACACCCCCATGATCCTCGGTCTTGGTTCTGACATTTCCGACGCCCGCCGGGTCGCCAAGGTGATCGAGCGGCATGGCGATCGTTTTCTCGCCCGGGTGTTTACCGACACCGAGCGCGCCCGCGCCGACCGCCGCAAGAATCGGGTCGAGACCTATGCCAAGCGCTTCGCCGCCAAGGAGGCCTGTGCCAAGGCGCTCGGCACCGGCATCCGCAACGGCGTGTGGTGGCGCGACATGGGCGTGGTGAACATGCCGTCGGGCCGGCCGACCATGAAGCTCACCGGCGGCGCGTTGAAGCGGCTGCAGGCCATCACGCCCGCGGGCTACGAGCCCCAGATCGATCTCACCATCAGCGATGAGGGACCCATGGCGGTGGCCTTCGTCATCATCTCGGCGGTGCCGGCCGTGACAAAACCGTAAGTTCCGAGAATCGCACTGGCGCGTGGCGCAATGCCGTATAAATATCCCGTGAGGGAGCGTGGTCTGGGGGCGCGCCGCGGCGCCCGCAGCGGAATGGTCAAGGCAGGTTAAATTCCTGAAACAATGGATGAAATTTAATCCGCAACCAGCCCGCGAGGCGTCGGTCCGGTTCATTGCGCATGATCAGGGCAGCCGCTAAAAGGCTCCGGGGCTCGATCCAGGGACATGAGGCCGATGAGTGTGATTTTCGGGACGAAGCGCAAGGAAGGCGGCCTCGGCGAGTTCATTCGGCTCCTGGTTCATGCCGGCATCATCGCGCTGGTGATCCGGACCTTCTTCTTCCAGCCGTTCAACATTCCGTCCGGCTCGATGAAGGCGACGCTGCTGGTCGGCGACTACCTGTTCGTCTCGAAATACTCCTACGGCTACAGCCACTACTCGCTGCCGCTGTCGCCGAACCTGTTCTCCGGCCGGATCGCCGCATTCCACAAGCCGGAGCGCGGCGATGTGGTGGTGTTCCGCCTGCCCAAGGACGACAGCACCGATTACATCAAGCGCGTCATCGGCCTGCCCGGCGACAAGATCCAGATGATCGACGGCGTGCTGCACATCAACGGCCAGCCGGTGCAGCGCGAGCGCATCGATGACTTCATCGACGAGGAGGAGGGCCGCCGGCCGGTGCGCGTGCGCCGCTGGAAGGAGACGCTGCCGAACGGCGTGAGCTACACGACGCTCGACCTGCCGTACAATCTCCAGTCGGACAACACCGAGGTCTACGAGGTGCCGCCCGACAACTACTTCATGATGGGCGACAACCGTCACAACTCGACCGACAGCCGCTTCCCGCAGGTCGGCTATGTGCCGTTCGAGAATATCGTCGGACGCGCCCAGCTGATCTTCTTCTCGGTCTATGAAGGCGAGCGCGCCTGGGAGTTCTGGCGCTGGCCGTTCTCGGTGCGCTGGAGCCGGTTGTTCACGATCGTTCGATGACGAGACGAGGGGCGAAGACAGGCAAAGCATCCAAAACGGCGCAACGCGAGAGCGACCGCGCCGTCTCTGTCGCGTCGGAAGCCAAGCTTACAGAAACGAAGCCCACGGAGACGAAGGCCCCGGAACTCGAGCCCGCTGAAGCCAAATCTGCCGAGTCCAAATCGACCGAGCGCGGGCCCGTGGCGCCGAAGCGCCCCCGCTCCAAGCGAGCGGAAAATGCCGCAGCTCAGAAGCTCGCCGCGCAGGCTGCCAAGCTCGCTGCAGCCGCCGCCAAGGCCGCGGCGCCGGTCACCGAGACCGCGCCCGCTGCACCGGCCACCAAGCCGGGTGCGGCGGCTCCCAAGCCTGATCCCAAGCCTGATCCCAAGCCTGAGTCACCAGCCAAGCGCCGCGCCGCCAAAAAATACCTCGCGGCGTCGAGCGAGCTGGAAAAGATCATCGACTACCAGTTCAAGGATCGCGATCTGCTGGATCGCTCGCTGACGCATATCTCGGCGGTGTCCAGCGGCGGCCGCGCCAACTCCTATCAGCGGCTCGAATTCCTCGGCGACCATGTGCTCGGGCTGGTCATCTCGGACATGCTGTTTCAGTCGTTTCCCAAGGCCGACGAGGGCGAGCTGTCGCGGCGTCTCGCCGACCTGGTGCGCCGCGAGGCCTGCGCCGACGTGGCGCGGGCGATGCAGATCGGCGAAGCGATCCGGCTCGGCTCCTCGGAAGCCGCCTCGGGCGGTCGCACCCGGATCGCGATCCTGGCCGACGTCTGCGAGGCGGTGATCGGCGCGGTCTATCTCGACGGCGGCTATGAAGCGGCGGAGAATCTGGTCGAGAAGTTCTGGGGCGAGCGGATGCGGGTGCCGGCGCGGCCGCTGCGCGACCCCAAGACCATGCTGCAGGAATGGGCGCAAGCGCGTGGCTTACCGACCCCTGCCTACAAGGAAGTGGAGCGGACCGGCCCCCATCACAATCCGGAATTCCGCATCTCGGTGACGCTGCCGGACCGTGAGCCCGCCGAAGGCATCGGCCGCTCCAAGCGCTCGGCCGAGCAGGCGGCTGCCGCCGCGCTGCTGAAGAAGGTCGGTGTGCTGCGGGATCAGCCCGATGTCTGAGCCGAACGAAGGCGCCGCCAGCCCCACGCGTTGCGGCTTTGTCGCTCTGATCGGCGCGCCCAACGCCGGCAAGTCGACGCTCACCAACGCGCTGGTCGGCAGCAAGGTCGCGATCGTCTCGCCCAAGGTGCAGACCACGCGCACGCTGGTGCGCGGCATTGCGATGGAGGGGCAGGCGCAGCTCATCTTCATCGACACGCCGGGGATCTTCGCGCCGAAGCGGCGGCTCGACCGCGCCATGGTCACCACGGCCTGGACCGGCGCCTACGACGCCGATGTTGTCGCGGTGCTGATCGATGCGAAGAAAGGCCTCGACGACGAGGCCGAGACGATCCTGACCAAGCTCGAGGAGGTCCGGCAGCCCAAGGTGCTGATCCTGAACAAGGTTGACATCGTCGACAAGGAGAAGCTGCTCGGGCTGGCGCAGGCGCTCAACACGCGGGCGAGGTTCGACGCGACCTTCATGATCTCGGCGCTGAGCGGCAGCGGCGTCGCCGACGTGCGCAAGTGGCTCGCCGAACACGTGCCCGAAGGTCCCTGGCATTATCCGGAGGACGAGGTCTCGGACGCGCCGGTCCGGCAACTCGCGGCCGAGATCACCCGCGAGAAGCTTTACCTCAAGCTGCACCAGGAGCTGCCGTATCAGTCCACGGTCGAGACCGAGACCTGGACCGAGCGCAAGGACGGCTCGGTGCGTGTCGAGCAGGTCATCTACGTGGAGCGCGAGAGCCAGCGCAAGATCGTGCTCGGCAAGGGCGGCCAGACCATCAAGGCGATCGGTGAGGCATCGCGCCGCGAGCTGTCGGAGATCATCGAGCAGCCGGTGCACCTGTTTCTGTTCGTCAAGGTGCGCGAGGACTGGGGCAACGATCCGGAGCGCTACCGGCAGATGGGACTGGAGTTTCCCAAGGAGTGAGCATGGCGGTCCGCGCTGCGGCTGTGGCGTTGGCGCTGCTGTTCTGTGCCGGCTCAGCGCAGGCGCAGGACAACGGCCGGCCGGTGCTGCACACCAATGAAGCCGATGTTGGCGAGTTGCGGCCGAGCGGCACGCTCGCGACCGCCGACATCGTCGCGGTGTTCTCGTACGTGCTGAACGCGCTTCCGGAGCGGGTGAACGTGCTGCCGACCGAGAACTACTATTACGTCCGTTTCGTCCGCGACGGCGTGCGCTATGTCGGCAACATCCGGCTGGCCGCGGCCGATCGCGATCAGGGCAAGGTGAACTTCTCGTACAGCGAGGAGCCGACCGACTGGAACAACGAGCCCGAAGAGCGCCACGACGCATTCGGCGCGGACAAGGGCGTGGCGGTCGAGAAGCTCGCGCCGCTTCAGTACCGCGTCTCGCTGGCCGGCAAGAGCGTGACCTTCGCGCTCAACGATCTGTCGAAGGTGCGGCCGCCCGCAGGCGTGCTGACCGCCGACGAGAAATTCATCGGGCCGGTGTTCGACGAGTCCGGCATGCGGTTTTTTCTTGTGTTCAACACACGGCTGAAGGTCTTCCATTTCGTGCTCGACGAGACCGAGCCGGTCGCCGATGTGTTCTTTCCAAGCAAGACCACGACCCAGATCGTGATCGGCAAACGCACCGGCTTTGCGTTCTACATCGCAGGCAACCGCAAGATCATGATCGGTGCGAGCGAGCGGCAGTCGCGGCTCAACACCTATCTCGACGGGCCGTTCGACCAGCTGCCGGAGAACTTCATCGCCGGCGACGAACTGCGCGACGCGATGATCGCAGCGGAGCCGGGCGTGAATGGCCATATCGATCGGCTCGGCAATTTCGACAACGGGTCGGGCCGCTTCCTGATCCATCCCTACATGCTCTATCGCGAGCCCGGCGATCTCGCGGTCTTTCAGCGCTGCGTGACATCCCGGCAGGTCAAGGCATCCGACCGGCCGCTGTGCTTCGTGATCGACGACCAGGAGGCGCAGCGGAAGAATCCGCGGCCGCGGGCGCTGACGAGACGTTGAGCGCCGAACGGGCAGGGACTAAGATTCCAGAGTGCGCTCCAACAATGAATCGATTTGTGCAGCACTGGGTCCCCGCTTCCGCGGGGACGAACGGCTGATGGTCAGGCGAGCTCTCTCCTCCGTTCGTCCCCGCGCAAGCGGGGACCCAGGGCGACAAATTCCGAAGCGCCGATTTGAGCGGACCTGGCCTTAGCCCATGGAATGGACCGACGACGGCATCGTGCTCGGGACGCGGCGTCACGGCGAAGCCAACGCCATTCTCGAGGTCATGACGCCGGACCACGGCCGCCATCTCGGCCTGGTTCGCGGCGGCGGTGGATCGCGGCTGCGGCCGATGCTGCAGCCGGGCAACACGGTGCGGGTGACGTGGCGGGCGCGCCTCGACGAGCATCTCGGGCACTACCAGGTCGAGCCGCTGCGGCTCCATGGCGCCTCGCAGCTTGGCGCATCGCACGTGGTCTACGGCGTCACGCATCTTGCCGCGCTGTGCCGGCTGCTCGCCGAGCGCGATCCGCATCCGGAGCTCTATGCGCAACTCCTCGATCTGCTGGAGCTGTTCGACGAGCCGCTCATCGCGGCGGCCGCCATCGTGCGCTTCGAATTGCTGATCCTCGCCGAGCTCGGCTTCGGCCTCGATCTCGAAAGCTGCGCCGCGACCGGGGCCATGAACGACCTGGGCTACGTGTCGCCGAAGTCGGGGCGGGCGGTGTCGCGGCTTGCCGCCGAGCCCTGGCAGGACCGGATGTTCCGGCTGCCGGCGTTTCTGTCGGCCGAGGTCGTGCCGTCGTCCGAGGACATCGCCGACGGCTTCAGGCTGACCGGCTTTTTCATCGCCCGCCGCGTGCTCGAGCCGCGCGGGCTCACCTTCGCGGACGCCCGCGAAGGCTTTCTGACCGCGGTGCTCGGCCGCCGGCCCGTGCCGCCGGCGCGCATCGCGTAAAAGCAGATCAGCCTAGCGGCTGGTCACGCTGTTCGTGTTCCAGCAGAACAGCCGGCCGCAGGACTCGCGGATGCAGTTCGCCGGGACCTGGTCCGCGGCGCGCGAGACCGGCGCCGACGAGTTGACGACGCGATACGACGCGTTGGCCGGAATCCGGTCACCCGCCGAAGCGCTGGACATGGACGAAATGGAAATAGCGGCGAGGCAAGCCGCTGCAAACAGGCACCGCACGTTACGCACTCCCCAGCTCTGGGGGCCTCACCCAGGGCTCACTCGAAGCGCCGCATTAACCATAATGTGCCCGATCCCGCGGCCCGCGGCAAGGCGCCGCAAGCCGATTTCCGGCGTGAAAATTCCGCGGTCGATCAGCGCGTTAGGGGCAGATCTTCAATAGCGGCGGCGCCAGAACTTCCAGGAGTAACCGCCGGGCCGCCACCAGCAGAGCCGCCGGCTGGTGAAATAGCGGTGGCGGCAGACATAGACCACCTGGTCGACGGCGCTGGTCTCGGCGAGGCCTGTGCGGATGCCGGCGGCGGTGCCGACCGTCATGGCGCCGGCCGGCATGGTCGAGGCAGCGATCAGAATGGTCGAAGCAGCGCTGAGCGAAAGCAGAACACGACGCATCGAGAATCCCTCCCTGGATCGCCCTGGTGCGTGCGTGCCTCAGCTTGCGTCGTCTTGCAAGGGCGAGGTGTGGCAAGGGCGAGCCCAAAACAAAACCGGCCGCTTGCGCGGCCGGCTCGTCAACAGTTGCGAGTGAGCAGGGAATGCTCAGAAGCAGTAGTAGCGGCGGCTGCTCCACGGACGATGGCACCAGGCGCCCCAGCCACGGCCCCAGCCGCGACCACGGCCCCAGCCGCCACGACCACGTCCCCAGCCCCCGCGACCACGTCCGCGACCACGCGCATCTGCGCTGGTCGTGGTCGAGGCCAGGAACACGCCGGACGTCGTCACCGTGCCCACCGCATAAACTGCGAGAAGCGCGCCTGCCGCCAACACGCGCGTCAGGGCCTTCCGAACACCAGTTGTCTCGATCGCCATTTAGTTTCTCTCCTATTTTGTTTCGCCGAAAAGCGAAACCATTCCAGCGGAGTTTTGGCGCCGAAATCCGGGCGCCGGCGGTCGTGATTAAAGCACTTGAATCAAGTCTCGTGCTTAGCCGAAGCGTAACGGTATCGCTGCGTGAAATGTTCCCAGCCGCGGGCCCGGACGCCCCGGATAACCCGAAAAACATATGGCAAATCAGCGAAAACGGTCAAGCAAATGCGGGCGTTTTGCCTCGGAGAGTCGTCCCGCAACGCGGTATGAAGCGTTGTTCAGCTTGCGAGGTGTTGTCCAATTTGACACACCGCATCCGTCGTCCGCGTCACAACTTCGACACGCCGACAAGGATTGCTATGCATGATTGTCTCATGACCCGCGAAGCCAACATTTCAATTCTCTCCATAACTCTCCATCATCTCCGCGAAATTTCGCCGCACGCCGGTGCCGCTTTGTTGCGCCCGGCGCTCAACCTAAAGTGACCTCATGCCGAGCAAGAACACCTACATCGTTGGAATCAACGCCTACGACCACGACGTCAGCGCCTGCCTTCTTCGCAATGGAGAGGTTGCCTTCGCAATTGCGAAGGAGCGGATCAACCGCATGAAGAATGCGGCGGGCTTCTACCACGAGGCGGTCGACTACTGCCTGAAGGCCGAGGGCATCACCATCGACGACGTCGATCTCGTGGTGCGCAACTGCTACGTGCTGCCGGTCGATGAGCTGGAGAAGCGGCTCACCTACATGGAGATGCCGCTCTATCTGCCGGCGCCGGAGCGCGAGCTCGCCAAGAACCATCCGTGGTTCAACACCAAGTCGGACAAGGTGGTGACGATCTCGCATCACCTCGCGCACGCCTACAGCGCGTTTGCAGCGTGCCCCTTCGAAGAGGGCGTGGTCATGGTGGTGGACGGCGTCGGCGGCTATCGCGCCGATGTGATGGAGCCCTATCCGCCGGCGAACGATGTCCCGCCGCTCGCGCGCGAGTCGGAGAGCTACTACCGCTTCAGCGGCTCGAAGCTCGAGGCGATCAAGAAGGTCTGGCTCGAGCCGAGCAGGGGCTTTCTCTCCGACGAGTTCTACAACATGCCGGGGCTCGGCGCGGTCTACAGCCGCGTCTCGACCTACGTGTTCGGCGACTGGAACAAGTGCGGCGAGCTGATGGGGCTTGCGCCCTATGGCCGCCCGCACGCCGTGAAGCCGTTCCTGGAGATGCAGAACGGCAACCTCAAGGTCAACCCGTGGCCCGAGGCCTATGACAAGCCGTGGCTCATGGAAGGCGGCTCCGACCGCAAGTGGGACACCGATCCCGCCATGAAGCACTGGGAGGATCTTGCCTGGCAGATCCAGGACGACACCGAGCAGGTGCTGCTCGCGCGCGCCCGCTGGCTGCGCGAGACCACCGGCGCCAAGAACCTCTGCATGGCCGGCGGCGTGGCGCTCAACTGCGTCGCCAACGGCAAGCTCGCCCGCGAGGCAGGCTTCGAGAACGTGTGGGTTCAGCCGGCCGCGGGCGATGACGGCAACGCCATCGGCTGCGCGCTCTACGGCCATCTCGCGGTGCTGAAGCAGCCGCGCACCTACCAAATCAAGCACGCCTTCTTCGGCCGGCCGTACAGCGACCAGGAGGTCAAGGACGCCATCAACAAGCGCGTCGTCAAGCTCGTCAGCAAGGCCACGCCGAGCCCGGACATCTGCAAGGAGACCGCGAAGCTTCTCGCGGACGGCAACATCATCGGCTGGTTCCAGGATCGCTCGGAGTTCGGTCCGCGCGCGCTCGGCAACCGCAGCATCATCGCCGACCCGCGCACACCCGAGATGAAGGACATCCTCAACAGCCGCGTGAAGCACCGCCAGCCGTTCCGGCCGTTCGCGCCGATCGTGCTGGAGGAGCGCGCCGATGAGATTTTCTTGGGGCCCGGCGACTCGCCCTACATGCTGATGGCCAAGCAGGTGCACCCGGACTGGAAGGACAAGATCCCGGCCGTCGTTCATGTCGACGGAACGGCGCGGGTGCAGACCGTCAACGAGGCCACCAACCCGCGGCTCTACCGGCTGCTGAAGGAGTTCGAGGCGCTCACCGGCGTGCCGGTGCTGGTCAACACCTCGTTCAACATCAAGGGCGAGCCGATCGTCGAGACGCCGCAGGACGCGCTCGAGTGCTTCCTGGGCACCGGCATCGACCACTTGATCCTGCATGACATCGTCATGTCGAAGACCGCGCTTCACAAGGTGCTGTACCCGGTGATCGGCGTTTATTCAGATGTCAAATTCATCGTCCAGAGTGGCATGCAGGCCGCCTGATCGGCTCTTTCGTTGCTCCGCGGCTGAAAAATTTCGCGGCGCAACACGCGTTAACTTGTCCTGCAACCGATGCTTGTCGGTCGGCGGGGCATCATGTTACGTGAATTTAATGTTCAAATGAGTTTTTGCGCAGTGGGCGAGCAATTCCTTTGCAAGAAATATGTACCGCCGAGCCTGCCAATCGAACGGATGATCTGACGGCGGCGCTGTTGTCGATCGCCGCGGCTTATCCGACCCCCTTGTACGTTTATGACCTCGATGCGGTTCGCCAGCGGATTGACGCGTTGCGGAACGTTCTCGGGGGCCGGTTCGAGATCAGCTATGCGGTCAAGGCCAACCCCAACCGCGCGCTGCTGAAGGCCATCGCGCCGCGCGTCAATAATTTCGATGCGTCCTCCTACAAGGAGGTCGAGCGGGTGTCGGAGGTGGCCGCCGACAAGACCATCACGTTCACCGGCCCGGGCAAACGCGACGACGAGCTTTTGCGGTTTGCCCGGCGCGGTGGCGGCGAGCTTGTTCTGGAGTCGGTCGAGGAGGCGGAGAGCCTCTCGAAAGCGATCGCCGCCCACGGGCTTGGTCGCCAGCCTGTGATCGTGCGCGTCAATCCGGCCCGCAGTCCGCGCCATTTCGGCGCCAGCATGTCGAGCAAGCGAAGCCAGTTCGGCATCGACGAAGACCAGATCGAATCCGTGCTGCGTGCCATCACGGCATTGCCGGGGCTGCAGCTGATCGGCTTCCATTCCTATACGGCCACCAACAGCCTCAACGCCGAGGCGATCGGCGAGAACGTCCGCATCATGATCGATCTGTTCCGCCGATGCGTGGAGCTTTGCGGAATCGATCCCGAGCTGTTGATTTTCGGCGCGGGCTTCGGCCTGCCGTATTTCGAAAACGAGAAAGAGCTCGACATCGATGCGGTCGCCGCGGCGGTCGTGCCGATGGCCGACGAGCTGCGCAGCGAAGCGCGCTTTCGCAAGACGCGGCTGGTGTTCGAGCTCGGGCGCTGGCTGGTCGGACCGGCGGGCTATCTGCTCACCTCCGTCATCCGGACCAAAACCAGCCGTGGCACCGCGATCCGCATCTGCGACGCTGGCTTCAATGCCCACATGGCGGCCTGCGGCATGCTGGGTGGCCTGTTCAAGCGAAACTGGCGCATCAGGAATCTCTCCAATCCGAACGGCACGCCGGAAACCTGCGATCTCGTCGGCCCGCTCTGCACGTCGATCGACCAGGTCGCGACCGGCATCGTGCTGCCGCAGGTGCGCACCGGCGACGTGCTGATGATCGAGTACTCGGGCGCCTACGGGCTGACCGCGAGCCCGACGCGCTTCATCAGCCATCCCGAGCCCAAGGAGATCGCCATCCTCGACGGGCAGATCCGCGATGTCACCGAGAGCAGCCTGAACTGGTGGTCGTCGCCGACCGAGAGCGTGAGGCCGACATCATGAGCGAAACTCCGTCGTCAAATCGCAAAGTGGCGCTCCCGGTCGTGGTGCTGGGCTTTCCGCGCTCGGGCACCACGCTGCTGAGCAAGCTGCTCGACAAGCATCCGGAGATCAGCTCGCCGCCGGAGACGAACATGCTCGCGGCCTGCGGCCGCTTTCTGCGCGAGACCGATGGCGAGGGCCCGCCGCTCGGCGTGCTGTCCGGGCTGGCGCTGTCCGGCATCGAGGAGGACGTCATCCTCGACGAGCTCCGCCGCATGGTGTTCTCGATCCAAACCAGGCTCGCCAATGGCAAGCCGGTCTGGATGGAGAAGTCCGCCTTCGACATTTTCTATCTCGACGAGATCGAGCGTCTGCTGGCCGGGCATTGCCGCTTCGTCTGCCCGGTGCGCAATCCGCTGGACGTCATCGTTTCGGTCAGGGAGCTCGTCGACAAGGCCGGCCACCACATGGTCGAGCTTCGCGACTACATAGTGCGGTACGACAGCCCTTATCTCGCCTACGCGCAGGCCTGGATCGATTGCGCCGCCGCCCTGGAGCGCTTCGTCGCCCGCCACAAAGAGCACTGCCTGATCTATCGCTACGAGGATCTGGTCGAGCGTCCCGAGGAGACGCTGGCCAAGCTGACAAGCTTCATCGGGGTGTCGCCGCCGGCGGCAGACCTTGTCGCCTCGAGCTTTTCGCAAGGCGGACGCATCGGACTCGGCGACTGGAAGATTTACGAGCGCAAGGCGATCGATCAGCAGTCGATCGGCCGGTGGCGCCAGTCATTGCCGAAATCCATTGCGGCGAAAATCATCCCGCAGCTCGCGCCTTATCTGACCGCCTACGGCTATCCGGTGCCGAATGTGCCGCGCGTTCCCGGGCGCATGGACAAGGTGCGGCAATTCGAGCTCGCCAAGCGGATGCAGATGTCCGCGAAAGCGCAGTCCGAGAGCCAGTCAGAGCCGCAGCTCAAGCAAAAGACATGACCGGGGCAGCCGCAAATCCGAGCTGGTCGCGGTTTTGCGGCGTCGCCAGCCGGCGCGCCGATGCGCGGGCTCTGGTCCAGGGCAGCGAGGTTGCGAGTTTCGCGACGCTGCGGATGCTGGCCGAGGTGCTGGCCGCCGAAGGTCCATGCGCGGCGGTCGGGGAGGGCCAGCGCGTCGTCATCTGGGCGCGCAATGGCGTGGCCATGGCCGCAACGATCCTTGCGGTGTGGGCGCGCAACGGAATTCCGATCCTGCTCGGCCCGCAGACGCCGGTTCGGCACGTCGGCCATGCGGCCACCGTGACCGAAGCAGCTCTCGTCATCGCCGAAGCCGCCACGCTGGAAACAGCGCGAGGCGTCGTCACCTGCCGTGTGGCCGCGCTCGAGCTTCCCGATGTACGCGGCGCGAGCGCTCCGACGTCCATCAGCGCCGCAACAGGCGAGGGCGCCGACAAGCCCGCCTCCATCCTGTTCACCTCGGGCTCGACCGGGCTTCCGAAGGGCGTCGTGCAGGCGCATCGCAGCCTTGCGGCGGGATGCGAAGCCGTCTCGAAATCGCTCGGCACCAGCGAGCGCGACCAGATCCTCTGCAGCGTGCCTTGGGGCTTCGACTACGGCTGGGGCCAGCTGCTCAGCACGTTCTTCCTCGGCGTGACGCATGTGCTGCCCACGGGTCCCGAACCGTTCGCGCTGTGCGAGGCGATCGCGCGGCATCGTCCGTCGATCCTGGCCTCGGTGCCCTCGGTGCTCGCAGGCCTGACGCGCGGCGTGTCCGGCATCGCGAAGACCGATCTGTCCAGCATTCGCCTCCTGACCAACACCGGCTCGCGGATTCCGCCCGACATTTTCCGGGACGCACTGTCGTACTTCTCGCACGCCGCCATCTCGTTGAACTACGGCCTGACCGAGACCTACCGGACCTGCACGCTCGATCCGGCGCTCGCGCGCATCCATCCGGACAGCGTCGGCCGCGCCATCCACGGCGCCGCCGTGACGATCCTGGACGACGACGGCAAGCCCGTGCCGCCCAAGACGGTCGGCGAGATCGTGCATCGCGGCGGCGGCGTGTTCTCGGGCTATTGGGGCAATCCCGAAGCGACCGCGAAGGTGCGCCGTCCCGATCCGCTGGCGCTCGATCAGCCGAATCCGACGCCTGCGGTCTATACCGGCGATCTCGGATACTTCGATGAGGCGGGCCTGCTGTATCTCGTCGGCCGTCGCGACCGCCAGATCAAATCGATGGGCGTGCGGGTCAGCCCCGAGGAGATCGAAACCATCCTGCTCAGCTCCGGCCTGGTGCGCGAGGCTGCGGTGCTGTCGCGCAAGCATGAGACCATCGGCGATCAAGTGCTTGCCGTGATCGCGGCCGGTGACGGCGGCGATCCGGTGGCTGCGCTCAAGCGCTACGCGCGGCAGCAGATGAGCCCGTTCATGGAGCCGCGGCTTTATTTCGTGGTCGACGCATTACCGCGGACATCTTCGGGCAAGGTCGATTATTCGGAGCTGCGCCGCCGGTATGCGGAAACGCATACCGATATACCGAGCCCGATGGGCGCAATGAGCTAAGGCCCTGAATGGGCGATACGAGACCTCGGATGCAAATGCCGGGCGGTTCCGCATCCGCCGAACGCCGTATTCGGGCATTCAAGGTGTGGGGATCCGGCCGGGATTTTCGATGGTGCAAAGCAAAAATATCCGGGGCGCTGCTCGGATTCACTATGGAAAACGAGATATGACGGAGTTTGCGATTTGAAGCGAGACAGAGCATCGCGGCAAGTGTAGGTTGCCGCCGTCGAGGGGCGACGGACACTCCCAAAGCCAGGTGACGGCTTACCGGCCCAGGCTTTATTGGGAGCAATCGTCCAAAATATTATTGTCGCATATTCGGCGGATGTTGCCGTCGAGCGGCGACGTTTAAATGCGCGGCTATGTCGGGGGCGGGCTGATAGCTTTGCCCAAGGCTATTCGCGATCGTGACGCGCGGGTTGGGTTTGGGCGATGAACTCCCGGAACGAAATGAAAAGCTCGGGAGATAGTCAGGACCGGATCTTGCGCGTTTCCTTGGGGCGGAGGAACGGCAATGCCAGTTCAAGTCGATGGTATCGAAGACAGTATTCGGACGTATATTTGCTCGGAGCTTGGCTATCAGCCAAGTGAGGTCGGCGACGAAACTCCGCTGTTTACCAGCGGAATGGTCGATAGCTTCACATTCGTCGGCATGATCGCCCATATCGAAAAGGTGGTCGGCGTTCGCATGGAGCCCGATTCCATCACCGTCGAGAATTTCGACAGCATTGCGCGTATCGCGAGTTTCCTGCGGCGGAGCGAGGCCTGATGCTGTCGCCGGGCCGGCCGATCAGATTTGCCGACGATCCGGACGATCTCATCTCGGTTCCCGACAGCGCCGACAACCCGGCGACCAATAGCGATGGCTCGGCGGTCGACGAGGTGGCGCTGTTTTTCGAGCGCGTGAAGCAGTGCAACGACCCGATCGAGATGGAGAGCCTGGCAAGGGCGGTCAATCGTGATCTTGCGCCCCAGCAGCTGCACGACCTCTACAATCGCGTGAAGGCGCTCGAGACCAGCGATCTGCTCGAGGTTTTTCAGTCCAAAGCGACCGCGTGGCGGCTGTTCCTGCGGTCGGCAGGGGCGGCGTTCAAGAACACGCTGATCACGCCCTTCATTCGCTTGCTCGAAGCCGAGGAGGGGACCCGCGACCGCAAGGTGCTGCTGGTTGTGTTCGCGGGCATGAAGGGCGAAATGTTCCTGCCTCTGGGACGCTTTCTATTGCTGATGCCCAAAGGCAAGTTCGACGTGTTGATCCTGAGCCCCGGGCGCGGGAGCGATTTTCCGCAAGGGGTGCAAGGAGCCGGCAGCGACCTCTTCGAAGTCTGTAAATACGTCGATACCTATCGTGGGCATTACGCCGGCATCGCCACCCTCGGGCAGAGCATGGGCGGCTTGTATGGATTGCGCGCTGCCGTGCTCTTGGGTCTGCCGGTTGGCATTTCGCTCGCAGGCCGATTCACCCTGCTGAGGCGGCTCGATCGGGGTCTCGAGGGCGTGACCGGCTTCGATCCGCTTTGCGCGTGCGCGTCGCGCTCCGGTTCATCGGCGGTCCAGCCGACGCTCCTGGCGTATTATTCTGCCGACAATCCGAGGGACGCGGCCGAGGCCGACAAGCTGGCGGCGATGAATCCGGACGTTCGCCGCATGCCCGTTGCAGATTGGGATCGCCACAATGTGGTGATCAAGATGATCGGCGACGGCCTCATGGCGCCCCTGTTCCTGGACGTTTACCGGATTGCCACGGCGGGGCGGTTCGAAACCGACACGCCCGTCAAAGCGGTGGCGATAGCTTCCTGATGTTCGTATTCTGCCTCGACAGAGCGGGGGGCATTTGCACCCCGGTGCCAATGCGTATCGGTGACATTTAGATGACACAGACAAAGACTGAGAAGTCCGGCCTGCAAGTTCTCAACTCGCTCCCTGTCAAGCGGCATGCCGCCTTCGATGTGCCCCGAATCACGTCGCTCTGGGGAGCTCTCGGAGAGATCACTCTTCCCGGCGACTATGCGGAGTTCGGGGTGTTCCGCGGTGTGGCCGCCCGCCGCATTCTCGCGTTCATGACGGGCCAGAGAAAGATGCATCTGTTCGACAGCTTCGAAGGGCTGCCGGAAGACTGGACCGAGAGCAAGAAAGCCGGCGCGTTCAAGCTGGGGCAGGGCGAGGTCCCGAAATTCGATCCGAAGCGGACCGCCGTCTACAAGGGATGGTTCAAGGACACGGTGCCCGATTTCGGCAAATCGATGCAGGCTCCGTTGGCTTTCGTTCACGTGGACTGCGATCTGTACAGCTCGACGATCGACGTGCTGTTCAACATCAATCACCTGATCGTGCCGGGCACGATCCTGCTGTTCGACGAGTACGCTATGGGCAAGGAGGATGGTGAGCACCGCGCCCTTTGCGAATGGGCCGAAAAGTTCGGTCGCGAGTACGAGCACCTCTGGCGGACCGAAGGGCCCCAGGTGTGCACCAGGATCACAAAGTGAGGCGGGATCAATAGCGTTTCGGCGATGGTTCTGGACGCAAGCCACGCCAGAACCGTTCCTTTGATCGGGGATGCAAGGCGGTCGTTGACCGAAGCGCAGGCCGTCACTCTGCCGATCGATGCAGCACGTTGACCTGAAGGCAAAGCATCAATCCATGATCGCTCTGTTGCGGATTTTCGCGGTCGTCGCGGGCTTCGGATCGTGGATCTGCCAGGCCCACGCCGAGTTGCGGGTCGATGTTCCGTACGGCCCGGCTGGCGCCGAGAACACGCTGGATATTCGGTATCAGCCCGGCCAACCGTCGCCTCTCATCGTGTTTGTTCACGGCGGCGGCTGGGACCGGGGCGATAAGAAAGCGGGGACGCGCCTGCTTGCCGGATTTGCACCGGCGTATGCCTACGCGTCGGTCAACTATCGCCTCGCGCCACAAGCGACCATCAAAGACGAGATTTCAGATGTCGCCTTGGCGGTGGCCTATCTTCAGAAGCACGCGGCCGAATACTCCATCGATCCGAAAAGGATCGTTCTGATGGGGCATTCGGCCGGAGCGCACCTGGTTGCGGTTGCGGCGCTGGACAGCAAGTACTTCGCCGAGGCGGGTGTGTCTCCCGGCGCTGTTCGAGCCGTCGTCCTGCTCGATTGCGGCGGATGCGGCACGGAAATCCAGAGCCCTCGGTTGCGAGCCACGATGGCGCCTGATCCGGAACGCTGGAAGGCCTATTCGCCAACCGCGCTGGCCGCTCGATCGGCGCAGGCACCGCCACCCTTCCTGATCACATATGCGCCTGACCGTCAGCGATCCGCCAACAACGCGCAGCCTTTCGCGGCGGCATTGGCGCCGCATTGCGGGGCTTGCGTTTTGAAGGGCTATTCGAAAGAGCACATGTCGTTCTTGCGAGACATGGCCAACCGCGGCGACCCGATGACAACAGACGTTGCGGAATTTTTGAATCGGCACGTCGGCCGCTAGCAAGCGGCCGCGCTCGGGCTCATGCCTTCGCTTCGGGCTTGGCTCCTCGCTGCGACTTCAATTCCTCCCGAAGGCCGGCGCGCTCTTCCCTCAGAGCCTGCATGCGCATGAGACGGTAGATATGCGTGCGCCGTTCCTGTCTCGAAGGCTCGGTTTTTCGGTCTTTGGAAGCCGCCTTCTGCCCCGTCAGAACGGTCTTGAGGGCTTTCACTTCCTCCGTCAGATGCTTGAGACGCTCGGTGGCGTAAACGCGCCGGCGCGCGATCTTCTTGTCTTCCGGCAGCATCTTCTTTTTTTCTTTTGCCATTGGTGATCCCCTTTGCGTGCCTGTTGAAACAGAGCGCCGCACTCGACGCTTTGCTTCTGGTTTAAGTCGGTCGATCCAGTGATTGCCCCCGACGTCGTGGCAAGCTGGCCCTCAGCGTGCTGGCCACAGCCCTATCGTCGATTTCCCGCGCCACGGTCTTGCTGCCGTTTCGGGTTCCAGGCTCCCATCGGTTTGAGCCATTGTCCAGCCGTCGGCTGCCGCTTTCACACTTAAACATAAGACAGGTTCGGACGTGCCAGGGCCTGAAATTTCGGGTGGATAGCAGCCCTCCTGCACCGGTCGAGCTCTCGGATGGCTCAACGGCCGAAGCGCGCCTTCAGGAAATCCATGATGTCCTTCGTCATCGGATTTTCAGTGTCGGCGAGATCCCTCAGGAACGCCATGTGCTCCTTCGAATAGGCCTTCGACTGACATTCCTGGCAACGCGCCGCCAGGGCCGTCGCGAGCGACTGCGCGTTGTCGGCCGACCGCTTGCGGTCCGGCGCATAGGTGATCAGAAACGGCGGCGGCTGCGCCGTTCCGCCGGCCATTGCGACCGGCGAGTAAGTCTTCCAGGTCGCCGGATCGGAGCCGAAGATGGTGCGCATCTGACGGTATCGCGCCAGGTCGCCTTCAGCGTCGCATCCGCCGCAATCGAGCAGCACGACTCCCCGGATGGCTCCGCCGGACGCGCCCGCCTCGGCAAGATACTTGGGATCAAGGGCGACAAGAGCCGCGAGATGGGCGCCGGCTGAATGCCCCATCAGGACGATGCGATTGGGATCGATCGCATAGTCGGCGGCGTGCTTCTGAAGGTAGGCCACAGCGCGCCCCACATCCGAAGCCGCGTCCTTGATCGACGCGTTCGGCGCTAGGCGATAGTTGACCGACGCATAGGCATAAGGGGGCGAGAAACGAGCCAGCAGGCGGGTGCCGGCCTTCTTGTCACCCTGAGTCCAACCGCCGCCGTGGAGGAAGACGATCAGCGGCGCGGGCGCGCCGGGCTGGTATTGAACGTCCAGCGTATTCTCGGCGCCGGCAGGGCCGTACGGGATATCGAGGCGGGTTTCGGCGGCGGCCTGGCACGTCCAAGCGCCGAGAATTGCGAGAGCTGCTACGACCCGCAGGAGAGGGAGCATCTGCGTTCATCCTTCAGAGAGAACAGTGCCCCCGTTCTTAGCTTAACACGCTCCAGCGCCTGATTGGACCTGCCGCGCAGTTGAGCGCAGCCGACGCTGTCGCGCGGGACAGCGATGAACAACAACTGCGTCGCGATTGGGGCGTTGCGGCTACGAAGCGGTCGCCAGCTGTCCGACTTGTCCGGCAGGAGCGAAGCGGGGCTGCGCCGGCTTCTGCGCGCGACCACCCGACAATTCATCCCTGATGCGCTCGTACAGCTTGAAATAGGTCATCCGGTCGTAATGGTCCTTCTTCGCTTCCTCGGTGGGATCAGCGATCTCGTCCATGCCGATGACGCTCACGTTGGGGAAGCGCTTGGCGGCCTGCCGGGTCAGCTCATTGTAGCGATTCCGGATCTTGCCCTTCTGGCCTTCAAGCGTTTCCGTCCCGTTCACGATAAACACGCGGCCTGAAGCTGGAATCTTGCTGAAGATCCGGGTCAGGTTCTCCTCGAAGAGCTCAGCCGGCACGTATCCGGCGTGCTCGAATTCCGTTTGCAACGTCTGCAGCATCTGCGCTGCCGTCTCGTCCCCGACGATCTCGGCGAGTTTCCATGTCTGCAGGATCTGATCGCGCGACTGGCCGCGCTGATCCGGCCGGAGTGGATACGCAAACGGGATCAGCTTCTGCGATCCCTTGTGCCGGAAGACCGGCATCGTCGAGTCCTTCCAGAAGCTGAAGATCCAGCAGGCATTGGACCCGTCTTCCGGGAAGATTTCCGTCGTGAAATCCGACGGCTCGTAGCCGAGCTTGCCGAATGCGCTCAGCGTGTCCTTGTCCAATCCATCCATCGCATGCCGCATGACCATGGAATGATCGATCCGGAGCTGCAGGCCATTGCGAACGATGTTGAGCTCGTCGACCACCTTTTTTGAGGTCTGCCCGAGATAGTGCTGCAGCGCCCGCAGGTCGCAACCGCCACGAATGTAGGCGACGTTCAAACGGGACTTCGTGGATTCCTCGCCCGCTTGCTCAGCCCCTGCATCGACGAGCGTGATCCAATCCGCCGGGATGCTCTCATCCTTCGGATCTGACAGAACCTCGCCGCTGACTTCGAGCTCCGGACGGCCCAGATGACGATACAGCCACGCCTCCACACCCATGTTCAGGATGCGGCACGAGAAACAGAGCTGCAGAAGCTTTTCCCTGTTCGCGCCGCGGGACACGATGTAGAGGCCGCAGAGGCCGTAGTCGCCGTAATTGTCGACAACGCGGACCAGGCCAGCCTGCAGGCGGTAGTTCGACAACATCTTGCGCAGCTCGGCGCGGGCCTGCTCCGGATCCTCGGGCAGCCGTTCCTTGGTGAAGTTCAGCTGGTTGGTGCGGTTGATCAGCTCCACCGCGCGGTCGATGTGCTTCTCGACGTCGTGCTCGATGATGACCCGCACATTGCTGGAGCGCAGAAAGTCGTAGTTGTTGCCGCCGACGCTGGCCTCGGCTTCGTCGGCCTTGCGGCGCTCCAGAAGCTTGTACTGCTTGAGCCGCGACAGCTCGCTGTCGTTCTTGCCTTTGAACAGCTTGCTGCCGAGAATTTCCGGGATGATCTTCTCGTCCGAGACCTGGATGCCCGGGACGAAATGCTTCGTCTCGTTCAGGTTCATCGGGTTGTCGTCGATCAGCATCAACGTCTCGGGCCGCAACTGCACGGCATCGACCAGCGCAGCGATCCGCGGGCCCTTCGGCTCCCAGTTGATGCTCGGGAAGATGAAGTAGTCCCAGATGCCTTTCTCGACCAGGAGCTTCTTGACGGTCTCGAAATCGTTCTTCGAGCAGATTGAGCTCATGATCCCGCGGCGTGCGAGCTCGATGACGATGTTGTGCGTCTCGTCGTTATAGGTGATGCCGCCTTCGGTCAGCGTGCCTTGCCAAAACGTCTCGTCGAGATCCCATATGACCAATCGAACAGCTTCGGACATGCCACCACCGGATCAGTTGCGCGGTAAAATGCTGAAAAACACGGGAAAAACCCTACCATTGCTTTGCAAAAAATGGAAGTCCGGAAGGCCCGATGCGGGCCTCAATTGTCGCTCGAACGGCTAACGTCAGGCCGGGATTTTCCGCGAAAATCCCGCATTGATTCGCGCCCGGTGTCGCGAAAACGTCATCGCCTTCGTCGTAAGCAGGCTCGAAACGCGCCGGCATTCCAGTGGCCAGCCGATCCCGGTCAAGACACATATCGAGTTCACCAAATTCGGCCGCGAAATCGTCGCCGGGACGATCAAGTCTTAATTCATTAACGCCGCGCATCGACGCGCACGTTTACCAAGCAACGCGCCGAATGGCGTGCTCAACAAACAGCCGCCGCGAAAGTTAAGGTCGTGGCCGTCGCGGTGCAGGGCGCCGGTTCCAGCAACACGGAGTCGTCACGCTGAGCTCCAGCCTAGTCGGGTATCGTTGCCCGATGTGGCCGATCTTTGTCGGTGTCTGGACGGTTGCGTTTGGGCGGCTCGCGGAGCGCGGAACGATCGCAGCAATACGACGTTGAGCGGCGACCGCCGGCCGCTGGCCCTCTGATAAGCCAGTTTCCCCCTCAACCGCTCGTTGCGGCCCTGTCATGAAATTGTTACATTGCCGGTGGGGGGATACCCATGTCGCGAACGCGGAACCTTTTTGCGGTCTGTCCTGTCTGCTCCAACAACCTGACCGAAGGGTCGTTTGGGATGGCCGCAAAGCTTGATCGCGACGAAGCGGCCATGCACCAGACTTTCTCCTGCTCGGTGAAGGTCACCGTGCGGTGCCTCAACTGCATGACGCTTCTGTTCGACAAGAAGCTGGAAAATTCGCTGACCGTCGAATAGCCGCCCACAGCTCCTGGGCGTGTTCACAGACCGAATCTGTGCTTGTCCGCAGGGGGGCCGCGCAGTACCCATCCGCCCATGGGTAAGACTCTGATTCCACCGGAACCGTCCGACATCCAGGAAATCCAGCTCCGCGAGGCGCTGGAAGAGCGTTATCTGGCCTACGCGCTCTCCACCATCACGGGCCGGGCGCTGCCGGACGCCCGCGACGGGCTCAAGCCCGTGCACCGGCGCATCCTGTACGGGATGCGGCTCCTGCGGCTGGAGCCGGGCTCCACGTTCAAGAAGTCCGCCAAGATCGTCGGCGACGTGATGGGCACGTTCCATCCGCACGGCGACCAGGCGATCTACGACGCGCTGGTGCGTCTCGCGCAGGATTTCTCCTCGCGTTATCCGCTGGTCGACGGGCAGGGCAACTTCGGCAACATCGACGGCGATAACCCGGCCGCCTACCGCTACACCGAAGCGCGCATGACCGAGGTCGCGCGCCTGCTCCTCGACGGCATCGACGAGGACGCGGTCGACTTCCGGCCCAATTACGACGGCCAGTCCACCGAGCCGGTGGTGCTGCCGGGCGCGTTCCCCAATCTGCTCGCCAACGGCGCGCAGGGCATCGCGGTCGGCATGGCGACCGCGATCCCGCCGCACAACGTGCACGAGATCTGCGACGCCGCGCTGTTCCTGATCGACAATCCGAACGCGCGGCCGAAGACGCTGCTCAAGTACATCAAGGGTCCGGATTTCCCGACGGGCGGCATCATCGTCGACAAGCCCGAGGCGATCGCCGAGGCCTACGCCACCGGCCGCGGCTCGTTCCGCGTTCGCGCGAAATGGACCAAGGAAGAGGGCAGCCGCGGCACCTACCAGATCGTCGTCACCGAGATTCCGTGGCTCGTTCAGAAGCAGCGCCTGATCGAGCGGATGGCCGAGCTCTACAACGAGAAGAAGCTGCCGCTGATCGACACCTTCCGCGACGAGTCGACCGAGGATGTCCGCATCGTCATCGAGCCGAAGTCGCGCACGGTCGATCCCGGCATCCTGATGGAATCGCTGTTCAAGCTCACCGAGCTGGAAAGCCGCATTCCGCTCAACATGAACGTGCTCTCCAAGGGCAAGGTGCCCAAGGTGATGGACCTCGCCGAGGTCCTGAAAGAGTGGCTCGATCACCGCCGCGAGGTGCTGATCCGCCGTTCGAAGCACCGGCTGGGCGAGATCGAGCACCGCTTGGAGGTCCTGGGCGGCCTGCTCGTTGCATACCTGAACCTCGACGAGGTCATCCGCATCATCCGCACCGAGGACGAGCCCAAGCCCGTCCTGATGAAGCGGTTCAAGATCACTGACGTCCAGGCCGACGCCATTCTCAACATGCGGCTGCGCAACCTGCGCAAGCTCGAGGAGATGGAGATCAAGCGCGAGGACAAGGACCTGCGCGTCGAGAAGGCCGGCATCGAGAAGCTCTTGAAATCCGAGCCGCAGCAGTGGGAGGTGGTCGGCGGCCAGATCAAGGAGGTGCGCGAGAAGTTCTCCAAGAAGACGCCGCTCGGCAAGCGCCGCACCGACTTCGCCGAGGCGCCCGAGCACGACGAGGCCGCGATCGAAGAGGCCATGGTGGTGCGCGAGCCGATCACCGTGGTGGTTTCCGAGAAGGGCTGGATCCGCGCGCTGCGCGGCCATCAGACCGATCTGTCGGGCGTCACGTTCAAAACCGACGACGCGCTGAAATTCACATTCCCGGCCGAGACCACGTCGAAGATCCTCGCCTTCGCCACCAACGGCCGCTTCTACACGCTGGATGCCGCAAAGCTCCCCGGCGGCCGCGGTCACGGCGAGCCGGTGCGCCTCTTCATCGACATGGAGCAGAACGACGACGTGGTGTCGGTGTTCCCGTATCACTCCGGCCGCAAGTTCATCATCGCCAGCACCACGGGCCGCGGCTTCATCGTGCCGGAGGCCGATTGCCTCGCCAACACGAGGAAGGGCAAGCAGGTGCTCAACCTCAAGGACGGCGAGAAGGCCGCCGCCATCAACACGGTGGAGGGTGAGCTGGTCGCCAGCATCGGCGAGAACCGCAAGATGGTGGTCTTCCCGATCGACCAGGTGCCGGAGATGTCGCGCGGCGCAGGCGTGCGCCTGCAGCGCTACAAGGACGGCGCGCTGTCCGACGTCACCACGTTCACGGCTCAAGCCGGGCTGACCTGGATCGACAGCGCCGGCCGCACCTTCACGATGACGCTGAAGGAATTGGCCGACTGGCGCGGCAACCGCTCCGATGCCGGGCGGCTTGCGCCCAAGGGCTTCCCGAAGAGCAACCACTTCGGCCGCCTGCCGGAAGGCAAGAACGGCAACGGCGAGACGAAATAATCGCATCGCGCGTTCGCGTGCGGTGCGGCGGTTCTATCGCCGGTCGGGGCTTGCAACGGCTCGCGATTTGAACCGCGCGCCGTTTTCCTGCGACCAACCCTTCGATATTCCATCGAAGGCAGCCTGCATCATGGCGACCAAGGCATCTCGAATTTCGTTCGGCTTCCTGAGGCGGCGGGCCGCAGCCGCCGTGCTCGGCGCTACGGCGGCGCTGCTCATGGCCACCACCGCGCAGGCGGAGTGCTTGAAGGCCCAGACGGACAATCAGGTCGCCGAAGGCAAGCTGACCTACGTCAAGATCTCGATTCCGGACTATGCGTTCAAGGAACAGGCCTACATCCTTCAGCTCAAGACGGACGCCTGTCTCGAAGGCACCGACGAATTCGACAAGGTCGACCACACCAACCGCATCCACGTCTTCTCGATGGACGACGCCATGCGAAAGAAGCTCCGCGCCGCGGTCGGCAAGATGGTGCGCGTGAGCGGCAGTCCGTTCGGCGAGGAGAACATCCATCACCACGCGCCGATCGTCATGGGCGTCACCAGCATCGAAGTGCTGAAGTAGCCGCCGCTCAGCTCACCACGAACACGATCGAGCGGTCCGACTTTTCCAGCACCGCGGTCGCGGTCTCGCCGAGGAACAGCTCTTTGCCCGGCCGCCGCTCGACGCCGATCACGATCAGGTTGTGGCGGCGCCTGGCCGCCTCCTTCAGGATCGCGTCGTCGGCGCTCTTCTCGGAGCGCAGCGCCGCGGCCGCCTCGACGTCGTAGGTCTCGCCGAGCTTGACGATGTCCTTCAGCACCGCATCGGCCATCTGTTTGGCGCGGGCTTTGGCTCCGTTCTGTTTCGGCGGCGCCACGTAGAGCGCGGTCACCGGCGCCCGCGTGGCGCGCGCCATCGAGATCGCGACCTCGGCGGCGCGCCGCGAGGGGCCGGTGCCGTTGACCGGCACGAGGATGCTCAAAGCCGCCTGGGCCGGGTCCTTGATGTGCCCGTCGCGCGCCTCGACGATGGTCAGCGGGCCCGCGAAGCCCTCCGCAAGCTGCGTGACATGGGGGCTGAACTTGTGGCTGCGCAGCGTGGTGCTCTGCAGGCCGATCACCATCATGTCGTAGCCCTTCTCGGCCTCCTCGGCGACGACCTCCGTTTCGGTCGTCTTGTTCGTCAGCACGGTGACGTCGAGCTTCTCGGGTTCCTGCTTCTTTCCATCCTCGGCCTCGTTCGGAATCTGCTTGGCGGCGTCGCGCACGAGCTGCGCCGCCGTCTCCGCGGCCTCCTTGGCCGCTTCCTTTTCTTCAGAGGAGGGCGCCTTGTCGTTGGCCTTCTTGCCGTTGCTCTTCTGGCTTTGGGTCTTCTTGCCGGGAACCACATGCATCACCGTGGTCGGCATCGTGGCGGTCCCGGCAACCATGCCGGCGACGCGCGCCGCGAACCGCCCGTTGGCGCTGTCGTCGATCGCCACCAGGAGCCGCTCCATGTTGGGCAGGAAGCCCTTGGCCTCCTGCTCCTCGCGCTCCAGCCGCTCTTTCTCTTCCTTGCGCATCGGCACACGCGACAGCGCCCAGCGCAGCGTCGGCGGCATGGCGAGCGTGGTGAGGATCGCCATGGTGACGATCATTGTGAACAGGTCCTGGCTCAGCGCGCCCATCGACAGGCCGATGGTCGCGACGATCACCTCGGTCGAACCGCGGGCGTTCATGCCGGTCGCGAGCGCCAGCGCCTCGCGGCGGCTCAAGCCGCCGAGCTCGCCGCCCAGGAACGCGCCGCCGAACTTGCCGATGGTGGCAATCAGGATGAGGCCGCCGGTCAGCATCAGGAGGTTGGGGTCCTTCAGCACCGTGAGATCGGCGCCGAGGCCCGCGGTGCCGAAGAACACCGGCATAAAGAAAGCCACGATCAGTCCGCGCAGCTCGTCCTCGATGTGCTTGGTGAGGAGCGGGGACTCGCCGATCAGGATGCCGGCAACGAAGGCGCCGAGCACGGTGTGCACGCCGATCAGATGCGTGGTCAGCGCCATCGCGCCCATGATCAGGAGGATCGCGGTGATCACCGCAAGCTCGCTGACGAAGTTGTCGTTCACCCAGCGGATGATGAAGGACACGATCCGCCGGCCGACCGTGAGGCTGAACGCCATGAAGACCAGCGTGCCGATGACGCTTTGCGCGATGCTGAACGGGTCGACGTGGCCCTTGAGCGCCAGGCCGAAGATCACCGCGATGATGATCCACCCGATCGTGTCGTCGACGATCGCCGAGCCGATGATCACCTGGCCGACGGTGCGGCGCAGAAAGTTCATTTCGCGCACCACCGTCGCCACGATCTTCACCGAGGCGATCGACAGCGCGGTCCCGAGAAACAGCGACGTGATCAGCCGCTTCGACGGATCGGGGATCATCGCGTCGGGCAGGAATTCGCCGAGCGCATAGCCCAGCCCGAACGGGATGATGATGCCGGCGACCGATGCTGCGATCGAGGCGCGGCTCGATTTCTTGACCAGCGCCAGATCGGTTTCCATGCCGGTCAGCAGCAGGATCAGCAGCACGCCGAACTGCGCCACGGCGTCGAGCATCGCCTTCTGCTCTTTCGCGGGCGGAAAGATCGCGTGCTGCAGGTCCGGAAACAGCGCGCCGAGCAGCGAGGGGCCGAGGACGAGCCCGGCCATCAGCTGCCCCATGATGGCGGGCTGGCCCATCCGCAGCAGCGCTTCGCCGAGCAGTCGCCCGACCAGCAGCAGCACCATCAGCTGAACGACGAACACCGCCTCCGACGGCCCGCCATGGCCCTCCGCCGCGGCGGCGGCCGAGGCTGATACTGCCAGCAGCGCCGTTGCGCCCAGGAAAGCGCCAGGGAAGGCGCCAGGGAAGGCCGGCAGGCCCCCGGAGAGACGTCTGACGTTGCGGCCAGTGGGTGTCACGGTCGTTCAGCAGCCAGTTTTTCGGGGTCCAGACGGGGAGGCGTTGGACAACCGGCCGCGTAGGCTCAAGTTCCTTGCAAAATGCAATTGCAAATTATTCGCAACAAGCCTAGCTTGGTTTCACAGGAAACCGGAATCGCGTGTCAGTCATGTTGATGTCGTCGAAATCGGAGCCCATTGCTCCGAGTGCTGGAGGCTGGCGCCGCGAGCGCGAGCGGCCATCGCTTGCGGAGGTATTCGGCACCATCGCCACCAAGCCGTCCGGTCCGTTCTGGCGGAAGCTGCTGTCCTTCCTCGGCCCGGGCTATCTGGTCGCCGTCGGCTACATGGACCCCGGCAACTGGGCGACCTCGCTCGCCGGCGGCTCCAAGTTCGGCTACGCGCTGCTGACCGTCGCGCTCCTCTCCAACCTGATGGCGATCCTGCTGCAGGCGCTGTGCGCCCGGCTCGGCATCGGCGCTGGCCGCGATCTGGCGCAGGCCTGCCGCGATGCGTTTCCGGCCTGGGTGTCGCGGCCGTTGTGGCTGCTTGCCGAGATCGCGATCTGCGCCACAGACTTGGCCGAGGTGATCGGCACCGCGATCGGCCTCAATCTGCTGTTCGGCATTCCGCTCGAGATCGGCGTGCTGATCACCGCGCTCGACGTCTTCATCATCCTGTGGCTGCAGAACCTGGGCTTCCGCTGGATCGAGGCCTTCATCGTGACGCTGCTGGGCGTCATCGCGGTCTGCTTCGCCGTGCAGATCGCCATGGCCGATCCGGACTGGGCCGCGGTGATCAAGGGCTTCGCGCCGACCACGCAGGTGGTCACCAACCCGGAGATGCTCTATCTCGCGCTCGGCATCATCGGCGCCACCGTGATGCCGCACAATCTGTACCTGCATTCCGGCGTGGTGCAGACGCGCCGTTACGGCGAAAGCGTCCCGGAGCGTCGCGAGGCGATCACTCTTGCCACGATCGACTCCACCATCGCGCTGATGTTCGCGCTCCTGATCAACGCCTCGATCCTGATCCTCGCGGCTGCGACCTTCAACAAGATCGGCAAGACCGACGTCGCCGAGCTCGATCAGGTGCATTCGTTCCTGGCGCCGCTGCTCGGCTCCGCGATCGCGCCGACGCTGTTCGGCATCGCGCTGTTGTGCTGCGGCCTGAATTCGACGGTGACCGCCACGTTGTCCGGTCAGATCGTGATGGAGGGCTTCCTCGACATCAAGCTGCCGCCCTGGGCCCGGCGGCTGGTTACCCGCGCCATCGCCATCGTGCCCGCTGCCGTGGTCACCATCTGGTACGGCGAGAAGGGCACCGCGCAGCTTTTGATCCTGAGCCAGGTGATCCTGAGCCTGCAGCTGCCGTTTGCGATCGTGCCGCTCGTCATGTTCACCGCCGACCGGCGCAAGATGGGCGATCTCATCGCGCCGCGCTGGGTGACGGTGCTGGCGGCGCTGACCGCGCTCATCATCATCGTTCTGAACATCAAGCTGCTGTGGGATGTGGCTACCGGGTGAAGAACCGGCAACAGGCTGAAGACCTGTCAACGGATTTGAAGAAGTAGGGGGCGTTTCTGTGCTGTTGAGTTGTGTGGGGTGCGCGACGGTCTCGCGCAAATGGGAAATCACGAGCTGCGCCGCGGCCATGATGGTCGCTGCGGTCGGGATGTCGTTCGGCGCCCAGGCGGCCGACGTGCCGCAGCCGCTGATCACGAAAGCCAAGGTTGCCGCGCCGGCGCATCGATGGAGCGGTCTCTATGCCGGCCCGCATTTTGGCTATGGCGGCGGCAGCTTCGGCGCCGGCACCAACCCCGTGCTCAACCAGGGTGTGCTGCTGCCTCCCAGCGTGACCGGCCTGATTGCCGGTTATCAGATTGGCTACAACGTCCAGCTCTCCAACAACGTGGTGCTCGGTCTGGAGGGTGACATCACCTTCCTGAGCCCGGTCGATCCCAAGAAAGTCGACGACACCGTTCCGTTCACGACGACGCTGAACTATTTCGCGACCGCTCGAGCGCGTGTCGGCTACGCCTTCGGCGATGTGCTTCCCTACGTGACCGGCGGCGCCGCCTTCGGCCAGAGCAAGGTCGACATATTCGATGCAGGCCGCTCTGTGTTCACGACGAAAGCCCAGGACCATATCGGATGGACCGTGGGCGCGGGCGTCGAGCTTGCGCTCGACCGGCGCTGGAGCGCGAAGCTCGAATACAATTATGTCGATCTCGGCGCGACGACCTACGCGCTGGACGATGCGGCCGCGACCGCACTCAAGGTCGATCCCAGGCTGCACCTGTTCAAGGCCGGCTTGAACTACCGGCTGACCGATGGCTCCTCGCGCGGCGGCGGCTGGCCGCTGTTTGCCGAGCCGAAGGATCCGGAAACCGACCGCTGGAGCGTCCACGGCCAGACCACGCTGATCGTGCAGGGCTATCCCGGCTTCCGCTCGCCGTATCAGGGCACGAACAGCCTGCCGGGCGGCGGGCTTGCGCGCGACACCTGGACCAACACGGTGTTCGTCGGCTGGAAGCTCTGGGAGGGCGGCGAGGTCTTCATCAATCCTGAGCTGGCCCAGGGTTTCGGCGTCGGCTCCACGCTGGGGCTTGCCGGATTCTCGAACGGCGAGGCGCAGAAGGGCGGGGCGCCTTATCCGCGGCTGCGTGCGCAGCGCTACTTCTTCCGCCAGACCTTCGGCCTGGGCGGCGAGCAGGAAACCGTGGAGGACGGCCCCAACCAGTTCGGCGGCAAGCGCGACATCGATCGCATCACGGTGACGGTCGGCCGTCTCGCGGTCGGCGACATCTTCGACGCCAACACCTATGCGCACGATCCGCGCGCCGACTTCTCCAACTGGGCGATCTGGGCCTCGGCGGCCTACGACTTTCCGGCCGACCTGCCGGGCTTCACGCGCGGCGTCGTGGTCGAGCTCAACCGCAAATACTGGGCGCTGCGCGGCGGCGTGTTCCAGGTGCCGGAGCAGCAGAACAGCGACGTGCTGACGTTCAGGACCGGCGGCGCCGTGGTCGAGTACGAGCAGCGCTGGGAGCTCGCCAACCAGCCCGGCAGGTTCCGGGTCGGCACCTTCCTCAACCGCGGATACACCGCCAACTACCGGCAGGCGATCGCCCTGACCGCACTCGATCCCGCGCTCGACATCAACGACGCCGCGGCTGCCAACCGCCAGCAGCGCTACAAATACGGGTTCTACCTCAACGGCGAGCAGGCCATTAGCAAGGACCTCGGCGTGTTCGGCCGCTTCAGCTGGAACGACGGCCAGAACGAGATCCTGAACTTCACCGACATCGACCGCAGCGTGTCGGGCGGCGTGTCGCTGAAAGGCAGTGCCTGGAAACGGCCCGACGACACCGTGGGCTTCGCCGGCGCCGTCAACGGCCTGTCGGAGGCGCACCGGGCGTTTCTGGCCAACGGCGGGCTCGGCCTCCTGATCGGCGACGGCGCGCTGAACTACCGCGAAGAGAAAATCCTGGAGGCCTACTACGCCTACAAGATCGACAAGGCGTCGACGCTGACCTTCGACTATCAGTTCATCGCCAATCCGGCCTACAACGCCGACCGCGGGCCGGTGAACCTGTTCGCGATGCGTTTCCACGCGGAGTGGTGAAGACTGCAAAGCAGGCGTGCTCGCCAGGCAGGCACCACCGTCATGGCCGGGCTTGTCCCGGCCATCCACGCCTTGCTTCAGCGCCAAGACGTGGATGCCCGCGACAAGCGCGGGCATGACGGCGGAGATTGGCGCAACACGTGAACCGATAAGCGCTAATCGATTTTGTAATTCAAACCGAGGCGCACCACGTTCGCCGTCAGATTGGCCGAGTGGTTGAAGACGTGCCCTGACGTGCCCTGCGTGGACGAGCCGAGCGCAGTCGCGGCCGTCCTGATGCTTCCGATATCGAGATAGAGATACTCGGCCTTCAGGCTCCAGTTTCGCAGCCACCTGTGCTCGACGCCGCCGCCGACCACGTAGCCGGCCCTGGTCGCCGATGCGCTTGAAGTTTCGATCCCGCCGGCTCCGCCGGCCGTGCCTTCGATATACGCATGCGCGTAGGAGAGCCGTGTGACGGCAAGGCCGCCGGTGCCGTAGACGAGCCAGTTGTTCGCCGCAAATCCCAATCGTCCGCGCGCGGTGAACAGCCAGTCGGTCGATACCGAGTTCGTGTAGGTGTTGGCGGTGCCAGGCGGCGGACAGCAGGTGAAGAACGACGTGACGGTGCTGGTCTGGTGCAGGCGGAACGCATTGAAATCCGCTTCGCCGCCGAACACCACGCTGCGGTATTGGAAATTATAACCGGCCTGTACGCCGCCGGTGAAACCGGACGGCTTCAGCGTTTGAGCGCTGACGTTGTTGATGTCGGCCGTAACGCTTCCGGCGTAACACCAGACCAAGCCGCTGGCGCAGCCGGAGCTGTCCAAGGGTGAATCGGTCTTGGATTTGGCCCAGGTGCCGCCGGCGTTGGCGCCGACATAGAAGCCGGTCCAGTTTGCTGCGACGGTGTCGGCCGCGGACGCGGCGTGCGAAACGCGCGGACCCGATAGGACGCAGGCAACGGCCAGCAAAACAAAAACCCGCGCGCGCTTCGCACGCGTCGCAAACAATTCCTGCCACCCCATAACGCCCCCCAAGGCTTAGGATACGGCATGCTAGCCGCCCCGATGGGCAGGTTCCATCCGAATTCACAAATTTCGTCAGTATTTCAGCGTCGACGTGATGCCGAACACCGCGGCGTCGCCGATGCGGTTGAGGCCGCTCGGATCGAGCGGGTTGGGCACGCCGCCGGACGGTCGCCACACATACTGAAAGTAGGGCGCGAGCAGCCAGCCCGGCTTGATGTGCGCCTCGTAGATGATCTCCAGCAGTGTCTCGTTGCTACGCACCGGCGTCGGCAAGGCGCTGAACGCCTGGGTGTCGAGGTCGAGCAGGCGCGCCGACGGCGAGATGCGCATGAACGCCATGGCGATGCCGAGCCGGTCGGCGGGGCGGCCCGGGATCATGCCGCTCGCGCCGATGCCGCCGTCGATATAGAGATCGATCAGGTTGCGGTCGCCCGGGCTGTAGGCCACGCGGGCGAACGCCGTGATGCCCTGCACCGATGCATTCACGCCCTTCTCGGTCACCGACGCGGGCCGGTACAGCGTCTGCTCCAGCACCGCGAAATAGCCGTTGTTGCCGCGGAGCTTCGCCGGGATGCCGCTGCCGTTGGGATCGGCGATCGACTGGCCGTCGGCGGTGAAGCGCTGGCTGTCGAACTCGCCGAAGTGGTGCCAATAGCCGGGCGTGAAGTTGCCGGGCAAATTCATTCCGGCGACCTGGAGCGAATAGTCCCAGCGCACCTGGCCGATCAGCCAGGGCGGATCGCGCAGGCGAAACGCCAGGCCGTGATTGTCGCGCAGCTGCGGATCGCCTTCGCCGGGATTGGCCGGGTTGCCGTTGAAGACCGCAACGAAGGCCGTGACGCCCTCGACCGGCTGCGCCTTGAAACGGATGCCCGGCACCGCGATCGGTGGCGCAGGTCCGCCGGCCGGCAGGTTGGTCGCCTTGATGGCCGGCCAGCCGAAGGTGCCGTTGACGAACAGGTCGTCGGTCTGGCTGTCGAAGAACTCGACGTCGGCGGCCTGCTGGCCGGCCTTGATCGACAGCGCGCCGCCCCACAGCGTCTGCTCGATATAGGCCTCGTAGAGGCGGGTGTCCGGCAGCGCCTCGATCTCGCTGATGGTGGCGAGGTTGCCGATGTAGTTGCGCGACAGTCCGCGCCCGTAGATCTCGAACATGTTGGCGTGCAGCCGCGCGCCGTTCCAGCCGGCGAGCTTTTCCAGGTCGGCATCGACGCTGAGATCGAGCCGGCCGAAATTGATGAAGCCGCGCTTCATGCCGCCCGACACGTTGCCGATGTTGTCCATGATCCAGGTGGCGCCGAACGACAGGCCCTTGCCGGCGAGATCGTTGCGCCAGTCGTTGAACCCCTTCGGGATCGGCAGCCATTCGGCGGCGGTCTCGTCCTTCGCGCCCGCGAAGGCGGTCGGGACGAAAACAAATGCAAAGAGCAACTGCGACAGCGCGACCAGGACCAGAGCACGCAGTGGGGAGAACGCTCGGACCATCACGCTTCGTCATCGGCCTGGCGCGAAGGCTGGAGGTGCCTGTTTCGTCGCCTGTTTTCAAACCGTCATAGTGGTACGGACGCCGTGTAACGGTCGGATGACCAAGCCGGATTGGCAATGGCAAGGCGGGCAGGGCTCTGGAGATCGGGCGTCTGTCCCCACTGAATTCACACTCCAAATCGCAATAATCTTTTCTTCTCTTCCCAGCCGTGTACGACGGCCATGCCTTGCTCAGTAGAGGGCGCTTCATGAGGCGATCATGCTGCGGAGCAGGGTGTGGCGCCCGAGGTTCTGGTCACGCAGCCAGGATCCCGGGTCGTCTCGGACCACCGCCCGCGCCGTCGCAAGACGGGGCTGCCCTTTAAGGGCTGGACGTGGACGGGCTGAAGGGCGGCGCAAGCCGCCTGGATAGGGGCGAGGTTATGCTCGTCCGCCCGCGCCCGGAAGAGCGGTCCCGAGGCGAGAGACGCCGCAAATGGGGCGCCGGAAGGCGCATTTTGTTACTCGCGCCTTTCGGCGCGCCCTCCCTCTTTGGAGGAGGAAAGGAAATGAAGGCGGCGCCCCGCGCCAGACTTTTTCCGGGGCCGATGAATCACGTCTGCAGGACAGTTGGGGCAGGACAGTTTGGAGATGACGATGCGAAAAGAGCTAGCGCTTCACCGGCATCGGCGGCTGGTCCTCGTCGACGACCTTCATCCAGCCGTCGGGCATCAGCCGCTCCTGCGGCAGGAAGCGCGCCTTGTAGTCCATCTTGCGGGAGTCGCGGACCCAGTAGCCGAGATAGACGTAAGGCAGACCCATGCGCTTGGCGCGCTCGATGTGGTCGAGGATCATGTAGGTGCCGAGCGAGCGGTCGGCTTCTTCCGGGTCGAAGAACGAATAGACCATCGACAGCCCGTCGCCGAGCACGTCGGTCAGCGCCACCGCCAGCAGATTGCCGGAACCACGTCCATTGATCGAACTGTCCGGTCCGCGACGGCGGTACTCGACCAGCCGCGTCTTCACATGGCTGTCCTCGACCATCATGGCGTAGTCGAGCACCGTCATGTCGGCCATGCCGCCGTCGCGATGGCGGCTATCGAGATAGCTCCGGAAGACCGAATACTGCTCGGAGGTCGGCACCAGCGCCCGCATGTCGCCGACGATATCCGCATTGTCGTCGAGCACGCGCCGCATGTTGCGCGACGGCTTGAACTCATTGGCGACCACGCGCACCGACACGCAGGCGCGGCAAGACTCGCAGGCCGGCCGGTAGGCGATCGACTGGCTCCGCCGGAAGCCGCCATGGGTGAGCAGATCGTTGAGGCCCGGCGCCCGCTCGCCGACAAGGTGCGTGAACACTTTCCGCTCCTCGCGGCCCGGCAGATACGGGCAGGGCGACGGTGCGGTCAGGTAGAATTGCGGCGTATCGCGGGAGTGCTGGGTCACGGACGTCCAACGCCTCGTTGGCGAGCCTCAGGCCTACAGAGCTTGGGCTTGCGAAGGGTTTGCCCCGGAGCCGCAATCTTCGCCTTGAAATTCGTTCCCGTCAAAGGGAGTCGCATGCCCACCATCAGAGCGGCCGGCGCAGCGTCCGCAGTGCGGCCGCGCGCTCCGCGTTGTTGATCACAACGGTTCCAACCAGGAAATCATGCAGACAGCGCCGCCGCTCATTGAACAGGCAGACCACCAGCACCAGCGGCGTGATCGCCGAGATGGTGATCCAGAACACCACGGCATGGACCGCGCCGAGCACGAAATAGGCCGGCGCGCCGTACCAGGTGCGCATCTCGATATCCATGATCCGCATGCCGATGGTGGCCGAGGCGGGGCTGCCGAGCGTCATGCCGTAGTAGACGATCGCCCAGATCACCATGGCGGGCGGCAGCAGCGCGAAGAAAACCGCGCCGAAGCCGAACGTGATGACGGTGATCACGACCAGGAACATCGACACGAACACGACCGGGACCGACAGGATCAGGAAGTCGATCAGGAAGGCCAGAAGACGGCGCGCCACCACGCCCTCGAACAGCTCGGGATTGGCGACGGGATCGAAGGCGTGCGGTTTGACTTCAAACGACACACCGATGCGCTTGGGTTCGCTTGCGGCCATGATTCGGAAGCCTATCGCAATCGGCTACCAAAATGGGCAGAAAAACAGGCTTTACAAGGGCATTTGACGTCGCATCTGCAAGGCTCGGCCTTACATCTGGATTGGCTTAGATTGTCATTGGAGACAGTATTTTGAACATCAAGACCACCACGGTCGGATTGCCTGACATCGAAGCCGCCCGTCGTGTCATCGCCGGCCATGTGCTGCGCACGCCGATGCTGCCGGCGCCGCGGCTGTCGGCGCTGACCGGCGCCGAGGTGTTCGTCAAATACGAGAATCTGCAGGTCACCAACTCCTTCAAGGAGCGTGGCGCGCGGGCGAAGCTTGCCTCGCTCACCGAAGCCGAGCGCAAGCGCGGCGTCATCGCCATGTCGGCCGGCAACCACGCCCAGGCGGTCGCCTATCACGCGGCGTCGCTCGGCATCGCCGCCACCATCGTGATGCCGGTGACGACGCCTTTCGTGAAGGTCGCGGCCACCAAGGCGCACGGCGCCTGCGTGCTGCTCGACGGCGAGACGGTGAGCGAGGCGCAGGCCCGTGCCGAGGCCGAAGCCAAGGCGCAAGGCCTTATCTGGGTGCATCCCTATGACGATCCCTTCGTCATCGCCGGCCAGGGCACCATTGCGCTGGAGATGCTGGAGCAGGAGCCTTCGCTCGACACGCTGGTGATCCCGATCGGCGGCGGCGGGCTGATCTCCGGCATTGCGACCGGAGCGAAGGCGATCAAGCCCGGCATCGAGATCGTCGGCGTCGAATGCGCGCTTTATCCGTCGATGTGGAATGCGATCCATGGCGCGCAGCGCCAGATCGGCGGCGCGACGCTCGCCGAAGGCATCGCGGTGAAGAACGTCGGCGCGCTGACGCTGCCGATCATCAAGGCGCTGGTCAGCGACATCCTGCTGGTCGACGAGGAGCATATCGAGCGCGCGGTGAACACGTATCTGACGCTGCAGAAGACCATGGCCGAAGGCGCGGGCGCGGCGGGGCTCGCCGCGATGCTGGCCGAGCCCGGCCGTTTCAAGGGCAAGCGCGTCGGACTCGTGCTGTGCGGCGGCAACATCGATCCGCGCATTCTCGCCTCGATCATGATCCGCGAATTGGAGCGCGAAAGCCGGATCGTGTCGTTTCGCCTTACCATCGCGGATCGGCCGGGATTGCTCGGCCAGATCGCCACCATGCTGGGCAAGCTCGAAGCGAACATCCTCGAGGTCGATCACCGCCGGATGTTTCTCGACGTGCCGGCCAAGGGCGCCCGGCTCGACATCACGGTCGAGACCCGCGACGCCGCGCATGCCGACGAGATCTTCGCGGCCTTCGAGGCGGCAGGCTTCGCGCCGCTGCGGGTCGATCCCGGCTATGCGATGGAGTAGCGGTTACTCGGCGGAATGGCGCCCGTATGCCGGCTCGGCGCTGACCGCCGGACCTGCGCCTGGGCTTGGACTCGCAGCGGCAGCTTCTTCCTCGGTCGGACGCGCGCGCGGTGTCGGTACCGCATGCGGAGCGGCGGCTGCCGCAGCGACCGCGGTCAGCGGCGGCCGTGGTCGCGGCAACGGGATGCGGCCCGCGATCGGCATTGCCGCGGCTTCGGCGGCGGGCGTGGCCGCCAGCGCCGGATTGTCACGGGCCGGATCGGTGAAGGCCGAGGTCGCAGCCACCCGGGTCGATTGCGGCGCCGGCGGGAACGCGCCGTTGGTCGCCGTCGCAGCGCCGAGCGTCGCCTGCTGCGCAAACGGCGAGGCGGATGGCCCGGTTGGCGTGGGCGGCATGACGACAGCCGGCCAGACCGATTCAGGTTTTGCCGCGGCCGGTTCGGCACGGCTCGGCGGTGCGGGCAGCGGCGCAGGCGCGGTGCTCGCCAGCACCAGCGGTCCCGGGATCGAGATGGTCGGCGGCGAGATGAAGGCGCGGACGAACCACGTGACGCCGGCCACGCACGTCACCACCGGGATCACGACAGCCAGGGCCGAAACCCAGCGCCGTGCCGGCCTGCGGTCGAGGATCAGGTTGCCTTCCAAATCCATGTCCGCCTCCCAGCCAACAAATCACACAGGGCGGGAAAGCGACATTATAGCCGGTTTTTCGACTTCCGGCAGCCCTTTCGACGTCAGGTTGAACGGTAGCAGGTTACTGCTGCTCGATACCTGCGTCCTTGATCACCCGGGCCCATTTGCGGACCTCGTTCTTGAGGAGCCCGCCGAGCGCGGCAGGTCCGGTCGGCAGCGGCTCGAGGCCAAGCTCGGCATAGCGTTTCTTGAGGTCGGGGTCGGCGAGCACGGCTGCGATCTCGCGATTCAGGGTGTCCACGATCTCGGGCGGGGTGCCGGTTGGGGCGAAGACGCCGTTCCAGGTCACCACGTCGAAGCCTTTGACGCCGGACTCGTCGACGGTCGGCACGTCGGGCGCATAAGGCGCTCGGGCCGGGGTGGTCGAGCCAAGCGCCTTGATCTGCTTGGCCTCGATGGCCGACTTCAATGCGCCGTAGGATTGAATGATGCCGTCGACGTCGTTGCGCAGCGCGGCCGTGACGAGATCGCCCGGTGTGCGGAACGGCACGATGACGAAGTTGAGCCCGGACATCGACTTGAGCAGCGTTGCGGCGAGGTGGTTGGTCGAGCCCACCGTGGTGGTGCCGATGTTCAGCATGCCGGGCGTGTCGAAGGCGGCCTGCAGCAGCTTGGGCAGCGTGTCGTATTTCGAGCTCGCGTTCACCGCGATGATGTTGGCGAAGGTGCTGAGCCCGCTGACCGGCACGAAGTCGGCGACCGGATCATAGGGCATGCCCTTCAGCAGCGACACGCTGATCGCGGTCGAGCTGGAAAATGTCACCAGGGTATAGCCGTCACGCGCCGACGAAAGCGCGGCGGCGGCTGCGGTGGTGCCGCCCGCGCGCGGTTGGTTGTCGACGATGACACTGGTGCCGAGCCGCGCCCCGAGCTTGTCGGCCATGATGCGGAGCGTCACGTCGGACACCGAGCCCGCCGCGAACGGCAGCACGATGCGGATCGGCCGCGAGGGGTATTTGTCCTGTGCGAGAGCGGGCGCGGCCGCGGCAATGAATCCCAAAATCGCAAAGCCCGCCAGCGGCAGCGCCGCAAGCCTCAAACCACGCATACAAGCCTCCCGACTCTACGGCTCGGCGACCACGCGGTTGCGCAGCGTGCCGATGCCGCTGATCTCGATCTCGATGGTGTCACCCGCCTTGATGGCCTTGGGAAGTTCATCGGTGCCGAGCCAGACCACGTCGCCCGGCGACAGCGTATTGGTCTTGGATATATCGCTGATGACGTCGCCGGCGTTGAACAGCATGTTGCCGGTCGGGAATTTGTGCACCTGCTCGCCGTTGAGGCGGACGGTCGTGGTCATGTCGTGCGGCGCAATGCCGGTCGCGATGAAGGGGCCCATCGGCTTGAAGGTGTCGGCGTTCTTGCCGCGCAGGTTGGTCGGATCGTTCTTCTGCCAGTCGCGCTCGGTGACGTCGTTGCCGATGGTCCAGCCGAAGATGCAGGCAGTGGCTTCTTCCGGCGAGACGTTCCGGCAACGCTTGCCGATCACGGCGACCAGCTCGCCCTCGTATTCGAAGCGCGGGCCGGAATCCGCAGGCTTCACGATGTTCTCGCCGCTTGCCACCAGCGCGCTGTTGGCGCGATAGCCGACGCGCGGCCGGTCGTAGAACTTCGGCTCCTTGAAACCCTTGACCTTGGAGCGCTCGATGACGTGGTTCTTGTAGTTCGAGCCGATGGCGTAGAACGTCGGCGGCATCACCGGCACCAGGAGCTTTACGCCGCTGAGCGGATGCTTCTGATCCGTGCGGCGATGCGCGCCCCACGGCTCGCCTTCGACAGCAACAACGGTCTCAGCCTCGACGACACCATAGGAGGCGCGTCCGTCCTTCTCGAAACGGCACCACAGCATTTGCAATCAGGCTTTCTGGAGCTTTTCGGCGACCCGCGGCGCAAAGTAAGTGAGCACGCCGTCGGCGCCGGCGCGCTTGAAGGCCGTCAGCGTCTCGACCATGGCCTTCTCGCCGTCGATCCAGCCGTTCTGCGCCGCGGCCATCACCATCGCGTACTCGCCCGACACCTGATACGCGAAGGTCGGCATGCCGAAGCTGTCCTTCACGCGCTGCAGGATGTCGAGATAGGGCAGGCCGGGCTTGACCATGATCATGTCGGCGCCCTCGGCGATGTCGAGCTCGGCCTCGCGCAGCGCCTCGTCGGAGTTGCCGAAGTCCATCTGGTAGGTGCGCTTGTCGCCGGTCAGCGTCGCCGACGAGCCGACCGCGTCGCGGAACGGCCCGTAGAACGCCGAGGCGTATTTCGCCGTGTAGGCCATGATCTGCACGTCGGTGTAGCCGGCAGCATCGAGGCCCGCGCGGATCGCGCCGACGCGGCCGTCCATCATGTCGGACGGCGCGATGATGTCGCAGCCGGCTTCGGCCTGGACGAGGGCCTGCTTCACCAGCACCGCGACGGTCTCGTCGTTCAGGATGGTGCCCTCGTGCATCAGGCCGTCATGGCCGTGGCTGGTGTAGGGATCGAGCGCCACGTCGCACAGAATGCCGACCTCCGGCACGGCTTCCTTCACGGCGCGCACCGCGCGGCACACCAGGTTCTCGGCGTTCAGCGCTTCGCTGCCGCTGTCGTCGCGCAATCCGGGATCGGTGTAGGGAAACAGCGCGATGCACGGGATCGTCAGCTTGGCGGCGCGCTCCGCCGCGCGCACGATGTCGTCGACCGGCAGCCGCTCGACGCCGGGCATCGAGGCGACCGGCGCGCGATTGCCCTCGGCGACGAACATCGGCCAGATCAGGTCGTCGGTGGTGAGGACATTCTCGCGCACCATGCGCCGCGCCCATTCGGTGCGGCGATTGCGGCGCATCCGGGTGGTCAGCTCGAGCGGCGGCGTCTCGTGCGCCTTGGCTTCGGCCGGAACGACGCGGACACGGGATTCGATGGGGCGGCCGTATTTGATGGCCATGCGGAACGTCCTTTGTGGAGCTTGGATATATCCAATTTACCGCGTCTGGCGCTGCGCTGCCAGCGGGCTTGTCCGCGGCCTGGAAATGCTAAGGTCCGGCGTTCCGCTGCGAAGAAATCTGAGGGAAGCGACGTGGATTTCGATCTCACCGAGGACCAGCGCGCCTTTCAGGCCACGGCGCGGCAGTTCGCCCGCGACAGCATGATGCCGAACGCGCGGGCCTGGGACGAGGGCGAGATCTTTCCGGTCGCGCAGTTGCGGCAGGCCGCGGCGCTGGGCTTCGGCGGCATCTATGTGAAGGACGATGTCGGCGGCTCGGCGCTGACGCGGCTCGACGCCACCATCATCTTCGAGGAGCTGGCGCAGGGCTGCACCTCGACGGCTGCTTACATCTCGATCCACAACATGGCGGCCTGGATGATCGACGCCTTCGGCGGCGAGGCGCAGCGCCGGAAGTTCCTGCCGAAGCTCTGTACCATGGAGCATTTCGCGAGCTACTGCCTGACCGAGCCCGATTCCGGCTCGGACGCTGCAAGTCTCAAGACCAAGGCCGAACGGCAGGGCGATCACTACGTGCTCAACGGCAGCAAGGCGTTCATCTCCGGCGGCGGCGTCTCCGATGTCTATGTCTGCATGGTGCGAACAGGCGGTGCCGGGCCGAAGGGCATCTCCTGCATCGCGGTCGAGAAGGGCACGCCGGGATTGAGCTTCGGCGCGCAGGAGAAGAAGCTCGGTTGGAAATCGCAGCCGACCGCCATGGTGATGTTCGAGAACTGCCGCGTGCCGGCCGAAAACCTGATCGGCAACGAGGGCGACGGCTTCAAGATCGCGATGGCGGGGCTCGACGGCGGCAGGCTGAACATCGCGGCCTGCTCGATCGGCGGTGCGCAGTTCTGCCTCGATCGGACGATCGAATACATGCGCGAGCGCAAGCAGTTCGGCTCGCGGCTGTCGGATTTCCAGGCGCTGCGCTTTCGCATCGCCGACTACGCCACGGAGCTTGAAGCGTCGCGGCTGATGGTGCGGCGCGCGGCACTCGCGGTGACCAACCGCGAGCCGGGCGGCACGCGGCTTGCAGCGATGGCGAAGCGCCTCGCGACCGATGCGGGCTTCGAGGCGGTCAACGGCTGCCTGCAGCTCCACGGCGGCTACGGCTATCTGCGCGACCATCCGATCGAGCGGGTGCTGCGCGACGTGCGCGTGCATCAGATTCTGGAAGGCACCAACGAGGTAATGCGGCTGATCGTCAGCCGCGACATGCTGGGGAATTGAGATGATCGGGCTTCTGGCATTGATCTGCGCCGCGGTGTTTTTCGGTGCGGCGGTGTTCGTCAACGTCGCCGAGCAGCCGGCGCGGCTCGCGCTCGACGATCGTGCGATGCTGTTGGAATGGCAACGCAGTTACAATCGCGCGGCGCCGATGCAAGGCGGACTGGCGATGGCGTCGGCGATCTTGGGTTTCATCGCGGCGTGGCAGACGCGCGACTGGCGCTGGGCCCTGGGTGCGATCGTGATCCTCGCCAATTGGCCCTACACGCTGCTCGTCATCAAGCCGACCAACGACAAGCTGCACGCTATTCCGGCCGAGCAGGCCAATACGGAAGCGCGGCGCATGGTGGTGTCGTGGGGCAACTTGCATGCCGGGCGTAGCGCGCTCGGATTGGTCGCGACGCTGTGCTTTCTGTGGGCCGTCGCTTCGTGACAGCATCAACCCGGGTTCATGCCTTTGGCTTTGATGATCGCAACCGAAGCAGGGGTCTTGAGATAGCTGATGAAAGCCTGTGCGGCCTCCGCTTCCTTGGTCTTCGTCGCGATGGCCGCAGAGAACACCAGTTCCTGCTGAAGCTCGCCAGGGAAGGGGCCCGCGAGCTCGACGCCGGGCGCGATCAGCACGTTGGTGAGAAACACCGCGATCTCGGCGTCGCCTTTGGCGACGGCTTGCGGAATCTGCGGGGGCGTCGCCTGCACCTTGATCTTCGGTTTCAATTCATCGGCGATGCCGAGCTTCGCAAACACGCTCATCACATACGCGCCCGCCGCGCTTTCCGGCAGCATCGCAATGGACTGCGCTTTCAACAGCGTCTGTTTCAAAGCCTCGGCCGAGCCGATGTCTGGCTTGGGCGCACCGGCGCGGATCGCAACGCCATAGCCGACGCGCGCAATGTCGATGGTCGGTCCGGTCGCGAAGCGCTCGCGGGCGCCGGCGTCCTTGAACACCTCGACCGGCACGACGCCGAGATCGAACGGCGTATCCGAAGCGGCGAGCTTGATCAGTTGCGGCGTCGAGCCGAACTGGACCGCGACCTTGTGGCCGGACGCGCGCTCGAACTGCGGGCCGAGCTCGTTCAGCACCGCGGTCATCGAGCCGCCGGCGATGACCTTGAGCTCAGCGGCGTGAGAATTCGGCGCAATCGACATGAGAGTCAGGACCGATCCAGCTACGGCGAACAAAAGCTTTCTCATCGCGTCCCCCAAAAGTCAGGGGCGCATTGTACTCCAACGGCTCAAACAAGATGCGGCATTGTGTCAGGCCGCGGGGCGATGATCGACCTGCCGTCGCATAGGGTCCCGGCGGCCACGCATATCAGAATGCGTACAAAGTGCTTTCCGGGATGCAGCACGGGCCGCTAGCATCCACCTCGCCGGGAGTTGAAGGGGAATGGCATGAGGCGCCGAGAGTTCATGGCTCTGGCTGGCGCTGCGGCGGTATGGCCTGGGGCGGCCCGCGCGCAGCAGATCGACTATCCCACGCATACGGTCAGGGTTGTGGTTGGATTTGCGGCCGGCGGTGGCACCGACACGGTCGCACGCATCGTGACGCAGAAGCTCCAGGAGATCATCGGCGGCTCGGTCGTGGTCGAGAACAAACCCGGCGGCGGCGGCAGGCTTGCGCCCGACACGGTCGCGAAGTCGCCGCCGGATGGTTACACGCTGCTTGGCGCAGCCCCCGGCGCGATGAGCGTCGGCGCCGCGATCTGGGACAAGATGCCCTACGACATCTTCAAGGACTTCGCTCCGATCTCGCTGATGGCGGATTATCCGCTGGTGGTGCTCGTCAACAAGTCGCACCCGGCGCAGAACATCATGGAGCTCGTCGCCTGGCTGAAGGCCAACCCTGACAAGGCGAACTATCCGACGCCGTCGCCGACCTTCACGCTGCCGATCGAGCACTTCAAGCTCAAGACCGGCGCGCCCGCGACCGCGATCTCCTACCGCAGCAGCAACGAATCGATCACGAGCCTCCTGAGCAATCAGACCGCCTTCGGCTTCGTCGAGACGCCGGTCGCGGTGCCGCAGCTCGGCAACGCCAACCTGCGGGCGCTGGCGGTGACGATCCCTCAACGCAGTCCGGAACTGCCCGATGTGCCGACGCTGGCCGAAGCCGGCGTCCCGGGCGTGGTCGGCGGAACCTGGCTCGGCTTGCTGGCGCCGGCCGGCACGCCTCAACCGATCGTCAAGAAGCTCGAAGCCGCCTGCCAGAAGATCGCCGCGACCGACGATTTCAAAGCCCGGATGAAGGCGCTGGCCGCGACGCCGATCGGCAACTCGGCCGAGGAGTTCACGGCCCAGATGAAAGCCGAAGTCCAGCGCTGGTCCGGCGTGGTCAAGGAGGCGAACCTGAAGTTCGAGCTTTAGTGGAAACGACGCAGCGATTTGCTTATGGTCGGGTCAACGGGACGGTGAACCCGACCGAATCGGAGATGGCGGATGCCGCTCCGGTTCCCAACAGAACACAATGACGGAGTGAGGAATGCCCCAGTCGTATCTCGTGTGCCGCGCCGATGAGCTGAAGGATGGCGACCGTCGCGTCGTGTCCTGCGACGGCACCGAAGTGGGCGTGTTCCGGGTGGATGGTGAGCTGGTCGCCTGGCACAACGAATGCCCGCATCGTTCGGGGCCGGTCTGTCAGGGCCGCCTCTACAAGCGGGTGATCGAGCCGCTCGCGGCCGACGGCACGGTGCGCGAGCTTGCTTATGAGGAGAGCGTCACCAACCTGGTCTGCTCGTGGCACGGCTACGAGTTCAATCTCAAGACCGGCGCCAACCAGGGCTACGACAAGATCAAGCTGCGCAAGGTGAAGCTCGAGCAGAAGGACGGCAACGTCTATGTCGTCGTCTGACAAGACACGCGCCAACGACGAGTACGGCTGGATCGACCGCTACGCGGCCGACCTGCACCGCTCGGCCAAGGAGCTGGTGGAGAAGGGCGAGGCCGCGCGCGTCTCCGACGAGGCGCTGGCGCAGATCATCACCGCCGCGGTGCGGCTCTACTATGCGAAGTCCGAGCTGGAAGACCGGCCGGTGCCGGCGATCGTGCAGGAAGGTCCCGAGACATTGACCCCGACCGAGATGCTGGTCGCGGTCTCCGAGATGCTGCGCGACGTGCATCTCGGCCCGATGGAGCTCGGCCTCTGGTTTCGCAGACGGCCCGGCGAGAACGACCCGATGCCAAGCGACAGCAATCCCAAAGATCACGTTGCGAATCTTGCAAGGAGCAAGCCATGAACCAGCCAGTGGTGGGCGTGCCGCAGATGCTGCCGGCCCAGGTGATCGACACCTCGACCGACAGCCGCGAAATCCTCCGTCACGCCAAGCTCGCGGCGCGGCGAAGGAAGCTGCAGGACTGGTTCGTGGTCGACGTCGACGCGCACCACGTCGAGACCGTGTCGTGGCAGGAGATCGTGCAATACATCGACGATCCGGTGATCCGCGACCAGGCGCTCTACTTCCACCGCGACCGCATCGGCGCGCCGCCTTACGGCCTCAACGGCGATCTTGGCCTTCGTTATCAGAGCGTCGGCGGCCGCATCCCGCACCAGGACGGCCTGCGCGAGAAGGTCGAGGACACCAGCGTGCATCGCGACGTCACGCTCACGCGCCGCGCCATGGACTCGCTCGGCGTCGACAACATGGTGGTGTTCCCGACGCCGATGCTGTTCCTCGGCATGCATCCGCAGCCCGAAATGGAGATCTGGCTGTCGCGCGCCTACAACAGGTGGATGCAGGAGAAGCTGCTCTCCGCCGACGACCGCATCAAATTCCTCGCGGTGCTGCCGTTCCACACGCCGGAGGAATGCGAGCGGATCGTCACCGAGTGCGCCGGCAAGAAGGGCATCATCGGCTTCGCCATTCCGTCGACGCGGCATTCGCCGGTGCATCACAACAAGTACATGCGGCTCTACCGCATGATCGAGGAGACCGGCCTGCCGCTCTCGTTCCATGCTGGTTATCACTGGGACGACCCGTCGCTGAAGACCGTCAACCGCTTCCTCGGCATGCACGCGCTGGGCTTCGCCTGGCCGAACATCGTGCATTGCACGAACTGGGTGCTGAACGGCATTCCGGCGCGCTTCCCCAAGCTCAAGGTGATCTGGATCGAGTCCGGTCTCGCCTGGGTGCCGTTCGTGATGCAGCGGCTCGACGATCAGTTCCTGATGCGGCCGTCCGAGGCGCCGCAGCTCAAGCGCCTGCCGTCCGAATACATGCGCGACCACTGCTGGTACACGACGCAGCCGATGGAATCGACCAACCTCAAGGCGCTGGAGTGCACGCTCGACATGATCAAGGCGGACACGCAGCTGCTCTATGCGTCGGACTGGCCGCACTTCGATTTCGACCTGCCGAGCGAGATCACCGACCTGCCGTTCCTGTCCGAGCAGGCCAAGCGCAACATCCTCGGCCTCAACGCCGCGCGGATCTTCAATCTCGATCCGAAGCCGGTGAAGCAGCTCTGAGGCGAGCGTCATGAACGACAAAAAGCCCGGCCGATGCGGCCGGGCTTTTTACGTTGGATGGGTGCCTTAAACGCTAGTCGATGATCTGCACCACACGCCGCGAACGCTGCTCGACGATCACCGGGCGATCGTTGACGACGGTGTAGCGATAGCCGGGCCGCACGTGATACTCGGCCGGCACCTCGTAGTAGGTCACGCCGCTCTCCGGCAGCACCGCGCCGACGCGGACCTCTTCGCGGACGCGATAGGACGGGCGACGCTCGCGCACGACGTACTCGCGGAAGCGCGGACGCTCGTCGACGCCCAGGATGCCTTCCACCGTGCCCGTTGCCGCACCCACGGTGCCGCCGACGATGGCGCCGACCGGACCCGCGGCGCGGCCGCCTTCCTCAGCACCTTCCGCTGCGCCGCGCAGGGTTCCCTGGGCGTGAGCCGCGAGCGGCCACGCCACGGCGGCGGCGAGCAGTGAAGCTTGCAGGATGGTTCTCTTCATTGCGGACTCCCAATCTGAAAGCGCCCGTTGGCGGGCGCGACCGCATGACAACGTGATCGAGCGGCCTGCGTTCCGTTGCCGCACGCACGAGGGAACTTGCGCTGTGCATCGACACAGTTCTGCACCAATGATGAATGGTTGTTTGGAAAACTCGAATCGTCGCGAGCGGAACGATCGCAAATTCTTTCACGTTGCGACTACGGGTGGGAAGCAACGGAGACCAACATGAGAACCTTGCTGAGCACCATCATCGCAGTTGCCGTCGTGACACCGGCGCTTGCTGCCGATCAATTCTACATCGTGCGTGACGGGACCTCGAGGCGCTGCACCGTCGTCAACCAGCGACCGACATCGGCAACCGCCACCATCGTGGGCGGTGCCGTGTACACGACGCGCGAGAAGGCCGACGCTGCGATGAGGACTGCGCAGATTTGCGTGGAGGAATAAGCCCGCGTTTCGAGCGGTACCAAAAAGGCTCGGCGCTTGCGCCGGGCCTTTTGCTGTGCTCCACGGTAGGGCTCATAAGCCTTCAGCGTGCGCGAGCCAGCCTGCCACAATGAATTCCCCGGAGCCCGAAATCCTGTTCGCCCGCAAAGGCGCCGCGGGGCTTGTCACGCTGAACCGGCCGCAGGCGCTGAACGCCGTGACGCTCGGCATGGTGCGGGCGCTGGCCGCGCAATTGGAGGCGTGGCGGCATGATGCAGCCGTGACGCGCGTCGTGGTGACGGCTGCGGGCGGCAAGGCGTTCTCGGCCGGCGGCGACATCCGCGCGCTGTACGACGCCGGCACTTCGGGGCGCCATGCCGAGATGCTGTCGTTCTACGGCGAGGAGTACGTCCTCAACACCGTCATCAAGCACTATCCGAAACCCTATGTGTCGCTGATCGACGGCATCTGCATGGGCGGCGGCGTCGGCGTCTCGGCGCACGGCTCGCACCGCGTCGCGGGCGACCGCTATCTGTTCGCGATGCCCGAGGTCGGCATCGGCTTCTTTCCCGATGTCGGCGCGACCTGGTTTCTGCCGCGCATGCCCGGCGAGCTCGGCGCCTATTGTGCGCTCACCGGCGACCGGCTCGGCGCCGCCGACGGCATTGCGGCCGGTATCGCCACGCATCGTGTGGCCTCGTCGCGCTTTGCCGAACTGACCGAGGCGCTGTGCGGCACCATCCCGGTCGATGCCACGCTCGCCGCCTTCGCCGATCCCGCGGGCGAGGCGAAACTCGCGCCGCACCGGGCCACCATCGACCGGCTGCTCGCGGGCGACCGCGTCGAGGACATTCTGGCGGCGCTCGAAGCCTTCGGCGGCGAATTCGCCCAAAAGACCGCCGCAACGATCCGGGCCAAATCGCCGATGGCGCTGAAAATCGCACTGGCGCAGGTGCGCCGGGGCAGGGACCTCGCATTCGAGGCGTGCATGGCGACCGAGTTTCGCATAGTGTCCCGCGTCATCCATGGCCACGATTTCTACGAAGGGGTCCGCGCGGTGATTGTCGACAAGGACAACGCGCCGAAATGGCAGCCAGCCTCGCTCGCCGCGGTGAGCGACGCCGAGGTCGAGCGGCATTTCGCGCCGCTGCCCGGCAGCGAATGGCAGCCCCCTAAGGTGCGTGCAAAGGACGGCGCATGACCGACCAGCACGCCGTCCCCAACGATCCGATCCGCAATCTCGAGCCGGTCCATGCCGACGAGCCCGAGGCGCAAGAGGCGCGCTGGACCGGCCGGCTGGTGCTGTTCCTGCGGCTGATGGCGGTGCTGTCGCTCGCCAAGGGGCTCTACCATTGGGCCGTGGTCTGCGGCTTCACCGGCCCCACGGACGGTTTCGAGTACCAGCCGACGCCGTGGCAGACCGCGACCATCTTCTTTGCGGTGATCGATCTCGTCGCGGCCGTCGGCCTCTGGCTCGCGGCGGCCTGGGGCGCCGTGGTCTGGCTCACCGCCGCGGTGTCGATGGCGGCGGTCGAGGTGTTCTTCCCGCAGGTCTATGGCGGCCGCATGCTGGTGGTGGTGGCCGAATTCCTGCTGCTGTTCGGCTATCTGTTCCTCGCCATCCAGTCGGCGCGCGAGCATCCGAACTAGCCTTTTCCGACAACAGGGCGCTATAGCTTGGGTTGCGGCGGCCTTGAAGGCATCGCCGCGCGTGTTGCGTATTGAATGGGAGGTTGACGTGAATCGCCGCGAAATCCTGAAAGCCGGAATGGGCTCGATCGCTGCCGCAACCATGGGCTTGCCGGTCGCAGGTCCCGCCCGCGCTGCGGACTGGCCGACCAAGCAGATCCGCGTCGTGGTGCCCTATGCGCCGGGCAGCGCCACCGACCTCGTGCCGCGCACCGTGCTGGAGCAGGTCGGCCACAACGTCGGGCAGTCCTTCGTGGTCGAGAACCGCCCGGGTGGCGGCACCACGGTCGGCTCCAACCAGGTCAAGCAGGCCGACCCGGACGGCTACACCATGCTGATCCACTCCAACGCCATCGTGACCGTGCCGGCGATCCAGGCCAACGTGCCGTACGATCCGGTGGCCGATTTCTCGGCGCTCACGCCGCTCGGCAATGTGCCGATGGTTCTGGTCGTTGCGCCGAGCAAGGGCATCAAGAGCGTCAAGGAATTGGTCGCCAAGGCCAAGGCCAACCCGGGCCAGATCAACTACGGCGCGGCCGGCATCGGCACGCCGCCGCACCTGGCCATGGAGCGCTTCCGGCTGGCCGCGGGCTTCGAGGGCCAGCTCGTGCCGTTCAAGGGCGCCCCGGAGGCTTTGACCGAGACGATGACCGGCCGCATCGACATCTATTTCGCGCCGATCACCCCGGCGCTGCCGCTGATCAGGGACGGCAAGCTCCTGGCGCTCACGGTCGCAAGCTCCAAGCGCGCCTCGGCGCTGCCGGACGTGCCGACCTCGATCGAGGCCGGTGTGCCGGACTCGGATTTCGACTTCTGGGTCGGCGCCTTCGTGCCGAAGAAGACGCCGCGCGACGTGGTCACGAAGATGCACGCCGAGATCGTCAAGGCGATCAAGTCTTCGGCGGTGCAGGAGAAGCTCGGCAAGCTCGGCGTCGAAGAGCTGATCATGACGCCGGAGGATTTCGACGCCCGCGTCGCCAAGGAAGCCACGATCGCCAAGAAGCTCGCCAAGGACGCCAAGATCGAGCCGCAGTAGGCGAGGGCGGCGGCCGGGCACACTGTCATTCCGGGGCGCGCCGAAGGCGCGAACCCGGAATCCAGACACATCGGCAGTCTTGTTGGGCTGGATTCCGGGTTCGCTCACTTCGTGAGCGAACCCGAATGACCGCGGGGTGAGTCCGCGCACTGCATCGAAGGTCGAACCCATCGCGGCTTGTCGCCTTGCGTCGTTCCCGGCTTTAATCGAGCCAAACCGGGAGACGCGCATGGCAACCATCGGCTTCATCGGCCTCGGCAACATGGGTCTGCCGATGGCGCAGAACCTCATCAAGGCCGGGCATAAGGTCCAGGGCTTCGACGTCACCAAGACGCAGGCCGATGCGCTGGCGGCGTCGGGCGGCGTCGCCGCGCCGACCGTCAAGGCGGCCGCGACCGGCGCCGAGATCGTCATCACCATGCTGCCCGCGGGCCAGCACGTCCGCGAGGTCTATCTCGGCGCCGACGGCGTGCTTGCAGCGGCTTCACCCGGCGCCCTGCTGATCGATTCATCGACCATCGACGTCGAGAGCGCGCGGGCGGTCGCGGCCGCGGCCGAGAAGAAGGGCCTGCCGATGCTCGACGCACCGGTGTCGGGCGGCACCGGCGGCGCGCAGGCCGGCACGCTCACCTTCATGGTCGGCGGCAGCGACCGGGCCTTCGAGCGCGGCAAGCCGATCCTGGAGAAGATGGGCAAGACCATCGTGCACGCCGGCGGTCCGGGCAACGGCCAGGCGGCCAAGATCTGCAACAACATGATCCTCGGCGTGTCGATGATCGCGGTGTCGGAAGCCTTCGTGCTGGCAGAGAAGCTCGGCCTCGACGCCCAGAAGCTGTTCGACATCTCGTCGAAGTCGTCGGGCCAGTGCTGGTCGATGACGGCCTATTGTCCGGTGCCGGGCCCGGTGCCGACGTCGCCCGCCAACCGCGATTATCAGGCCGGCTTCACGGCGGCGATGATGCTCAAGGACCTGAAGCTCGCGCAGGATGCTGCGAAAACTGCGGGCACGACGACGCCGCTCGGCGCCGACGCTGCGAGCATCTATTCGCGCTATGTCGAGAGCGGCGAGGGGCCGCGCGACTTTTCGGGGATCATCCGTTTCATTCGCGACCGCTGAAACACCCCCGGCGATTCGACGTTATCTGCAAAGCGTCAGGGATATTCCGACAACGCGCCACGCGGGCGATGGAACTTTTTCCATCGCCGGCATGTTGTATGGGCCGTTACAACAACCCTGGTGCTGGCTGCATGACCGCCACATCTGCCCTCGCTGCTGCCGCCGTCCCGCCGCCCTCCGGGCGGAAGGTGCCGTGCGAGAAGTGTCCGCTCCGCGGCGTCCATGCGCTGCGCGAATTCTCGGCCAAGGAATTGGAATTCATCGCCGAATTCAAATCGGGCGAGCTCAATGTGCAGGCCGGCACCAACATCCTCCTGCAAGGCACCAACAGTGCGCATCTCTATACAGTCCTGTCGGGCTGGGCGTTTCGCTACAAATCGCTGCCCGACGGGCGCCGGCAAATCCTGAACTTCGCGCTGCCGTCGGACTTCATCGGCCTGCAGGGCTCGGTCAACGACGAGATGCAGCATTCGGTCGAGGCGCTGACCGACATGCTGCTGTGCGTGTTTCCGCGCGAGAAGCTCTGGAATCTGTATCGGGATTCTCCGACGCTTGCGTTCGACGTCACCTGGCTCGCGGCGCGCGAGGAGCAGATTCTCGACGAGCACCTGCTCAGCGTCGGCCGCCGCACCGCGATGGAGCGGCTGGCCTATCTGCTGCTGGTGGTGTTTCAGCGGGCCGAGGAGATCGGGCTCACCAAGAGCAATGCGATCCAGTTTCCGTTCACCCAGCAGCATGTCGCCGACATGCTCGGCATGTCGCTCGTCCACACCAACAAGACGCTGCGCAAGCTCACGGCCACCAAGGCGATCCGCTGGAAGGACCGGCGCTTCGAGCTGCTGGATCGCGACGCGCTCACCCGTCTTGCGAGCTACGAGCCCCCGCGCCAGCGGCCGAACCGGCCGTTCATCTGACAGGGCAGGGCGCAAGCCGCGCTGTATCCGAGCGCGCCGCCCGGGCTCACGGGCACGAAACCGTGAGCCTGGGCTGAAATCTTCGTCGGTACGTCAAATTTAGTAGTGCCCGGCGCGCCGGTCCGCCTAGGTTGCGATGGGGCCGTCGAGGGGACTTGAACGTCAATGCCGAGAATTTTCACGCCGTGCGAGGTGACCGGCAAGCTGATCGACACCGGCATCGAGATCGAGCGGTCGTCGTTTGCGATGATCCCGGCGTTTGTCGGCAAGATCGCCTGTCCGCACTGCAACGCCGACCATCAGTGGTCGAAGGATACGGCCAAGATCGTTGACGACATGAAGGCCGCCTCGCAGCTGTAGAATCCCGATTTAAAACGGTTCGGCGGAACTTTGCTGCTGCGCATGCTTACGCATGTGTTGCGATTCCGGCGTCGATTGTCGCGGTCCTCACGTACCGTTTTTCGCGCTGAATTGCGCAACGCCGCATTTCATCGGCATTGCCGCAAAGGGCAGGGTGAACGGCGCGTAAAGCGCGACGCATGCATTTGAAGTTACTACGAATTTACCTTCGAAGATAAACCCAATCTTTATTCTACAATTTAAGCCGATCTTCAGCCGCCGTGCGTATGGTCGCGCCAGATCGACGGGAAAACAGGGCCCGTCGGCGTATAAAAAACGAACGATATGGAAGGCGTCAGAATGAAGACCGTAGTGAAAGCGGTCGAACCGGCGGATCGTCAGGCCCGGTTTGACCTTATCCGGCCGCTCTATCTCGATGCCTTGACGCTCGTGGAGCGGCTGCATCGGCGCTTGCTGGATGTGATCAAGGACGAGTTCGACCGGCGAGGCCGCTCCGACATCAATTCGGTGCAAGCGCTTCTGCTCTACAACATCGGCGACAAGGAGCTGACCGCGGGCGAGCTTCGCACGCGCGGTTACTATCTCGGCTCCAACGTGTCGTACAATCTGAAGAAGCTCGTGGAGATGGGCTTCCTCGATCATCAGCGCTCGCGCGTTGACCGCCGTTCGGTTCGCATCCGTCTGACCGACACCGGCCGCGAGGTGCGCGACATCGTCGAGGCGCTCTACCAGAAGCACGTTCGCACGGTCGAGCAGGTCGGCGGCATCAGCGCCGACGAGTTCACGACCTTGAACAAGTCGCTGCACCGGCTCGAGCGCTTCTGGACCGACCAGATCCTCTATCGGCTCTGATCAGCAGTATCTTCCGCCGCGATACATGCCTTCGGGACATTCCGCCCCGGAGGCATGTTGCGTTTCGTGCTGGGCCTCATCGGTTGCGGTCGAGACGACCTTTGGACGCTAGCCGTCCGGCTCCAGGACGGCGAGCAACGTGCAATCCTTGGTGCGGCCGCCCGGGCAACGCGCCACCGCGTCCGACAGAATGCGCTCGACCTCGATGATGCGGCGCATCTTGGCGCGCACCGCTACAAGATGCCGTTCGGCGATCGCCTTCACGTCGGTGCATCGGTGGTCCGGCCCGCGCAGCGCCAGCAGCGCCCGCGTATCATCCAGGCTGAAGCCGAGCTCGCGCGCATTGCGAATGAATGTGAGCGTTTCCAGATCGCACGGCGCGTAGCTGCGGCGGCCGCTCTGCGTGCGCGGCGCGCGCGGGATCACGCCTTCGCGCTCGTAATAGCGAATGGTCTCGATACTCACTCCCGACCGTTCGGCCGCGTCGCCGATGGAAAGATCGCGCTTCATCCGTCGTCCCCAAATGCGAGGCACATGTGGGGTTGGGTGACGCGGCAGCCTAGTTACAAATGCCCCATGTACATGAAGCGCTGCTCATGGAACCCTGAAGGCGCATTCAGGCTTTCAGGGGCACCATGCGAACCGCGATCTCGATCCTGCTCACATTGCTGGCTGTGAACGCCGCGAACACCCAAGCGAACACCCAAGCGAACACTCAGGCGTTTGTCGGCCGCTGGTATTCCGAGGACGTGATGGAGTGCAAAGGCAAAAGAGGCGACCGGGTCGCGCCTCTCGAATACACCGCGAAGGAGGTGTTCGGATTGGAGTACCCGTGCCAGATCGTCAGCGCGACGCCGAAAGGACCCGCCACCGAGCTGACCCTTCGTTGCACCGGTGGAGGCACCGCGTCGACCGAGCGCGAGACGGTCGTGGTCCAAGGCCGGCAGTTGAAAAGGACGAAGATGTTCGGGGGCAAGAAGAGGACGTTCACGCAGACGCGCTGCCCTTAAGGCGCACGGACGGCGTTACCCGAACAGCGAGCGCTGCCGCCAGGCGTTCATCAGCTCGGCCATCTCCTGGGCCGAAAACGGATAGGCATTGACCAGCCCACGCGCTCCGCTGGACCAGCGGCCTTCGTCGTTCTTATCGAAGTACTGAACTTGAGCGGTTCGGTTCATCACGACGGTGAAGTCCGACACATCGCGCCACCGGGACTTGGTTGTGCTCACCAGGATGTCCGTGGTGACGAACCCCCAGGCCGTCAACTCGATGGTGGGAGGTCTGAAATGCTGCGCGATGGCGTACAGAATGAAGAGCCCGCCAAAGACAATGGCCACGGGCTTGCCGCGCGGATCGCCGGTGAACACCATGTATGCCGAGAGAACGACCAGCAGCGCGGGAATGAAGAGGGCTTTCGTGGCCGGCCTCCGGAGCCTCACCGGCCCAGGGTACTGGTTGAGAACATCGTCGGGTGTCATGGGGCCATTGAACCACCACAGTCCAACATTTTGGTGCTGTGACCCGCCATCCGGGGGACATTGTCCCAGCCCCGGTCACAAATTCGCCCATCCGCTTCCCTACCCAATCCCGAAGGGTTGATCGGCCGGGGCTTGCGGAGCGGATTCGGCTTTTGCTACAGCCACTTCGATCTTTTGGATTCGGGGGCTTCGATTTCGGGCGCTCAAAGGCGTAAGCCTTGAGCCAGCGGGGACGCTATGACGATAACTGACGATCGCGATCCTTCCCGGCGCACGGTGCTGCGGGGCCTCACGGGGGCTGCGGCCGTGGCCGGCGGGCTTGTGGCCACCAAGGCCTTCGCCCAGGCGCAGGGCGGAGACCAGATGCTCGATGCCCTGATCGACCAGACCACCAGCGGCGACTACGGCCAGGGCTTCGATTCCGGCTCGCGCAACATCCAGATGCCCAAGGCGTCGCTGCCGACGCTGTCGCCCGCGACCGTCGAGCACACCGCGCAGGCCATCGAGCACTTCAACGGCATTGTCACCAAGGGCGGCTGGCCCGAGATCGCGCGCTCCGACCGGCTCCGCCTCGGCAGCCGGCAGCCCGCGGTGATCGCGCTTCGCCAGCGGCTGATCGCCTCCGGCGACCTCGACGCCAATGCCGGCGTGACCGACGTCTACGACTCCTATGTCGAGGCCGCGGTGAAGCGCTTCCAGGCGCGGCATGGCCTGTCGATCGACGGCATGGTCAAGGACCAGACCTTGAAGGCGATGAACGTGCCGGCGCAGGTGCGGCTCGCCCAGCTGCAGACCAACCTGGTGCGGCTGCGCAGCATGAGCGGCAATCTCGGCGCGCGCTACGTGCTCTGCAACATCCCGGCGGCGCGTATCGAAGCGATCGAAGGCAGCGTCGCGGTGTCGCGGCACACCGCCGTGGTCGGCAAGCCCGACCGGCCGTCGCCCGACATCAACAGCAAGATCGTCGAGATCAACTTCAATCCGTACTGGACCGTGCCGGTCTCGATCGTGCGGCGAGATCTCATTCCGAAGATGCAGGCCGAGCCGGATTACCTCACCAACAACCGCATCCGCATCTTCGACCCGCGCGGCGAAGAACTCACACCCTCGCAGATCAACTGGTATTCGCAGGAGGCGGTGAACTACCGCTTCAAGCAGGATCCGGGCGATTTCAACTCGCTCGGCTCGATCCGCATCAACTTCCCGAGCAAGGACGGCGTGTACATGCACGACACGCCGCTGAAGAATCTGTTCGGCGAGGACCAGCGCTTCCATTCGTCGGGCTGCGTGCGCGTGCAGAACGTGCGCGAACTGGTGAACTGGCTGCTGATGGAAACGCCCGGCTGGTCGCGCCAGGAGATCGACGCGGTGATCAAGAGCGGCGAGCGCAAGGACGCCCGCATCCTGAAGCCGGTGCAGCTCTACTGGGTCTATGTCACCGCCTGGGCGACGCCGGACGGCGTCATCCAGTTCCGCGAGGACATCTACAACCGCGACGCCGCGGGACCTGCGGCGTCGGCCACGACCCGGCGCGGCTGATCGCTTTCCGCGCTGACCCCGTGGACCGCTGCTCTTCCTCGGCATAACCTGATCGAAAGGTCAGGTTATGGGAGGACGTCATGGCTGACGCAGCGCTCGCCGAGCTTGCCTCGCGTTTCATCAAGACCGACTCGTTGCCCTGGGTCACGACCAGTCCGGGCAGCAAGATGAAGGTGATCTACAGCGATCCGGCCACGGGGCTGCTCACCATCATCGCCAGGCTCGATCCCGGCTCCGGGATTCCTCCGCACGTGCACGAGGACCTCGAGCAGACGTACGTGCTCGAGGGCTCGCTGGTCGATGACGAAGGCGAATGCACGGCCGGCAATTTCGTCATCCGCGCCAAGGGCAGCCGCCATTCGCCGGTCGCGCCGAACGGCTGCACCATGCTGGTGTTCTTCATGAAGCCGACGGCGGGGCTCAAGAAGGCGCTTGCAGGCGCTACGGCGGCTTGATGTTCAGCTCGCCGATCAGCCGCGCGTAAAGCTCGGACTGGCGCTGCAGATGGGCGTCGAAGTCTGAGCCGCAGATCGGATTGGGATAGAGCGCCTGGGCGGTGAGCTTCGCCTTGACGTCCGGCGCGAGCAGCGCGGTCCGGAACCAGTCGATCAGCTGCGTCATGGTTTCGCGCGGTGTCTTCGCCGGTGCGACCAGCCCGAACCACACGTCGGTCTCGAAATCCTTGTAGCCGGACTCGGCGACGGTCGGCAGATCGGGCAGGGGCTCGATGTGCTTCGCCGCCATAGTGGCGACGGCGCGAGCCTTGCCGGCGATCACCTGCTCGCCGACCTCCGACCAGTTCAGCACCGCCGACGTCACGTGCCCGCCGATCAGCGCGTTCACCGTCGTCGCGCCGCCCGGATAGGGCACGTAGGTCAGGTTGGCCTGCGCGAGCTTCTTGAACCGTTCGATGCCGAGGTGCTGGGTGGTCTGCGGCCCGACGCTCGCGATCGACAATTCGCCGGGCCTGCCTCGCGCGGCGTCGACCAGCTGCGCAAGCGTGCGGTACGGCTGCGCGCCGTTGACGACGATGATCTGCGGCGTCGAGACGAGGTAACAGATCGGCTCGAAGCTCGTGCGGGGATCGTAGCTCACCTTGCGCAGGATCGAGCTGATGGTCATGCCGTTGTTGTTCATCAGCAGCGTGTTGCCGTCCGGCGTAGCGCGCGCCGCGGCCTCGGCCGCGATGATGCCGCCGGCGCCCGGCCGGCTCTCGATGATGACCGAGACCCCATGCGCGTTGGCCACATGGTCGGCCAGCAAGCGCGCCAGCAGGTCGATGCTGCCGCCCGGCGGCACCGAGATGATGATGCGGATGGTGCGCCCGGCCTGCGCCCAGGCGGCGCGATCAGGCGTCAGGCAAGCGAGGCACGCCAGCACCATGGTGCCGATCGTCACGGCAAGACACTTCCGCATCGGCGCTCTCCCGGAAAGACCGCCTTGAACTCTTGGCCTGCGGGTGAGTATGCGGCTTACGTTTTTTTCTTCAAGGCGTCGCGCACCGCAGGCGCGACCTTGGTCCCCAGCAGCTCGATCGACCGCATGGCCTTGGCATGCGGCAGGGTGCCGACGCTCATCTGCATCAGATAGCGCTGATGGCCGAGCGCCTCGTGCTGATAGAGGATCTTCTCGACCACCTGCTGGGGGCTGCCGATCATGAGATGGCCCTGCAGCCGCAGTCCGGTGTCGAAATGCGGGCGGGTCATCGGCGGCCAGCCGCGCTCGCGGCCGATATGGCTCATCTGTGCCGCATAGCTCGGGAAGAACTCGTCGGCGGCCTGCTGCGAGGTGTCGGCGACGTAGCCGTGGGTGTTGACGCCGACCGGCAGCGCCGCGGCGTCATGGCCGGCCGCATGGCCAGCCTCTTGGGCAGCTTGCCGAAACAGCGCCACGAAGGGCGCAAAGCGCGCCGGCATGCCGCCGATGATCGCCAGCGCCATGGGCAACCCGAGCGCGCCGGCGCGCACCGCAGAGGGCGGATTGCCGCCGACCGCGACCCAGATCGGGATCTTGTGCGTCGCACGCGGATAGACAGCCTGATCGTGCAGCGGTGCGCGGTGCTGGCCCTGCCAGCTGATGCGCTCCTGGTCGCGGATCGCGAGCAGCAGCTCGAGCTTCTCGATGAACAGATCGTCGTAGTCGTTGAGGTCGTAGCCGAACAGCGGGAAGGACTCGATGAACGAGCCGCGCCCGGCCATGATCTCGGCGCGGCCACCGGAGAGCAGATCGAGCGTGGCGAACTGCTCGTAGACCCGCACCGGATCGTCGGAGCTCAAGACCGTCACCGCGGTCGAGAGGCGGATGGACTTGGTGCGCTCGGCCGCGGCGGCGAGCAGCATCTGCGGCGCCGAAGCCAGGAAGTCCGGCCGGTGATGTTCGCCGATGCCGAACACGTCGAGGCCGACCTGATCGGCCAGCGCGATCTCTTCCATCAGATCGCGCAGCCGCTGCACCGGATCGAGCAGCCGGCCGGTACTGGGATCGGGCGTGTTCTCGACAAACGTGTAGACACCGAGGTCCATCATTCAACCTTTCGCGTGGGCAAGCACGCCCACAAACCGCCAAGACAAACCGCCAAGACAAATCGCGCAGAGAGATAGTGGAATTTGCTCCGCCGCGCGAGCCGCTGGCGCGATGACATCGTCGCGGGCTAACCTTGCGGCGGGAGCAACGCCCAGAGAAGGACAATGATGCGAAGCGTCCTGAGAACGCCGATCCTGCTTGCCTTCGCGCTGACCGTGCTCGCAATCCTGCCGGCACGCGGCGATCCCGCCGCCGACTACCCCAACGGCCCGGTGAAGATCCTGGTGCCGTTCGCGGCCGGCGGGCCGACCGACGTGGTGGCGCGCATCCTGGGCGAGCTTCTGTCGGCGCGCTGGGGCGGCAAGACCGTCGTGATCGAGAACCGGCCCGGCGCCGGCACCATCGTCGCGACCTCATCCGTTGCGAAGTCCGCGCCCGACGGCCTGACGCTGCTGATGGCCACCAACTCGCTGCTGATCAATCCGGCGATCAGCCATTCGCTGCCGTATGACACGGCGAAAGACTTCGCGCCGGTCAGCATGATCGCGGTGCAGCCGGTGGCGCTGGTCGCCAACAAATATTTCCAGGTCAACACCGTCGCGGACGTGGTCGCTGCCGCCAGGAAGGAAGCGATCAACTACACCTCGCCCGGGCCGCGCGGGGTGGGCGATCTCGCCGGCCAGATGCTGAAGCAACGCGCCGGCATCCCGATGCAGAACTTCACCCACATCAACTACAACGGCAGCGCGCCGGCGCTGACCGACGTGATCGCCGGCCGCGTGCCGCTGATGTTCGACATCTGGCATTCGGCGCGGCGCTACGTGGAAACCGGCGAGCTGAAGCTGATCGCCAGCGCCAGCCCCGACCGGCTGCCCGGCGCCGAGAAAGTCCCGACCATTGCCGAAACCTATCCGGGTGTCGACGTCATCGCCTTCAACGCCATCGTAGCGCAGGGCGCCACACCGGAGCCGATCGTGGAGAAGCTGTCCGCCGACGTCCGTGCCATCGTCGCCTCCGACGCGTTCCTGGAGCGCGTGAAGAACCTCGGCATCAACGCCTATGGCAACACGCCGTCCGATCTGCGCGCCTGGATGCTGAAGGAAATGGCGCGCTGGAAAGAGGTCGCCCAGGCCTCCAACATCAAGGCCGAATGAACGAGCGAGCCAGAATGTCTGAAATCGGTGCCATCGACTGCGACGTCCATCCGAGCGTGCCGGACGTCAATGCGCTCCTGCCGTATCTCGACACGTTCTGGCGCGAATCCGTGGTCGACCGGGGCTTGAGCTCGCTCGACTCCAACAGCTATCCGCTGAAGTCGCCGCTCACCGCGCGGCCGGAATGGCGCGGCAAGGGCGGGCTTGCGGCGGCCGACGCCAAGCAGGTCGCCGATCAGGTGTTCGGCCGCTGGCAGTCGGGCACGGCCATCCTCAACTGTCTCTACGGCGTGCAGCTCCTGTTCAGCGAGGACATGGCGGCGGCGTTCTGCCGGGCGGTCAACGACTGGCTCGCCAAGGAATGGCTCGACCGCGATCCGCGGCTGCGCGCCTCCATCGTCATCCCGATGCAGAGCACCGAATATGCGGTCGACGAGATCGAGCGCCTCGCGAGCGACAAGCGCTTCGTCCAGGTGCTGGTGCTGGTGATGCAGGAGGTGCCGCTTGGCCGCCGGCAGTTCTGGCCGATCTACGCGGCCTGCGAGCGTCACGGCCTGCCGCTCGGCATTCACGCCGGCTCGTCCTACCGCAACCCGGTGACCTCGCTCGGCTGGCCGACCTGGTACATCGAGGATTACGCAGCGCAGTCGCAGGGCTTCCAGTCCCAGGTCGCAAGCCTGATCACCGAGGGCGTGTTCGCCAAGCACCCGGGCCTGAAGGTCGTGCTGATGGAGTCCGGCGTCACCTGGCTGCCGGGGTTTCTGTGGCGCTTCAGCAAGTTCTGGCGCGGGCTTCGCACCGAGGTGCCGTGGGTCGACCGCGCGCCGTGGGAGATCGTGCGCGATCATTTCCGGCTGACCATGCAGCCGTTCGATGCGCCCGACGGCCGCGAGGCGGTCGAGCGCATCATCGAGCACCTGCGCTCCGACGAGATCCTGCTGTACGCCTCGGACTATCCGCACTGGCAGTTCGACGGCGATGCCGTGGTGCCGGACGGCTTCTCGCCGGCGCTCCGTCGGAAGATCGCGGTCGACAATCCGCTCGCGACCTATCCGCGTTTGCAGGATATTGGCCGCGTCTAGACCCTTCTTGAAATGTGAGGGATTTTGCCGTACATTGGCACATGGCTCAATCACCACATCGAACCGCTCGCCTCGAAGCGCGGGTGGCGCCGGAAGTCCTGAACGTGCTCAAGCGCGCAGCCGAGTTGCAAGGGCGCTCGGTAAGCGATTTTGTCGTCGCAGCCGCGCAGGAAGCCGCCCATCGCACCATTGAAGAGACGCATATCGTGCGATTGTCCGTCGAAGGCCAGCGGCGGTTCGCCGAAGCTCTCTTGAAACCAGCGCGACCTTCGGCAGCCTTGCGTCGAGCTATGCGACGTCACCGGCAGTCGGTGGGTGAGCCTTGACAGTGGAATGGCGGATCGAGCTTCTCGATCCGCGACACGACCGCGCAGGCTTCGACTGCGGCAGCGCACCGCTCAACAAGTATCTTCGTGAGTTGGCGACCCAGGATGCACGGCGTCTGGTCGCCAAGTGTTTCGTTGCCTGTCCTATAGATGGCCTCGCGGTCGCCGGTTACTACACAATGGCGGCGGCTGAACTGCCTATCACCAGCTTGCCAGACGATATGCGCCGAAAGCTGCCGCGCTACCCGGCGATCCCAGTCGTGCGCATCGGGCGGCTGGCGGTCGATGCCGGTCACCATGGTAGGGGGCTGGGCTCGATCCTGCTCGTCAACGCGATCGGACAGGTGCTACGGTCGGACATCGCGGCTTATGCGCTGACGGTCGATGCAAAGGACGAAGCCGCGACGGCGTTCTACCGCCATCTCGGCTTCCTGCCATTTGGCCCGACGGACAAGGCATTGTTCCTGCCATTGGCGACGGCCAAAACGCTTCTCAAGAAATAGACCCAACTCACAGCAGCCCCGGCAGCTCCCGCAACTCGCCGGCACCGAGGTCCGAGATCGCCTGGAACGCCATGCCGCCACGGCACCAGCTCGCGATGTTGTAGCCGTCGGCGGTCGCGATTTTCACCGGATCGGTATCGTTGCTCGGCCAGCTGAAGACGTTGATCTGGTGCAGGCGTTTCTTGTAGACGACCACAGCAACGCGCTTGCCGTTGATGTAATCGAGCCGCCCGCCGACCAGCGTATAGCCCTCGGTGCTGAGGTCCTTGACCACCGGCGTGAACTCGAGCCGGCCCGCGAACCACGGCTTCACATTATGCTGGTCGTTGGACACCACCTGCACGGTGTGGTCCTGGATCAGCGAGCGCACATGCGCCGCCAGCACATCGCGGGTGATGAGCTCCTGATTGTTGGCCGTCTGCATCTGCCACCAGGTGCCCGACACCGAGAGCACGGCGACCACCAGCATGGCCGCGATCTGGCGAAGCGCCGGGGCCCAGCCGCCGGTCATCCCTTTGACACGTGCCCCAAACGACGCCGGCGCCGTGTGCTCGGCCACGATATCCGCCATCTCCGACTGCTGCTCGACCGCGAGCCTGGCCTGGATGCGCCGCGCCAGCCCCTGCGGGGCGCGCTCGCGCGCACCGGCCAGCGTCGCGCTCAAACCCTTCAGCTCGTCGCGGTAGCGCGCGCAGGCCGGGCAGGTCTCGGCATGGTCGGCGACGCTCTGGCGCTGTCCGTTCGACAGCTCGCCATCGAGCAGCGCGCCGATGCGCTCGCGCGCATGATCACAGCGCATTCTCGTTCTCCTTCTGCATCAATCCCGTCAGCACGTCCTTGAGCTGGTCGCGCGCCCGCGACAGCCGCGACATCACCGTGCCGGCCGGCACGCCGATCACCGCGGCGATGTCCTGGTAGGACAGCCCTTCGAATTCGCGCAGCACGATCACCTCGCGGAACGAGGGCGTGAGCTCGGCCATCGCGCGGCGCACCAGCGTGCGCTCGCCGTCGCTGATCAGCACGTCCTCGGCCGAGGGCTCGTCGCTCGCGGGCTCGAAGGTCCGCGCCTTCTCGCCGTCGCGGCCGGACAGCGCGTCCTCGATCGACACCACGTTGGCGTTGCGCTTGCGCACCGACAGCCAGCGATAGGCGACGTTGCGGACGATGGTTAACAGCCACGGCCGGATGTCGCCGCCGTTGAACTGGTCGTAAGCCTTGAACGCCCGCAGATAGGCGTCCTGCACCACGTCCTGCGCGTCGGCCTGGTTGCGAACCAGCCAGTACGCCAGGTTATAGGCCGCATCGAGGTGCGGCAGAGCTTCCGTGTCGAAGTCGTGACGGCTCGGCATGTGACCCTTCTTTGACAGCAGCGCTTTTCCGCCAAAAGCGTCCACTCAAGAAAACGTGACTCCGGCGCCTCCGCGTTTATTCCCGGCTCCCACGGCTTTTGCGTTTCGGCCCGGGAAATTCGGCGCATCGGCCCGGGAATAATGACAGCAGACCCCGAGTCCCCAGGGTGTCGCTACCACCACGCTCGCCGAGCGAATTCATCCGAACAGGGGACACCCCATGCTCGACCTCAACCGTCGAAAATTCGTCACATCGACCGCGCTCGCCGCGGCACTGGGCTTCACCGGCAAGCTTGCCATCTCGCCGGCCTTCGCGCTGCAGGATGTGCCCGATCCCAAGCCGGGCTTTCACAAGTACAAGGTCGGCTCGATCGAGGTGACCGCGCTCTATGACGGCATCTGGCGCAAGCCGCACGATCCGGGCTTCATCCGCAACGCCTCGGTCGACGAGACCAAGGACGCGCTGCAGAAGGCCGGCCAGATCACCGAGTTCATGCCGATCCCGCTGACCGTCGTGGTGCTCACCATCAACGGCAAGCACATCATGGTGGACTCCGGCTCGGGCGCCGGCCAATGGCAGCCGACTGCGGGCCACATCGCGGGCTACATGCAACAGGCCGGCATCGATCCGGCCAAGATCGGCACCATCCTGATCTCGCACTTCCATCCCGACCACATCTTCGGCCTGCTGGAGAAGGGCACCAACAAGCCGATGTTCCCGAACGCCGAGCTGATCGTCTCGGCGACCGAGTACAAGTGGTGGACCGAGGAGGGCCGCGTCGAGAAGCTGCCCGATGCGCGCAAGGATCTCGGCCGGCGCATCCAGGCCTCGTTCCCGACCTGGAAGAACTTCAAGCTGATCGACGGCGAGAAGGAGGTCGTGCCGGGCGTGCGCCTCGTCAACGCGCCGGGCCACACGCCGGGCCATGCGGCCTTCCATGTCAGCTCCGGAAACCAGCAGCTGATGATCTCCAACGACGTCGCCTATGTGCCGGCGCTGCTCGCGCCGCATCCGGAATGGCAGGGCACCTACGACCAGGACGGCCCGCTCGCGGTGGAGACCCGCCGCAAGGTACTCGACCGGGTCATCGCCGAGAAGATGATGATCTGCGGTGCGCACTTCCCGTTCCCGGGCACCGGCAAGTTCGTCAAGGACGGCGACCACTACGTGTTCACGCCGGTGAGCGCGTAAGCCGGCTGCTTGCCCAGCCGCACGACTGAGATCGATCGGGGCGGATATGCCCCGATCGAACCGGCCTCCCTGCGTGTTCAAGCTCAGAAAGGAAAAAGACCATGAGAAATCTTCGTTCGACCCTGATCGCCTTTGCGCTGCTCACCGGCGTGGCCGCGACGCCGGCGCTCGCCGTCGACAACATGATGTCCAGCGACGCCCCCGACCTCACCGCGGTGCGCGTCAAGATCAAGGCCAAGGACTGGAAGGCCGCGATCAAGGACCTCAACGGCATGATCGACACCGGCATTCAGCATGCCGACGTCTACAACCTGCTCGGCTTCAGCCTGCGCAATTCTGGCGACATGAAGGGCGCACAGACGTATTATGCCAAGGCGCTGGATTACGACCCCGAGCACAAGGGCGCACTGGAGTATCAGGGCGAGATGTTCGTGAAGCTCGGCCAGTTCGACAAGGCGCAGGCCAACCTCACGAAGCTCGCCAAGCTCTGTCCGCAGGGCTGCGAGGAGCGGGAAGACCTCGAAGAGGCGATCAAGACCAAGATCGTCAAAGAACACTAAGCTGACACGATATGAACGACCGGCTGAACCACACCCTGGCGCCTGCGGCGGAAGCCGCAGGCCGCGTGCTGCTCGCGGCGCTGTTTCTGTACGAGGCCTACGTCAAGCTCAAAGGCTACGATGCCGCTGTGGGATATGCGGACACCTTTGGCGTGCCGGCGGTGCTGCTGCCCTTTGCCATCGCTGTCGAGCTCGGCGGCGGCACGTTGATCGTGCTGGGTCTGTTGACGCGGCTCGCTGCGCTGGCGCTTGCGGTTTTCTGCCTCGTCACGGCGTTCATCTTCCACACCAAGTTCAGCCTGACCAACGAGGTCCTGCATTTCGGCAAGGACATTGCGCTGGCCGGCGCCTTCCTGTTCGTCGCCGGCCGCGGCGCCGGGCGGTTTTCGCTCGATGCGAGGCTCTTCGGGCAGCGGGAACCGGGCTGAAACCAGCCGGTTTAGACCGGAGAATCAGCATGCTATAATGCGGCAGCAGCCGGCGAATCCCGGCTGCCCACTCCACCAATGGGCCGGAATGGCCCGCCGAGGGAGCCGCGCATGAACATCGAGGTCCGGGCGAGAGAACGGTCGCAGAAGACCAAGCTCGACATCGTCGACTGCGATTTCCATCCCAAGCTGACGCTCGAGCAGCTCAAGCCGTTCCTGTCCAATCAGTGGTGGAGCTATCTGCAGACCTACGGCAATCGCTCGCGGCACGGCTACGCCAAGGGCTATGCGTATCCGAAGATGACGCCGCAGGCCGCGCGGCGCGACGCCTGGCCGCCGGGCGGCGGGCTGCCGGCGAGTGATCTCGAATTCGTCCAGCAGCAGCATCTCGATTTCTACGGCATCAGCGCCGCGATCATGAATCCACTGTCGCCGACCGGGCAGGGCGACCAGAACATCGAGCTGTCGGTCGCGATGGCGGCCGCCGCCAACGACGCCCAGGTCGCCGAATGGACCGCGCGCGAGCCGCGCTGCAAATCCTCGATCGTGGTGCCCTACGAGGACGGCGCGGCCTCCGCGAAGGAAGTGCGCCGGCATGCGGGCGACAGGAATTACGCCCAGGTGTTCATGCTGAGCCGCACCGGCGAAGCCGCGGGCCGCAAGCGCTACTGGCCGATCTACGAAGCCGCGGTCGAGGCCGGGCTGCCGATCGGCATCCACGTGTTCGGCTATTCGGGCTGGCCGATGACGTCGTCAGGCTATCCGTCGTTCTACATCGAGGAGATGACCGAGCACGCCGTCTCGGCGCAAGCGATGGTGACGAGCTTCATCATGGAGGGCGTGTTCGAGCGCCTGCCGGAGCTGAAGGTCGTGCTGATCGAGTCCGGCTTCGGCTGGCTGCCGGCGCTGGGCTGGCGGCTCGACAAGCACTGGAAGCGGCTGAAGGACGAGGTGCCGCATCTGAAGAAGGCGCCGTCGGAATACATCCGCGAGCACTTCTGGGTGACGACGCAGCCGATGGAGGAGACCGAGAACCCGGATCAGCTCATCGAAGTGATGAACTGGATCGGCATGGACCGGATCATGTTCTCCAGCGATTACCCGCACTGGGACTTCGACGATCCGTTCGTGACGCTGCCGCCGTCGCTCACCGACGAGCAGCGCCGCGCGATCTACGCCGGCAACGCGCGGGCGCTCTACAGGCTGTAGCGCACGGAAATGGCCAAGAAGCACGTCGTCGCCGCACTCGGCGAAATCCCGCCCGGTGGAAGGAAGCTCGTCACGGCCGACGGCCGCGCCATCGTGGTGTTCAATCTCGACGGCGAGTTCTTCGCGTTGTCGAACCGCTGCCCGCATCGCGGCGGCAGCCTGTGCGAGGGCAATCTCACCGGCCTGGTGCTGTCCGAGGAGCCCGGCCACTACAACTACATCCGCCGCGGCGAGATCATCCGCTGTCCCTGGCACGCCTGGGAGTTCGACATCCGCACCGGCAAGTCCTGGTGCGACCCGGACAAGATCAAGGCGCGCCGCTTCGGCGTCTCGGTCGAGAAGGGCGCCAAGCTGATCGAGGGGCCCTACGTCGCCGAGACCTTCCGGGTCAGCGTCGAGAATGATTACGTGGTGGTCGAGGCCTGATATCGTTGCTGACCGCCGATGGGCGAATCGACGGATGCCATGGCTGATCCCGAAGAGCACGAGGTCTATTTCGAGTTCGTCAAGGTCGGCAACGCCGTCAAGGTGACGGCGATCGACAGCGTCACCGCCATCGAGGTGTCGGTGATGGGCCCGGCCAATGCGGCGCAGTTCGACCTGAAGCAGCTTGCGCTCCGCAAGCTCGAGGCGCGGCTGAAGCGGGAAGGCTGAAAAGCGGGCGAGACCGGCCGCGTTCCGCGGTGCTATAAACCCCGCGGGGACGCGCCGTCGGGGACTATCGTGGCCAGCGCAGAAGACCAGGGCATCGCCTACAAGGCGCTGTCGGCGGGGGATCCCGCGCCGCGCTTCCACCAGCGCTCGCCGAGCAACGAAAACTACGTCTTCGACGCCGCGGCGGGCCGCTATCTGGTGCTGTGCTTCTACATGTCCGGCGCGCTTCCGGCCGCGCAGGAGGCGCTGCGCCACGTGGAGGTCAACCGCGCACTGTTCGACGACGAGAACATCGCCTTGTTCGGCGTCACCGTCGATCCGGCGGACGAAGCGCAGAAGCGCGTCGCCAACAATCTTCCCGGCATCCGCCACTTCTGGGATTTCGATCATCGCATCAGCCGGCTGTATGGCGCGCTGCCGGCGAACCCGGAAGGACCGAACGCCACACGGGCGCGACTCCTGTGGGTCGTCATCGATCCGACCTTGCGCATCCTCCGCATCGAGCCGCTCGGCCCGGAGGGCAACGCGCGGCTGTTCGACTACCTCAAGAGCCTGCCGCCGCCGCACCGCTTCGCCGGCATGGAATTGCAGGCGCCGATCCTGGTGCTGCCCCATGTGTTCGAGCCGGAGTTCTGCCGGCAGCTGATCGGGCTCTACGATGCCGGCGGCGGCGAGGAATCCGGCTTCATGAGGGACGTCGGTGGCAAGACCGTCGGGATATCGGATGCCGGTCACAAGCGCCGCCGCGACTACGTGATCGAAGACCCGGCCGTGATGCGCGAGACCCAGACCCGGATCTACCGGCGCATCCGCCCGGAGATCGCGCGCATCTATTCGTTCGAGGCGACCCGCATGGAGCGCTACATCGTCGGCTGCTACACCGCCGAGGACGGTGGGCATTTCCGCGCCCATCGCGACAACACCACCCGGGGCACGGCGCACCGGCGCTTTGCCGTCTCCATCAACCTGAACCAGGAGTTCGAGGGCGGCGAGGTGAGCTTCCCCGAATACAGCCCGCGCGGGTTCAAGCCGCCGGTCGGCGGCGCCGTGATCTTTCCCTGCGCGCTGCTGCACGCGGTGTCGCGCGTGACGAGCGGCCGGCGCTACGCGTTCCTGCCGTTTCTCTACGACGACGCCGCGGCGAAAATTCGCGAAGCCAACAGTCAGTACCTGGAAAACGGCACCTACAAGGCTGACCAAGAGGCTGAGGCTCGCGCCGTGAGTTTTTCTCAAATCGCCTGATATCAATTCAGTTTCGCTGCGCACGGCGAAACTCTACGGCTTGCTGCGACAGCGCTCCGGCGCGCAGCAGCAGGCGGACATGCTCTCCGACTTTCGCGTTCTCGATCTCACCTGGGTTCTGGGCGGGCCCTTCGCGGGGCAACTGCTCGCCCAGCTCGGCGCCGAGGTCATCAAGGTCGAGCCGCTCGAGGGTGATCTCTCCCGGCAGGTCTCCAGCCATTCGACCGAGTTCGACGGCGCGTCGGGTTTCTTCCTGTCGGTCAACCGCGGCAAGTCCAGCATCGCGATGGACCTGAAGAAGCCGGAAGGCCGCGCCGTCATCTACGACCTTGTGCGCAACGCCGACGCGATCGTCTACGGCTTCGCCCCGTCGGTGCCGGCGCGCCTGGGCCTCGATCCGGCCTCGCTGCACGCCATCAATCCGAAGCTGACGGTCGCGCAGCTCATCGGCCTGCATGACGAGCCGCCGTATTCGGAAGCACCGGCCTTTGATCTCGTCATCCAGGCCATGGCCGGCGTCATGAGCGTGACCGGCGAGCGCGACGGCGCGCCGGTCCGGGTCGGCTATCAGGTGGCTGATCTGGCCGGCGGACTATATCTCGCGCTCGGCTGCGTCGGCGGCATGCTGAAGTCGCTGAAGAGCGGCCGCGGCGAGCACGTCCAGATCTCGCTGCTCGACTGCCAGCTCGCGCTGCTGACCTGGCAGGCGCAGAACTACTTCATCAACGGCGAGGTCCCGGCCGCCAACGGCGCGCGCCATCCGGTGATCGCGCCGAGCGACATCTACCCGTGCGCCGACGGCAAGTTCATGGCGGTCTCGCCGACCGGCCAGCAGTTCTGGAAGATGTTCTGCGGCGCGATCGGCCGGCCCGACTTGGCCGACGATCCGCGCTTCAGCCATCCCAAAAGTCGCGTGGCCAATGTCGGCGCGCTGACCGGGATCCTGACCGAGACGTTTCGCGGAAAGACCTCGCAGGAATGGGGCGAAAAGCTGCTCGCGGAGCGCATCCCGGCGGCTCCCGTCAACAGCGTCGCCGATGCCACGGCGCAGCCGGTCGCCAAGCTCCGGAACATGGTCGAGGAGCTCGACCATCCGGGCGGCAAGGGATCGCTCAAGTTCCTCGGCAATCCGTTCAAATACCAGCCGGCCCAGCCGCTGTCGTATCCGCCCAAGCGCGGCGCGCAGACCCGCGCGATCCTGCAGCGCGTCTGCGGCTACAGCCCGCAAGCCGTCGACGATCTCATCGCCAAGAATGTCGTCTATCAAGGAGAGGACCATGACACGACCCAGTGAGGTCAAGCCGCGCGAAGGCGATCAGCCGGCCGCGCTCTTCAAGGACTGGACGGTCGGGGTGGAGTTTCCGCCGCTGCCCTTCACCATCACGCCCGACATCGTGCGCGAATACACCTCGGTGGTCGACGCCGATCCGGCGAACTACGTCATCAAGGGGCGCCAGGCCGCGCCGCCCAACGTGGTGGTCGTCTACATGATGGCCGTGATGTACCGCCTTTATCCGCCGCAGCAGGGCGGCATCATGATCGGCAACGTCATCCAGTTTCACAATCCGATCTGGGCCGACGAGAGCACCGACGTGGTCGGCACCGGACGCGTCACCAGCAAGTTCGAGAAGAAGGGCCGCAAGTACATCTGCTACGACGTCGAGTTCAAGCGTCCCGACGGCACGCTGCTCGTCTCGTGCAACCACACGTCCGCCTTTTCCCAATAACCGTGGAGCACGGTCTCATGAGCGAGAAGATCATCCAAAAGACCATCCCGCAGACGCAGGCGATGTTCGACAAATACGGCGAGCTGAACGGCGACAACGACATCATCCACTACGACGACGCCTATGCGAAGCAGCGCGGCTTTCGCGGCACGCTCGGGCATGGCCTGATGTACACCGGCTATGTCTGCGATCTCGCCGCCAAGAAGTACGGAGAGGCGTGGCACTATCGCGGCCGGCTGACCGTCAAGTATGTGCGCGGCGTCTGCCCCGGCGACAATCTGCAGGTGATCATCGAGCCGGACGGCAAGGTCGAGTGCAAGTCGCAGTTCGACACCACGCTGGTCGGCTCGGCGACGCTCGCATGAGCGACGCCAGGAGCGGGGACAAGAAGAGCGAGAAGAAGCCCGGTCCCGTCACACGCACCGGCACGTCAACGGCGACGACGGTGCGCGTACGCGGCCGCGACATGGTGAACGAGCTGATCGGCCATTACTCGTTCACCGAGATGCTGTACTTCCTGACCTGCGACCGCTTCCCGACACCGCAGCAGACCCGCGTGCTCGACGCCTGCCTGGTGACGCTGATGGAGCACGGGCTGACGCCGAGCGCCGTGATCGCACGGCTGATGGCGGACAGCGTTCCGGAGGAGCCGCAGGTCGCCATCGCGTCGGGCCTGCTCGCCATCGGCAGCGTCTATGCGGGCACCACTGAGAGCTGCGCGGCGCTGCTGCTCGCGATCGAGCAGCAGGTCAAGGCCGGCCAAGCCGACGCCATCGCCGCCGTGGTTGCCGAGCATGCCAAGGCCAAGCGGCCCGTGCCGGGCTTCGGCCACGGCACCCACAAGCCGGACGACCCGCGCACCGGCCGCCTGTTCCAGATCGCCCGCGAGCTCGGCCTGGGCGACGGCTACGTGGCCTTGCTGACGCGGGTGGGCGAAGAGGTCGACAAGACCTTCGGCCGGCACATCACCGTCAACGCCACAGGCGCCATCGGCGCATTGCTGCTGGAGATCGGCGTGCCGGTCAGCGCGATGCGCGCTTTTTCGATCGTGTCGCGCGCCGGAGGCCTAGTGGGCCACCTTCTGGAAGAGCAGGCGACGCATTCCGGCCGGACGATCTGGGCTGCGGCGAAGGAGCGGATTCCTTACGTCGAGGAGCCGTGAGCTCCGTGGTGCCGGTGAGCTCCTGCGTGCAGGCCGCGATCACCGATTGACCGAAGCGGTTCGAATCCTCGCCTTCCTTGGACAGCCATTCCACGAAGGTTGCGGCGAGTCCGCGGGCGCGCGTCTGTGGCGACAGGACGTGGCAATAGTCCCGCTCGTGGATGCCCTTCACGTGCCAGGCGACGACCAGCCGCCGGGCGGCGAGGTCGTCGAGGATCAGGGCCGACGGCAACAGCGCCACGCCGAGCCCGTCGAGGGCTGCCTCCTGCGCAAAGAACATCTGCTCGAAGCGAGTGAACTTCGGTTTCGCCGGCAACTCACATCCGGCGAGCCCGAACCAGTCGGCCCAGCTCACGTTCGAGGTGGCGGCCTCGATGAACGGCAGGCCCGACAGGTCCTGCGGCGCCTTGATCGGATGGCGCTCGATCAGCTCCGGCGCGCAGACCGCAAGCAGCGCCGAGGCGAGGAACGGCGTCGAGCGCGCATCGGCCTCCGACGGCGCAAGGCGGCGGATGATGACGTCGGCTTCGTTGGTCTTCAATTCGCGCGGGTGACCGATGCCGGTGGACAGGCGGACCTCGATGTCGCGGTGGCGGCGATGGAAGCTCGACAGGCGCGGGATCAGCCACTTCATCGTGAAGGTTGGCGGCGCATTGACGGTGAGCACCGAGCGGCTGTCGTCGCGCTTGAGCTCGTCCATCGCCTCCGCCAGGCGGTCGAAGGCGGGGCGCACGCCTGCGAACAGCCGCTCGCCTTCCGCCGTGAAGGTGAGCCGCGCGCCGCGCTCGAACAGCTTCACGCCGAGCAGCTCCTCGAGCGCGGTGATCTGCCGGCTGACCGCGCCATGGGTGACGCCGAGCAGCTCGGCGGCGCGGGCGAACGACAGGCAGCGGCCGACGGTCTCGAAGCTGCGCAGCGCGGTGAGGGGGAGATGGCGGCGATCCACGCGCCGAAACTTGCCGGGGAGGCGGGCCAAGTCAAGCCGGCCAAGTTCAAGGCGATCAGGCCCGTTCCGGCGCAACGGCACCTTTTGACGCAGCGGGTGAAAAAAACTCATACCGGTCGAGCGGAACTCAATTGTGCGGCTTCAGGCCCCCGGTTAGGCCTGCACAACAGCAACAAGAAACGGCGGCCCCGATCTCAGCCGGCGTGGAGGAAAACGTATGCGGCTGACGATCCTGTCCCTCGCGCTCGTGTCTGTCCTGGTCTTGCCGTGGTCGGCGACCGGCGCCGCCGCGCAGGCCGACTATCCGCCGGGGCCGATCGACGTGGTCGTTCCGTTCGCGGCCGGTGGCGGCGTCGACGTCATGGGCCGGGTGGCCGCGGAGGTCCTGAAAAAGACGCTCAACCGCACGTTCATCGTGGTCAACAAGCCCGGCGCAAACTCGAACATCGGCAATCAGTACGTCGCGCGGGCGAAGCCGGACGGCAACACGCTGCTGGTCAGCAGCGTCAGCCTCGCGGCGAACAAGTCGCTCTACAAGAACGTGTCGTACGATCCGCTCAGCGACTTCGTGCCGGTGTCGCTGATCTCGAACGCGCCGCTGGCTCTGTTCGTCAACCAGACATTGCCGGTCAAGGATCTGAAGGAGTTCATCGCCTATCTGAAAGCCAATCCCGGCAAGCTCAACTACGCATCCTACGGCGTCGGCAGCAGCTCGCATCTCGCCGCCGAGCTGTTCCAGCATGTGACCGGCACCAAGATGGTCCACGTGCCGTTTACGGGCAACGGCCCGGCCGTCACGGCGACCTTGCAGAACACCACGCAGGTGATCTTCAGCAGCACGGTCGCGGCGGGTCCGTTCGTCGAGAGCGGTGGCCTGAAGGCGCTGGCCTATGCGAGCGACAAGCGCGCGCCGAAGATGCCCAACCTGCCGACCTTCAAGGAGGCCGGCGTCGACTTCCTCATGGGCACATGGTTCGGCCTGCTGGGGCCTGCGAACCTGCCGCGGCCGATGGTCGAGACGCTGAACGCCGGCCTCAAGAAGGGGATCGGCTCAGCCGACGTCCAGAAGCTGTTCGATACCCAGGGCGCCGAGCCGATCGCGTCGTCGCCCGAGGAGTTCGGCGCCTTCCTGAAGGAGGAGAGCGCGCGCTTTGCCGCGATCATCCGCGGTGCGGGGATCAGTGCTGATTAGGGCGTCGCACAGCGCTCGTAGTCACCCACATCCGCCGACTGTCATGCCTGGGCCGCGGCCGCGCGCACCGGCGTCATCACCGGGCCGCCGCCATAAGCGCGTTTACGCGCGCTATGGCGGCGCGACCCGGTGATCCATGAGCGGGTGCGGCTAACGGCAGACTTACGTAAGGCTTCCGCTGTTGAACCAGGGTCATGGACCGCCGGGTCAAGCCCGGCGGTGACACCGCCTTTGGTGAGACAGCTTTGGCAATTTCCGGCAGCCTCTGTCCCCACTCTATCAACACTCGAAATCGCAATAATATTGTGCGCCTCGTAAGACCCGCTACACCGGTCATGCCTTGCTCAGTTGAGGGTGTCGTCTAGGGACACTTAGTTGGCAGAGCAGGGTGTGGCGCCTGCAGGCGGGATTTGTAACCCCGTCCCAGGGAGCGAGGTCACCGGCCGCGCCCGATGAGGGGG
>Ga0102590_1000337_pt1 | contig 113659 bp, 97 predicted proteins | sample AraplaMF_Col_mMF_FD_76859 | JGI IMG/M metagenome (GOLD analysis project Ga0102590, IMG submission 76859) | Arabidopsis root microbial communities from the University of North Carolina, USA - plate scrape MF_Col_mMF | ecosystem: Host-associated > Plants > Roots > Endosphere | place: USA... | reverse complement strand
GGAAGAGCGGTCCCGAGCCGAGAGACGCCACTGTGGAGCGCCGGGAGGCGCGCGTGCCGGTCATACGGCACGCGGCACCTTCCAAGGTGCCATCGCTACGAAGCGCCGAACGGCGCTCCGCTCCCTCATGGGAGGGAGGAAGGAAATGAAGGCGGCGCCCCGCGCCTCACGACTTCCGGGGCCGATGAATCACGTCTGCATCAATGATGCCGGCGTGATGCACGAAAGCCCGGGCTGTTTGACAAGTGAACCCAAAAGAGACGCCGCCGCAAACAGCGGGCCGGCGACGGACCGCCTATGCGCCGAGCCGCATTGACTGGCGCGTGAAATCGGCCACCGACACATTGCTTTCCCGGACCTGGTTTCGGCCGGACTGCTTGGCCGCATAGAGCGCCGTGTCGGCCAGCGTGATCAGCGAGCCCGGTACTGCACCTTGGACCGCGAGTGCGGTCGCGACGCCGACGCTGACGGTGAGGATGCCGTGGTCGCTGCCGGGATGCGGCTCCGCGAGCTGGCGGACGTTGGTGAGGATCGTCTCGGCGATGCGGCGGGCGCCTTTCGCATCGGTGTCCGGCAGCAGCACGGCCAGCTCCTCGCCGCCGTAGCGCGCGGAGAGATCCGCGGGCCGCTGCCCGGCACGACGCACCGCGGCCGCGACCGCCGCCAGCACGCGATCGCCCTCGGGATGGCCGAGGCTGTCGTTGAAGCGCTTGAAATGGTCGATGTCGATCATCACCAGCGACAGCGGCTTGCGCTCGCGGATGGCGCGCTGCCACTCGCTGTCGAGCGCTTCATTGAAGCCGCGCCGGTTGGCGAGCCCGGTCAGATTGTCCTGACGCGCCAGCGCGGCCTGGGCGTGCTCGGCGGTTTCCCGCCGGCGCAGCTCGGAGGCGAACAGCGCGACGAGCGCCAGAATGCTGGCCGCCATCAGCAGATAGACCAGCGCCAGCATCTTGATCTTGTTGCGCCACGCGGCGAACACCTCGGTCTCGGCAAGACCCACCGAGACCACCAGCGGAAGATTGGCCACCCGCTTGAAGGCATAGAAGCGGGAGATGCCGTCCGATTGCGCCGTGGCCCAGAACGTGCCGCTCGCTTTGTTCTTGATATGCCGGAACAGCGGCGCGGTGCTGAGATCGCGGCCCGTCATCTCGTGGCCGGCGAGGTTGCGCGCGAGCACAATGCCGTCGTCGCGAAACAACGTGATGGCGCTGTCCGTGCCCAGCTGCACGCTGTCGAAGCGCTGGCGGACATAGTCGAGCTTGACGGTTCCGGACACGATGCCGCCGAAGCTGCCGTCGGGGCGCGTCACGCGCCGGCTCAGCGAAAGGCTCCAGATCTCCCCCTGCAGCCGCGCCTGGAACGGTCGGCTGATGTAGAGGCCGATGTCGTGCGCAGCGTCCTGGTGGATGCGAAAGTATTCGCGGTCGGCAAAGTTGCCGCGGCGCACCGGGCTTGCGAGCGAATCGAGAACGATCGAGCCATGGGCGTCGAGCACGACGAGCGCGCCGAGACCCTGAGCGGTCGTCGAGCGGTCGAACAGCGCGATCTGCCGCAGCCGCGGCGGCTGCGCCATCACCTCGGGATCGGCGATGCCTTCGAGCACGGCCTGCAGCGACAGGTGATAGAGCTCGATATCGCGCGCGATCTCCTGCTCGACCAGCGTGGCGATGTTTTTCGCCTGCTGATCGGTGAGCTCCAGCGTGCTGCGATAGAAGTCGCGGCCGATGACCACGAAGAAGGCCAGCATGACCAGGAGACCCGCCACGGTGGTCCCCCAGACCACGGCCGGCGTCGCCGGCGGAAGCCAGGTCCGCCAGCCCCTGTTCGGAAAGGTCTTGCTGTCTTCGCTCGGCACCGCCGCGGTCCGCATGATCGTCATGGCCTGCAATGCCGCTCCGGGCGTACGCGATGCCGCTCGGGCCGGTTCGCAGCCATGGCATCCTCCCTTCCCTGCACCGCAGCCCGTTGGTCAGAGAATTGGGCCGGGTTTCACGGGTTCAGCGGCTGCAGTGTCGGGCCGCGGCCGTTACTCCGAAGCTAACGCAGTGATCGGTAATTTTACGCAGCTGTCGGGCTTATTGAATCGAGTTGTCGGAAACCACGGTTTCCGGACTCTTAATAAAGAGAAGGCCCTGCTCCCCCCCGGAAGCAGGGCCTCAAGTCGAGTAGCGACGCGCTTCTTCAGGCTGCGTTATTTTTCAAGAAGGCTTCATCCTGCGCTTTCAGGATGAGCTCCCGACTGATCTGCCGCAGATCGTCGGCCGTCGTCCGATCACCGCACTCGTTCGCGAGCCGGGCGCACCAATGCGCGAAGGACTGAAGATCGCGGCTGTTGTTGAGCATGGCTGTCGATACCATCGGGACCGGCCGGGAACTATCCGTACAACTACGCAGCGCGAGGGGCTTATCGGGTATCAAGCAGGTTTATGTCCGTGGTCGCCTGCAGCGGCACGAAGCAGCGCGCGCTAGGCCACGGCGGCATATTGCTCTTCATCCTGCCGCAGGATGTCGGCCACGTCGGCGGACGGCCGCGGCGGACTGACCAGATAGCCTTGAATCTCGGTGCAGCCTTCGGACCTCAAAATCGCGAGCTGCTCGGTGGTTTCGACACCCTCGGCGGTGGTTGGAATCCCGAGGCTCTTGCCGAGCCCCGTCACGGCGCGAACGATCGCCATGGACTCGCTCCGGCTGGCGAGCTCCTGAACGAAGGACTTGTCGATCTTGATCTTGTCGAACGGGAAGCTCCGCAGATAGCTGAGCGACGAATAGCCGGTGCCGAAATCGTCCATCGAGATCCGGATGCCGTGGTCGCGCAGCTTGTGCAGCACGGCGATCGTGGCATCGCTGTCGCGCAGCAGCACCGTTTCGGTGATCTCGAGCTCGAGTCGGTCCGCCGCCAGACCCGAGTTCGACAGCGCGGCCAGGACCGTCTCCGTCAGATGCCGGCTCTTGAACTGCACGGCGGACAAATTCACGGCGACGCGCGTGCCGTCCGGCCAGCTTGTCGCCTCCTTGCAGGCCTGCGCCAGAACCCAATCGCCGATCGGAATGATCAGGCCGGTCTCTTCCGCGAGCGGGATGAACTCCATCGGCGGAATGAGCCCGCGGGACGGATGGTTCCAGCGCACCAGCGCTTCGAAGCCGGTGACGATGCCGCTTTTGACGTCGGTGATCGGCTGGTAATAGAGCTCCAGCTCATGGCGCGACAGCGCGGCGCGCAGATCGAGCTCGAGCAGGCGCCGCGCCCGCGCCTTGGCGTCCATGGCCTCCTCGAAGAACCGGAAGCCGCCGCGGCCGTCGGACTTGGCGCGGTAGAGCGCCATGTCGGCATTCTTCAAAAGCTGATCGGGATCGGAGCTGTCGTGCGGCGCCAGCGAGATGCCGATGCTGGTCCCGATGATGATCTGGTGACCCTGAATTTCGTAGGGCGCGCTGATCTTTTCGACCAGCCGGGCGGCGAGCGCGGAAGGGCTCGGCGCATCGGCCTGGGTGCCGACCTGAACGATCGCGAACTCGTCGCCGCCCAGACGCGCGACCGTGTCGCCCTCGCGGACCGAATCGCTGAGCCGCCGCGCCACGGCCTTGAGCAGCTCATCGCCGATCGGATGACCGAGCGTGTCGTTGACGTCCTTGAAGTGGTCGAGATCGAGGCACAGCACAGCGACCAGCTCGGCGCGCTTGGTGCGCTTCAGCGCATGCCGCAGCTCCTGATGAAACAGCGTCCGGTTGGGAAGATCGGTCAGCGCGTCATGGCCGGCCATGTGCGCGATCCGCGCCTGGGCCCGCTGCCATTGCGTGATGTCCTCCAGCGTCGTAACGAAGCCGCCGCCCTTCATCGGCTGATCGATCACGCGCAGCGTGCGGCCCGAATTGGTCTCCAGGATGTGCTCGCTGGTTTTTCCCTGTGTGATGTCCGCCATCCGGCGTTCGAAATACTCCACGGGGTCGCCGCGGAAGTCGCCGATCTCCTTGCGGTAGCGCAGCAGGTCGAGCAGCGAACGGCCGATCAGCGAGGCCGCCGATTTGCCGGCAATGCCGGTGTAGCGCTCGTTGCAGAGCAGGATGCGTCCTTCGGCGTCGCACACGCAGAGCCCCTGCGACATGCCTTGCAGAGCCGCGTCGAGCAGGACCTTCTGCTTGCGCACGATGTCCTTGGAGCGCCGGTCGCTGACCGCCGCGACCAGGCACAGGCCGAGAATGAAGATCGCGACGCCGGCCACCACGAGCGACAGCGCGCCGGGCGAAAGCGACAGCAGGCTTCCGGCCTTGGTGGGATCCGGGATGACCGAAACCGCCGCCATCGCGGTGAAATGGTGCGACACGATGGCGAGCGTCAGAAGCACCGCGGCGATCGCCGTTCCGCTCCAGTCGTCGCGCCTGGTCGCCGTGGACACGGCAAGCGCCCCCAGCGCAGCGCCGAATGCAATCGACAGAACCACCAGCGGATAGGACCAGCTGACCCAGCCGGGCAGATCGACGGCCAGCATGCCCATGTAATGCATCGCGGCGATGCCGCCGCCCACCACGACGCCGCCCAGGACCGGCGACCAGCGGGAAAAGTCGCGCAACGCCAGATGCAGCCCGGCGCCGGTGATCAGGACCGCGCAGAGCAGCGACACGATCGTGAGCTCGACATCGTAGCGGGCGCCGATGCCGGGATCGTAGGCGAGCATCGCGATGAAATGCGTGGCCCAGATTCCGCAGCCGGCGGCAGCCGCGTCCGAGACCAGCCACAGCAGGCGTGCCTTGCCGATGGCCGCCTGGGCGCGATGAAACAGGCTGATCGCAACCGTGCTCGCCAGAAGGCAGACCACGCCGGCCAGCAGGACCAACCGCCAGTCGTGCGTGTCGGTCAGGCAGGTCAGGAGCTGAAACATGAAAGGCCTCGCTGCGGTGGCTCACGAGTCCTACGGAGCAAGGCTACTTTTTCGGTAATGGCCGCGCTCCGGGGAAATACTTAGGCTTGGGTTCCCAAAGCCTGCACGCTCGGGGCCGACACGCTTAAGCGGCCGCTAACCAAGCCAAGCCGCCCTGCTCTATCCACAGGCGGGCCCCTGCGGAAATTAATAGGAATCTGCTAAGTTGTACGGGAAGGCTCCTCAACCGGCGCCGCCTGGTTCCAGAATGGCACGCGTCCTTGCGATCGACGACGATGGTGCGGTGTGCGCAGTCGTTTGCGCCATTCTCCAGCGTGCCGGCCATCAGGTCGTCACCGCCCAAGACGGCCGCCGCGGTCTCAAGCTCCTGGAAGCGGAACAATTCGATCTGCTGCTGATCGATATCTTCATGCCCGAGATGGACGGGCTTGAAACAATCCGCGTCCTGCGCAGATCAAAGCCCAAGCTTCCGGTCATCGTCATGTCCGGGGCGATGGTCGAACAGGCCTCAGCGCCGGATTATCTGTCGTTTGGGACGAAGCTCGGCGCAGTCGAAAGCCTGCGCAAACCGTTCAAACCGGCTACGCTGGTCGAGGCCGTGGACCGTTGCCTCATCGGCCACGGCGGAGATTGATCGCGTTATGGCAAGTCCTAGAGCCGGTGTCCGACAGGGTTAGAATGCGCCTTTCGATCCGTCTCGCCATCGCCATGATCGCACTCGTCCTGCTGACGGTGGGCGCGGTCAGCGTCCTGAGCTACCGCAGTCTCGAGGCGGCGACCTGGCCGCGGGCGCTCGAGCGCATCGACGGCCACGCCCGGCTCCTGGCCGCCGAGCTCGAAAGCTACACGCGCGGCGCCCGCGACGACATCCTGGGCTTCCGGTCTGCGGTGGCGCTGGAAGGCATCGTTCGCGCTCACCTGGCGGGCGGCACCGACCCGATCGACGGCGCGACCGAGGAAAACTGGCGCGAGCGCATGGCCGCCCGCTATCTGGCCGAGCTGAAAGCGAAGAGCTCGTACGATCAGTTCCGGATCATCGACGCTTCGGGTGCCGAGATGGTGCGCGTCGACCGGTCGGGCCCGGACCGAACGCCGCACATTGCGCAGGGTTCGGAGCTGCAATCCAAGACCGACCGGGAGTTCTTCAAAGCAGCCCTCGCGCTTCCGCCGGGCGGGATTTACGTCTCTCCGATCGATCTCAGCCGGAACGGCGACACCATTGCGGCTCCGCACGTGCCCACGCTCCGCGTGGCGACGCCGATTCATCGGCCCGACGGTACACCGTTCGGCATCGTGGTCATCAACGTGGACATGCGGCCGACTTTCGCGCGGGTGAGCAGCGTCATCCGGGCCGGCGGGCAGGTCTACGTGGTCAACGATCGGGGGGATTATCTCCTCCACCCGGATGCCGCAAAGGCGTTCGCTTTCGAATTCGGCAAGAGCGCGCGCTGGCAGGATGACTTTCCCGATCTGGCCCGGGCCTCGATCCCGGAAACCGGCACCGCGCAGCTGGTGCAGAACGTTGGTCGCGGCGAAGCAGGCGCGGCTGCGCTGATCTACGCCCAGCCGGCCGGCGGTCCGCGCGTCGCCGTGATCGAGACCATCCCGCGCTCGGTGATCCTGCGCCCTGCTGCGACCCTGCGCCAATCGGTGTTCATCGCCGGCGCCGGCGCTGTTTTGCTCGCCGCTCTCGTCGCAGCGCTTCTGGCCCGTTCGCTGACCAGACCTCTGGTGCAGATGACGCGTGCGGTCGAAGGCTTTTCGGGCGACCGGCCGCTGGTGCTGCCGGTCGGAGCCGGCGGGGAAATCGGCGTGCTCGCCCGCGCGTTCAGCCGGATGGCGACGGAGGTGAAAGAAAAGACCGCGGCGCTCGGCCGTGAGGTCGCGCAACGGCAACGGGTCTTCGACCGGTCTCTCGACCTCATCCTGGTGGTCGATCGGAAGGGAACGTTCATCCAGGTCAGTCCGAGCAGCTTTGCGATCCTCGGCTACCAGCCGAGCGACATGGTCGGACGCAGCGCCGTGGATTTCATCTATCCCGACGATCTTCCCGGCACGCGGGAAGAAATGCGCGCGGCCCGGCGCGGCCAGGTGATGCGAAACTTCGAATGCCGCTACATCCGCAGAGACCGCCACGTCGTTCCCCTGGAATGGACGGGCGTCTGGTCGGAAGAAGACCAGCAGCACTATTTCATCGGGCGCGATGTGACGGCGCGCAAGGTCGCGGAGACCAAGCTTCGCGATTACGCCGAGCGGGAGCAGCATTTCATCGCCGCCGTCGAATCCTCGCCCGATGCCATCATCACCACGACTCTCGCCGGCACGATCACGGGCTGGAATCATGCCGCGGAGTTGCTGTTCGGCCACATGGCGGCGGAAGCCATCGGCAGGAACATCGACATCATCGTGCCGGGCGACCGCCGCGATGACGCCCGTCGCATGCTCGCGCAAGTCGGCACGGGCGACCAATTCGAGCAGTTTGAAACGGTGCGTCTCGCCAAGGATGGCCGGCGGATCGATGTTTCCCTGTCGATTTCTCCGGTCAAATCGCCATCGGGCGAGATCATCGGCGCCGCCAAGGTCGCCCACGACATCACGTCGCGGAAACGGGCCGCCGAGGCGCTCAGGCACGAATCCGAGGAGCGCCAGAAGCTCGTCGAGATCCTGAGCAACACCATCGGCAGCATGACCGACGCGGTTCTGGTCGGTGACGTGAACGGCACGGTCATCTACTCGAATCCGGCGGCCGAAAGCCTGATGAGCATCATCACGGGTCAGACCCCCGACGAATGGGTGGCGCCGAACGAGGTGTGGTTGCCGAACAGCAACGACCGGCTACCGGCGAGCGAGCGGCCATTGATGCGGGCGGTGCGCGGCGAGACGCTCAGGAACTTCGAGATCGTCATCCACCACAAGAACACCGACAAGACGCACAACGTCACCACGAACGGCGGGCCGATCCGCGACCGGACCGGCCGCATCACCGGCGCTGTCGTCGTCTATCACGACATGACGACGATGAAGGAGACCGAGCGGCAGCTCCGCCAGGCCCAGAAGATGGAAGCCGTGGGCGAGCTCACCGGCGGCGTCGCGCACGACTTCAACAACATCCTGACCGTCATCACCGGCACCATCGAAATCCTGGCGGACGCGGTTGCCGACAAGCCCGACCTTGCTGCGATCGCCAAGATGATCGACGAAGCGGCCGGCCGCGGCGCCGATCTCACCCAGCGGCTCCTCGCCTTCGCGCGAAGGCAGCCGCTGCAGCCCCGCGAGGTCGACGTCAACGATCTGGTGGTCGATACCGTGAAGCTTTTGAAGCCGACGCTCGGCGAGCATGTCGAAGTCGAAGCCCTGCTGAAGGACGGGCTGCCGCCGGCCCTGGTCGATCCGAGTCAGCTCACCACCGCCTTGCTCAATATGTCGCTGAATTCACGAGACGCGATGCCGACCGGCGGCCGTCTGCTGATCGAGACCGGCGTGGCCGATCTGGACGAGGCCTACGCGAAGGATAACCGGGAGGTGACGCCCGGCCGCTACGTCCTGCTCTCGGTCAGCGACACCGGCGCCGGCATCCCGAAGAACGTCCAGGACAAGGTGTTCGAGCCGTTCTTCACGACCAAGGCCGTCGGACGCGGCACGGGTCTCGGGCTCAGCATGGTCTACGGCTTCGTCAAGCAGACCGGCGGACACATCAAGATCTACAGCGAAGAAGGGCAAGGCACCACGATCAAGCTCTATCTGCCGCCGTCGCTCGGCGAGGCGGAGAAGCGCGACACCACGCTCGCCCCGGAGATTGAAAGCGGCTCGGAGGCGATCCTCGTGGTGGAGGACGACGCGCTGGTGCGCACCTATGTGGTGACGCAGCTCACGAGCCTCGGCTACGACGTCACGACCACCGCCAATGCGGCCGAGGCGCTGGAGGTGATCAAGAGCGGCAAGCACATCGACGTGCTGTTCACCGATGTGATCATGCCGGGGATGAACGGCCGCCAGCTCGCCGATGCGGTCAAGCAGATGCGCCCCTCGATCGGCGTGCTCTACACCTCCGGCTACAGCGAGAACGCCATCGTGCATCACGGCCGGCTCGATCCCGGCGTGCTGCTGCTCGCCAAGCCCTACCGCAAGGCGGATCTGGCTCGCATGATCAGGAAGGCCGTCGGCGATCGGGCCTGAGCGTGGCGTTGGCCACGCTCAGTCAAGCGCGCTTCAAGGATGCGCGCGGCCTTCGCTCATCACGATGCGGATCAGGTCGGCGGCGTTCTTGGCGTCGAGCTTTTCCATGATGCGTGAGCGGTGCACCTCGATGGTGCGCGGGCTGATGCCGAGCCGCCGCGCCGCCTCCTTGTTCGACTCGCCCTTCACGATGCAATCCAGCACGTCCTGCTCGCGGCTGGTCAGCGGCTCACGGCCCGGGAAGTTGAACGCCTTCTTGCCGTTGGCCGCAACGGCGCTCTTCTGCCGGGCGCTCGCCTCGATCGCCTCGCGCACGCGCGTCACCACGTCGCTGCCGCGGAACGGTTTCTCGATGAAATCCAGCGCACCGTTCTTGATGGCGTCGACCGCCATGGCGATATCGCCCTGCCCGGACATGATGAAGATCGGCGCCGGATAATCCTGGGCGTTCAGTTCCTTGAGGATGTCGATGCCGGTCTTTCCCGGCATGTGAACGTCAAGGATGATGCAGGCCGGATTGCGCTCCTTGGCCGCGCGGAGAAATGCGACACCTTCGGCGAAGCGCACGACACTGTAGCCGGCGTTTGAAAACAGCAATGACAGAGTTTCACGCACGGCCGGGTCGTCATCGACAATGAAGACCTCTCCCGACGGGCCTGAATCCGACATTCACCGACTCCTCTCGCCCGCTCCTGCGCCCCCTACTATCGATTACCGCTGCCACAATCGGGACACAACCCTATGACGCGCGATGCTGTCAGTCTCCACAGCGGGTCCGGAGCTTCGCTTTCGAACACCTTGAAAATCATAACCTTGTTGGTTCGGAAGCCTCAACCAGGGTCCGACGATGCCGCACCCGGTTCCGCAGATCGGCACCGCGAATTCACAGGCCCTGCCGGGAATTCGACGCCACCAAAGACTTCGACTCGAAACATCGAAAGCCCTGGAATTCATTAGCAATCCGGCAACCATGGCTCGATCGGCTGGGATTTGTACGTACAGCATCTGCGGCCGAGGTGCTGGCATATACGCAGCGATCCTGAACAGCGCTCGACAGCCGGCAAAGCTGGAACTTTGCCGAGGCGTCGCGATGAGAGGCCGCCAATGTCCAGACCCGATCGCCTGCAACAGTTTGTCCGCCGCCGCTCCGTTCGCCTCGTGCTGGCCGGCGGATTGCTCGCCACCGGCGCCTGGGCGTTCCTGCCTTATCTGAATTACCGCATTGCAAGTTCGGCTTTCGTCAATGCCGAGCTGGTGCGGGTCGCGGCTCCGATCGCGGGCCAGCTGACCGTGGGCCTGCCGCGCAAAGGCGATTTCCTCGAGCGGCCGACGGCGCTGCCGCTCATCGAAGCGCGGGCACCCGACCAGCGGCACCTCGTGCACCTGCAGAGCCAGCACGCCGTCGCCAAGGAGCGGGCCGATCTGGCGCGCAAGCAACTGTCCGAGATCGACGCCTCCGACAAGGAGCTGGCCGATCGCACCACCACGCATCGCAGCGGCGTGATCGCCCGTATCGGTTACGAGCTCGAAGAAGCCCGCGCCGAAAAGACCGGCTGCTCGGCAGAGCTCGTCTTGCGGCGCGACGTCGGCTCGCGGCTCGAGCAGCTCGTCAAGAGCGGAACCGCGACTGCGATCAAGAGCGTCGAGGCCTTCGCCACGATGGAGTCCACGTCGGCGCGCTGCGAAGTGGCCGACGCGAAGGTGAAGCGGCTGGAGGTCGAGCTGAAATCCGCACACGATGGCGTGTTCCTGCGCGACGGCGTCAACGACGCGCCCTATTCGCAGCAGCAGCGCGACCGCCTGCTGCTCCGCCGCCAGGATCTCGAAATCCGCGCGCTGGAAGAATCGATGCAAGCCTCGCATATCTCGGCCGAGATCGCGGAGGAGCGCGGGCGCCTCGGGCGGCTGAGCCGCTCTGACGTTTCGCTACCGGCACGGCACGTGGTCTGGTCGGTCGCCGCGAGCCCCGGCTCGGCGGTCGCGGAAGGCCAGACCGTGCTCGACCTCGCGGGCTGCCAGGACCGGTTCGTCACCGTCGAGCTGCCGGAACGCGACTTCGAGCGCTTCCGGACCGGCGCGCCGGCCTATGTGCGCCTCGTCGGCAGCAACGACTGGACCGAAGGCCGCATCCGGCAGGTTCGCGGCTCGGCGGCCCGCACCGACGATCGCCTCCTGGCCGCGCAGGTGAAGCGGCCCGATGCCAACAGCATCACGGTCGAGATCGGCCTGCCCGACGACGAAGAGGCCAACCGCAACAGCTTCTGCAACATCGGCCGCCTCGCCGAGGTGCGCTTCCAGCGCTCGCCGTTCGCGTTCCTTGCGAGCGTGAGCAACGTGCTCAACCGCCTGGTCGGTTACGAGCGCCCCAAGAAGGCCCCCCGGCAGGTCGCATCGCGCGAGCAGGTTGTCGCCTCGCGCGAGATGGACAACTGACGTGACCTCGGACCAGCTCACGCTGTTCGAACTGCTGGCGCCGACCGCCTTTGTGCTGGGTGCGATCTATCTCCTGCGCACCGGGATGCCGATCGAGAATCCGTGGACCCGCCGGTTGGTCTTCGGCCTCGTCTGGATCGTCGTCGCCTGGTACCTGCAGTGGCGGCTGACCGTCACGGTGCTGCCGGCGGACGGCCCCTGGTACGAGACGGCCTGGATCTGGTTCTGCTTTACGGTCGAGACGCTCGCCATCTTCGACCAGCTCATTCTCTATATCGCCTTCCTGCGCACCACGAACCACAGCGCGGCAGCCGACCGGCACGAAGCGCGGCTGCGCGCAATGCCGAAGGAGCAGCTGCCGACCGTCGACGTCTTGATTCCGACCTACAACGAGCCGTTGGAAGTCCTTGAAAAGACCATCACCGGCGCGCTCTGCCTCGACTATCCCAACGCCAAGGTCTGGGTGCTGGACGACGGCCGCCGCGAATGGCTGAAAGACTTCTGCGAACAGAAGGGCGTCGGCTATCTCAACCGGCCCGACAACGCGCATGCCAAAGCCGGCAACATCAATCACGCCCTGACCAAGACCGACGGCGAGTTCGTCGCGATCTTCGACGCCGACTTCGTGCCGCAGCGCAATTTCCTGATGCGGACGATAGGCTTCTTTGCCGATCCGAAGATCGGCATCGTCCAGGTGCCGCACGCCTTCTACAATCCCGATCCGCTGCAGGCGAACCTCGCGCTGCGCAAGTCGCTGCCCGACGAGCAGCGCTTCTTCTTCGACGTCATCATGCCGTGCCGCGACGCTTGGGACGCCGCATTCTGCTGCGGCTCCAACTCGGTGACGCGGCGCACCGCGCTGAACGAGGCCGGCGGCGGACTGCCGACCGACTCGATCACCGAAGACATGCTGCTCAGCATGGAGCTGCTGCGCAAAGGCTACATCACCCGCTATCTCGGCGAGCATCTGGCCTATGGGCTTGCGCCGGAATCGGTCGAAGCGTTCTTCGTGCAGCGCGAGCGCTGGGCCCGCGGCGCGATCCAGATCCTGTTCCTGTCGAAAGGCCCGTTCGGTCCCGGGCTGAACCTGATGCAGCGGCTGCTGTTCCTGCCGAGCCACTGGCTGTCGCTGGGCTTGCGCACCTTCATCGCGCTTGCTGCGCCGCTGATGTTCCTCTGGGCCGGCATCTCGCCGGTCGTCGACGTGACCGCTTCGGACGTCGTGCACTACTACCTGCCGATGATCCTGGTGACCGCCGGCGGCATGTGGGTTTTCGCGCCGCGGCAGCATCTGCCGCTGGTCTCGCTGGTCCAGGGCACGCTGTTGAGCTTCCGCGTGCTCCCGGTGGTGCTGGCGACGCTGATCAAGCCGTTCGGTCATCCGTTCAAGGTGACGCCGAAGGGCGGCGCGAGCCAGCAATCGGATTATTCCCGCGGCATCTTCTGGATGGCCGCGGGCCTGATGGCGGCGACGTTCGCAGGGCTCCTGGTCAACCTCGCTCCCGAATGGCGCATCGTCGACGACGTCGACGTGCTGCCGGTCGTCGCCTTCTGGTCGGCGATCAACATGGTCGTGCTGTTCCTGGTCTGCATGGTGGCGCTGCAGGCGCCGATGCGCCGCGGCGAGGAACGCCTCGACATCCGCGAGCCGACCTGGATCGTCAGCCCCGCCGGCATGATCGGCGAATTCGAAAGCCTCGACCTGTCGCTCTCCGGCGCGGGCATTGCAGCCGGCGCCGACAGTCCGCTGCGGCTGCAAAGCGGCGACGCGGTCCGTGTCTTCATCAAGGAGGTCGGATTTGTGGCCGGCACGATCGTGCGGCGTTCGCAACAGTCCGTGGCGGTGCACTTCGATCTGCCGCCGTCGCTGGAGCGCGATCTCCTGATCCGCAAGCTGTTCACCGCAGGCCTCGACACCACGGAGGTCGAGGCCTCGGCCTGGTCGTCCACCCGCGCGCTGTTCAAGAGCATCGTCACGACGCGGACCGATCTCGCGAGCGAGGCCGCCGCGCCCGCGCCTGCCGAAAAGCCGGCGCCGAAAATGCCGGCACGGAGCCTCGTGATCGAGCCGCAATTCCAGGACCGGCGGCTGGCCGAAGTGGCGAGCAGCCGGCGCGAGGCCGCGTAGAACTCTGGCAGGGCGGAAAGCGCGCTTTCCGCTGTCGCCGGCGCTTCCGGCTTCACGTCTCCGTGAGGCGCGTCTGCTCCGGCGTTGCAATTCAACGATTTGCAGCAGGCGAGCGACTGTCGTGTGCGATTTCGCACACGACCCGGAATTTTCTAAAGCTCATGCGGCTCCTATCTGTGGGATGTGACATCGAACAACAGAGAGCAGAGCCATGTCGACGAAAACCGCCACCCTCGTGATTGCCGCATTCGCGTTTGCCGTTTCGGCGTCGTCCGCCTTTGCGCAGGACGCCAGGCATAGCGGACGCGAACATGCGCAGACCCATCGCACCATTCCCTACAATGCGCGGGCGTCGGCCGCCGGCGGCGCGTCATCGGAATGGGTCTACGGCGCGCCCGAGCCGTTCACCGCCGCGCAGAAGCGCCAATTCCAGACTCCGACCGGCGCAGAGGTCGATCGCTGGTAGGACGTCCGATTGATCGACGATTGTTGAAACGCCGGAGCCTTGCTCCGGCGTTTCCCGCTTCTTTTCGATCGGGACGTCAAATCAAAAAGTCGGAATCGTGCAGTTCGGACGCGAGAACGCCGATCAACAGGATCGATTGCCCGCCGAAGCTGACCGTGGCGCCATCCGCCGTGTCCTCGATGTCGAGCTGGATCAGATCGCTCAGCGAACCGACCGCCGTGAGGTCGATCTTGTCGTATCCGGCCTGATAGTCCCAGATCCAGTCGTCGCCCCAGCCGCTGGCAAAGACGAACGTATCCCTGTTGCTGCCACCCCAGATGTGATCGTTGCCGCTACCGCCGATCATCTGGTCCATGCCGGCGCCGCCGGCGATCGCGTCGTCGCCCGCGCCGCCGTTGACGATGTCGTTGCCGCCGTTGCCCCAGATCCAATCGTTGCCGGCTTCGCCGCGGAGCTCGTTGGCGACATTGTTGCCGGTCAGGCTGTCGCCGTAGATGGTCGCCTGCACGTTCTCGATATCGCGCAGCGTATCGATGCCGGCGCCGGTGTTCTGGGTTTCGACGTTCAGGTCGACCGTCACGCCCGCGGTGAGTCCGGTGTTGAAAATCGCCCAATCGATGCCGGCGCCGCCTTCCAGCACGTCGTTGCCGGTGCCGCCGTTGAGCGAGTCGTTGCCGTCCTGGCCGAACAGCACGTCGTTGCCTTCCGCGCCGGTGATGAGATCGTTGCCGCCGTAGCCTTCCAGGCGATTGGCGCCGGCATTGCCGACCAGGATGTCGCCGAAGGCGGTGCCGGCGACGTTCTCGATGCTGATCAGCGTGTCGAAGCCCGCGCCGAAGGTGTTTTGCGAGTTCTCCGTCGTCAGGTTGATCCAGACGCCGGCGCTCTGGAACAGATAGGACGCCCAATCCGTACCGGCGCCGCCGCTCAGGACGTCGTTGCCGTCGCCGCCGAACAGGTTGTCGTTGCCGTTGCCGCCGAGAAGGATGTCGGCGCCTTCGCCGCCGAACAGCTGATCGGCGCCGTTCCCGCCCTCGAGCTTGTTGTTGCCGGCGTTGCCGATCAGCCAGTCGTCGTGGGTCGAGCCGACCAGGTTCTCGATGCTCTGCAGCAGGTCGTTGCCGGCGCCGACCGTGTTCTGCACGCCAACGATGCTGAGATCGACCAGCACGCCGGAGAACTCGTCGTGATAGGTCGCGGTGTCGTTGCCGGAACCGCCAATCAGGAAATCGTCGCCGGCGCCGCCGTTGAGAAGGTCGTTGCCGGCTTCGCCGTCGAGCCAGTCGTTGCCGGCAAGGCCGGTGAGCTGGTCGTCGCCGGCGCCGCCGTAGAGGTTGTTAGCCTCTCCGGTGCCGCGCACCCAATCATCGCCAGCGCCCATGCGCGCGCCTTCGAAATTGCGGATCGATTCGGTCGCCCCGTAGCTCGGCGTCGCAGTCTCGAAGGTCAGGTTGACGTTCCAATTGGAGAAGCTGAACCGGTAGTCGACGGTGTCGCTGCCGTCGCCGCCGTCCATGTCGTCGAGGCCGGCGCCGCCGGAGATCAGATCATTGCCCGCGCCGCCGGTGATGATGTCGCCGTCATTGCCGCCGTCGATCGTATCGTTGCCGTTGCCGCCGTCGATCGTGTCGTAGCCGGCGCCTCCAGTCAGATGATCATTGCCATCCTCGCCGTTGATGATGTCACCGCCGTTGCCGCCGTCGATGTCGTCGTTGCCGGTTCCGCCCCAGAGCACGTCGTTGCCGTCTCCGCCCTCGATATCGTCGTGGCCGTTCTCGCCGTGGATCTCATCGCTGCCGTCGCCACCATCGATGTCGTCATTGCCGGTCCCGCCGTAGAGCGTGTCGGCTGCGTCCCCGCCGGTCAGCGTGTCGTTGCCGGCGTCGCCATAGAGCCGGTCGGTGCCGTTGCCGCCGTCGAGCGTGTCGTTGCCGCTGCCGCCGCGGAGGGTATCGTCGCCGGCGAGCCCGACCAGCGTATCGTCACCGCCGTTGCCGGACAGTTCGTTGTTGCGGCTCGAGCCGGTGACGTGATCGTTGCCGGAACCCATGGTGGCGTTTTCGACGTCGAAGATGTTCTCGATATCGCCGCCGGCGTCGGCGCGGCCCAGGATGCCGATGTCGTAGGGATCGTCGAGATAGAAGGACAGATCGACCGTCCAGTTGCCGCTGCTGTAGGTGTAGTCGACGGTGTCATAGCCGTCGCCGCCGTAGAACGTGTCGGTGCCGAAGCCGCCCATCAGATGGTCGTTGCCGGCGCCGCCGTCCAGCTCGTTGTCGCCGTCATTACCGGTGATCGTATCGCTGCCGGCGCCACCGACGGCGTTCTCGATCAGGGCGTTGTGACCGTTCGGCACGGTGCCGGGTACGTAGGCGATCGACAGGTTGTTGGTCATGCCGTGCGTGCTGGAGAACGCGCCGGGGCGCAGGTCGAGCGTCACACCGGACCCATCGCCGGACAGGTCGAGCCAGTCGACGCCGCCGCCATCCCAGATGGTGAGCTGAGCGAGGTCGTGTTCGCCCGCGCCGCCGTAGTTGGTGAAGTCGTAAAGCTCGCCGACGCCCGAGGCGTTGTAGCCGTAGGTGCTGTTGCCGGAACGCGCGTCCCAGTTCGCGCCGTAGATGTGCTGCATGACATAGATGTCGTGCGTGCGCGGCGTCATCACCTGGCCGTCGGTGCCGTTGGCGTCGAAACCGGTCAGGGTGGCGCGGTTGTAGGACATGATCGAGTACATCAAGGTGTCCTCGATGTACTCGGTTTGCGAGTCGTATTGACCGGGGCCGGCGTCGGTGTTGCCGACGTCGTATTCGCCAGGATGCGTGAGGCCGAGCGAGTGGCCGGCTTCGTGAACGAGCGCGCGGAAGCCGAAGGCGCCCGGATTGAGGTCGGGCATCGCTATGCCGGTGTCCAGGACGATGCGGATGCCCTCCGATACGTCGAAGGTCGAGGTATATCCTCCAGCGCCGGGCGCGAGATCCATCGCATAGAGATAGATGTCGGCTTCCTCGTCAGGGCCGACCATCGTGAAGCCGATGTCGGCGACATCGGCCCAAAGACCGAACGCCTGCATCGCCAGATTCTGCTGGGCTGGCGAGAAGAAGCTCAGTCCACTCAAATTCGAGTCGAGACCATCGATGTCGTGGAATTGGTCCGGGATCTGTTCGAGGCTTTGCGGGAAGGCGATCCGCAGCACGGCGCCGGGCGACCAATGATTGCCGTCGCGATTGAGATGATCGGGCAGCTCATCCAGATTGTCCTCGCCGATCGAATGCATGGGCACAAAAGCGAGCGGGGCCGGCGGCGCGTTGATGACGTCGGACGGGCCGAGTTTCTGCGTTCCACCGTTGACGGCAACCTCGGCCGGCGGCTTGTCCGCAAGCGTCTCGGCGGCCGGACGGGACATCGCGATCGCCGCGCCGGCGGGTTTGGCGAGGGCTGTCTCGGCCGCCGGTTCCTGCACGCCCGGCGCTTCGGCGCCTTGGACCGGTTTGGGTGCGGACTCGCCGGGCTCAATGGATTTGATCGGGCCGCTTGAAACCCGCTCGTCGTAGAAACCGAATGGCGGCGTTTGTTGCACATCGAAGACCGCAGCTTCGCCGGACAACTCAAGCTTCGCCGGGCCGCCATGCGAAGCACCATGTGAAACGCCATCGACGCTCGAAGCTTCGACCGGATACGGCACGGACGCATCGCGCAAATCGGCAAATGCGATCTGAGCGGTAACATCATCCGCGCCTGCAATCGGCGCCGTCGGGTCGAGCGCAGCGCGATGCTCGCGAGCGTGGCTCAGAGACTTCGCAGGAACAGCAAGCCGTGGATTTGTTTGAGAGGCCATAGCGCGACTCCATGAATGGGGGTGGCAGACTTGGCGATCTGTGATTCGTCGGCCTCTCGCGCGGACCGGTTCACCCTCTGCGCCATTCCACCGCAGGTGGCGAACAGGGGTTCTCGTAGCCGGCCGGAAGGACTTTCACGGCAAATGGTTCTGCAGCGGTATTGGGCGACTGCGCGGCTTGATTGATGCCAGCGTCACGGTATCGAGGTGCCGATATTTTCCGGCCAACGCGTGAAACTGCCCGCCGCCTCCGGCGTTGATGCGGTCAGGCGTCCGACCGTCTTTGCATGCTCGGCAACCGCGGCGCCGGGATCAGGGGAAAATCCATGCCGACCAACATCATCACCGGCAATGACGGCTCCAACACGCTGCTCGGCACGTCGGCCGGCGACCTGATCTACGGCTTCGATCCCAACGGCCCGCAGAGCCAAGTGGATACGATCACCGCCACGCGAGTCGCGTCCGGCCTCGCGCAAACGGTCTTCGCCACGGCGCCGCCGGACGACCCCAGCCGGCTGTTCGTCGTCGAGCGGGCGGGACAGATCAAAATCCTCGACCTGACAACCGGCGACGTCGAAGCCCAGCCGTTTCTCGATGTGCGGAGCCTCGTCTCGACCGCCGGCGAGCAAGGCCTGCTCGGCCTCGCCTTCGATCCGAACTTCGCGCAGAACGGCTATGTCTACGTCAACTACAGCAACCTGAGCGGCGATTCCGAGATCCACCGCTTCCAGGTGTCGGCGACCAATCCCAACCAGGTCGATACCGCCAGCGACACGCTGATCATCCGGGTCGACCAGCCCACCAGCCAGAACCACAAGGCCGGCTGGCTCGATTTCGGGCCGGACGGCTACCTCTATGCGGCGTTCGGCGACGGCGGCGGCGCGGGCGATCCCAACAACAACGCGCAGAACGTCGATGTGCTGCTCGGCAAGATCCTGCGGCTCGACGTGCACGGCGACGACTTCCCCGGCGATCCCGACCGCAACTACGCGATCCCGCCGGACAATCCGTTCGTCGGCGCGGCGGGCGCCGACGAGATCTATGCGCTCGGCCTGCGCAATCCGTTTCGCGACAGCTTCGACCGCGGCACCGGCGCCTTCTACATCGCCGATGTCGGCCAGGCGCAATGGGAGGAGATCGATATCGGCGCCAACGGCGCGAACTACGGCTGGAAGCACTGGGAGGGCCCCTCCGAGTTCTCGCCCGGCACGCCGCTGTCGAGCCCGGCCACCTTCCCGATCTATTCCTATGACCACAGCGTCGGCCAGGCGGTCATCGGGGGCTATGTCTATCGCGGGTCGAGCGAGGGCCTGCAAGGCCAGTACTTCTTTGCCGACGAAGCCGCCGGCAAGATCTTCACGCTGCATTTCGACGGCACGAGCTGGGTCGCGACCGAACGGACCGCGCAGATCACCACCGATGTGGGCTCGATCGACGCTCCGTCGTCATTCGGCGAGGACGGCGCCGGCAATCTCTACGTGGTCGATCTCGACGGCGAGGTGTTCCGGCTCACGCCGCAGGTCACCTCCGCGGACCAGGGCGACGTCATCAACGGCGGCGGCGGCGACGACATGATCTTCGGCGGCTCGGGCGCCGATCGATTGATCGGCGGCGCCGGCAACGACGAGTTGCAGGGCGGCAACGGTAACGACCAGCTGCACGGCTGGGACGGCCACGACCTGCTGATCGGCGGCGCCGGCAATGACGTGCTCGACGGCGGCAGTGGCGCGGACGCGATGGCCGGCGGCACAGGCGACGACCGCTACAATGTCGACGATGCCGCCGACGTGGTGGTGGAGGCAAGTGGCGAAGGCAACGACATCGTCTTCACCAGCATCAGCTACCGGCTGTCGGCAGGCTCCGAGATCGAGCAGCTGCGGGCCGCTGCCGGCAGCGGCCCGCTGACGCTGATCGGCAACGGCCTCGACAACCGGATCGACGGCGGCGCCGGCAACGACGTCTTGAATGGCGGCGCGGGCGACGATGCGCTGCGCGGCAATGGCGGCAACGACCGCCTGATCGGCGGCGCCGGACGCGACGTGCTGTTTGGCGGCGACGGCGCCGACAACTTCGTGTTCCGCACGGCGGCGGAGACCGGCAACGGCGCGACGCGCGACAAGATCGCGGACTTCAGCGACGGCCAGGATCACATCGACCTGCGCGGCTTCGGCGTGGCGTTCGACTTCATCGGCAGCGCGGCGTTCGACGGCCAGGCCGGCGAGCTGCGCGCCGTTCAGGCGGGCGCCAACACTATCGTGTCGGGCGATCTCGACGGCAACCGGGTGGCGGATTTCCAGATCATGCTGACCGGCGCGCACAGCTTGACGCAAGCAAGCTTCCTGGTTTGAGTGTTTGAACGAGGCGCAACGCCCAAGGATCGCGATGCTGACGATAATACGATGGGCCGCCCTCGGCATGCTGTGTTGCCTGATGGGACCGCCGGCGACAGCTCAGACACCCGACTGCGCCGGCATCAAGGACAACACGGCGCGGCTTGACTGCCAGGCCAAGCGCCGCCGCAGCTATGGCGAAGACCTGGAACGCAGGCTCGCGGCGGGCGGCCTCGACGTCCGGACCTTCATCGAGGAAACCGGCGATCCCGGCAGCGCGGCCTATCCGCGGTTGATCGTCTGGACGGCCTTGACGCGCGACAAGGTCGACGCGCTCAACACCGGCGAAGCCGGAATTCTGGAGGACGCCAGAGCGGTCGGATACAAGATGCTGGTCTATGTCGACAAAGGCGAGAAGCATCCCAACCTGTACTTCGATCTGAAGCGGCCGGGCGCCACGCCGATGGATGTCGCGCCGCCGCCGCAGCCGCCCTGGATGCGGAGGAAGCAGGAGTGAGCACCCGCTAGATGCCGGGAGCGATCACCTCAGCTGGAGCGTCGGGAAGCAGTTTCATGCTCCGAATCGAGCGCACGAAGTCGTCGTCGAGCGTATCAAGCCACCTGATACAGTCCTCCGGGTTCGCCCGAATCCCGGCATCTGCGAGTTCGATGAAATCCGGTGGCACCCAGGCCACCAGGTAGCTTGCATCTATTTCGCTCGTCCTGTGGTCGGCGTACTCCACGCGGCTGATACCTCGAACCCACCACACCCAGGTATCGTATGGAGGGATATTGTCGACGTCCAAGAAACCTTTCGACTGCGTTTCCGCCCAGCCATCGGCGAGATTGAAGCTCGGGAAGTACGCAACGAGCCGGCCTCCGCACAAGTCGGTCACAGGCGGCAAGCGTCTTCCAAGTTCCGGTAGGCGAAATGATCGACTGATACACACCCCATCGACTTGGTCCTCCGGGGAGACCAAATCGCTGGGCTTGCATGACCGTAACGATGTCCTCGGCTCCGACAATGAACCCGATCCGGTGCACCACGCGATTGCTTCAGTCAGGCTTTTGAGGAAACGTTGCCGGTCACGAAGATCGTGAAGGGCCACCGCAATATCGTGAGTGGAGACCACCACGTCGTGAGGGGCCATCGGCATATCGATATCTCCCAGTCGCTCCGGACGATACGCAGCAGACAAAGACAAATCGCAGGGTGGGCAAGACGCGAGGCGCCGTGCCCACCAAACCTATACCATCAGGGACGGATGTCCCGCTATCGTCCACTCAAGATCAAAGCGGGCTGTCCCTGGTCACGCCTAACTGCATACCCATCCAGCAGGACAAATCGATAGCGTAGATGCTGGAGCAGCAGACGGGAATCGATCGTGTAGATGTTTCAAGCCCTGGCTGCGCCACGAAAACTGCTCCGCACTGGGGTTCTCCTGAAATCTCTCGCCATACCATTTGCCCCACTGTTGAATCGTATCTTTGGTGATACCTATTTTTTGAAGTTTCTGGATAACTTGGTCTGCAAACACGGGATCTTTCATAATCTGCTCCGCCCATGGCTTGGCTTCCATAGCGTTTTTCCATCCAAGAGCCTTGGCAAGAACGGGGTCAGGTTTTGCCAACCCGTCAGGCATGGGTGGTAGTGTCGGCTTCCTTGCCCCGAGTGTTTCCATCCCAAACTCGAAGCCTGGCTTGATCGCTTCAATGAATGGTCCCAGGTACTGTGCCGGCGTAACGCTCGGTTGATCAGGCCAGTCGAATGAACCCGTCAGCACCTGAGCTTGATTGGTCCCGCGCGGCGGGCCGACTGAGTTGGCCTGAAGCAACTGCGAGAGCAATGGCAAAGTGACTCGATCGCGAGCGGATAGAAGGGCGGCGGGCGGCGACGTGCTGCCACCGCCTTCGCGCGGCCACTGGAATTCGGGATTGTCGTGGATTTCGGGGTTGTAGCGAAAAAGGCTCATGGGCACCTCAGCGTTATGGGATCTGCACCACATATCGCCACGCTCTCGGGATCAAGATTTCCGTCCTATTTGAACAGACTTTCAAAAGCCGCTGATATCATTGCGACTTTCGAACTCAATCTGATCTGGCACCTTGGCCGACGGGATATCGAGCGTTAGTCTCCCGCGCCATGGATCACAGCACCAAAAGCATCGCCGAGTTCGCACACCGCCTGAGCTTCGACGACCTGCCGGCCGAGGTGGTGCACGACTGCAAGCGGCGGATCATCGACACCATCGGCTGCGCGATCGCGGCGTTTGACGCCGAGCCGTCGCGCATCGCGCGCGCCGTCGCTGGGCGGACGAAGGTCGAGAACGGCGCCACGGTCATCGGCACCGCGCATCGCACGCTGCCGGAGCTTGCGGCCTTCGCCAACGCGGTGGCGAGCCGCTACATCGAGGGCAACGACACCTATCCGGGCGGCGGCGGGCATCCGAGCGATTGCCTGCTGCCGATCCTCGCGGTCGCGCAGGCGTCGGGCGCCGGCATGAAACAAGCGATCACCGGCATCGTGCTGGGCTACGAGGCGCATCGCTATCTGTTCCGCGCCTTCCCGATGCGCAAGCATGCGCTCGACTATGTGCTGTACAACGCGGTGTCGGCCGCGGTCGGCGCCGGCAAGGTGCTGGGGCTGACGCTCGAGCAGACCGCGCATGCGATCTCGCTCGCCGCAGTGCCCAATCTCGGCACCGATATCAGCCGCCGCGGGCATCTCACCTTGTGGAAGGGCTGCGCCGCCGCGAACGCGGCGCGCAACGGCGTGTTCGCGGCCGTGATGGCGCAGGCCGGCATGGTCGGTCCGCCGACGCCGTTCGAGGACGGGCTCACTGCGGTTATTGGTGCGGAGGAAGTGTGCCCGTTTCCGATCGATCCGCTGCACTTCAGCCTGCCGAGGGCGGACTACAAGTTCTTCCTGAGCGAATTCCACGCCCAGGGCCCGGCGTTCCTGGCGCTCGAATTGCGGCCGCATATCAAGCTGGACGACATCGAGAAGGTCGAGGTGTTCACCTATCACTTCGCCTGGTTCGAGATCGGCAGCGGACCTGAGAAGTGGCAGCCGACGACCCGCGAGACCGCCGACCACAGCATGCCTTACGTGGTCGGCGCGGTGCTGATCGATGGGGCCTACACCGATGCGATCTTCGAACCGGAGCGGTTCAGCGATCCGCGCACGCTGGAGCTGATGAAGAAGATCACCATCACCGAGGACGCCGAGCTCAACCGCCGCTATCCGGCGAGCCTGCCGTGCCGGATGTGCATCACGCTGAAGAACGGCGAGAGGAAAACCGCGGAGCTCTCCAACCCGATCGGTCATCACGACCGGCCGATGAGCGACGCGCAGGTGGTGGAGAAGTTCAAGGGCCTGGCGGGGCGGAAGCTTGCGCCCGCGCAACTGCAGAAGGTGCTGGACCGGGCGTGGAAGATCGACAGCGATCCGCAATGGGTGGCGCTGTTCGACGAGGTGCGGATCGGCGCGGGCTAGCCGCTGGAGCGTTTCCCACTTGTTGTGCTGTAACCGCCGTCATGGCCGGGCTTGTCCCGGCCATCCACGTCTTGGCCACAAAGTAAAGTAAGGCGTGGATGCCCGGCACAAGGCCGGGCATGACGCCGGAGATTGACGCAAGAACTGGAGCCGTACATGCCGATCAAATCTAGACTACCGCTTGGCATCGCGATCGTCGCCGCATTGGTATTCACATCTGCCGCCCAGGCGCAATCCGATCTCGCGCGGGCGTACAAAATCATCCAGTCGAAAAAGCTCGTCGACCTGACGCACAGCTTCGGACCGGACACGCCGGTGTGGTCGGGCTTCGGGCAGGCGAAGTTCTCGCCCGCGTCGGACCCGAAGACGAAAGAGCCCTACACGATCGCGAAGGACGGCTTCCGCACCACCTATTACGAAATGGTCGGACAGTACGGCACCCATGTCGACCCGCCGGCGCATTTCGACGAGAAGGGGATCACGATGGACGAGATCCCGCTCAAGCAGATGATCCTGCCGCTGATCGTGCTCGACGACACGCCCTATCTCGCCAAGGACCCGAACCACGCCTTCACGGTCGCGGACCTCAAGGCCTGGGAGAAGAAGCACGGCCGCGTGCCGCGCGGCTCATTCGTCGCGCTGCGCACCGACATGTCCAAGGACTGGGACAAGGACCCGGAGCGCTTCAAGCGGGCGCCGTTTCCGGCCTGGGCGTTCGAGACCATCAAGTTCCTCTATGAGGAGCGCGGCGTCACGGCGACCGGCCACGAGGCGATGGACACCGACACCACCGACAAGATGGAGTCGGAGACGTGGCTGCTCCAGCACGGCCATTATCAGATCGAGGTGATGGCGAACCTCGATCAGGTGCCGCCGAAGGGCGCGCTCATCGTGGTGACTTGGCCGAAGGTGAAGAAGGGCCTGGGCTTCCCGGCGCGGGCCTTTGCGATCCTGCCGTGAAGCGCGTCAGAGCTTGGCCGGCGCCGGCATGACGGTGCCGCACTTCTTGCAGGTGCGGAATTCCTTGGAGTCGTAGAAATTGCGATAGGCCTGTGTCACTGGATCGGCGCGGTAGTCGTCGACCACGTAGGTCTCCTCATGCAGGAGGTCGTCGCAGCTCGGGCAGAACCAGACGAACCGGTCGATGTCGCCCTTCACACGGGGCCGCTCGATGACGAGCTGGAACGCATCCGGCGCGAAGCGCGGCGAATGCGGCACGAAAGGCGGCTGGAACAGGCAGGAGCCTTCGGGCACGACGGCGACCTTCTCCTCGCCCTGTTCGGTCCGGTAGTGCAGCTTGAGGTCGCCGCGCAGCGAATATTGAATCTCGTAGCTCGGGTTGATGTGGAATTCGCTGCGATATTCGCGGCCGCGCGCGAGGAACGCCATGGAGTCGGCGGTGAGCCACAGCTGCTGCGTGCGCCTGCCGGTCTCGGTGAGCTGCCGCATGACGCCTTCGAGATCGACGTTCGGCATCTGGATCGATGGGATGTTGAACAGCATGGCGGCCTCCCTGCTGATGAAGTGAACTGCGGCCAGGGCGGCGCGTCAATGTGGTCCCGGCCCGCGGCCATCGCTACATCGCCCAGCCGCCGTCTATCAGATGCGTGTGGCCGCTGATGAATGCGGACTCGTCGGACGCCAGATAGACGGCCAGCATGGCGACCTCCTCGGCGGTGCCGATCCGCCCCATCGGCTGGCGGTCGATGAAGTCCTTTTCCGCGGCCTCACGCGAAATGCCGGAACGGTTGGCGTGCGCTGCGACGCGGTCGCGGAATGACGGCGATTCGATCGTGCCCGGGCAGATCGCGTTGACGCGCAGGCCACGCTTGATGAAATCCGCCGCGGTCGCTTTGGTCAGCCCGATCACGGCCGCCTTGGTGAGGCTGTAGACGTAGCGGTTGGGAACGCCGCGGATCGACGACGCGGCCGACGACATATTGACGATCGCGCCGCCGCCCTTCTTGAGCATCGCCGGGATGAACGCCTTCATGGTCCGGTGCATCGACTTCACGTTGAGGTCGAACGAAAAATCGATGTCCTGCTCGGACGAGTCCAGCACGGTGCCGTGATGGACATAGCCCGCGACATTGACCAGGACGTCGAGCCCGCCGAATTCGCGGGCGACGGAGGCGGCCAGCGCATCGATCTTGCCGGCCGAGAGCACATCCAGCGCGAGGCGCTGATCGGCCTTGAGGTCCTTGAGCTTGCTGTCGTCGACATCGGTCGCGATGACGATGGCGCCTTCGTCGATGAACGCGGCCGCAATGGCGCGACCGATGCCCTGGCCCGCGGCCGTAACCAGCGCCACCTTGCTCTTCAGCCGTCCCGCCATGACTCCCTCCATCGAGGTGCAGGCGCTAGGGTCTATTCAACTTCGTTGAATCAGACCCGTCGCTCCTTCTCTTGTTTGGGCATGATCTTTTCCGAAAACCGCTTCACACTTTTCGGGATCATGCCCTAGACCACCGTCTGATGCCGCTCCAAGCAAATGCGCAGCACCTCGGCCGGCTCGCGCTTCCACCAGTTCTGCGCCGAGAAAATCTCGACGTCGATCACCCCGTTGTAGCCGGTGGCCTCGACCATGCGGCGGATGGCGCGAAGGTCGATGACACCGTCGCCCGGCATGCCGCGATCGAGCAGCAGGTCCTTCGTCGGCACCAGCCAGTCGCAGACATGATAGGTGAGGATGCGCTTGCCGGCACGCTCGATCTGGCGCTTCAGGTCGGGGTCCCACCAGACGTGATAGACGTCGACCGCGACGCCCATGCCCTCGCCGAGTTCCTCGCAGAGGTCATTGGCATGGGCCATCGTGTTCACGCAGGCACGGTCGGCCGCATACATCGGATGCAACGGCTCGATGGCGAGCGGCACCCCGGCGTCGAGCGCGTGCGGCAACAGCGCCGCGAGCCCGTCGCGCACCTGCTCATGGGCGCCGGCGAGATCCTTCGAGCCCTTCGGCAAACCGCCTGCGATCAGCACCAGGCAACGCGCGCCGATGGCGGCAGCCTCGTCGACGGCGCGGCGGTTGTCGTCGAGCGCGGCACGGCGGCCCGCTTCGTCAGCCGCCGGAAACAGCCCGCCGCGGCAGAGGCAGCTCACGGTCAGGCCCGCCGAACGGATCATGGCGCCGGCCTTGTCGAGGCCCGCGGCCTGCACGATGTCGCGCCACGGCGCGATCGCGGTGATGCCGGCGCGGACGCAACCCTCGACAAGCTGCTCCAGCGTCCACGGCTTCACGGTCGCCGAGTTGATCGCGAGCAGGCTCTTGTCGTGGGAGAGATCGCGCATCAGGCGTCCACCCCGCGCACCGCCATGGCGGCGCGCATGCGCGAGGCCGCAAGCTCGGGATCGAGCAGCAGGCCGGCGGCGTCAGCGAGGCGGAACAATTCGGCGAGGTGCAAGGTCGAGCGCGCGCTTTCCTGGCCGCCGATCATGGTGAAGTGGTTCTGCAGGCCGTTCAGATAGGCCATGAACACCACGCCGGTCTTATAGAAGCGCGTCGGCGCCTTGAAGATATGCCGCGACAGCGGCACGGTCGGCGCCAGGATATCGTGGAACAGCGCGACATTGCCGTGGGTGAAGGCGTCGAGCGCAGCCGAGGCCGCCGGCGCGATGGCGTCGAAGATGCCGAGCAGCGCGTCCGAATAGCCCTGCTCGTCGCCGGCGATCAGCTCCGCGTAGTTGAAGTCGTCGCCGGTGAACATCTTGACGCCCTGCGGCAGGCGGCGCCGCATCGTGATCTCCTTGCCCTTGTCGAGCAGCGATATCTTCACGCCATCGACCTTGTCCGGATTGGCGGCGATCACGTCGATCGCGACATCCATCGCGACCATGTGGTCCTTGTAGCCCCAATAGCCGTCGAGCGCGGGATCGAACATCTCGCCGAGCCAGTGGATGATCACCGGCTCGTGCACCTGGTTGAGGATGTGCTCGTAGACCGTGATGTAGTCGTCGGGCGAACGCGCGGCCTTCACCAGAGCGCGGCTCGCCATGAGAATGATCTGCCCACCGAGCTTCTCGACCGCCTCGCACTGCTCCTCATAGGCGCGGATCACATCGTCGACCGTGGTGCCGGGGCCGGCTTCGAGATGATCGGTGCCGGCGCCGCAGCCGATCAGCGCGCCGGGAAAGTCCTTCGCGGCTTCGAGGCTCCGGCGAATGAGCTCCAGCGAGTTCGGCCAGCTCATGCCCATGCCGCGCTGCGCGGTGTCCATGGCTTCCGCGACACCTAGCCCCAGCGACCACAGATGCCGGCGGAACGCGATGGTGGAATCCCAATCGATCGCGGCATCGAGCCAGGGCTCACGGTCGGCCAGCGGATCGGCCACCACGTGCGCCGCCGCATAGGCGATGCGGTTGAACGGCGGCTCCGCTTTCCGGAAGCTTCGCGGCGGCTGCATGATGTAGGTCATCATGCGCCCGCCGGCTGTCGGCAGATTCAATGTCGGCACTTGCAATACCTCACGACGCAATCGCTCTAACCCGGCCTCTCAGAATGAGGCGGGACAGAGAGTCCCGTATATCAGACTTTTAACGCCGGGATGTCGATCCAGCGCCGCTCCTTCCAGCTCTTATGCGCCGCCTCGACCAGCTGCAGGCCCTTGGCGCCCTCCAGCAGCGTCCATTTGAACGGCGCGCCCTCGTAAAGGTGCCGGATGAACATCTCCCACTCGGTCTTGAAGCCGTTGTCGTAGACGCCGAGCCCGGGCACCTCCTGCCATGTGTCGAAGAACTGAATCGGCTGCGGCACGTCCGGGTTCCACACCGGGCGCGGCGTGTTGACGCGCGCCTGGCTCCAGCACTTCTGCAGGCCGGCGACTGCCGAGCCGAGCGTGCCGTCGACGTGAAAGGTCACGAGGTCGTCGCGGCGCACCCGCGTGCACCACGACATGTTGATGTGCGCGATGGCGCCGCCCTTGAGCTGGAAGGTGGCATAGGCGGCATCGTCGACGTCGTTGGTGTAGGTCTTGCCGTTCTCGTCGACGCGCTTCGGGATATGCGTGGCGCCCAGGCACGTGACGCTCTCGACGTCGCCGAACAGGTTGTCGAGCACGTAACGCCAGTGGCAGACCATGTCGAGGATGATGCCGCCGCCCTCGGCCTTCTTGTAGTTCCACGACGGCCGCTGCGCCGGCTGCCAGTCGCCCTCGAACACCCAGTAGCCGAACTCGCCGCGCACCGAGAGGATGCGGCCGAAGAAGCCCGAGTCGATGAGCAGCTTGAGCTTGAGCAGGCCCGGCAGGAACAGCTTGTCCTGCACGACGCCGTGCTTGATGCCGGCCTTCTTGGCCATGCGGGCGAGATCGATCGCGTCCTTGAGCGTCTCGGAGACCGGCTTCTCGCAATAGATGTGCTTGCCGGCCTTCATGGCCTTCTTAAGCAATTCGGCGCGCATCTGCGTGGTGGCGGCGTCGAAGAACAGCGTGTCCTTCTTGTCCTTGAGCGCGGCATCGAGGTCGGTGGTCCAGCGCGAGATGCCGTGGGCCTTGGCGAGCTTTTGCACGCGGTCGGCGTTGCGGCCCACCAGGATCGGATCGGGCATCACGCGGTCGCCGTTCTTCAGCGCCACGCCGCCCTGCTCGCGGATCGCCACGATCGAGCGGATCAGATGCTGGTTCATGCCCATGCGTCCGGTGACGCCGTTCATGATGATGCCAAGACGCTGCTGAGCCATGCCGATCCTCCCGGTGCTTTTGATAGTAACTATTTAGTTACAAACAGAGGCCGCCGTCAAGCGGCGCCTTCAGGCGGTTTGCGGCCGCAGATAGCCCAGGATGACCGAGGCGATATGCCGGCCCCAGGCGCCAAGCTCGTCTTTCGCCGTGAGATCGCGGGCGAAGATCGCCGACAGCGTCCAGCGGTTCGACAGATAGAAAATGCCGAGCGACGCGATCGAGATGTAGACGTAAACCGGATCAGCGTCCGGGCGGAACGCGCCCTGCCCTGAGCCGCGCTTCAGCACGTCCGAGATCATCGACACCAGCGGCGAATGCAGCTCCAGCACGCGCTTCAGCTTCTTGAGGAATTTGGCCCGGTGCAGGTTCTCGGTGCTGAGGATGCTCAGGAATTCCGGATGCGCGATGAAATAGTCCCAGGTGAAGGCGACCAGCCGCTCGACGGCTTTTTCCGGCTCCAGATCGGTCAGGCGCAGCTCGGCTTCGGCGGAGCGGATGCCGACATAGGCGCTTTCCAGGACCGCCAGGTACAGCCCCTCCTTGTCGCCGAAGTAGTGATAGATCATCCGCTTGTTGGCGCCCGAGCGCTCGGCGATCGCGTCGATGCGCGCGCCGGCGTAACCCTTCTCGGTGAATTCTTTCACGGCGGCGGCGAGGATCGAGGCGCTGGTGCGCTCCGGATCGCGCGGGCCTGAACCGCGGACCTTCTTGATATCCCGAGCCTTGCCCGTGGTCCGCAGCGCCGTCATTCCGGCATTATTATCCCAGCACCACGCCGGGAAGCCAGAGCGGCTGCGGGGCGCGGCAGCAGGGCAATTGCCGGATGCCAACCGCCGCCGGGTTCTCGGGCTCGATCATCGATCATTCGCGATCAATTTGGCGGCGAGATAGTCCGAGAACGTTCTCACCTTGATGGATGGATGACGGCCGGCGGGATAGACGGCGTGGAGCTCGACGGGATCGAGTTGATAGTCGGGCATCAGCGAGACCAGTTCGCCGGTTTCGATCTCGGCCCTGCACATCCAGCGCGAAGCAACCGCGATCCCGAGACCAGCCTTCGCACAGGCGACGACGCCATCGGCGGTCGCCACCTGCACCCGACCCTCCACCGCGACGGACGTCGCAGCGCCGGCCCGCGTGAAGCTCCAGCCGGTTCGAGCGGAAAGCCCTGGGCCTACGATGCAATCATGGCTGGCGAGATCAGCCAGCGTTATCGGCGCACCTTTTCGGGCAAGGTAAGCGGGAGCTGCAACAACCAATCGGCGTGAGCTGCCAAGCATGCGGGCGCCGAATCCGGAGGCCGCCAGGCTTCCCATGCGCAGCGCCATATCCACGCCCTCGGCAACCAGATCATCGGTGCGGTCGGAGATGAAAAGGTCCAAACGCAGCCTCGGATGTTGCGCCAGGAATGCCGGCAAGTGCGGAATGACTTCACGCGTTCCGAATGCGCCGGACATCGCCACCCGCAACGTGCCCTGCAGACTGTCCAGCCCCCGCGTGGCGTTCTCGGCATCGTCGAGGTCGCCCAGGATTTGACGTGCACGTTCGAGGAAGGCCGCGCCGGCGTCGGTGGGCGTGACCTGTCGCGTCGTGCGCAACAGAAGCTTGACGCCGAGGCGCGCCTCCAGGCTGGCCACCATTCGCGACACGGAGGGCTGCGACACCCTCAACTCCCGCGCCACGCGCGAAAAACTGCCGGTTTCGGCAGCCCGGATAAACGCGCTCAGCTCCTGAAGCCGATCACTCATACGCCATCTGTATAAATCAGATGCAAACTCTCGGTCTAGTGGCCTGGAATCGTTGAAGTCATCTTCCCACCAGCACCGCACCACCCGATCAACAGGAGACGCCCATGACCAAGAAGCTCGAAGGCAAGATCGCCGTTGTGACCGGAGGCAGCGCCGGCATCGGTCTCGGCACAGCCAAACGTTTCGCCGGCGAAGGCGCGCGGGTGTTCATCACCGGCCGCGACAAAGCCCGCCTCGACGAGGCCGTCGCCGCCATTGGCCATGGCGCCATCGGCATCCAGGGCGATGCTTCGAAACTCGCCGACCTGGACCGAATCTATAAGGTCATCGGCACCGAAGCCGGCCGCATCGATGTGCTGTTCGCCAATGCCGGCTTCTACGAGTTTGCCCCGTTCGGGGAGGTCACCGAGGAGCATTTCGACAAGACCTTCGACACCAACGTCCGCGGTGTCTGGTTCACCGTCCAGAAGGCGCTGCCGCTGCTGCGGTCCGGCGCATCGGTGATCCTGACCGGCTCGATCGCGTCGATAAAAGGCATCCCGTCGATGGGTGTCTACGACGCAACCAAAGCCGCCGTGCGTTCCTTCGCCCGCAGCTGGATCGTCGATCTGAAGGGCCGCGACATTCGGGTCAACGTGCTGAGCCCCGGACACATCGACACGCCCGGCCTCTCCAGGCTTCTCGACGACCGGCAGAAAGACCAGGTCGCCGGCACCGTGCCGCTCGGCCGCATCGGTACCGTCGATGACATGGGCAAGGTGGCCGTTTTCCTCGCGTCGGACGACAGCAGCTACGTCGATGGCATCGAGCTGTTCGCCGACGGCGGCGCGGCGCAATTCTGAGGCACGGAGCATCTCGATATGAAGAACAAGGTACTGGTGGCAGGCGCGAGTGGCCTGATCGGGGTCGCCGCAATTGAAGCCTTTCTTGCAGCGGGCTGGGAGGTCGTCGGCATTTCAAGACGCAAGCCAGAGCTGCCGAGCGGGCGGGACTTTGGCTTCATCCCAGTCGACCTGCGTGACGAACGCGCTTCTCGTAAGGCGCTGTCTTCACTCGGCGATGTGACGCATGTCGCGTATGCGGCGATCTACGAAAATGCCAACGATCTCGTGAGCGGCTGGTCGAATGCTGACCAGATCGCGGTCAACAATGCGATGCTGCGCAACGTGGTCGAGCCTCTCGTCTCGGCAAAGGCCGCGCTCAAGCATGTCTCCATCCTGCAGGGAACGAAGGCCTACGGTGTGCACCTTCATCCCATTGCTATCCCGGCCCGCGAGAGCGATCCGCGCGACCCCCACCCGAACTTCTTCTTCGACCAGCAGGACTACGTTCGCGACATGGGGACGAAGCACGGCTTCACCACTACGGTGCTGCGGCCCCAGCTCGTCACCGGCGAGACGCCGGGAGCCCTGAACGTTCTCCCGGCCATAGGCGTGTACGCTGCCATCCGCCGGGAGAAGGGTGAGGCGTTTGGTTTCCCGGGAGGGCCGTCATTCGTCTGGGAGGCCGCCGACGCCAACCTGGTCGGCCAGGTCATGGCGTGGGCTGCGCAGGCTCCGCAGGCTGCAAACCAAATATTCAATGTCACGAACGGCGACGTCTTCGAGTGGCGAAGTGTGTGGCCTGCTATCGCGAAGACGCTTGGGGTGCAATTGGGGCCTGACGAGCCCATGAGCCTCGCGGCGTATATCCGCGAGCACGCCGATGTCTGGTCGAAGATCGTCGCCAAGCACGGGCTTGCCGGCCGTGATCTTCGCTCCTTCGTCGGACAGGGAGACCAGCACGCGGACTTTGCGTTTGCCTATGGCGCGCCGGCTGGCCCGGTGGCGTTCGTGAGCACCGTCAAGCTGCGGAAGGCTGGCTTCAACGCCGCGGTCGATACCGAGGAGGCGTTTACGGCCGCTCTCCAGTCCTTCATCGATCGGAGGCTCCTGCCGGCGGCGCCTCGCTAGGGCGAGCTCCGCCGTTCCGGCTACCACAGCACCAGACGCACCAGCACTCTGCAGGAGTGACCTCATCAGGATAGAATAACCATCGACATTGCCGGACCAGCACTGGGAGGCGACCCGATGATGAAAGCCCTGCTTGCGGCAGCACTGTGCGCCGGATGGGCTCTGCAAGGCATCAGCCCGGCTCAGTCCCAGGCGTATCCCAACAAGCCGATCAAGATGGTTGTGCCCTTCCCGCCCGGCGGCTCGGTGGATGTGCTGGCCCGCGTCATCTCGGACCGGCTCAGCACCGTGCTGGGGCAGAGCATCGTCGTCGAGAACCACGGCGGCGGCGCCGGCGGCAGCAACGCCGCCAAGGCGGTCGCAGCCGCCGAGCCCGATGGCACCACCCTCCTCATCACGCCTGGAGGAGCGCTGACCACCGGCCCGGCCGTGTACAAGAACATCGGCTACGATCCTGCCAAGGCGTTTGCACCGGTCGGCTTGCTGCTCGAGACGCCGCAGATCATTTCAGTGCACACCGGCCTGCCGGTGAAATCGCTGGCCGACGTCGTGGCCTACGCCAAAGCCAATCCGGGCAAGATCAGTTGGGGAACGCAAGGCTTCGGCACGTCACCGCACCTCCTCCTCGAACTGTTCAAGCTCGAGACCGGTATCAACATCCTGCACGTGCCTTATCGCGGGACAGCGCCGATGCTCGCAGCGGCGGTGTCCGGAGAGGTGCAGATGGTCGCCGACCCGATGACCTCGAGCTTGCCGCACATCCAATCCGGAAAGCTGCGCCCGCTGGCGATCGCCGGACACGAACGCAGTACGCAACTGCCCGACGTACCGACCACACGGGAGGCAGGCTATCCGAAGCTCAACGCGCCGTTCTGGCTCGGCGTGGTGGCGCCCGCCGGAACGCCGACAGCGATCATCGACAGGCTCAACGCCGCGCTCGGTGAAAGCCTCTCACCGCCGGAGATGCGTGCGCGCCTTGCAGCCTTGAGCGCTGAAATCAAGATCGGCACCCCGCAGGACTTCGGCAAGATGCTCGCCGACGAGCTTGCGCTGTGGACCAGCGTCGTGAAGGCCGCCAACCTCACGGTGGAGTAGAAATCATGGACCTGAACCTTCGCGGCCGAACCGCTCTGATCACGGGCGCATCCAAGGGCATCGGGCGCGCCATCGCCGCGGTGCTGGCCGCCGAGGGCTGCCGGCTGATCCTCGTGTCACGCACGGCCGCCGACCTGGAAGCAACGCGCAAGGACATCGCGGCGAGCCACAATGTTGCGGTCGTCACGCACGCGCTCGATCTTTCCGTCAGGACAGCGATCGATGAGCTCGCGACAACGTATCCCGACATCGACATCCTGGTGAACAACGCCGGCGCCATCCCGGGCGGACGCTTGTCCGAAATCGACGACGCGCGCTGGCGTCAATCCTGGGATCTCAAGGTCTTCGGCTACATCAACATGACCCGCGCGTTCTATGAGACCATGAAAGCCCGCAAAGGCGGGGTCATCGTCAACATCCTGGGCGTGGCGGGCGAACGGCTGGAGCCCACCTATATTGCGGGCTCGACGGGCAATGCCGGCTTGATCGCCTTCACCAAGTCGATGGGCGCCGCTTCTCCGGCCGACAACATCCGTGTGGTTGGAGTGAACCCCGGGCCGATCGAGACCGAACGGCTTGAAGGCCTCATGCGCAAGCGTGCGCAGGACCAGTTCGGCGACGCCGGGAAGTGGCGCGATTTTTACAAGCCGCTGCCGTTCGGACGGCCGGGCAGGCCCATGGAGATTGCGCACATGGTGGCGTTTCTCGCCTCGGACCTCGCCAGCTATATCAGCGGCACCGTGGTCACGATCGACGGCGGCTTGGCCAGCAGAGGCCTCAACGGCTGAGCGTCTTTGCGCATGTCCTTATTCGGAAAACCGGTGCCCACTTTTCCGGGACAGGCGCCGCTTGATCAAGACCCGGTAAAGTTCGGCTTTCTTTTCTCCATGAAGGCCCGGCGGCCTTCCTGGAGATCCGAGCTGTTCCGGCAACGCTCGATGGATGCCTTCATGCGGGCATGGTCCGGCGCGCCGGATGCTTTGACATATTCCTCGATGATCGTCTTGGAATTGGCGATGGACAGCGGCGCATTTTCCGACAGCGTCTTCAATGTCCCCTCGATGAAGCCTTCCAGCTCTCCATCCGGCATGCTGCGGTGGACCAGACCCATCGTGAGCGCTTCCCCGGCGTTGTAGCGCCGCGCCAAGAACATGATTTCTCTCGCGCGCGCGTGGCCGACCGTCTCGAGCAAGCGCTTGTGGCCCTCGATGTTGTAGCCAACACCAAGCTTTGTGGCCGGGATGGCGAACTCCGCCGACGTGCCGCAGTAACGCAGATCGCAGGCCAGCGCGAGTTCCAGCCCGCCGCCGAAACAGAAGCCATGAATCATGGCGATCGACGGCTTTGATGATCCCTGGATCGCATCCAGGACCTGATCGAGAAAGCTGTCATATTTCCCCGTGGGGAGTTCGGCGCGGATGTTCTCGAAATCGGAAATGTCGGCACCGGCTGTGAACGCTTTCGTGCCTGACCCACGAAGCACGACGCAGCGTATGTCGGGGTCAGCCTCGAATTGGGCCATGGCTCCGGGAATTCCGCGCCACATCGCCGCGTTGAGCGCGTTCCGTTTCGCCGGGTTGTCAAAAATGAGCCAGCCGACAGCTCCGCGCTTCTCGACCAGCAGCCGCCCTTCGCTCATTGCGCACACCTACAATTGCCGATCATGCAAGACGCCCTTCCAGGCGAGAGTATTTCGCCGCAGGCACTTCATCAATCTATCCCGCCTGGCTCTTGCGTCGATCCAGCCAGCTCGCGACTCGCCACACAACATACAAAGCCAAGGCAATCAGCGGCACGCGGTAGCACCATGGAGAGTAATAAGCGGCATAGAATGAGCAAAGCTCGATGGGATGGGCGTCGCAATAGTAGGGAAGCGTCCGCCGCGCGATAACAGCAAGACTTGCGACTGCCACGCCGGCAGCAAGCACAGCGCAAATGACCTTGTGATACACGGGCGCCCGTCCATCAGCCCCTGGCGCGCGGCGATTTGCCGGCGCGCGCGGGCAGAGCCTTGCCGCGAATCGGCGCCCAATCGAGCGCCGCCACTTCCTGCTTGATCCAGTCGCGGAATGCCCGCACCTGCGGCACCGTGCTGCGGTGCTTGGGACAGACGACATAGTAGCCGCGGCCGGTCACGATCGGCAGCGCGACCGGGATGATCAGCCGGCCGGTTCGCAAGTCGTCGTAGGCCAGCAGATCGTGTGCCAGCAGCACGCCGCCGCCTTCGCTTGCTGCATCAAGCGCGTGGTCGGCGCTGTTGAAGCGGAGCCCGCGGCCGGTATCGATCGAAGGCAAGCCGGCGGCGTTGAACCAATCGGACCATGTCGGCATCCTGGCGCGGCCGCTCAGCGAGTCATCGTGAATGAGCGGCATGCAGGCGAGCGCTTCCGCCGCGCGCGGCGAGCCGTGCTGTTCGGCGAGCCGCGGACTGCAGACCGGCACCAGCGACACCTCCACCAGCCGCTCGATGAGCAGGCCCGGGTCATCGCCCGCCCGGACGGCAAGGTTGCGCACGGCGACATCGACGCCGTCGGTCGCGAAATTGGCATTGGCCAGCGAGGAGGAAATCCGGACCTCGATCTCCGGATGCCCGCTGGCAAAGCGGTAGAGCCGCGCCGCCAGCCATTTCGCGGTCAGGCCCGGCGGCGTCGAGACCACCAGCACGCGTTCGTTGGCCGCATGCCGGAGACCGGCGACCGCTTCCTGGATTTGCAGAAAGCCGCTCTGCACGCCGGGATAGAGCAGCTTGGCCGCCGGCGTGAGCGCGATGGCGCGCACCCGCCGCTCGAACAGCTCAATTCCCAATAGTGCCTCCAGCCCGCGGATCTGGTGGCTGACCGCTCCCGGGCTGACGTTCAGCTCAAGCGCTGCCTTGGCGAGGCTCAAATGCCGCGCCGCGGCCTCGAAGGCCCGCAATGCATTGAGCGGCGGCAGCTTATGCACGAGAAAATCTCATTTATCGGAGGAAATCATATCCTTTGTCACCCTGCGAAAACAACAAATATAAAGGCAGCCATTCAAGGATTGGTGAGAATTATTCATTTATTCAGGAAACAAGGAGACCGAAGATGTCTGTCCTCACCCATACGTCCCATATCGCGTACAGCGCAGCGCCGCGCGCCGCGCGCCAGCCTGGTCAGTTCCGCCGGCTGCTCGACCGATTCCTGGAATGGCGGCAGCGCCGGGTGGAGGAGGACATTGCTATCCACCTTGGCGTCACTGGCGGGCATATCACCGACGAAATCGAGCGAAGGATCTTTGAGCGCCTCATGAGCCGCGGCGGTTTCCGGGGCTGAAGCGTCGTCACGTTGGCGCGGCTTCGTTCCAGCGGACGCCGCCGCGTCGAGTTCCTTGCTCAGTCCGGCTTGATGCCGGCGGCCGCCACCACCTTGCCCCACTTGGCGTATTCCTCGCGAATGATCCTTCCGTATTCCTGCGGCGAGGTGCCGGCCGTGTCGACGCCGATCGCCGTCATGCGGTCTTTAAATCCGGGCGTGGCGATGATGTCAGCGGTGGCGCGGTGCAGTGTATCGATGACATCGGGCGGCATGCCGGCCGGCCCCACGAGTCCCACGCCGGAGCCGACTTCGACGCCGGGGAAGCCCGCCTCTGCCATGGTCGGCACGTCCGGAAGCGCAGCAATGCGCGAAGCGCCCGCCGAGGCCAGCGCGCGCAGCTTGCCTTCGCGGATCAGCGGCAACAGCGAGTTGATCGCACCGATGAAGACCTGGACGCGTCCGGCGAGCAGATCGGGAATGGCCGCAATCGCGCCGCGGAACGGCACGTGCACCATGTCGATATTGGCCTTGAGCTTGAACAGCTCGGGGCCGAGGTGCTGCGGCGTGCCGGCGCCGACCGAGGCGTAGCTGAGCTTGTCGGGCGAATTCTTCGCGAAGTCGACGAACTCCTTGACGGTATGCACCGGCAGCGAGGCCGGCACGACCATGACGAAGGGCACGTCGACCACCAGATTGATCGGCGCGTAGTCATTGATCGGATCGAACGTCGGCGTGCGGGTGAGATGCGGTGTTATCGTGAAGGACACCGGCGCGATCAGCAGCGTGTAGCCGTCGGGCGGCGACTTGGCGACCCCGGCATAGGCGATGGCGCCGCCTCCACCCGCGCGGTTTTCGACCACTGCGTTCTGCTTGAAGCGCTCCTGGAATCCATTGGCGAGCTCGCGCGCCACGATGTCGTTGGAGCCGCCCGGCGTGAACGGCACGATGATGCGGATCAGCCGGTCGGGAAAGCCTTGCGCATGGACCGCCGAGGTCAAGGCCGCGATCACGAAGGCGCAGACGGCGAGCGATCTTGGCATCATGCTTCCCTCCCCGGTTTTGGATGGAAGGATGATGCCCTGATCACGAGGGCCAAAACAGTCCTCGGAGCCGGGATTATCGCAGCACCAGCCCGGGGAGCCAGACCGGCTGCAGGGATCGGCAACAGAGCAATCGTTATGAGCTGAACCGGGTACGGTACTCGTTCGGCGTTGCCGCAAGCATGCGCAGGAAGCTGCGACGCATGGTTTCCTCCGAGCCGAAGCCGCAGCGCTGCGAGATGCGCTTCACCGGCAGGCGTGTCTCCGACAACAGCCGCCGCGCCGCCTCCACTCTCAGTCGCTCGACAGCGCGCGCGGGCGTGACTCCCATAGCCTCGGCATAGTGACGGCTGAAACTGCGCTCACTCATCCCGGCCCGATCGGCCAGCTTCGCGAGCGAAAGATCGTCGGAGAGATGCTTGTTGATCCATTCGTGCAGCGCGCCGAATTCGTCCTCGGCCGATTGCATCGACAGAGCCTCGCTGAATTGTGCCTGCCCGCCCGGACGCTTGAGGAAGACAACGAGATAACGCGCAACCGCCAGTGCCACGGTCCGACCCAAATCCTCTTCGATCAGCGCCAGCGCAAGGTCGATGCCGGCGGTCACGCCCGCCGAAGTCCAGACCGAGCCATCGCGCACGAAGATCGGGTCCGACTCGACCCGCATCGCGGGGAAACGCCGGGCAAGCTCGGCGCAGTATGACCAATGGGTGACCGCGCGCCGTCCATCGAGCGCGCCCGATGCACCCAGCAGGAACGCTCCGGTGCAGACCGAAGCGACGCGACGGGCCTTCTTGGCACGCTGCCGCACCCAATCGACCAGCGCGGTGTCGGCGGCAGCGGCGTCGACGCCCGGGCCACCGGCGATGATCAGCGTGTCCGGGGGCGTTCCAGTGCGTGGCAGCCGGCTGGTTGCGATCCCAAGTCCGGCCGAGGCCGTTACGCCCTGCCCGCCTTTCGCCACCACGCGCAGGACGTAAGGCGGCGCTCCTCCGGCTCGCGCGACGTGCTCGTTGGCGGAGGCGAACACCTGAAGCGGCCCCGTGACATCCAGCAACTGCACCGACGGAAAGGCCAGCACCTCGACGACGCGCGCCGCATGGTCTCGAGCAGGATTTGGCGGGAAACGAGGGGGCTTTGGCATTTCCGCCAGAGCCTACCGGCTTAGGCTGGCGTTTTCCACCCCAGCCTGGAGGAGTGCACCATGATCGCGCCAGACATCCATTTGCAGATCGGCTCCCTGCTGTTCGAGGGCCTCGACCAGATCGACCTGACAGGCCCCTTCGAGGTCCTGTCGCGCATTCCGAACTCGACCTACCGCATCTACGGCAAGACCGCCGCGCCCGTGCGCGACCTCAAGGGATTGCGGCTGACGCCGGATGCGGCGCTGTCGGATGCGCCACAACTCGATGTGCTTCATGTGCCCGGCGGATTTGGCCAGGAAGCCCTGATGGAGGACGCCGAAGTGCTGGCGTGGATCAGGCAGCAGGCGGCCGGCGCGCACAGTGTTTTCCCGGTGTGCACCGGCGCGCTGCTCTGTGGCGCGGCGGGCCTGCTCAAGGGACGGCGGGCGACGACGCATTGGGCGTCGTTTCACCTGCTGCCGTACTTCGGTGCGATCCCGGTCAACGAACGGGTGGTCGTGGACGGCAACTGGGTTTTTGCCGCCGGCGTCACGGCCGGCATCGACGGCGCCTTGCGGCTCGCCGCCATGTTGCGCGGCGACGACGCCGCTCGGAGCATCCAACTCTACATGCAGTACGCGCCCGAGCCGCCTTTCGACAGCGGCACCCCGAAAACCGCGCCCGCCGCGATCCTCGCGCAAGCCCGGCAATCGGTGGCCGGCATCACGGCGCAACGCGAAGCGACCGCCCGGCGCGGCGCCGGACGCCTTGGCATCGACGTTTCGGCACAGCCCGCGCGCCAAAACCTGCAGGAGAAATGAAATGCAAAGCTTTCCCGTTCTGACGATCGATACGGCGCCCGAGAAATCCAAGCCTGCACTACAAGCGCTGCAGGGCGCGTTCGGCACGATCCCGAACGTTGCCGGCGCCATGGCAACCTCTCCGGCGCTCATCGCCAGCCTGGTCGCGCTGTTCGGCAAGGTGCATGGCGGCAGCTTTACCGAGGCGCAGATCCAGACGCTTCTGCTGACCAACGCGGTGACGAACGGTTGCTCCTGGGCGGTCGCCTTCCACACCGGCCTGGCGCTCAAAGAAGGCCTCGATCAGGCAGACGTCCAGGCCATTCGCGAACGCCGCGTTCCGAAGGACGCCACATCCGCCGCGCTATCGACATTCGCCAGGACCTTGATCGAGAAGCGCGGACGCGTTGACGATCATGACGTCGATGCATTCGTAGCGGCCGGCTTCAGCAAGGAGCACGTGTTGGAGGTCATCGCGGTCGTGGCGGCATCCACCATCACAAACTATACCGCCGGCGTCACGAAGCCGCCGGTCGATGAGCCTTTCCGGGCTTATTTGTGGGGTTGAAATGTCCGCTTTGGGCTGGTGTCGCGATTCGGCAGTTCGCTCGCATTCTCAGCTTGCACCGAAGCGAACTTCCGAACCAAAGCGACACTGGCAAGTCTGTGCGTGACGCACCAGCCCAGGAAGCCAGGGCGACCGCGCGAAACTCACCCGCCCCGCGCCGCCTTGATTGCGGCGACGTCGATCTTCCTCATGGTCATCATCGCATCAAACGCGCGCTTCGCCTCATCGCCGCCGGCAGCCATCGCCTCCATCAGGACACGCGGCGTGATCTGCCACGACACGCCCCACTTGTCCTTGCACCAGCCGCACGCACTCTCCTGGCCGCCATTGCCGACGATGGCGTTCCAATAACGATCAGTCTCGGCTTGATCGTCGGTGGCGATCTGAAACGAGAAGGCTTCGGTGTGCTTGAACGCCGGGCCGCCGTTGATGCCGATACAGGAAACGCCGGCAACTTTGAATTCGACCATCAGCGCGTCTCCCTTCTTGCCGGACGGGTAGTCGCCAGGCGCGCGATGGACGGGACCCACCGCGCTGTCAGGAAAGGTCTCGGCATAAAAGCGAGCAGCCGCCTCGGCATCCTTGTCGTACCATACGCAAATCGTATTTTTTGCCATTGTGTTCTTTGTCATGACATGTCCTTGCACTTTCCCGGTGGCCCTATTCCGGGCTATGCGGCCTTTCTGAAATCACCAATCTGCGCATCGAACGCGCGCTTGAAGGCAGGCCGCGAGGTGCAGCGTTCGACATACGCGGCGAGGCGCTTGTCGCTTGTGACGATGTCGGTGTGCTTCAGGATTCGCAGCACAGTCGCCATCATCAGATCACCCGCCGTGAAGCGGTCACCGTCAAGGTAGGGTTTGTCGCCAAGCGACCTGGAGAGCGCGGACAGGCGCTTTTGCACAAACGCCACTGCTCCCGGGCGGCGCAGCTTCGCCCATTCCTCATTCGCGTAAAACAGATCGATCAGCGCGATGTTCATGATGAATGGCTCGATGGAATTCAACGCCGCGACCAGCCATTGCACGGCGCGGGCGCGAGCGCCGGCGTCCTTGGGCAGCAGCGCCTCGCTCCGTTCGCCGACATGCAGCACGATGGCCCCGGATTCGAACAGCACAAGGCCGTTCTCCTCAAGGATCGGCACCTGACCGAAGGGCTGAAGCGCGCGATAGTCCGGCTTGTCCTGATCCCCTTGTTCGAGAAGACGCGTCTTGTAAGGCAGACCGGCTTCCTCCAGCGCCCAGCGCGCGCGCAGATCACGGACCTGACCCTGCGCAAACTCTGGAACCCATTTAAATGCGGAAATCGTGATCATGCGATATCCTCCTTTGCAGTTTTTCCCGGGATAGATTCTCAAGTCGCCGATGGCTCAACTCCGATCGCTGTGATGACCGGCGTTACGTCTGGCCGGCAGCTTCGGTCGCCTGCAGGAAATGGCGTTCCAGCTTGTTGAGCGCTCCGTTCCAGCCTTGCTCGTGGTCGCTGCGGCTCTCCTCGTCGCGCAGGCGCGAGTGCGTAAACGTCAGTTCGGTCCCCTCGGCAATGGCGCGAAGCCTGATCTCGACAACCGACTCGCCGGGATCTTCGACGCCGCCCGTCCAACGCCAACTCATGCTCAGCCGCTCGGGTTTCACGACCTCGAGATATTCGCCGCTGCTCTCATGCTCGCTGCCATCGAGCATGCGGAAGCGCACCCGAAAGCGGCCCCCGACCTTGGGGTCAGTCTCCGCCACAAGCACGGGGCCGCCGTCGGGGCCCCACCAGCAGGCGATTCCCTCGGGTGTGGTGAGCGCATCGAAGACAATCGAGGGCCGCGCCTTGATCCGCCGGACAAGCGTCAGACTGGTCATCGTCCTTTCTTCCTTGCTTCGGCTTCCTTGCCCTCGACATAGGCCGCGAGCCGATCAAGGCTCATCGACCAGAACCGTTCGTAGCGGCGCAGCCAATCCATCGCCTCCCTGATGGGCGCGGGACGGAGCTGTACTGTCACTGTGCGTCCGACTTTCGTCCGGGTGATGAGACCGGCATCGTCAAGCACGTCGAGGTGTTTCATCACCGCGGGCAGCTTGATCGCGAAAGGTTGCGCCAGCGCGCTGACGGACGCGCTCTCTTCGCGTTCGAGCCGCGCGAGAATCGCCCGCCGTGTCGGATCGACGAGCGCCGAAAACGTCCGGTCGAGCCGTTCTTGATAGTTCACCATATCGGAAAGTATTGTCAGACGAGGCTGGCTGTCAACCCCGGCATTCTTGGGCCGCGGTAACGACGTACGTTCGTTGTCTGCTTGGTTGGGTCGGCAAGCTCGCTTCGCCGGCGATGTTCCGTGACTCATCGTTCGCGGAGCCCGGGCCTCGAGATGACACTTGGGTCGCGAGCAGAGCAGACGTCCCTAAAATCCACGCCTGCTTGTTATTTCCAGGAGCGAACCAACGCTGCGCCCGCGTCTCGGCATTGCTATCGCAGCACCAGGCTCGGAAGCCAAAGCGACAGCGCCGGCAGATACGTCACCAGCGCCAGCACGATCAGCATCGGCACGTAGAACACCAGGATCGAGCGCGATACCGCCTCCATGCTAACGCCGCCGATGGCGCAGCCGACCACCATGGTGGGCCCGACCGGCGGCGTGAGCAGGCCGATGCCGAGGTTGAGGATCATGATGATGCCGAAATGCACCGGGTCGATGCCGAACTGCTTGATCACCGGCAGGAAGATCGGCGTGCAGATCAGCAGCATCGGCGCCAGATCCATGAAGGTGCCGAGCAGCAGCAGCAGCACATTGATGTAGAGCAGGAAGGTGTACTTGTCGCTGGAGATCGCGGTGAAGAACGCCGCGGCTTTGGCCGGCACCTGCAGGATCGCCATCATGTAGCCGAAGGCGATCGAGAAGCCGATCATGATCATGACCATGCCGATCGTGCGCACCACGCGCGCCACGAGCTTCGGCAGCTCGCTCCATTTGCAGTCGCGGTAGACGAACATCGTCACCAGGAAGGCGTAGACGCAGGCGACCGCGGCCGACTCGGTCGGCGTGAACACGCCGGTGAGGATGCCGCCGAGAATGATCGCGATGGTGACGAGCCCCCAGACCGCGTCGAGCGCGATCTTCAGCGCCTGGCGGAGCGGCACCACCTCGCCCTTCGGGAAGTCGTTCCGGTGCGCAATGATCAGCACCAGCACGATCAGCGACAGGCCGAGCAGCAGCGCCGGGATCACGCCGGCCATGAACAGGTGCGCCACCGAGATGGTGCCGCCGGCGGCGAGCGAATAGATCACCATGTTGTGCGACGGCGGCAGCAGCAGCGGCTGCAGCGAGCCCGAGATCGTGACGTTGACGGCGAACAGCCGCGGATAGCCGTTCTTGATCATCTGCGGGATCATCACCGAGCCCACCGCCGCGGTGTCGGCGACCGACGAACCCGAGATGCAGCCGAACATGGTCGAGGCCACGATGTTGACCAGCGCCATGCCGCCGCGGATGAAGCCGACGAAAACCTTGGCGAGGTTCACGAGCCGCTCGGCCATGCCGCCGACCGCCATGATGGCGCCGCACAGGATGAAGAACGGGATCGCGAGCAGCGAGAAGCCGCTCATGCCGCCGGACACCTTGAGCATGACGGCTTCGAGCGGAATGCCGGTCCACAGCGCGCCGAGGATCGCGGCAAACCCGAGCGCATAGGCCACCGGCATGCCCATCAGGCAGACGATGCTGAAAGCGCCGACGAGAATGAGGACGTCCACGGCGCGCTCCGCTATTCGCTCGAAATCGGCGCGTCGGTTTCGGGAAGAGGCTCGGCGAAGAACTGCTGCGTGAGCAGCCGCTCGATCACGAATAAGGACGTCAGCGCGCCGCCCAGGGGAATCGGCAGATAGGACATGCCGGCGGATACGATCGGAAACTCGGCGATGCTCTGAAACCAGGTGGTCTGCACCAGGCTCACCCCCCACACCACCATGAACACGTTGGTGGCGAGCATGCAGGCTTCCAGGAACCAGCCGAGCAGGGCCTTGGCCGGTGGCGGCAGGAATGCCGGCAATACGCCGACGCCGATGTGCAGATATTCGCGGTAGCAGACCACGGCCGAGAGGAACGAGACGACGATCATCAGCAGCGTCGCCATCGGCTCGGGCCACGACGCCGCGCTGTTCAGCACGTAGCGCGTGAACACGCCGTATGGGACGATAACGGTGATGACGACCAGGCAGGCGCCGGCCACGAACAGGCAGGCGCCATGGATCGCATCCATGGCGCGGATGTACTGCGCTTTCATGGCCGGCAAGTCATTTGCACGTCACTTCACGTCCTGGATGCGCTGGATCAGCGCCTGCTGCTGCGCACCGTACTTGTCCCAAACCGGCTTGACGGCCGCGGCGAAGGCCTTCTTGTCGTCGACGTCGTTGATCTGGATGCCGGCGGCTTTCAACTTTTCGACCGACTGCTGTTCCATCTCGTACCAGAGCTTGCGCTGCTCCTGCTGCGCCTCCTTGGCGAACTTCATCACCAGCGCCTGATCGTCCTTCGACAGCGTCTGCCAGGTTCGCTTGGAAAAGATCAGCAGCTCCGGGATCATCAGATGGCCGGTGCGCGAGTAGAATTTGGCATAGCGGTAGTGCTGGCCGGTCTCGTAGCTCGGCTCGTTGTTCTCGGCGCCGTCGACCACGCCCGACTGCAGCGCGCTGACCAGCTGGTCGTAGCCCATGGCGACGCCGTTGCCGCCGAGCGCGTTCATGGTGTCGACGAACACCGGGTTGCCCATCATCCGGATCTTCAAACCTTTGAGATCGGACACCGACTTCACGGCGTGCTTGCTGTTGTAGACGTTGCGGGTGCCGCCGTTCATCCAGCACAGGCCGATCAGGCCCGCGGTGCCGTGGTCGGAGAGCTTCTTCAGCATCTCGTCGCCAATCGGGCCGTCGATCACCTTCTCCATGTGGGCCGAGTCGCGGAACATGAACGGCAGGTTGAAGACGTTGAGCTCCGGCACCAGCGGCCCCATCGGGCCGACGCTGATGCGCGCGATCTGCAGCGCGCCAACTTGCGCCTGCTCGATCATCTCCTTCTCGCCGCCGAGCTGCATCGACGGATACATCTGGATGCTGAGGCGGCCCGAGGTCGCCTGATCGAGCTTCTTGCCCATGCGCACCACCGCTTCGACGGTCGGATAGCCGAGCGGGTGCACGTCGGTCGCCTTGAGCACGAGCTTCTGCTGGGCGAAGGCCGGAACCTTGGTGGCGACGATACCGAGCGCCGAGCCGGCGCTGACGCGAAGGAGAGTGCGACGATCCATGCTGTCCTCCCTGGACGAACGTCGACCTTATCATCACCCGCGGGCCGCCATTCATTCGTGGCGTTGCATTCCGGGGCTGGTCCCCTGCCGGGGACTTATCATATCATATGATGACTGCCCTGCACGGAGTGTCAAGCGAATGGCCAAAGCGGCCGCCGGACGCCAGCCCGAGAAGCCCGCCGCCCTGTCGGTGATCGCGGCACCGCGCTCGCTGACCGCGGAGCTGGTGACGCGGCTTGCGGCCGACATCACCAGCGGCAAGCTTGCGCCCGGCTCGCAACTGCCGACTGAACAAGAGATGATCGCCGCGACCGGCGTGAGCCGCACCGTGGTGCGCGAGGCGGTGGCGGCGCTGCGTGCTGAGGGTCTGGTGCTGACGCGCCAGGGCGTCGGCGCCTTCGTCGCAGCCCACGCGCGGCGGCCGTTCCGCATCGACGTGCATGCACTGTCGTCACTGCACGAGGTGATCGAGGTGCTGGAGCTTCGCACCGCGATCGAGACCGAGGCCGCGGGGCTCGCCGCGGACCGCGCTTCGCCGGCGCAGATCAAGACGATCGCCGAATGCTTTGCGGCGGTCGACGACGCGCTCAAACGCGGCGACGACGCCGTCGACCAGGATTTCGCGCTGCATTGCGCGATCGCCGACGCCACCGGCAATCCGCAGTTCCGCCGCTTCCTGGAGCATCTCGGCCGCCTTGTCATTCCGCGCCAGACCATCCGCGGCGGTCCCGGCATGCCGAAGCGCACCTACAGCGAAACCTTCCAGAAGGAGCATCGCGACATCGTGCGGGCGATCCGCGGAGGCGCGGTGACGCAGGCGCGCACCGCGATGCGCCGCCACCTGCTCAACAGCCGCAAGCGCTACCAGTCGCTCGCCGACAAGCTCGACAACGCCTGATCGCATTTCAGAACATGGAGACGCCATGCAACGTGTGTTGGTGACCGGCGCGGCCGGCGGCATCGGTTCCCGCCTGCGCAAGCTCCTGAAAGGAGTCTATCCGGAAATCCGCTGGAGCGACCTCAAAGTCCCATCCGATCTCGCGCCCGGCGAGCAGTTCGTGCAGGCCGACCTCGCCGACATGGCCGCCGTCGAGAAGATCGTCGCCGGCGTGCAGGGCATCGTGCATCTCGGCGGCTTCTCGGTGGAAGGGCCGTGGGACACGATCCTGCAGGCCAACATCGTCGGCTGCTACAACCTGTTCGAAGCCGCGCGCAACGCCAAGGTCGAGCGCATCGTGTTCGCGTCCTCGAACCATGCGGTCGGCTTCTATCCGCGCCAGCGCCGCATCGGGGTCGACGACGCGGTGCGCCCGGATTCGCGCTACGGCGTGAGCAAGGCCTTCGGCGAGGCTCTCGCCGCGCTCTATGCCTACAAGCACGGCCTGCGCGTCACCTGTATTCGAATCGGCAACTTCGCCGACGTACCCGTGGATAAGCGGCGGCTGTCGATCTGGCTGTCGCCGGCCGACCTGGTGCAGCTCATTCGCATCGGGCTCGAGCATCCGGACATCCGCCACGAGATCTTCTTCGGCGCCTCCGACAACGCCCGGGGCTTCTGGGACAACGAGCCGGCGTTCCGCTATGGCTACCGGCCGCAGGGCCGCGCCGAGGATCATGCCACGGAGGCGCTCGCCGCCGACGCCAAGCTTCCGGCCGATCCGGTCGGCGAATGGTACCAGGGCGGCCCCTTTTGCAGCGACGAATTCACCGGCGGCATCGCAAAGTCGCCGACCTGACCGCAAGCGCCGGTTGACAACCCGGCGCGGCTTTATGGATTCTGGCGGCCCTTCGAACTGGCGTCCGGGTCCTTGATGAACATCGTTGGCGTTGATATCGGCGGCACCTTCACCGATCTGGTCGGCTGCGTCGATGGCCGGATCGTCACCTCGAAAACCTCCACGGTTCCGGCCGATCCGACGCGCGGCATCGCCGACAGCCTGAAGCTCGCCGATTGCGACGTGCAGGCCTTGTCGGAACTCCTGCACGGCTCGACCATCGCGATCAACACGGTGCTGGAGCGCAAGGGCGCGCGCACCGCGCTGATCACCACGCGTGGCTTCCGCGACACCTATGCGATCGGCCGGGGCAACCGCATCGAGGCGTTCAACCTGTTCTTCCACCGGCCGAAGCCGCTGATCCCGCGCGAGCTGACGTTCGAGATCACGGAACGGATGAACGCCAAAGGCGAGGTGCTGACGGCGCTGAACGACGGCGAGGTCCAGGCGCTGGCCGGGGCGCTGGCGAAGGAGGGCATCGAGTCGGTCGCGGTGTGCTTCCTGCACGCCTACGCCAATCCGTCGCACGAGCGGCGCGTCGGCGAGATTCTCCGCGCCGCCAATCCGAAGCTGTTCGTCACGCTGTCGCACGAGATCGTCCGCGAGTATCGCGAATACGAGCGCACCTCGACCACGGCGCTCAATGCGTTTGTCGGCCCGCGCGTGCAGGCCTATCTCGGCCGGCTCGAAAGCCATCTCCGCGACGGCGCATTCCCCGGCAAGCTCAACATCATGCGCTCCAACGGCGGCGTGATGTCGGTGCGGCTCGCGCAAGAGCAGCCGGTGTCGATGATGGAATCCGGCCCGGTCGCCGGCATCATCGGCGCGGGGCGGCTCGCGGCGCTGATGGGCATCGAGCGCTGCATCGGCTTCGACATGGGCGGCACGACCGCGAAGGCGAGCCTGATCACCAAGGGCGTTCCCGCCATCGAGGACGGCTACACCATCGGCGGCGAGGCGAGCGGCCAGCCGATGCAGCTTCCTGTCGTCGACATCGTCGAGATCGGCGCGGGCGGCGGCTCGATCGCCTGGTGCGACGCGACCGGCGGCATTCACGTCGGCCCGAAGAGCGCGGGCGCCGATCCCGGCCCCGCGGCCTACGGCAAGGGCTCGACCGATCCGGTGGTGACAGATGCGAACCTGGTGCTCGGCCGCATCAACGCCGGGCGCTTCCTCAACGGCGCGATGAAGCTCGACGTCAAAGCGGCCGAGCGCGCCATGGAGCAGAAGCTTTGCGGTCCGACGCGGCTCGGCATCAAGGAAGCGGCGCTCGGCATCGTGCAGATTGCCGACGCTGCGATGTCGCTCGCGGTGCGCGCCGTCTCGGTCAAGAAGGGCGTCGATCCGCGCGACACCGCGATGATCGCGTTCGGCGGCGCCGGTCCGCTGCACGCGGTCGCGATCGCGCGCGAGATCTTCATTCCGAAGGTGATCGTGCCCAAGGTGCCGGGCACCTTCTCGGCACTCGGCATGCTGATGGCGTCGTGGCGGCAGGATTTCGTGCGCACGCTCTACGGTTTGCTCGGCTCGCTCGACGCCAAACAGGTCGAGGCGGTGTTCGCCGAATTGGCCGAAGCCGGCAAGGCGCAGGCGCTGCGCGACGGCATCGCGCCCGACACCGCGGATTTCTCTTATCTGGCTGACCTACGTTATGTCGGCCAGGAGCACACCATCGCGATCCCCGTGAACGACCCAGCGCTGCTCACCGGCGACTTCGCGTCGCTGCGCGCGGCCTTCGACACCGAGCACGACCAGCGCTACGGCCAGGCCGCGACCGAAGAGCGGCTCGAGATCGTCAACGTACGCCTCGTCGTCACCGCGGCGCGCAGCGACACCCTCGCCGAGCAATGGCTGTCGGAGCCGTGGAAGCCCGAGCCGCCGGTCGAGGATCAATGGCGCGAGGTGATCTACACCGACGCCGGAAAGCCGCTCCGCACCCGCATCGTCTGGCGGCCGTCGCTCGCGGTCGGCGCGCGGATCGAAGGCCCCGCGGTGATCGAGGAGCCCAACGCCACCACGCTCATCCATCCCGGCGACGTCGCGACCGTGTCCGACGCCGGCCATCTCGTCATCGATGTGAAGCTCACATGACCCGCAACGAAGCCCATCCGATCACCGTCGAGGTCGTGCGCAATGCCATCGTGGCTTACGCGGACGAGATGGCCAATGCGCTGTCCAAGGCCGCCTACAACATGATGATCTACGAGGTCCGCGATTACTGCTGCGGCCTGATCGACACCAACGCCCGGATGATCTCGCAGAACCGCGGCGGCCTGCCGATCTTCCTCGCTGACTTGGGCGTCGCGGTCGCCGACGGCATCGCGCGCTACGGCCTCGACGGCTTTAAGCCCGGCGACGTCATCGTCATGAACCAGGGCGAGATCTGCGGCCAGCATCTCAACAACGTCGTGGTCTATTCGCCCTGCTTCCACAACGGCGAGTTGGTCGGCTTCGCGGCCAATCGTGCGCACTGGGTCGACATCGGCGGCGTGCGCCAGGGCTTCGGCTCCTACGGCTCGAGCGACATCTATGCCGAAGGCATCCAGATGCGCTCGCTGAAGATCTACGAGGCAGGCTCGCGCAACGAGACGCTGTGGCAGATCATCCGCGACAACACGCGCTATCCGGATTCGGCGTTGGGCGACCTGCGCGCGCAGATCGCCTCCTGCCAGCTCGGCGCGCGGCGCTATGGCGAGCTGATCGCGCGCTACGGCCGCGAAACGGTCGAAGCCTGCATCGCCAAGGTCTGGGACCAGGCCGAGGCTTCCGCCCGCGCCGTGGTCGAGAAGATCCCCGACGGCGACTACGAGGCTGAGAGCTTCCTCGACAATGACGGCCGCACGCTCGACAAGCCGGTGCGCGTCAAGGTCAAGGTCCGCATCCGCGGCTCGCAGATGACGGTCGATTTCTCCGAGATGAACCCGCAGACACCGGGCCCGCTCAATTCGGGCCGCGGCGGCGGCATCGCCGGCGCCCGCGTCGCCTTCAAGGCGCTGACCTCGCCCGATCTCGACGTCAACGAAGGCTGCTTCCGGCCGCTCGAGGTGGTGCTGCCCGAGGGCACGATGCTTTCCGCCAAGCCGCCGTCGGCGCTGGGCCTCTGGAGCATCGCGCTGCCGACCGTGATCGACACCATCCTGAAAGCACTCGCGCCCGCCGTGCCGCATCTGGTGCCGGCCGCGCACAAGGGCGACATGGGCGGCTGCTCGTTCTTCGGCTTCCGCGACGACGGCTCGCGCTTTCTGCTGATGAACATCTTCGGCGGCGGCTGGGGCGGACGCCCCAACGAGGACGGCGAGGACGCCGCAGTTTCAGTTTGCCAGGGCGACGTGCGCAACACGCCGGTCGAGCTGCAGGAGATCAAGTATCCGGTGCTGGTCGAGACTCATGCGCTGCGCCCCAACTCCGGCGGCGACGGCAAGCATCGCGGCGGGCTCGGCCTGGAGCTCACTTACAAGCTCCTGCAGAAGTGCAAGGCCAACATCAATCTCGACCGCACCCGCGATCCGCCCTGGGGCCTGCACGGCGGCAAGCCCGGCGCGGTGAATGAATGCGTCATCCGGCGCGCCGACGGCAGCCAGGCCGACGTCAAGAAGGCCACCGAAGTCGAGATCGCGGCGGGCGACAGCGTCACGTTCCTGACCGCGGGCGGCGGCGGCTATGGCGATCCGCGCGAGCGCACTTCCGAAGCGAAAGCGCACGACGCAGCGGCGGGCGTCGTCACCAAAGGGAGCGGATCATGATTGCTGGGGAGCGCCTCTTGCGTCTCGTCGACGCGATGAAGGACGAAGGCCTCGACGCGCTGCTGGTCTACGGCAACGCCTGGCAGGGCGATTATCTCCGCTACGCCACCGACTTCGGCATCCTCGAAGGCCAGGGCCTCGCCGTCATCCGCCAGGACGGCCGCATCACGCTCTATGTCGACAGCCCGCTGGAGGCCGACCGCGCCGCGCTCGACTGCCCGGGCGTCGAGGTGGTGCTGGCGCCAGACCTCACCGGCGAGGTCGATGCGGCGCTCAACCGCATGAGCAACCAGAGGATCGGCGCGGCTCCGCAGCGCCTGCTTCCACGCCGGATCGCGGCCCGCGCCAAGGACCTCAACCTCACCGACCAGACCGCCTTCGTCGATCACCTCCTGATGGCGAAGCTCTCCGGCGAGATCGACGCGATCCGCAAGGCCGCCCGGCTCGCCGACGAAGGCTACAAGGTGTTCATGCAGGCGGTGCGGCCGGGCCGCGCCGACTACGAGCTGATCGCCGAGGCCGAGGCCTTCTTCCGCGCCAACGGCGTCGACGACAACTTCCAGATCATCGGCGTCGGCGGCGTCGAGGTGAAGGGCATGGCGCCGCCGAGCGGCAAGCGGCTCAAGCGCGGCGACATGGTGACGACCGAGCTCACGCCCTGCGTCGACGGCTATTACGCGCAGATCTGCCGCACGCTGGTGGTCGGCGAGGCCAATGCCGAGCAGAAGGCCGCGCATGCGTTGTGGCGCGAATCCATGGAGGCCGGCATCGCGACCGTCCGCGACGGCGTCACCGCGGCCGACATCGCCAAGGCCGAGAACGACGTGTTCCGCAAATACGGCATGGGCCAATACTGCACCAGCGAGTTCACCCGCGTGCGCGGTCACGGCATGGGCCTGTTCGCCGACTCAAAGCCGCACATCCTGGAAGACGTCACCACCAGGATCGAGACCGGCATGGCGCTGATCGTGCATCCCAACACCTATCATCCGGCGGTCGGCTACATGGTGCTGGGCGACGGCGTCGCGGTGGAAGACGACGGCTGCGAGGTGCTGACGCGCACCCCGCGCGAGCTGTTCAGCGTCGCAGTGTGAGAGTGACAAGAAAATGCGCCGCGGATTGATGGGACGGGACGAAGCCGAGCTGCCGGTCGCAGCGATCGAGGCACGGCTCAAGCGGCTGCGCGACGCGATGGCCGCGGCGGGCTTCGACGCCTTCGTGGTCTACACCAACAATGTGCGGCCGAGCGCCGTGACGTGGCTGACCGGCTTCACGCCCTACTGGTCCGACGCGCTGCTGCTGGTCGGGCGGACCGGCGCGCCCGCGTTCGCCACCGCGCTGTCGAAGCGCGTCTCGGAATGGATCCGCACCACCGATCCGGTGAGCGAGATCGTCAACACGCCCAAGCCGGGTTCGCTGATCGGCGAGCGGCTGAAAAGCGGCACGTCGGTCCGTAAAGTGGGCGTGCTGGAATACGACACCCTGCCGGCCGGCCTCGCCGACGATCTGGCGGCGGCCGCGCCCGCGGTCGAATGGCTCGACGGCACCGCGCTGTTCGCAGGCCTGCGCCGCGAGATCGACAGCGCCGAGCGCGCGCTGCTGGCGCGCGCCGACGCCATCGCGGTCGCCGCGCTGCGCGAAGCCGAAAGCGGCAAGGCGAGCGACGCCGGCACGCTCGCGGGCCTCGTCGAGCAGCACGCGCGGCTTCACGGCGCCGAGGAGGCCTATATCGCGGTCGCGCCCGATCTCGATGCCGACCGCAGGCTCAACCGCACCTCGCAGCCGACGCCGCTGGCCGACCGCTTCGCGGTCCGCGCCTCGATCGCCTACAAGGGCTGCTGGGTCCGCCGCACGCGGACGTTCGCCAAGGACGGCAGCGCGGCGAAGGCGGATGCGTGGTTCGAGGGCGTCGTACAGTCCATCGAGCCGGGCAAGCCGCTGGCTGCGCAGCTTGCCGAAAAGCTCAAGGCGCTGCCCGGCGCGACGCTGGACTCGTGGATGGCGGAAAGCTGCATCGGCAGCTATCCGCTGTCAGTCGTTGCTTCGTCGCGTATGGCTGCAAACGCAGCCACGTTGAATGGGGAACTCCTGATGCTTACCGTCGAATTGGCGATCGATGGCGCACCGTGGACCGGAATAGCGCCGCTGTTCGTCGGTCAGAAAAATTCATAGCTCTCTTCTGCGAAGCACTCCGCCTTCTGCGACGCACTCCGCGGTGGCGAAGCGCTGGCGCCGACTTTCCTTCGACTACATCGGTCAGAGTACGCCAGTCTCGGTAAGTGATCGAAACCACACCTTAAATTCTGGTGTACCGGTCCTAGCTTCTCGGAAAAACGTGCTTGCGCTGATGAAGCGATGAAATTCAGCTAGCTCGCTTACTTTGAGAAGAGTACCGACCAAATGCTGTCTCAATCTTTCGCGGACATCCTGGAACACCAGAAGGCAGGTGCCTTCATCAAATCCGGGCATTGGTGTTCCTCCCGCTGGAGTCCCCAAATGTAGGAACCAACTTGAATTTTGCTCAGTTACGCTCAGAAACGACCACATGAAGACAAGGCTAAATTCCCGGAAGATCAGTTGACGCATCTGGAACGTGTCAAAACTTTCTGGTCCAATATTGAACTTGCGATTGGGCGGCCCAATGAAAACGGCGAACACAAGTGTAAAGTTCACTGAGATTTCTCCCAGAAACTCAAATCGTGCGTTCATCTTGTCTATGTCATAGCCCTTATCGTTCATCGCTGAACAATACCGCCCGTAGAGCGGAACGAAGCCACTGCCATCCTTAATGGCAGTCGTATAAAGAACCAATGACGCAGGTTCCTCCCCGTTCTCAAGAACGCGCGTTAGTTTTAGGGTATTGGTCCCGAACACGCTATTGGGACTGGTATGAATCGAGTATCGTAGTTCGCGAACTGGCGTGCCCCGAAATTGATTTGGATCTTCTGTTTTAAAGGGGATCGGTTCGAAGTGTGACAGCTGCTTACCTCGCAAATTCAGAATGAGATCGCCATTTGGGCGCTCTGACACCGAAAGTACGCAGCGCGGATTGCCCTGCTTGGTAACAGCAAATCTAGCGGCCGTGCGGTGTGCCATGCCTGCGAAGGGAACGAAGAATATGGAAGCGGAATAGCGATCGGTCTGGATATTGCGAGGTATGTTCGCGGGAGCGCCAACCCAAGAATATCCCAAAAGAGATTGACGAGTCTCGCGTCGCATAACGGTGGGCAAAGGCACGAAGTGCCGTGCCCACGCGTTCCCCGCCTCAACTGCTATGCCGCTGATTATGGCGGGTCTTCCTTTCGCCAACAGCTACGATCTGCAACGATTTGTCCGGCAAAGGCCGCTGAAGCTTCAGCGCCTCCCCAACCGGCGTCATCCATTGTTCGACTTCGGCCTGCGTGCGCAGGATCACCGGCATCGCTTTGGGATGAACTTCGCCAACCTCTGCGTTGGGCTCGCTCGTTAGAAAGCCGAACAGGTCGTTGGTCGTCTCGCCTTCCCTCACCTTGCGAACCGACGTCCAATGGCACCAGATGCCGGCGAAGAATGCCAGCGGGCGCGACTCGTCGAACGCAAACCAGCAAGCGTGGGGTGGGCAAAGGCGCGTAGCGCCGTGCCCACGCGTTCTCGCGCTCGGCAGCACAGTCGAAAACGGAAAGAGGTGGCCGCCGCTAGTCCTACGTCACCGAAGGACCACTCTCACCACGGTGGATGAGCAGCTCTAGTGCGGCGGCCGGCTGAAACCTACAGGAGAAGCCATGCGATGGAAACATTTCTGTCAGCCGACAGCATCGCAATGTTGATGGACCTTGCAAACAGTGTGGACAGACGTTGCAAACTTTCGCTGGCCCCAATGTTGATAGACCTTGCAAACACGGCATGAATGTTGACGGCCGCGCGGCCCGCCCTATCGTCGGCCCGCTTTGCTCACCTGAGGGCGTCATCTAGAGCGTCTATTTGGCGGAGCAGAGTGTGGCGCCCGGGTTCCTGTCCTAACGCAGACAGGGGCTTCGGGTCGTCTCGGACCACCGCCCGCGCCGTCGCAAGACGGGGCTGCCCTTTAAGGGCTGGACGTGGACGGGCTGAAAGGCGGCGCAAATGCTGCCTGGATAGGGGCGAGGTTATGCTCGTCCGCCCGCGCCCGGAAGAGCGGTCCCGAGACGAGAGACGCCGCGAGTGGAGCGCCGGGAGGCGCGCGTGCCGCAAGGCACGCGGCACCTTCCAAGGTGTCCTCGATACGAAGCGCCGAACGGCGCTCCCTCCCTCATTTGAGGGAGAAAGGAAAGGAAGGCGCAGGCCCAGCGCCAATGACACAACGGGCCGAAGAAACTCGCCTATACGGCTGCGCTGTTTGACATGTGAATCTGATCACTGCGCCACGCGCGCAGAACGCCTCCCGCGAAGGCGAACGACGAGCCATGGGCTCGCCGTCATGGTTGCGTGCCCGGGCCGGAAGCCCGGGCATAACGCTTTCGCGGGAGTTAGACGTGCTGCCCTTCGCTCAGCAGAATATCCCGCAGCGTCGCCGGCGCGAACAGCTCCTCGATCTTGAGCCGCCGGTCGGTCAGGCCGTGCTCGTGGGTGTATTGCAGCAGCGCCTCGAGCGTCCGCCGGGGTTGTGTGTGACGCGTTGAGTATTTGAACTCTTCTCCACCGCACTTTTTGTTTTCCAAAGGACGATTTTTTGCATTGAGCAAATGAGCTGGACCAAGTGCGCGTCAAAAAACGCGCGTGGTTTCAATCACTTTTGAAAGACTGTTCGAATAGGACGATAATCTTGAACAAACAGGGAACGAGGATATGGGATGGAATTCCCATAACCTGTGAGGTGCCCTGTGAGTCTTTTTCGATACAACCCCGAAATCCACGATCACCCTGAATTCGGTCATGGCCAACACGGCTACGACCCCAATCAGCCTCGCGTTCCCAAGGGCCATTCAGATGGCGGTCAGTGGACGAGCGCCGGCGGAGGCAGCGCGTCCCGGACGCGGCTCGCTGAGCTTCAGCCCGATCACACTGCCGACGACAGCGCTGCGCTTGACGCTTTCGCGAAAGCATCACCCGAAGAACTCGAGATTCTTCGAAAGTCCTTGGAAGCCGCGGCGTCTCGAACCGACGCGGCGAATTCTCGAACCCCTGCTACTGGACCGGCGCGACCGTCTTCTGCTTCGGGCCTGGGCCGGGGTTTCCTTCCTGCAGTCCTTCTGGGGCTTTACGAACAGATCTCTGATTTATCTGGCCCCGACAACCAAGTCGTTATCGAATACCGGCTCAAGGCTGATGAAGAGTCCCGCAAGGAAGTTGCACCAAACCAAAAATTCAGAGCTCAAGAATACTCCCGGGATAAAACCGACAAACTGAAACTTGATGTGGGGGCTATCAGGGCGCTCGATCGTGACGAAGTCGAGAAGATGTGCCCGCGCCTTCAGCATGTACAAGAGCTAACCGACAAAGTTGTGAGCTGGTTAGATCAACATGAACCCGAAGATAAGCGAGGCTCGGTGTTTGCCTCAGAGGCCCACTTTCTCCTTAAAGACCAAATCAACGGAGAAAACGACCCCAATTTCATGGCTGAAGTTTCCTATTATAGGGTCGTCAACGGGTACAGAGAAAAGCCCATAGACCCCGAACAATACGGAAAGCCCGCGCCGTACGGTGCAGAGTTCACGAACAGGCTGGATGCTTACGAATTCATCCCGGATAAAAAGAGAGTGTGCGTCTACGATTTCAAATTTGGAACGACTCGCTGGAGCCTGCGATCGATGCTCGAAGTCGCGCGGACCGTTAACCGGAATTTTCCCGAGGCTGAAACTTTCGTGATGGTGCAAGTGAAACCGGGGGTATCCTCGTATCTGCGCAGGCGATGACGGCGTCGGGGCAAATCATAAAATCGATGCTGCGCTGCCGCTTGATGGAATCGCAGTTCAAGCCCTGACTTAGACAAGTTGCTTTACGCTAAGTCCAATTGCCTCCCGGATGCATGCCTTGTCAGATCCGAGCGTGCACCGGGAGGTCTCAGCATCAAACGCTTTCATTCGCCGATACTCTTGACAATTGTTCCCGTTTTGTTCTATACAAATCCCCACCATGTTGGTGTTCGAGCGTAGTAATGCCGTCAGCCGCGCAAACCAAGAAAGCGATAACGCCGCTGCTTCAGCGGAATGCCGATCTCGCGCTGATCAATCGCTTGGTCGTCATCAAGCCTGTGCATCACATACAACGTGGAATCTTTTTCCAAAGCGGGGACGGGCAGAGCTTCCGTCCCATTTGGACAGTCAACGTGCTGTTCGCACCGCAGGTGGTGTGCTTTGATACGATTTGGGCGCGTGATGTGTACGCGGCCCCCCACAGGTCCGGGTTTCACACCTACCATTCGGACGTGTCCGAGCTCTTGTGCGAGCGAATCGAAAGTGTGGCCTTGCCACTTCTGCGGCAAGTGCAGACGCTCGATGATTTTGTTGCGTTCAACACGGCGGAGCGTTTTCCAGGTCAACATCTCGCTGCGTTCGAATACATCAAGGTTTATGTCGATATCGCTCGTGGCGATTTCGATGCGGCCCTGAAATTCTGCGAATTGGTGAAGGCTAAAGGTGGATATTCGGACTATATGCCGTGGGCCTATAAGGTATTCGCCGAGACGCTCTACCCGATGCTCATGGCGAACGACCGGGCCGGCTTGGCTCGGTACCTGAAGGATTTCGAACTGTCTCAGGTCAAAGGAAGGGGGCTCGAAAAATTCTGGGAGCCGACGCCGTTTCCGCTCGAAGTGCAGGCGCACGCGGCTCCCGTTGGATCGCCAAGCTAGACGTGCTGCCCCTCGCTCAACGGAATGTCCCGCAGCGTCGCCGGCGCGAACAGCTCCTCGACCTTCAGCCGCCGGTCGGTCAGCCCGTGCTCGTGGGTGTACTGCAGCAGCGCCTCGAGCGTCGGCCGGTTCTTCTCGATGCCGTAGGGATACCAGTCCTCGCCGATGATGCTCTTCTCTTCCTCGATCAGCGGCTGCAGCCAGGCGAATGACGCCTTGGGCGATCCGGCGTCCTGGACGCTGCGGTAGCACGCTTCCTTCGAGCGGCAGAGCGCCTGATAGAGGTTCATCGCCACCCACGGGTCGCGCTCGTAGACGTCGCGGCGGACCACCACGGTGTGCATGATCGGGTAGATCTTGGTGCGCCGGTAGTAGTCCTTCTCGACCTCGGCGTAGTTCGGGAACAGCCGGCGCACGTTCTTCGAGCCGCGGCGGAACGACAGCGGATTGTTCGCCGTCATCATGAAGTCGATCTCGCCGCGCTCCAGCATGTCGCCGAGCTCGACGCCGGCCGGCGCCTGGGTCAGCTTGATGTCGGCGGGGAGCTTCCTCCCGAGCCGGTCGTGACGGCCCTGCACCCATTCCACCTCGTTGGGCTTCACGCCGAACTCGTGCTGCATCAAGCCGCGCATGAACACGGCGGCGGTCATCGAATATTCCGGCACGCCGCCGCGCTTACCCTTGAGGTCCGAGCCCTTCTCGATGCCGGCCTTGGCGTTGACGAAGAAATAACCGTGGCGGAACACGCGCGACGGAAACACCGGGATGGCGATGAACTGCGGGTTCGGCCCGCTCATCACCGTCGTGGTGTTCGACAGCGACATCTCGCAGGCGTGGAATTCGTTGAACTGCAGCATGCGCCAGAAGATCTCGGCGGGCTGCATGGTGAGATAGGTGAGATCGATGCCGTCGGGCTTGATCGTTCCGTCGCGCAGCGCCTGGGTGCGGTCGTAGGGCCCGCAGGCGAAGTTCAAACGCAGGTCGGCCATGACTGACTCTTCTTGGACAGGATTGATGAAACGCGGGCCGACCGTGTCGGCGAGGCTGCGCTGTGTCAAGATATCGGCTTGCAATGCCGCCCATACTTGGCACAGGCTTTGCTGAGTTTCTCCGCCGTATCAGGAGCCCAAAATAATGCAGTCCGTCTTTCGGTTGTTTGCCGCTGCGGCCGTTTCTCTCAGCTTCGCATTTGCGAACGTTGGCTTGCCTGCAAGTCAAGCCTGGGCCGAGGGCTATCCCGATCGCGTGGTGAAAATCATAAACCCGTTTCCGCCTGGCGGATCGGTCGACATCACGGCGCGCATGCTGGCGCAGAAGCTCTCGGAAAGCGGCGGCCAGTTCATCGTCGAGGCCAAGAGCGGCGCCGGCGGCAACGTCGGTTCCGATTTCGTCGCGAAATCCGATCCGGACGGCTACACGCTGCTGTTCACCGCGCCCGGCCCGCTCGCCGTCAACAAGACGCTGTACCGGCAGCCGTTGCCGTTCGATCCGGAAACGGACTTCGCGCCGATCGCGATCTTCGCCCGGACGCCGATCGTGCTGATGGTCAATCCGAAGCTGCCGATCAACAACGTCAAGGAGCTGCTGGATTACGCCCGCGCCAATCCGGGCCAGATCAACTTCGGCTCGGCGGGGCTCGGCTCGACGCCGCATCTGTCCGGCGAGCTGATGAAGAGCATCGCCAAGGTCGAGCTCACCCACGTGCCGTATCGCGGAACGGGACCGGCCATGAGCGACCTCGTCGCCGGCCACATCCAGATGATGTTCGACCTGTTGCCGGCGAGCCTGCAGCAGATCGGCAGCGGCAACGTGCGGGCGCTGGCCAACGCCGGCGCGACGCGCCCCAAGGCGCTGAAGGACCTGCCGACCATTGCCGAGCAGGGCCTGCCGGGCTTCGACGCGGCGTCCTGGGTGGCGCTGGTCGCGCCGGCCAAGACGCCCGCGCCGGTGCTGGCCAAGCTCCGCGCCGAGGTCGGCAAGGCGATGGCCTCGCCCGACATCGTCAAGAAGCTCGACGAGCTCGGCTCCGAGCCCGGCACCGCGGACGAGAGCGCGGTGCGCGCGTTCCTGGCCTCGGAGACCAAAAAGTGGGCCGAGGTCGTGAAGGCGTCGGGCGCGAAGGCGGACTGAGCGCCTTGGCGAGGCCGTCGCGTCATCCTTCGCGCACTACTCGTGCGCCACGGCGGTGACGTCGATCTCGACCATCATCTCGGGAAACGCCAGCGCGCTGATGCCGAGCAGCGTCTGCGCCGGTACGCGCTCGCCGGCGAAATTCTCCTGCGAGCACTTCGCCCAGTCGAGCCGGTGGCGCATGTCGGTGACGTAGACCGTCATCTTCACGGCGTCTTTCAGGCTCGAGCCGTTGGCCGCGAGCGCCCGCTTGATCTTGTCGTAGGCGTAGGCGCACTGCGCCAGGAAATCGCCCTTGTGGCGGATCGCGCCGCGCGGGCCGTTCTCGTCCTCGGCGCCGACACCGGCGAGAAAGATGAACTTGCCCTTGCCCATGTTGGTGATGGTGACGGCCTCGGAGAAGATGCCCGGCGTCCAGGCCGAATAGTTGAAGGACTCCTTCTTCATGCCCTCCTGCGCCTGCGACGGCGCGGCGTGGAGCAGCAGCAGTGCGGAGAGCGAAAGGCCAAGGATTGTCTTGAGCATGAAAAGCCCCCTCGTGTTTGAGAAGTGGCTCAGCATGGGCCTTTGCATCGGCCAACTGAATGGCTCTGGCGCATGTCAGACGCGCGGCAGACCTAGGGGAAGGCATCCTCCGAAGCCGACAGCACCGACTTCAAGGATTCCGCGGGCGGCATTGGAACGTGAGCAAGTATTCGGTGTTGCCGGATTTAAAAGTATAGTCGTAGCCACCCTCTTTCATGACTGAGGGTACGAACACCCGGCCCTTCTCGGCACAAAAGTCGTTCGCCTTCGTCAGTGCGACACGCTTTGCCTCGGTGCTCCCGCCTGTCAGCGGGGAGACCTTTTCCGTGATGGTGTAGGTGTCCGGTCCGGCAGGCAGGACACCGGAGCTGACCGTGCACGCGCCCAGGAAAATCGGCAACACGGCCGCGATGACCGGAAAAATTCGCATTACGTCCCCCTATGGCTGCTTCATGCATTCGGCATAAAGCCCGGGCGCCCTTCAGGCGCTGAGCAAAACCGGCAGCTCCCGTTTAACGAGCATATGAACAAATCATGAACAATGAGTCAAATCAGTCGGCCCGACTCTTGATCTCAAAAGAAAAAGCCCTCGCACGCAGCGCGCGCGAGGGCTCCAAATCAAACCCAGTAAAAACTCAGACCGCCTTCAAATGCGCGTCGCGGCGCTTGAAGAGCTCGTCGTCGGCATAGCCCATCGGCTCCGGCTTGCCGCGGCCGAGCATCACCTGCATGTAGACCGGCTCGAGGCCGTCGTTCTGGTAGCCGTGGATCACGCCGGCCGGGCACGAGATGCAATCCCACGGGCCGAGCCGCGTGGTGACGCGCTTGCCGGTCTCGTCCTCGACGAACACATCGACATAGCCCTGCAGCACGAAGAAGCACTCCTCGACCTCGTGGGTGTGCGCGGCGTTGCCCTGGCCGACCGGCACATACATGATCGACAGCGTGAAGTTGCCGGCCGGGATCACGGTCGAATCGTTGTGCTTGCCGGAGCCGCCGGCGCCGATGAAGCGGTGCTGCGCGCGCTTGAAGCCTTCGATCTTGGCGTCCTCGAACGCGGCCCAGTCGCCCTTCTTCTCGCGGAAGCGGCCGACATACTTCTTCATGATGTCCTCGACCGGAACGCCTTCCAGTTCCTTCGAACGGGGATGACGCGCGACGCTCATGGGATGCTCCTGTCGAAATGGGACTGTTGCGGGGACTCTAGGCCCGCGCTCGGCGGGCCGTCAATGAAAGGTGGCTGCGCCTTGCGCACGGCTGTCATCACTGGGTTGTCTGATCGGTTAATGCTTACTCTGCGGCCTTGCGCTGGCCGGCCTGCACCAATTCCCAGATATAGCCCGGCGACAGCGGCAATTGCCGCGGCTGCACGCCGAACGACTGCAGCGCATTGGCCACGGCGTTGGCCATGCAGCCGCCGGCCGCGATGATGCCGCCCTCGCCCGCGCCCTTGGCGCCGAGCGGATTGATCGGCGAGGGATGATCGTCCGTCACGAAACAGCGGAGATTGGGAAAATCGGTCGCGATCGGCAGCAGATAATCGGCGAGCGAGCCGGTGAGCAGCTGGCCGTTCTCGTCGTATTTCAAGTCCTCAAGCACCGCGCCGCCGAGGCCCTGCACCAGCGACCCGATCACCTGGCCCTTCAGCGTGAGCGGATTGACCGCGCGGCCGACGTCCTGAACCACAACGTAATCGACGATCTCGATGCGGCCGATCCGCGCGTCGACCGTGACATGCGCGATGTGCGCGCCGTAGCTGTAGGTGTGCTTGTGGTTCTTGAACTCACCTTCGGCGGTGAGGCCGGCGAAGGTCCGAAGCGGCAGCGAGCGGCCGTCGCCGGCCGTCACCTTGTCGATGTCGAAGGTGATGTTGGACTCCGCGCAGCCGAGCTTCTTGCCGGCAGCCTGGCGCAGCACGGCCATGAAATTGTTGGTGGCGTCGAGCACCGCCGAGCCGCCCATCACGGTCGAGCGCGAGTGATAGGCGCCGTAACCGTCGCTCACATAGGCGGTCGAGCCGTGATAGACGTGGCGGATGCGATCGACCGGCACCTCCAGCGCATCGGCGGCGATCTGCGCGAACACCGTCTCGACGCCCTGCCCGACCGACGTGGTGCCGAGATAGACCGAGAAGGTGTCGTCGTCGTTCGCCTCGATCCGCGCGGTCTCCTTCGGACCCGCCGCGCCGCCTTCGATGAAGCAGACCACGCCGAGACCGTGATATTTGCCGTCGATCAGCTTGCCCTGGAGCTTCGACACCTCGGGCCAGTTGACCTCTTTCAGCGCGCGTTCCAGCGCCGCCGGATAGTCGCCGCTGTCGTACTCGTCGACCGCGTTGGTCGGTTGCACGGTCGCGACCTTGTAGGGCTGCTCTTTCGCGGTGATCAAGTTCTTGCGGCGGAATTCGATGCGGTCGATGCCGAGGTCTTCGGCGATCATGTCGATCATGCGCTCGAGGAAGAAGTTCGCCTCGAAGCGACCCGGCCCGCGATAGGTGCCGACCGGGGTCTTGTTGGTCATCCAGAGCGACGAGTCGATCTTCACATGCGGGATGCGATAGGGCCCCGGCAGGAACTGGCAGACATTGCGCGCGCCGACCGCACCGTTGGTGCGCATATAGGCGCCCATGTCGGTGTGGACGTCACCACGAATGGCAATGAGCGTCCCGTCGCGCTCGCAGGCGACCTCGAGGATGGCTTCTTCCTCGCGGGCGTGGTTCATCGCCATCAGGTTTTCGCGGCGGTCCTCGATCCACTTCACCGGCCGCTTGACGTGACGGGCCGCGAACGGGATCAGGAAATCTTCCGGATAGAACTCGCCGCGCGCGCCGTAGCCGCCGCCGACGTCGTTCTCGATCATCTCGATCTGCTCGACCGGCAGATTGATCTGGGCTGCGAGGATGCGCCGGTTGAAGAACGGCACCTTCGCGGCGCCGTAGATCGTGAGCTTGCCCTTGGCGTCGTCCCAGGTCGCCATGACGCCGCGCGGCTCCATGGTGAGACCGTAGTGACGGCCGGTGCGCAGCCGCTCGCGGCGCACATACGGCGCCTTGGCAAAGGCTGCGTCGGCGTCGCCCTTGCGCGATTCGAACACCAGCGAGCGGTTGGTGCCGAGCTTGTCGAAGAGAATGCTCTTGTTCTGCTGCGCCACGGTCCAGTCGGCGACCGCGGGCAGTTCGTCGATCTTCACATCGATGACGTCGAGCGCGTCCTCGCCGATGGCGACGCTCGTGGCCAGCACCACCGCGATCGGTTCGCCGACATAACGCACCTTGTCATGCGCGATGACCGGCTGCTCGAACGGCTTGAACTCGGGCAGCGGCTGCAGCCGCATCGGCACGATCGGCGGACCGCCGGGCATGTCGCGGCCGGTGATCACGGCGTGCACGCCCGGGATCTTCAGCGCCGCGGATGCATCGATCGAGACGAGACGGCCGTGCGCGACGGAGCTGCGCAGGATCACCGCATAGAGCAGGCCCGGCATCGCGACGTCGTCGACATACTCGCCGCGGCCGCGCAGGAACCGCAGGTCCTCGCGGCGTTCCATCGGTGTGCCGATGAAGGTGTTCTTCATGGCGCTATTTCTTGTAGTGCTGACGCGCGTCGAGCACCGCCTCGACAATGCCGATATAGCCGGTGCAGCGGCAGATGTTGCCGGACAGCACCTCACGCACGCGGTCGGCGTCGCAGTCCGGCTCCTCGGTCAGCAGCGCATGCGCCGTGGTGATGAAGCCCGGCGTGCAGAAGCCGCACTGCAGGGCGTGGTGCTTGCGGAAGGACTTCTGCAGCGGCGTCAGGTCGGCATCGTTGGACAGGCCTTCGACCGTCGTCACCTGCGAACCTTCGGCCTGCACGGCGAGCGTCAAACACGAGCGCACCGCCTCGCCGTTGACCAGCACTGTGCAAGCGCCGCAGACACCGTGCTCGCAACCGACATGGGTGCCGGTCAGCCGCAATTCGTGACGCAGGCAGTCGGCGAGCGTCATGCGCGGCTCGACGTCGACCGTCACCTGCTTGCCGTTGACTTCGAACGTCGTCGACATCGTGCTCACCTCGCCATGGCGGCGAGCAGCGCGCGCTCGACCAGCGTTCCGGTCAGCGACCGCCGGTAGGCGGCGCTGGCGTGAATGTCGTCCTGCGGCTCGACCTCGGCGGACGCGGCCTCGCCGGCCTTCACGGCGAGCGCTTCGTTCACGGCGTTGCCGTTCACCACAGCCTCGGCCTTCGACAGCCGCCGCGCATGATCGCCGACGCCGATCACGCCGATATGCGCATTCGCGGCCTTGCCGCCTTCGAGGTCGTAATAGAGCGCCACACCGGACATCGCGAAGTCGCCGCGGCGGCGCGCGAACTCCTGGAAGTCGTAGCGCCGCGTCGCAGGCCACGCCGGCAGATGAATCTCGGTGACGATCTCGTCGGCTTCCAGCGCCGTGGTCAGCGCGCCCTGGAAGAAATCCTTCGCCTTGATCTGCCGCGCGCCGGCCTTGCCGATCACCGAGATCACGGCGTCGCAAGCCTGGCAGATGCCGGGCATCTCGGCGGCCGGATCGGCGTGCGCGATGCTGCCGCCGACCGTGCCGCGGTTGCGGATCTGGTAGTGCGCCACATGCGAGATCGCGGCCTTGAGCAGCGGATGTGCCGTTTCGAGCCGCTTGTCGTCGAGGATGTCGCGCCAGCGCACCAGCGCGCCGAGGCGAACGCCGTCGGCGCCGATCCTGATGCCGCGCAGGTCGTTCAGCTTGCGCAGGTCGACCAGCAGCGTCGGTTGCGCGACGCGGAACGCCATCATCGGCATCAGGCTCTGGCCGCCGGCGAGCGGCTTCGCTTCGCCCTGATGCGAAACGAGCAGCGCCACCGCTTCGTTCAAGCTCGTCGGGCAGGCGTACTCGAACGGCGGAAGTTTCATGGCTGGGCTTCGAGCTTCGGCATTGTGTTTGCGGGACTTCCTTGGAACGATGACAGTCTACTATCACCCCATGCAATCGGGTCAAAACGCAAGGGTTCATGCGTTTGCGGTATGGTGCCGCGCCGTCCCGGTTTTCCGTCTGGAGAATGAAGAAAATGGCCGTCGAATTGAGCATGTCCGTCTGCAACTACGACCGCACTGCGGCACTATTTGATGGCCGCGCGCCGATCGAAGGCTGCGACGTGACCGCCGTGGCGCTGGAGCCCGAGGAGTCGTTCCACCGCGCCTTCAAATTCCAGGAATTCGACGTCACCGAAATGTCGATGAGCAGCTATCTGGTGACGCTGTCGCGCGGCGATAACCACTACGTGGCGATTCCGGCCTTCGTGTCGCGGCTGTTCCGGCACTCCAGCATCTATGTCCGCACCGACCGCATCAAAACGCCGGCCGACCTGAAGGGCAAAACGCTGGGCCTGCCCGAATACCAGATGACCGCGAATGTCTGGGTGCGCGGCATGCTGCAGGAGGAATACGGCGTCGCACCAAAGGACATCAAATGGCGGCGCGGCGGGCTCGAGGAGCCCGGCCGCGAGGAGCGCGCCAAGATCACGCTGCCGAAGGAGATCGACCTGCAGGCCGTTCCGGCGGACCGAACGATCTCCGACATGCTGGCCAAGGGCGAGATCGACGGCCTGCTCAGTGCGCGCGCGCCGTCGTGTTTCCTGCAAGGCGCGCCGAATGTAGGCCGGCTGTTTCCCGACTATCCGGCTGTCGAGGAGGCCTATTACAAGAAGACCAAGCTGTTCCCGATCATGCACGCGATCGGCATCCGCAAGTCCATCGTCGAGAAGTATCCTTGGATCGCGGTGAATATCTTCAAGGCGTACCTCAAGGCCAAGGCGCTGTGCATGCACGAGCTCGGCCAGATCGGCCATCTCCACGCGACGCTGCCGTGGCCGATCGCTGCTTACGACCACGCTCGCAAGGTGATGGGCGAGGACTATTGGCAATACGGCGCGCACGAGAACCAGCTGCCGCTGGAGACGCTGGCACGCTACTCGTTTGAGCAAGGCTTGTCGGTGCGGCACGTGAAGTTCGAGGAGATGTTCGCCAAGCCGACCTACGAGCTGTCGAAGATCTAAGGCGCTTCCCACTTGAATTGAAGCACGCCCGCGCAACGAGCACACTGTCACCCCCGCGCTTGACGCGGGGGTCCATGACCAAGGTTCAACAACGGAAGTCTTGCGTAAGACTGCCTTGAGCTGCACCCGCTCATGGATCGCCGGGTCAAGCCCGGCGATGACACCACCGTTGTGGCCGGTGACACAAGCTAGCTGGAAACAGCTCTAAAGCGCGCGGAACATCACCAGCGCATCGACCAGGCCCAGCCGCGGGTGTTGGAACGCCCGCGGCAGGCGGCCGACGATCTCGAAGCCGAGGCTCTGCCAGAGCCGGACGGCGCGCTCGTTGGTCGAGACCACGAAGTTGAACTGCATCGCCTTGAAGCCGCGCAACCGCGCGTGGTCGAGCGAATGCTCGCACATCTGCCGGGCCACGCCCTTTCCGGTCGAGCCTGCCGCGGTCATGTAACCGCAATTGGCGACATGACGGCCGCCGCCCTGCTGGTTGGCGCGCAGATAATAGGTGCCGATGATGTGCCCGCTGTCTTCGGCAACGAAGGTCTCGCGATCGGGTCCCGTCCAATAAGCGAGCGCATCGGCCTCGCTCATGTCGGGCGGCAGCGCGTAGGTCTCACCGGCGCGGATCACCGGCTCGATGATGCGCCAGATCGCGGCGTGATCCTGCGGTGTCGCGGGACGAACGATCATCGGCTCACCAGCGTGATGCCGGCCGCGACCAGCAAGGCCGCGAGTCCTTTCGACACGCATTCCCGCGTGGACAGATTCTCGCGGCTCACCCCGGGAAAGAACACGGTCAGCAGCACGCCAATCAAGAACACGAACAGCGTCGTGGTCGAGCCGATGGCCTGCACGATCGGCAGCGGTGCGAAGATCAGCGCGTAACGGCTGGAAAGCCCTCCGCCGAGGTTGATCAGCTCGTTGGAGGCGTTGATCGCGAGCAGCGCGCCGCCGTTGCTGCGCAACAGATCCCTGAATTGCGCGCGATAGAACGGGATGCAAAGGAACAGCACGCCGTAAACCGCCTCGCCGGCGAACATCCAGAACGTCGTCGCCCAGAATTCGTCTTTGACGGCGAAGGCTTTGAAGATCAGCGTCGAGAGCGACATGATGAAGCCGCAGGTGAGCATCAGCGCCGCAAGCTTCCAGCGGAAATGCCGCCGCGCTTTCCCTCCGGCGACCGAGACCGACAGCACGCCGCCGAGAATCAGCGCAACACCGAGAATTTGCTTGGGCGACAGCGTCTCGCCGAGCACCAGATAGGCCAGCGCGTAGCCGAACAGCGGCGACGCCTGAAAGAATGGCGCGACCACCGCCGCATCGTTGCCTTGCAGCGCGCGCAGATAGAATGTCATGCCGAGCATGTAGAGAAAGCCCGACAACGTCATCAGCAGAGTGCTCTGCAGATCGCGTCCGAACACCGCCGGATCGAACCACGCGATGATCGGCATCAACGCGAGGCCCATCAACGCCGTGAACAGCATCAGCACCGCAACGTCGGCGTTCTTGAAGTAACGCTCGACCAGATACTTGTCCAAATGCGTCGAGATCGCCCAGAGGATCGGACCGCACAGCGCGAAGGCAAGCCAGCTCATGCAGTGATCCGAGCGGGGCCGTCAGAGCACGTCGATATCGACCGGCAGGCCGAGGCGGATCTGCCCGTAGTAGGGCGCGGAGCGATGCCAGGTCAGCGACAGGTGCGCCGCGCCTGCGGTGGCGTCGCGGAAGATTTCCTGCAGCGGATTATTCATATAGAGCGCGGTGCCGCCGGCCGCTTCAAAGATCAGCTTCACGGCGGAAAGCGCGAGCTGCGCCGAATAGGACGAATTGCGGCGCGTCCAGGCGACTTGTTCGGCGGTGACCGCGGCGCCGTCTTCGATGAAGCGCATGTTGCGCTCGATGGTGTGCTCGCCGACCAAAGCCGCGCTCTCGGCCTGCGCCGCAGCCTCCGCGACCATGAGCTGCTGCGCCTCGATATCGGCAACGCGCAGTCCGCGCGAACGGCGCTCGCGGGTGTAATCGACCAGCTCGGCCACCGCGCGCTCGGCAAGGCCGACCACGACGGAGCTCAGCGAGAACACCGCGAGCATGTTGCGCGGCATGCGATACATCGGGTTGTTGGTGTGAACCGCGGCGCCTGGCGCGGTGCCGTGCTTGAGATCGTGCAGGGGCACCGTGTGCGCCTCGGGAATGAAGACGTCTTTCACGGCGATCGACTTGCTGCCGGTGCCCGTGAGGCCGATGACGTGCCAGTCGTCGATCACCTCGACCTGGCTCATCGGCAACAGGCACATCCGCGTCTCGGGCTTGCCATTCGCCTTGCTGATCGAGCCGAGCACCAGCCATTGCGCGTGGTCGCAGCCGCTGGCGAAGCCCCAGCGGCCGTTCAGCCGGTAGCCGCCGCTGACCGGCTCGGCGGTGCCGTTCGGCGCGACGCTGGCCGACGCGACCGCAAACGGATTGCTGTCCCAGACGGCGTGCTGCGCCTCTTTCGGGAAGTTGCCGACCACCCAGCTGTGCTCGCCGTGCACGGCCGCGACCCAGGCCGACGAGCCGCAACCGTGGGCAAGCTCGCGCAGCATTTTCGAGAAGACGCGATAGTCCGAGCCGTAGCCGCCGAACATCGCGGGCTGCAAGCAGCGCATCAGCTCGAGGCGCTTGTAGTCGGCGATGGTCTCGTCGGGGAGCTTGCGCAGGCTTTGCGTTTGCGCCGAGCGCTGGCGCAAGGCGGGCACCAGCGAGCGCGCCCGCTCGATCAGGGCTTCGGCGTTGCGCGTGTCAGCGGGGCGGGCGGCGACGTTCATGCCGCCACCATGCCATGTTAACGGGCCCTCGTCATCGTTTGGCCGTCACTGTTTGGCCTTTGCCTCTTGAACAAGCTCCCAGACCCTTGGCGGCGACAGCGGCAGCACACAGGGCTCGACACCAAGCGCATTGGCCACTGCATTGGCGATCACGCCGCCGACCGGGATGATACCGCCCTCGCCGGCGCCTTTGGCTCCGAGCGGATTGTGCGGCGCGGTCTTCTCCTCCATCGCGTGCGCCCGGATCACCGGGAAATCGCCGGCGGTTGGGAGCAGGTAATCGGCGAGCGAGCCTGCGAGGAACTGCCCGTCGGCGTCATAGACGAGGTTTTCGAGCAATGCGCCGCCGAGCCCCTGCACGATGGCGCCGACGGTCTGGCCGTGCAGCGTCAGCGGATTGATGATGCGGCCGACATCCTCCACGGCCATGTAGTCGATCAGCGCGACATGGCCGGTGCCGGGGTCGACCGCCACATGCGCGGCGTGCGCACCATAACTATAAGTGCGCTTGTTGCTGGCATAAGTGCCTTCGGAGGTGACGCCGTCCTCGGCGAGTGTCGCGAGCGGAACGGAAGCGCAGTTCGGCCCGACCGCATTGTCGCCGTCGATCGTGACGTCGCCCGGATCGCAGCCGAAGCGCTTCCCCGCCGCGGCGCGGATCGCGTCCTTCAGAAAGCCCGCCGCCTGCACGATGGCCGAGCCGCCCATCACGATGGAGCGCGACGAATAGGAACCGTAACCCTGCTTCACATAGATGGTGGAGCCGTGCTGCACACGGTTGATGCGCTGCATCGGCATGTCGAGCGCGTCGGCGGCGATCTGCGCGAACACGGTCTCGACGCCCTGCCCGACCGACGACGAGCCGACATAGAGCGATATGGAGCCGTCGTGCTCCAGCACCATGCGGACGTTCTCGCGCGGGCCCGAGCCGCCGCCTTCGAGATAGCAGCCGACTGCGATGCCATGGCGGCGGCCATCGATGAGCTTGCCTTGCAGCTTGGATTTCTCGTCCCAGCCGAAATCCGTGAGACAGCGGTCGAGCGTCATGCGGTAGTCGCCGGTGTCGGTCTCGGTGCCGAGATCGAGCGGCTTCACAACCGGCAGCGGCCAGGGCATCTCGTGCTCGCCGACAAGATTCTTCCGGCGGAATTCGACGCGGTCGATGCCGAGATCATTCGCCGCCATGTCGAACAGCCGCTCGCGGAAGAAATCCGCCTCGAAGCGGCCCGGCCCGCGATAGGTGCCCGACGGCGTCTTGTTGGTGAGGAGGAGCGCGATGTCGAAATGCACGTTCGGCACGCGATAGGGCCCGGTCAGCACTTGCGCGGTGTTGCGCGCCGCGGTGATGCCGTTGGTGCGGATATAGGCGCCGAGATCGGCGGCGCCGGTGCCGCGCAGACCCCGGATGGTGCCGTCGCGCTCGCAGGCGATTTCCAATTCGCATTCGGAATCGCGAGCGTGGTTGCTGGCGATGAAATGCTCGCGGCGGTCCTCGACCCATTTCACCGCGCGCTTCAGCTTCCGCGCCGCGAACGGGATGAGAAAGTCTTCGGGATAGAATTCGCCGCGCACGCCGAAGCCGCCGCCGACATCGGCCTCGATCATGGTGATGGCGTCTTCGGGCAGGCCCATCTGCTTGGAGAGAATGCGCCGGTTGTGGAACGGCACCTTGGCGACGCCCGAGACCGTCATGTGGCCTTTCGCTTCGTCCCATTCGGCAAGCAGCCCGCGGGTCTCCATGGTCATCGCAGTGAAACGCTGCACCTCGAAGCGCTCGCGTCGAGTATAAGGCGCATCGCGGAACGCGGCTTCGGCGTCGCCCTTGATGGCCGACAGCGTGATGATGAGGTTGCGGCCGCTGGCTTCGAACAGCAGGCTCTTGCCCTCGCGCGCCGCGGCGCGGCCGGCAACCGGCGGCAGCTGCTCGATGTCGATCTCGATCAGCTCCAAGGCGTCCTCGGCGAGCGCCTGGCTGTCCGCGACCACCACGGCGAGCGGCTCGCCGACGTAGCGCACCTTATCCTTGGCGATGACCGGCTGCTGGAACGGCTTGAACTCGGGCAGAAGCTCCTGCCGCATGGTGATCACCGGAACCTCACCGATGTCGGCGGCGGTGATGACGGCATGCACGCCGGGAAGCCGCAGCGCCGCCGACGCGTCGATCGAGCGGATGCGGCCGTGCGCCACCGAGCTGCGGTAGATCGCGGCATGCAGCGCGCCTTCGCTCGGCACGTCGTCGACAAACTGGCCACGGCCGCGCAGGAAGCGCAGGTCCTCGAGCCGTTCGACCGGGCTGCCGATGGGGCGGTTGGAGGTGCGTGCGTGATCCATATGTTATGGTTCCGGAAAGCTGACTTCGCAACGTGATCGCCCGCGCGACAGTAGCCGCATGGATGGCGGGGACAAGGGTGCTGAGCGGTAACAGCTTTCCGTTCCGGACAACGCTCTGGTGTCTGGCGCGATGGTTTTCGGGATGCCGGAACGGCTCGTCTCCCAAACTTATCGATACTCTCACACCAACGGCGGTGTCACTCCCGGGCTTGACCCGGGAGTCCATGACCCTGCTTCAACAGCGGAAGTCTTACGTAAGATCAGTGTTGGCTGCGCCATCTCATGGATGCCCGGGTCAAGCCCGGGCATGACAGCTGTGCAAGCGGCTACACCGGCGCCAAACTCGAAGCCTCGCTCCAAACACGAAGCGTCCTGCCCTACTCAATCTTCACGCCGGAGGCCTTGACCACCTCGCCCCACTTCACACGCTCGGCGCGGGTGAAAGCCGTGAACGCCTCCGGGCTTTCGGACAGCACGGAATCCGCACCGGCATTCGCGAGCTGCTTCTGCACGTCGGGCAGCGACCAGATGCGCTTGGCTTCCGCCGCGATCTTGTCGACGATCGGTTTCGGCGTGCCGGCCGGCGCGAACAGGCCCTGCCAGGCGGTGGCCTCGAAGCCCTTGATGGTCTCGGCGATGGCCGGCACCTCCGGCGCCGACGCGCTGCGCTGCGGCGTCGACACGCCGAGCGCGCGCACGGTGCCCTGCTTGGCGTGCGGCCACACCGTGGTCATGCTGTCGATCGCGATGTCGACATTGCCGCCGAGCATGCTGTTGACCACGTCGCCGGTCGATTTGTACGGCACATGGGTCATCTTCACGCCGATCGCCTGCTCGAACATCACCACGGAGAGATGCGACGAGGTGCCGTTGCCGGACGAGGCATAGTTCACCTTGCCGTCGTTCTTCTTCACGTAGTCGATCAGCTCCTGCACGTTGTTGATCGGCAGCTTGGGATTGACGATCAGGAGATTGGGGAAGCTGACCAGCTGCGTGACCGGCTGGATGTCCTTGTCGACGTCGAACGGCAGCTTGGCATAGAGCGCCGAGTTGACGGCGATCGAGCTGACAGTGCCGAGCAGCAGCGTGTAGCCGTCCGGCGCGGCCTTCGCCACATAATTGGTGCCGATGCTGCCGCCGGCGCCGGCGCGGTTCTCGACCACGACGGTCTGGCCGAACTTCTGCTGCATATGCGTGGCGAGGATGCGGGCCAGCAGATCGGCCGATCCGCCGGCGCCGAACGGCACCACGATGGTGATCTGCTTGGCGGGCCAGTCCTGCGCTTGAGCCCAGGTTTGGGCTTGAGCAACAGCGACAACGGCAACAAGGCCCGCAACGAACGACGCAAGCAAGCCACGCATTTCAAAACCCCCATTCGATCGAGACATCACCGGAACGGTGACAGGTCCGGATGCCGGGTACAACATGCCGCGTTGTCGCGAGCAGCAGCGCGAAATGCATAACGACGCGCCGGAATGACAGTTGCGCGCGAGACCGCTAGAGTGCCCGTACAAACGCCGGGAGCGGAACGGATGGCCTTGGAATTCGGAGTTTTCGATCACGTCGACCGGCATGACGGGCCGCTGAGCGGCTTCTACGAAAACCGCTTGAAGCTGATCGAAGCCTACGACCGCGCCGGCATCTATGGCTATCACTGCGCCGAGCACCATTCGACGCCGCTCGGCATGGCGCCCTCGCCGAGCGTCTATCTCGCGGCCATCGCCCAGCGCAGCAAAGAGCTCCACTTCGGACCGCTGGTCTACACGCTCGCGCTCTATCATCCGCTGCGGCTTGCCGAAGAGATCTGCATGCTCGACCAGATGAGCCGCGGCCGGTTCCTGCTCGGCATCGGCAAAGGCATCTCGCCGATCGAGGTCGGTTACTACGGCGTCGACTATAAGAACGCCGACAAGATGTTCGGCGAAGCTTTTGCGGTCATCAAGCAGGCGCTGACCCAGAAGACCGTCGACTTCGAAGGCGAGTTCTTCCGCTTCAAGAACGTGCCGATGGAGCTCGAGCCGTACCGCAAGCCGCATCCGCCGCTGTGGTACGGCGTGGTCAATCCGGACAGCGCCGAGCGTGCCGCCAAGGCCGGCATGAACATCATCAGCAACACCACCGCCAGGCTGGTGAAGGCCAAGATCGAGCGCTTTCGCACGGCCTATCAAGGCAAGCCCGGCTCGGAGCCGCCCAAATTCGGCATGGTCCGCTACATGGTGCTGGCCGACAGCGAGGACCAGGCGCTGGAGATCGGGCGCCGCGCCTACCGGCGCTGGTGGTCGAACTTCATGATGCTCTGGCACAAGCACGGCATCCCGCCGACCAATGTCAGCTATCCGCCGGAGATCGACGGCCAGATGGCCGACGGACGCGCCATCGTCGGCACGCCGGCCAAGGCGCTGGAGATGCTGCGCGCGCAGCTCGCCGAGTCGGGGGCGAACTATCTCGTCTGCCGCTTCGCCTTCGGCGATCTCACGCTGGCGGAATCGCTCCGCACGGTCGAGCTGTTCCAGCGCCACGTGATGCCGGGCCTGCGCGAAAGCGTCGCGGTCGCGGCGGAATAACCGCGCTATAAGACTGTTATCCGGACACGTCCGCAATCAACGACGGACGGCCGGCACCTCAGGAGGATTGTGATGAGACCAACGCGCCGCCGTTTCCTGCAGCTCGCTTCGTCCGCAGCGCTGCTACCCGCCGCGCCCACCGTCGCCCGCGCGCAGGGCGGCTATCCCAACCATCCGGTGCGGATCATCGTCGGCCAGGCGGCCGGCAGCTCGTCCGACATCGCGGCGCGGCTGATGGCGCAATGGCTGTCGGAAAAGCTCAACGGGCAGTTCATCGTCGAGGTCAAGCCCGGCGCCACCGGCAACATCGCCACCGATTTCGTGGCCCACGCGCCGGCCGACGGCTACACGCTGCTGCTGGTCAACGCGCAGAACACCATCAACGCCACGCTCTACGACAAGCCCGGCTTCGATTTCCAGCGCGACATCGTTCCGGTCGCAGGCTTCAACAAGGTCATGCTGGTGATGGAGGTCAATCCGGATTTCCCGGCCAAGACCGTCGCGGAGTTCATCGCCTATGCCAAGGCCAATCCCGGCAAGGTCAACATGGCCTCGGCCGGCATCGGCGGGCCGCAGCATGCCGCCGGCGAGATGTTCAAATACCTCGCCGGCGTCGATCTGGTGCATGTGCCCTATCGCGGCTCGACGCCCGCGGTCACCGACCTGATCGGCGGCCAGGTGCAGGTGATGTTCGACGTCACGCCGACCGCCGTGCCGCAGATCAAGGGCGGCAGGCTCCGCGCGCTCGGCGTCTCGTCGCTGACGCGCATTCCGGCGCTGCCGGACGTGCCGCCGATCGCCGACACCGTGAAGGGCTACGAGGCGACCGCCTGGATCGGCATCGGTGCACCGCGCGGGACGCCGGCCGAGATCGTGACGCTCCTCAACAAGGAGATCACCGCGTCGCTCAACGACGAGACGATCAAGAAGCGGCTGGCCGACCTCGGCGCCGAGCCGCAACCACAGATGACGCCGGACGCCTTCGCCAAGTATGTGGCCGACGATGTCGCGCGCTGGGCGAAGGTGATAAAAGCAGCCGGCATGAAGCCGGGCTGACACGAAGCGGAGTTCCATGAGCGCCATCCAATCCGTCGTCGAATGGCTGGAGGATGGCGCGAGGTCCTCGCAGCTTTCGGAGGACGTGCTGACGGAGCTGTGCCGCCGCATGGTGGAGGCGGGCATCCCGCTGTGGCGCGCCGCGGTGTTCGTCACCACGCTGCATCCGGACTTCATGGGCCGCGCGTTCTACTGGCGCGACGACACCGGCATCAAGGTGGTCGAGGCCGGCTACGACATGATGGAACGGGAGGAGTACCTCCAGAGCCCGGTGGTCGCCGTCTACGGCACGCGCCAGCCGCTGCGGCGGCATCTGGCCGATCCGGCGTGCCCTGACGACTATCCGGTGTTCAAGGAGTTCCGTGCCGACGGCGCCACCGACTATGTGGCGTTCCCGCTGGCCTTCACCGACGGCAGCATCCACGTGGCGACCTGGATGACCCGGCAGGCCGGCGGCTTCACGCCGCAGCAATATGCCGACCTCACCGCCGTCATCGCGCCGCTGACCCGCGTCGCCGAAATCCGGGCGCTGCGGCGGACCGCCGCGAACCTGCTCAACACCTATGTGGGCCGGCAGGCCGGCGAGCAAATCCTCGCGGGAAGAATCCGCCGCGGCCATGTCGAGGCGATCCAGGCGGTGCTGTGGCTCTCCGACATGCGCGGCTTCACGGCACGCTCGGAGCGGCTGCCGCCGGGCGAGCTGATCGACCTGCTCAACCGCTATTTCGACTGCCAGGTGCCGGTCATTCTGGCCTATGGCGGCGAGGTGCTGAAGTTCATCGGCGATGGATTGCTGGCGATCTTCCCGCTCGGCGGCGATCGGAGCGACGCCCGCGAGGCGTGCCGCCGCGCGCTCATTTGTGCCCGCACCGCGCAGGCCCAGATCGCGGCGCTCGAAGCGCCGGCCGGCGAGCACGACGCGGTGCGCTTCGGGCTCGCGCTGCACATCGGCGAGGTGATGTACGGCAATATCGGCGGCGGCAACCGGCTCGATTTCACCTGCATCGGGCCGGCCGTGAACCTCGCGGCGCGGCTGGAGAAGCGCGCCGCGAGCCTCGGCCGCGCCGTGGTGGCGTCGGCGGAGTTCGCAGGCTTTGCGCCGGGCGAGTTCATTCCGCTCGGGGAGTTTACCGTGGCGGGCATTTCGGCGCCGCAGACGGTGTTCGGGCTGGCCGATCCGACGCGGCCGGCGGAGGGCGACGACGCGGTCAGTCGATCGCGGTCTCCGGAAGGTCGTCCGGGAACGGCCCGTACGTCTTGATCAGCTTGTCGGTGTGGCGGCTCGCGCCGACCGCTTCGAGCAGCTCGAAATACAGCGTCTTGTAGGACGTGAACACCACGCCCTCGGCCTGCATGCGAGCCTTGGCGGCCGTGGTGTCGCGCGCCGAGGAGAACAATGTTTCCTCCACTGCAAAGACCTCATAGCCGAGATCGAGAAGGCCCAGGCAGGATTGCAGCACGCAGACATCGGTCTCGCAGCCCGCGACGATCGCCTGCTTCTTCTTCAGCTTGACGAGATGGCTCTTGATCTTCGCCTCCTTGGTGAGATCGAAGAAATCCTTCTCGAAGCGCGCTGTGAGGCTTTCCGTCAGGCCGTTCAGGCTTTCGTCGATCAACTCCGGCAGCGGTCCCTTCATGTCGAGCGGCCGCTCCAGCGTGGCGATCATCGGAATCCTGAAGTAGCCCAACAATCGGACGAGATTGGCGGTGTTGACCTCAATCGCGGTGCGCTGTCGCGCCTCGATCTGCATCAGGAAGAACTCCTGGATATCGATCAGCAGCCCGCAGCATTGGTTTGCAGCAATTCGCTTCGCCATCTCGTGCCACCTGTCGAAAATTCCGCGCAGTGCATGTTAGTGGGGCTGGGCGGCCTCCGCCACGTGAGATAGCGTCACGCAGGGAGTGCACCGACCATGAGCGCCGACGACTACCATCCGTTTGTGCCCAAGCCGCACGAGTCCAAGATCGCCGGCCCGACCGCGCGCGAGCACGCCCAGACGCGCATGAAGAATCCGCGCGCACAGGGCCTGTTCGGCAAATGGCAGGAGATGTTCAACGAACCGTTCCGCGGCATCACCACCGGCGGCCAGGCCATTCCCGAGCTGTTCAAGGTCGCGCCCGAGGGCGCGCCGGTCGAGCAGATGATCGAGGCCGTCAATGCGCTGCTGGCGCGGCTGTCGCCGGAGCAGAAGAAGGCGTCATGCTTTCCGGCCGGATCGCCGCAATGGCGGCACTGGCAGAACACCGAGCTTTTCGTCGAGGACTATGGGCTGCGCCTCGACGAGGTGAGCGAGTCGCTGCGCGACGCCACGATGGCGGTGCTGCGCGCCAGCATGAGCCAGCACGGCTACGAGCTGTCGCGCGACGTCATGAAGCTCAACCGTTTCCTCGGCGATCTGGTCGGCGGACCGGCCGTGATGGGCGAATGGAGCTACATCTTCTGCCTGTTCGGCACGCCGTCCATGTCAGAGCCTTGGGGCTGGCAGCTGTTCGGCCATCATCTGGTGCTGAACTGCTTCGTGCTCGGCCGGCAGATGGTGCTGACCCCGGCGTTCTGGGGCGCCGAGCCGTCCTACGCCGACCACGGTCCGTTCAAGGGCATCCGCATCTTCCAGGACGAGGAGCGCGCGGGGCTGAAGCTGATGCGCTCGTTTACGGGCGAGCAGCAGAAGCGCGCGATCGTTGCGCATTCGATGATGGGCGGCGACCTGCCGGAGGGCCGGCGGCATTTCGCCGACAACCTGCATCTCGGCGGCGCGTTCCAGGACAACCGCATCGTGCCCTATGAGGGACTGAAGGGCAGCGAACTCAGCGCGCTCCAGAAGCGCGAGCTGATGGACCTGGTCGACAAATATCTGATGTCGCTGCCCGACGGCCCGCGCAAGGCGCGCCTCGCCGAGGTGGACCGGCATCTCGCCGACACGCATTTCTGCTGGATCGGCGGTTTCTCGGAGGAGAGCCCGTTCTATTACCGGGTGCAGAGCCCGGTGACCTTCATCGAGTTCGACCACCACGCCGGCGTGTTCCTGACCAACGCGGAGCCGGCCAAGTTCCACGTCCACACCATCGTGCGCACGCCGAACGGCAACGACTACGGCTTCGACCTGTTACGGCAGCACTACAAGCACGCGCCGCATCACCGGCAGGCGCAGGAGCAGCAGCAACAACAGCAGCAGGCCAGGCACGAGGGGCATGGCCACGGCCATCACCATCATCACGGCCATGGCCCGCACCGGCATCATCACGGCGATGGCAATCACCACCATCACCATGATGACGACTAGGGCGACACTGCCACGGGCTCTGCAGTTCCGCTCCGCTTCGGCCGCAGCCTGAAGTAGATCTGCGCGCCGATCAGGATCACGCACAGCGCCAGGAAGAACGCGCTGATCGGCTTCTCGATGAAGGTCATCAGGTCGCCGCGCGAGATCAGCATGGCGCGCCGGAAGTTCTCCTCGAAGCGCGGGCCGAGCACGAAGCCCAGCAAGATCGGCGCCGGCTGGAAGCCGAGCCGCATCAGCACATAGCCCAGGATGCCGATCAGGATCACCTCGCCGACCTGGAACATGTCGTTGTTCGCCGCATAGACGCCGATGCAGACGAAGAACAGCGCGCTCGGATAGAGATAGCGATACGGGATCATCAGCATCTTCACCCAGATGCCGATCAGCGGCACGTTGAGCAGCACCAGGAGGATGTTGCCGATCCAGAAGCTTGCGATCAGACCCCAGAAGATGTCCGGATGCTCCTTGATGAGCTGCGGGCCGGGCACGATGCCCTGGATCATCAGCGCGCCGAGCAGCAGCGCCATCACGGCGTCGCCGGGGATGCCGAGGCTCATGGTCGGGATGAAGTCGCCCTGCACTGACGAATGCGTCGAGGCTTCCGGCGCGGCCACGCCCCTGATCTCGCCCTTGCCGAAGTCTTGCGGATTCTTGGCGAGCTTCTTCTCGGTCGCGTAGGCCACGAACGACGCGATGGTCGGCCCGGTGCCCGGGATCAGCGAGCACAGGCTGCCGACGATGGTGCCGCGGATCATCGCCGGGAACGCCCATTTGAACTCGGCCCAGCTCGGCCGCATGTCCTTCAGCTTGACGTTGGAATAGGTGGCGTTGACCGGACTCGCCTGGTTGACGCTGTTCATGAACTCGGCGATGCCGAACAGGCCGAGCGCGAGCGCAACCAGCTCGATACCGTCGGACAGCTCGGTGAAACCGAAGGTGAGGCGTTCGGCGCCGGTCTCCAAATCGGAGCCGACCAGACCGAAGATCAACCCCAGCACTGTCATGGCGACGCCCTTGAGCGGCGAGCCGCGCGCGAGCGTCGAGCCGGCCAAGAGGCCCAGCAGCATCAGTGAGCACACTTCGGCGGGGCCGAACTTCAGCGCCACCGAGACGAGCAGCGGCGCCAGAAACATCATCTCGGTGATGCCCCAGGAGGCGCCGATGAACGAGCCGATCACCGTGATGCCTAGCGCGACACCGCCGCGGCCCTGCTTGGTCATCGGGAAGCCGTCGAGACATGTCACCGCGTGCGGCGGATGGCATGGCAGGTTCAGCAGGATCGAGCAGATCGCGCCGCCATATTGCGAGCCGTAGAAGATGCCCGACAGCATCAGGATGGCGCCGACCGGCTTGATGCCGAAGGTGAGCGGCAACAGGATCGAGATGGTGGCGAGCGGCCCCATGCCGGGCAGCACGCCGACCATGTTGCCGATCAGCACGCCGAGGAAGCAGTACATCAGGTTCTGCGGTTCGATCGCGACCGTGAACCCGTACCAGAGATCGGTGAGAGCGGTTTCCATCAGCGCCACCACACTTGCATCGGCGACTTCCACTCCAGCACCGGCATCGGGATTTGCAGCAGATAGTGGAACAGGCCCACGCCGAACACCGTCACCACGGTGGCGAGGATCAGCGCGCGTCTCCAGTTCATGTCGCGGTCGCCCAGTCCGGAGACAAAGACGCAGGCGAAGGTGCCAGGCGCCATACCGCCGATGCTGCCGAACACGATGAACAGGAACGGCCCGGCGAGGATGCAGAGCCAAGCGAGCCATTGCGGACTGGCGGGCAGCAGGTTCTCGTCGCCGTGCTCGTCATGCTCACCTTCCACCGCGGCTTCGACGGTCGCGGTTCCGGCGATCAGCACGCCCAGGATGATGAGCACGACGCCGAGCACGGTCGGCATGAAGCCCGGCCCCATGCGCGTGAGCGTCCCGACGTGATAGCCCGGGCCGTTCACTGCAGCGACGAGGCCGAACAGAATCATCAGGCCGCCGGCGCAAAAATCGCGGCGGTGCTTGAACATATGGGCAAAGAAATCGGCGTCGCGCCGAGCGCGTTCCAGGGCCAAGGCTACCTCCCGACCGACGTGTCGGATCGTTCTTCTTCTTGCGCCTCGCCCCACATCCACCGCTTCTGCCGAAGCAGTGGCGCGAAGCGGCGTTCAGAGCATTGCGCTCAAACGCCGCCTGTGACGTTCGGTAGCAGAGAACATCGCGCGGAAAAAATTAAAAGAAATTCAGGTTCCGCGCTTTGCGGTGCCTGCCTTAATCGGCTCGCGTTACGCGCGTTGCTCGTTCCATGCAGGCGGTGTCATCGCCGGGCTTGACCCGGCGATCCATGACCCTGGCTCAACAGTGGAAGTCTTGCGTAGGGCTGCCGCTGCAGTGAGATCGCATGGATGCCCGGGTCAAGCCCGGGCATGACGCCGGTGGGTGTGGCAGCAGTCGTGGATTACGCTGAACGATTCACACGTCTAAACGGACCTAGACGTCTGAACGGACTTACACGTCGATCTCGACGATCTCTTCCGGGAACTGGTGCAGGCGATCGCCCGGCCCGTTGCCGCCGATGATGTAGTTGTCGCACAGCCAGTTGAGATAGCCGCCGTAGGCATAGGTCGGGTGCACGACGATGTTCATGTCCTTTTGAATCGTCCACGGCTCGTCGTTGCGGATGAGCGGGCGCTCGACGAGATCGTAGCCCTGGCCGTGGCAATAGAGCCGCGCCTCCTCAGGCCGGCCGTGCTTGCGCATGAAGGCGTTGAATGCCTCCCAGATGTCCTTGCACGGCGTGCCGGGCACCAGCAGGTCGAGGGTGAGCTTGCGCGACTCCTTCACCATCTCGAGCTCTTCCTTCATCTGCTGCGGCACCCTGCCGAGCACGCAGCTGCGCCCCAGCTCGGTGTACATGCCGCCGGGGCCGGAATCCTCGACCAGCAGCGCAAAAGCGTCACCCTTCTTGATGGTGCGATTCTGCACATGGCGCTGGCCGAACTTCGCCGCCGTGCCGGGCGGCGCCGAGGCGCAGAGATAGATGCCGTTCTCGCTGCCGTGGACCTGGCTGTAATGCACCGCGACCGCGGCCACCTCGGTGTCGCGCATGCCGGGCCTGATCGCCGCGAACGCGGCCTTCATCGCACCGTCCTGCATCAGCGCGGCGCGGCGCACGAGCTCGAGCTCCTCGGCGCTCTTGATCACCTTGATGCGGTCGACGAGCTCGCTCGCATCGACGTAACGCGCGCCCGAGAACTTCTTCATGATGAAGTCGCCCATCGCGAACGACATCTGATAGATGCCGACGAAGCCGATGGTGGCGCGCGCGTAAGGCTGCAGCGCCTTCGCGGCCAGCTCCGGATCGTAATTCTGCGTGTAATGCGCCGACTCGTAGCTCGGCGTGGTCAGCATCCGTTTCACGCCGCGCCAGGTGTCGCCCGGTGGCCGGCCGTCGCCGTTGAACGGACCCTGGCAGACCACCGTCATCTCGTCGTCGGCCGGGAACACGACCGTTTGCGGATAGCCATTGGTGGCCGGCATGTCGGTGAACCATTTGGCATAGCCGCCCATGTGGTCGTTGTTGTTCTGCATCAGCAGAACGTCGATGCCTTCGCGCTTCATCGCGGCGCGAACCAGGCCCCAACGGCGTTCGAGCTCCGCGGTCGAAATCGGCGTCTGCAGGCGCTCGCTCAGCCCGTTGCCAGCCATCGTGTCCTCCCGATTGTCTGTGATTGTGGCATTAACGCTTTAACGCATTGACAGCACAAGGTAAATTCCGCAGACACAGGTCACGAAATATTTTCCGCGCGTGCCGAAGAAACCATAACCGCCAAATAGCCTTTTTGTATAATTAACTTAGCCGCAGCCCGCAGAGCTTGCAGATACATGGAAGCCATTCTCGTTAAGGTGTTCGCCACGGCCCTGGCGCTGAGCCTGGTCATGACCAGGCCGGATACGGTCAAGACCCAATTCGATCCCGTCCAAGACAAGGCCGAAGTCCTCAAGATCCTCGGGGACGGTTGCGACAGCATGCGGAAGGCCTTCGACATCGAGAACATCGATCTCGACGGGCTGATTGAAACCGTGATGACCGACAAGCAGGCAGCGGCCGGCGAGGTCGCGGGCTTCAAGGGCATCAACTTCAACGACCTCCACCTCGCCTACAAGCAGTTCTGCAAGCACGAGAAGATCAACAAGGAAGTCGTCGACATCGGCCAAGTGATCGAGTTCTTCAACCGCGCCGCGGTCGATCTGCCAGATCACAACCGGCTGAAGGGCATCAAGCTCCCTGAGATGACCACGGTCTACGACGGTGGTGGCACCAAGTTCGCCGAGCTGTTCGAGCCGGATAACCGCCGTCAGTGGGTGCCGCTCGCACAGATCCCGGAGATCGTGCAGAAGGCTTTCATCGCCGCGGAGGACAAGCGCTTCTACGATCACGCCGGCGTCGATATCCGCAGCGTCACCCGCGCCTTCATGAACACCATGGGCGGCGACAAGCGCCAGGGCGGCTCGACCATCACGCAGCAGGTGGCGAAGAACCTCCTGGTCGGCGACAACGTCACCTTCGAACGCAAGATCCGCGAGGTGCTGGTTGCCACCCGCCTGGAGAAGGCGCTGACCAAGCCGGAAATCCTCGAAATCTATCTGAACTCGATCTATCTCGGCCGCTCATCCTGGGGCGTCGACCTTGCCTCGCGCGCCTACTTCGGCAAGCCGGTGAAGGATGTCAGCGTCCCCGAGGCCGCGTTCCTCGCCGGCCTGACCAAGGGCCCGGCCTATTTCAATCCGGACAAATATCTGCCGCGCGCCCGCGAGCGCCTCGCCTATGTGCTGACGCGCCTGAAAGAGGACAACGTCATCACGGCGGACCAGCTCAGCGAGGCGGAAGCCACCAAGCTCAATTTCGTCGCGGTCAACCGGGTGCGCCGCGACACCGGATTCCATCTGGTCGACGAGATCGGCCGCGAGGCGCGCAGCGTCGCCAGCATCAGCAGCCTCACCGGCAATGCCTATCAGGTGAAGTCGACGATCCGGCCCTCGATCCAGCGAGCCGCCGAGGCGGCGCTGCAGGAAGGGCTCGCGCAATACGAACAACAGGCCGGCCGCGTCGAGTTCAACGGCGCCGAGACCAATGTCGCCGACGCGATCCGGAAGCTCGATCTCGACCGCCGGGCCGGTCAGAACAAGCCGAACTGGCAGATCGCGCTCGAGCAGGTGCGGCTGCCGCTCTATGACGTGCACTGGACGCCGGCCGTGGTGGTCGAGAAACGGACCTATCAGGGCGGCGTCGACTCGATCCGCGTCGGCGTGCCTGACGGTCGCATCCTGCCGCTGTCGACCTGGGGCGGGCGCACGCGCTCGCGCATTAACCAGTACGACGTGGTCTACGTCAAAGTGGTCGAGGGCACGGTTGTTCAGACCCAGAGCGGCCAGCAGAAGGCGGGCAGCGCCCGCGCCGAGCTGCGCGCGCGACCGCATGTGCAAGGCATGACGCTGGTGATGGAGAACAAGACCGGCCGGATCCTCGCGATGGTCGGCGGCTTCTCCTATCCGATGAGCCAGCTCAACCGCGTGACCCAGTCGCGCCGGCAGCCCGGCTCGTCGCTGAAGCCCCTCACCTATCTGGCCGCGCTGTCGCACGGCTTGCAGCCCAACACGCTGGTGCTCGACGCGCCGGTCACCTATCCACCGCCCGGCGGTGTCAACCGCTACACCCGGTCGACCGACTACTGGTCGCCGCGCAACTACGAGGGCAGCGGCTCGGGCACCATGACGCTGCGCCGGGCGCTGGAGCAGTCGAAGAATCTTGTTACCGCGCGCCTGCTCGACGGCGGAATCGGCGACACGCCGCAGGAAAGCCTCGACTCGATCTGCGAGCTTGCCGTGAAGGCCAAGGTCTATCCGCAATGCATTCGGTTCTATCCGTTCGTGCTCGGCGCCCAGCCGGTGCGGCCGATCGATCTGGCGGGCTTCTACGGCGCCATCGCCAACGAGGGCAAGCGGCCGACCCCGCATGTGATCGAGCAGATCTCGCTCGACGGCAAGGTGCTCTACAAGGCTGACGAAACGCTTCAGCCGCTTCCGGTCGACGCCGCGTCGGTGTTCCAGCTCCGTACGCTGCTGCAGGGCGTGGTGGCGCGCGGCACCGCGGTGCGGCTGAGCTCGCTGTCGAACGTGATCGCCGGCAAGACCGGCACCAGCGACGACTTCAACGACGCCTGGTTCATGGGCTTCAGCAAGGACGTCACCATCGGCGTGTGGGTCGGTTACGACAACACCAGCATGAAGACCCGCAAGACGCTCGGCCACGGCAATGCCGGCTCGCGCGTCTCGCTGCCGATCTTCGAATCCGTCATGAAGGCGGTCTGGGCCGATTACGCGCCGCAGGTGGCGCTGCCGGGGCCTTCGCCGGAAGCCGAGCGTCGCCTGATCGCGCTGCCGATCGATGTGCGTTCCGGTGCACGGATCGAGACCCGCAGCCGCTCGGCGTTTCTGGAATATTTCAAGCTTGACGAGAGCGGCCGGCTCGACGAGTCGCAGTATCGGCTGGTCTCTCGCGGCCATGAATATTCGGTCGGCGGCGACGACGACGACAACCGCAGCAGCAGCGGCAACGGCTTCTTCTTCCCGCCGTTCTTCTCGCAATCGCAACCGTCGCAACCCACGGCGCGAAACCGCGAGCGTGAATACGACTCCGGCTTCGGGCGGCGCCCGGACCGCAGCGGCTTCCCGCGGCCGTTCGAGTCCGATAACAACGGGCGCTCCTCGCCGTTCGGCTTCTTCGGCGGCCGCGGCGGCTTCTGACCCCACCACTCTGCTATAAGCTCAAAATCCACCCAACATCATTTGCCGGGGGGCATGATGGCCAAGCTCAAGCTTTCTGTCGCGACCACCGACTACGACCACTTCCGGGACTTCCGTCTCGGCACCGTGCAGGCCGAGGGCATCGAGCCCATCTGGTCGATGCTCGGCCATCACGAGATCTTCGCGCGCTTCACGTTCGACCGCGAATGGGACGCCGCCGAACTGTCCTTCGCCAAGTTCACCGCCCAGGTGACCCGGAAGGATTCCGACATTATCGGACTGCCGGTGGTGTGCTCGCGGCTGTTCCGCTTCTCGTCGTTCTACGTCAACAAGAAGAGCAAGATCAGGACCGCCAAGGACCTCAAGAGCAAGACCATCGGCTCGCCCGAATGGGCGCACACCGCCGCGGTCTATATGCGCGGCTGGCTCAACGACGAGCACGGCGTGGCGCTGAAGGACGTGCACTGGTACCAGGCCGGCGCCAACGAGGCCGGCCGCATCGAGAAGGTCGAGCTGAGCCTGCCCAAGGGCGTCAAGCTCACCCGCGTCAAGGACAAGTCCTTGAGCGAGATGCTGGCGTCGGGCGAGATCGATTGCGCGCTGATCGCGCGGCCGCCGGACTGCTTCCGGCAGGGCCATCCGGACATCGTGCGGCTGTTTCCCGACTTCACCGCGATGGAAGAGCAATATTACGCGGCCACCAAGGTCTGGCCGATCATGCACATCATCGCGCTGCAGAAGCGCGTGCTCAACGAGAACCCCTGGGTGGCGCGCAATCTCTACAACGCGTTCCTTCAGTCCAAGAACCGCAGCGTCGAGCGGCTGATGGACCCGGCGGTGTCGCGTTACCCGGTGGCGTCGCTGCCGACCTACATGCGCAAGATGGCCGACCGCTTCGGCAACGACACCTTCCCGTTCGGCATCGAGGAAAACCGGCCGACCTGGGAGCAATTCCTGCGCTACACCCACGAGCAGGGCATCGCCCACCGCCACGCCAAGCCGGAAGAAATCTTCCCGAAGGGCATCATGACCAGCGTGCGGATCTGACGCGGCGCCGTTCGGCGCATACCGCTCGCAGTCAAAAATATTTGATCACACGGACCCAGCCGCCGGATTTTCATTTTTCCGGAGTGAGATTCACGCGCGAACGCGCGGCTTCGGGCATAAATCTCCTCCCGCCGCTGTGACACGGCATTCGAAATTTATCTCTCGACACATCATGTCGTGTGCGCGGATCAGTCATCTCGCGCACCTGCTGGCGCATCAATCCATGACCGGCCAATGTCCGCGCCGCAACGCGCGGTCCGCACGATATCGGATCGTGGCAGCGCCAAAATCAAAAAAACTTCACTTGGAATGCTGGGTTTGAAATGGGCAGAAATGAACCGCGCTCCGGCAGTCGGGGCGCCGGGAACGCTGTTGATCCGTCCGTCGGATCACTGCTGAACACGGCGTTGTCGCACCATCAAAATGGTGAATTCGCTGCTGCGGAAGTGCTGTATCGCAATGTCCTCGCGACCGATCCGCGCCACGGCCAGGCACTCTACAATCTCGGCATCATCGGACTGCAGACCAGACGACTCGAGCTTGCCGCCGAGATGCTCAAGCGCGCGGTCGCGCTCGACGCCTGCAATGCCGAATGGCTCTATCATCTCGCCTTGGCTGAGCAATGGCGTGGCCGCTTCGGTCCAGCGGTAGCTTACTACTCCCGGGCCATTGAGCTTCAGCCCGGCTATGCCGAGGCACACACCAATCTCGGCAATGTGCTCACCGAGCTCGGCCGGCTGCGCGAAGCGGCGAAGCACTACGAGGAAGCGCTACGGCTTCGGCCCGGCGCAGCCGAGCTGCACGTCAATCTCGCCAATGCGCTCGCCCGGGACGGCGACGTCGACCGTGCCGTCGAGCACCACCGGCGCGCCGTTTCAATGCAGCCCACCTTCGCTGAGGCGCACAACGGCCTGGGTATTGCGCTCACTGTGCTGGGCCGGCCAGGAGAGGCCGTCGAGTGCCTCAAGCTTGCGCTGATGCTCAAGCCGAACATGGCCGAGGCCCATGTCAATCTCGGCCTGGCCCTGCTGGCGCTCGGCCGCCCGGCCGAGGCTCGGCCGCGCTTCGAGCAGGCGCTGGCGCTGCGGACGGACTTTTTCGACGCGCACAAAGGCCTGGTCCGCTCACTGCTCGCCGAGCAACACCGCGACGACGCCCTCGAAGCCGCCATGCGGGCGCTGACCATTCGCGAGACGCCGGAAACCAAGGCGTTATTTCTGGAAGCGCTGCAGCGGTCGTAAGCCATGCTCGACACCGGCAAGCTGCGCGGCTTTCTGAAGCGGGCGCTGGCCGAGCATTGGACCCGTCCGGCGATCCTGGTCGGCGCGGTGTCGCGCGTCGTGGCGGAGAACGACGATGTCCGGGCCGCGCTGGCCCGCGCCGTGAAGACGCCGCTCCGGTCACCGGAAGCAAAAGATATTCTCGACCCAGCGGCCCTCGCGGCGCTCGCCGGAGACGCGTTGTTCCACCGCCTGCTGCGCTCGACGCGGGTGACCGGCATCGCCATGGAGCGTTTGTTGACCGCGGCGCGCTCGGTCCTGCTCAGCGCCGCCGTCCATGAGAGGGAACTGCCCGATGCCGGACGGCTGGCGTTCGCCAGCGCGCTCGCCGAACAGTGCTTCATCAACGGCTATGTGTTCGATGCGACCGAAAACGAGCTCGACCAGGTCGAGGCGTTGAAGATTTCGTTTTGCACCGGCCTGGAAACGGGCGGACCGGTCGCGCTGCCGTGGCTCATCGCGATTGCGGCCTATCGGCCGCTGCACCGGATCGCCGGCGCCGAAACGCTGCTGCAACGCTCGTGGCCGGAGCCCGTGGCCATGTTGCTGGAACGGCAGGTCCGCGAACCGATCGAAGAGCGTCGCCTGGCGGCGTCGATCCCGGCGCTGACCGCGATCGACGACGGGGTGTCGCGCGCGGTGCGCGCGCAATATGAGGAAAGCCCCTACCCGGTCTGGGTCGCGGCGCCGCAGCCGCAGAAGTCCTCCACCATCGACACCGACCTCATGGTGAAGTTTCCGGACGCGCCGATCCGGGAAAGAGCCAACACCGACCGCACCGACATCCTGATCGCGGGCTGCGGCACCGGTCAGCAGGCCGTCGAGATCGCGCAGCAATATGCCAACGCGTCCGTGCTGGCCGTCGATCTCAGCCTCGCGAGCCTCAGCTATGCGAAGCGGCAGACCGATGCCCTGGGGCTGCGCAATATCGAATATGCGCAGGCCGACATCCTCGGGCTCGGCACGCTCGACCGGACCTTCGACGTCATCGTCTGCACCGGCGTGCTGCATCACATGGCGGAGCCCGAAGCGGGCCTCGCCGTGCTGCTGTCGCGGCTGCGCGGCCGCGGCATCGTGCTGCTCGGCTTCTACAGCGAGTTGGCGCGGCAGGAGGTCGTGGCCGTGCAGCGGACCGCCGCCGAGCGCGGCTTCTCCGCCACCACCGACGGCATCCGCCGCTTCCGCCAGATGATCATGGACCTCGACGACGCCTCGCCGTTGAAGGCCATCGCGGCCGTGCCGGATTTCTACAGCACCAGCGAATGCCGCGACCTGCTGTTCCACGTCCAGGAGCACCGCACGACGCTGCCCGCCATCAAGGCCATGCTGGCCCGGCACGACCTGGAGCTCCTCGGCTTCGAGATCGATTCCGCCACGCGCGGCGCCTATGCGGCGGCGAATCCCGCCGACAAGGCGATGCGCGACCTCGACAGCTGGCAGGCCTTCGAAACGCAGCACCCGAAGACCTTTGCCGGCATGTATCAATTCTGGGCCCAGAAGCGCACATAGCGCCGCGGCATTTGCGAAGCTCACGGCCGGGCCTCCGTGGCCGCGAGCACGGGACTCCGCCGCGCCGGCAGCATCAATCCTGCCAGGGCACCGCCGATCGAAAGGATCGCCGCGGCGCAGATTGCGGCCGCAAAACCCGCGCTGAAAGCCTGAGGCGAGCTCAAGCCTCCGGCATGATCGAACACCGCGACCAGGATTGCGATGCCGAACGCGCCGCCGAGAAAGCGGAACATGTTGAATGCGCCGGAGGCTTTGCCGATCTCGGATGCAGCGACCGCATTGATCACCGCGTTCTGCGCAGCCGGCATGGCGAGCGAGACCCCCGCACCGGCAATCACCATCGGCACTGCGAGCGCCGCGTAGGGCGTGTCGGGCGCTGCGATCATCGCGACCCATAGCAATCCCAAGGCTTGGAGCAACAGGCCGCTGAAAATGAGCGCTCGTTCTCCCAGCCGTTGGACGAGGCGGCCGCCGAGCGGCGCGAACACGAACAGCGTGGCGGTCCAAGGCAGCATCCGCAGCCCCGCGCCCAGCGGACCGTAGCCCTGGCCGGTCTGAAAGAACTGCGCGATGAAGAACAAGACGCCGTACATCCCGGCATAGAACATCGAGCTCGCTGCGATGCCCGCCGAAAAGCTGCGGATGCGGAACAACCGCAGCGGCAGCATCGGCTCGCGCAGGCGCTGTTCGGCGGCGACGAAGGCGATCCAAAGCAGCAGGCCGGCCAGCAGAGCCGTCACGACTTCGGGATTGCTCCAGCCGAGGCTGTTGCCTCGCGTCATGCCCCAGACCGTTGCGAAGGCTGCTCCGCCCGCCGTAACGAGCCCCGCGATGTCGAGCGCAACCGCGGGTCCGCGGCTTTCCGGGATGCGCCACAGCGCCAGCGCGATGGTGACGAGACCGATCGGCACGTTGATCCAGAAGATCCACTGCCAGGCGAAGCCTTCGGCGATCGCGCCGCCCGCGACCGGGCCGGCGATCAGCGCGAGCCCGGTGACGCCGCCGAAAATGCCCAGGGCTTTGGCGCGCTCCTCGCGCGGGAAAACGGCACTCAGCAGCGCCATCGCGAGCGGCACGAGCAGCGCCGCGCCTGCGCCCTGCAAGGCGCGGCCCGTAATCAGCGTGGCCGCATTGCCGGCGATTGCACAGATGACCGAAGCTCCGACGAACAACCCGATGCCGACGACGAACATGCGGCGGCGCCCGAACCGGTCGCCCAGCGCCGCACCGGTCAGGAGCAGCACCGCGAAGCTGAGATTGTAGGCATTGACGGTCCACTGCAACGTCTCGATGGACGCGCCGAGGTCGTGGCGGATGTTGCCGAGCGCAGTGGTGACCACCTGCGCATCCAAGGCCGCCATGAAGGCGGCTGCCGATGTCAGCGCCAGCACCCAGCTCCTGGCAGCCTTCTCATTGAACTGTTCCATGTCCGTCGTCCTGTTCGTCACAGCGCTGCGATTTGCAGCCGTGCTCCAAGGACGACCGGAAGCGGCTTCAGGATTCCGGAAACAAAAGAAACTTTTTCGGCGAATCTTTTATCTGGGCTGGAACGTCTTTAAGTTTCTATGCTGAAACACGACGCGCCAGGAAGTCGGCCTGGAGCTGCCACGTCGCACCGGCGTTCTGCGAGCGATCGCCGAGCCAACGGAACGAGTTCGCGCTGATGTCGGTGAAGCGCCACCGGATCTCGTCGCCGGAATCGTTCTTGCCCAGTTGCATGATGTCGCGGCCAGCGGCCCGGCCGATCTGGCGCGTGTAGTACTGCCGCAGCGGGTCGTTCCACAGGATGTGCCACGCATCGATGCCAGGGTCATAAATCCGCAGCGTCGTGCCGTAGAACACGCCTGGCAGAATCCACACGTCCTGAATGGCGCGGCCTTCCAGCACCCAACCGAAATGGATCTCGCCCTGCCCTTTGTGCGTCGTGCCGTCGTCCGCATGGACGGTGCAGTCCATCTGCCAATCGCCGATCAGCCAGCCGTAAAGGCCCAGCTTGTCGGCGCGGTCCGAAGCGGGCTGACCGGCGTGAAGCGCGTCGATGAAGGATTTGATCATGGCGTGCCGTCCTTTGCGTTGCGTTTGCGAGGTCGGTAACGCGCCGGAGGCCAGCACCGCTTGGGAAAAATTGCTATGTTCCGGTCATGACGATGCACTCGAGAATGCTCGCCTCCGGCCCCGGCTGGTCGGTCTATGACAATGTCTGCACGGCGGGCCCGGACGACCGCCCGTTCGAGGAACAGCACCGGGCGGTGTGTGTTGCGGCCGTCACGCGGGGCACGTTCCAGTATCGCTCGACGCAAGGGGAAGCCCTGCTCGCTCCGGGCGCGCTGCTGCTCGGCAATCACGGCTGTTGCTTCGAGTGCGGCCACGATCACGGCACCGGCGACCGCTGCCTGTCGTTTCACTACGCGCCCGGCTATTGGGAATCGGTGATCGCTGCGATCCCCGGCGCACGCACAGCGGCATTCGCGCGGCCGCACCTTTCGCCCGAGCCGCGGCTCGCGCCGCTCGTCGCCGCGATCGAGGCGGCGGCTTGCGATCTCGACAACGGGGAGGCCGAGGAGTTGGCGCTGCGCTTCGCCGGAGCCGCCGTGGTCTCGCTCGCCGGGAGGCAGCGCGCGAACCATTCGCCGAGCCGGCGCGACGAGCGGCGGATCGCAGACACTATTCGCCGGATCGAGGCGGCGGCCGGCGAGACACCTGACACCCTGCACCACCGGCTGTCGCTCGCCGCGCTGGCCAGCGAGGCGGCGATGAGCCCGTATCATTTTCTGCGGACGTTCCGCCGTGTGATCGGCATGACGCCGCACCAGTACATCCTGCACACCCGCCTGCATCGGGCGGCCGTGTGCCTGCGGCAGTCGGACCAGCCGGTTTCGAGCGTGGCTTTGGATGCCGGGTTCAATGATCTTTCGACGTTCAACCGCCGCTTCCGCCGGGTGATGGGTGCGAGCCCCAGCCTTTACCGCAGCCAAAGGCGGCGCAGCCATTCGCCGGGCACCCGAGCGGCCCGCTGAAAATCCTGCTATATTGGACCGGTAAACGAGGAGATCGCGCATGCCCCGTCACCCCGCCTACGTCCCGCACGGTGTCATCCCGGCCGTCCTGCTGCCGTTCTTTGACGACCTCTCGATCGACGAGGCGAGCTTCCGCAAGCACCTGCGCGACGTGACCTCGGTTGAGGGGCTGTCCGCCGTCACCATCAATGCGCATTCCACCGAAGTGGCGTCCTGCACCTTCGACGAGCAGCGCCGCGTGCTGGAAATCGCCGGCGACGAGATCGGCGACAAGACCCCCATCGTCAACGGCATCTGGGCCGACGGCAGCGTGGAGGCAGCGCGGCTTGCCAAGATGGCGACCGCCGGCGGCGCCTCGGCGCTCCTGGTCTTTCCGCCGGCGCCGTTCACGCTCGGCCAGCATGCCGGCATGGCGGTCGAGCACTTCCGGCGTATCGCCGACGCCACCGACCTGCCGCTGATCGCGTTCCAGTATCCGCTCGCCACCGGCCAGGGCTATCCGAACGAGACCATCCTGCGGATGATCGAAGAGATTCCGACCTTGAAGGCGATCAAGGACTGGGCCGGCACCGTGCAGCAGCACGAGTGGCACGTGCGCACGCTGCAGAACCTCTCGCGGCCGTTCAACGTGCTGTCGACGCAGAGCTCGTGGCTGATGGCGTCGCTGACGCTCGGCTGCAAGGGCTTGCTCTCGGGCAGCGGCAGCGTGATTGCGGACCTGCAGGCCCAGCTGTTCCGCGCCGTGCAGGCGAACGACCTGGCCACCGCGCGCGCGCTCAACGACCGCATCTATCCACTGGCCAGCGTGTTCTACGCCCAGCCCTGGGTCGACATGCACAACCGCATGAAGGAAGCGCTGGTGCTGATGGGCAAGCTGCCGCGCGCCGTGGTGCGGCCGCCGCTGGTCAAGATCGAGCGCGCCGAGATCGAGCGCATCCGCAAGGCGCTGGTCGAGGCGAAGCTTTTGCCGGCGACCAACGCGAAGGCGGCGTAAGCGCTACACCGGCTCGGCGTCGATCAGCACAAAGGCGATACAGCACGGCTCCTCGGTGCGGTTGCTCCAGGCGTGGCTGGTGCCGCGCTGGATCAGCACGTCGCCGGCCTTGAGCAGCACCTCGCCTTCGTCCATCAGCGCGTAGATCTCGCCCGACAGCACGATCGCATAGTCGATCGTGCTGGTCTTGTGAAAGCCCGGATGGCGGGCATTGCCGAGGTCGCGCGAATAGCCCTCCGATTTGGAATCGTGCGATGAGCCCGGCGCGCGCAGATGCGCCACCCGCTTGGAATCCGGAGGATATTCGACGACGCGGAATTTGGAGCCGTGCTTCGGCGGCGGCAGCCGCTGCGGCTGGCCTACCGTGGGATCGGCGTTGCCAGCATTGCTGGCCGGTGTGGTGCTGGTCTCCCAGAGTTCCGTGACCGCGGTGGCGCCGGGTCCGCGGTCGAACACGGCCGGCGCTGCGCCGTCAGCGACGAAGATCGAGCGGCCCTGAGCGTTGTGACCGGTGACGACGCGACGGAAGGGACGTGGCGGCATGTTCTGTCTCGTATCCTGGCTGTCTCGTTTCAGGGCGGGCGAGGTTAGTACGCTTGACGAAATGCCGCCATAACGTGCTTTGTGCTGCCCGCTTGTACCCCGACCCGGATCTCCGATGGCTGCCAAAGACCGCTTCCTCCTCGCCGCCGTGATGGGCTGGCCGATCCATCAATCGCGCTCGCCGGCGCTGCATAATTTCTGGTTCGCGCAGCACGGACTGCAGGGCAGCTACGTGCCGCTCGCCATCCCGCCCGGGCAGCTCGAAGCTGCGTTGCGCGCGCTGCCATCGCTCAACTTCGCGGGCTGCAATCTCACCATCCCGCTGAAGCAGGACGCCATGAAGATCGTCGACGAGGTCGACATCACGGCGAAAAAAATCGGCGCGATGTCATGCGTGGTGGTGCGGCCGGACGGCTCGCTCGCCGGCTCTAACAACGACTGGTACGGCTTCACGCACAACATCCTGGAGTTCGTGCCGGACTGGCGCGCCGATGCGGGCCCGGTCGCCGTGATGGGCGCGGGCGGCGGCTCCCGCGCTGTCGTCTACGGGCTGATGGAGCGCGGCGCCCGCGAGATCAGGCTGTGCAACCGCACGCTCACGCGCGCGCAGACCTTGGCGAAGGAGTTCGGCGGACCGATCACCGTGGTGCCGTGGGAGCAGCGCCACGACGTCATCGAAGGCTGCGCCATGCTGGTGAACGCGACCAATCAGGGCATGATCGGTCAGGCGGCGCTCGACCTGCGCCTCGGCAAGCTGCCGAAGACCGCGCTGGTCAGCGACATCATCTACAATCCGCTGGAGACGCCGCTGATCGCAGCCGCCAAGCTCCGCGGCAACCGCACCGTCACCGGGCTGGGCATGCTGCTGCACCAGGGCATTCCGGCATGGCAGGCTTGGTTCGGCATCTCGCCCAAGGTCACGCCGGAGCTGCGTGCGCTGATCGAAGCGACGCTGTAGCGTCGCGCTTCGCTATTGCGGATTGCGGATCGGAATGAAACCGGCCGTCAGAACGGCCGGGTCAGGTCGTCGCTGTAGAGATACTTGACGACGCGCGGCGCGGCACCGCGGCGCTGGGCGCCGTGCTTGCCGTCGGGCTTGGCGTTCTGCGGCTTGGCGTCGTCGGCCAAGCTGTCGCCGAGCGCGATCATCTCGGGCCTGGCGATCTCCGGTCCCATCGGCTCGGACTTGGACATGTCGATCTTGCCGAAGCCGTTGAAGTTGCGGTTGGCCTCTTCGATCGGATCATCCCGGCCGGCGATCAGCAGCGCCGAACGATCGACCTCCCGGTCGGTCGACTTCGGCGTGTTCCTGTTGGCCGCGGGGACGAAAGTCTTGATCTCGGGCCGCCGCGCCGTCTTGGCCAGCGCGCGCTCATCAACCTTGTCGCGCTGTGCGGTCTTGATGGCCTGAGCGTGAGCGCCAACCTGCTTGGCGAGCTTGACGGCCGCGAGCTTCGCCGCCGCTTCCCGCTCCTCGATACGCCGCAGCACCTCGCGAACCATGGAGGCGACGCGCATGCGCCAGCCGCGCTCTGTCGTATCGCCTTGAGCCTCGGCTTGCGGAGCCGGCGGCTCGGGCTTGTCACGCATCTGGCTCGCGGTCGACGCGAGCTCGGAGATCAGCTTGGCCGTCTTCACGGTCTTGGCCTGCGCCTGCACCGCCTCGATCACTTCCGAGCACGGCGCCTTGGCCGGCATCAGCAGCATCTCGGGCTCGTTCTTGGCGCCGATCCAGTCTTCGGCCTGCTTGCCGGTGACGCGGATCACGTAATTGCGCGTCTCGGTCGGCAGCTCGCCCTTCTTGGCGAGCCAGTCGGTGATGCGCCGCGGTCCCGCATTATAGGCGGCAGCCGCAAGCCCGAGATTGCCGAACTGCTTGCGCAGGTCGCTGACGAACTTGCCGGCGGCGTTGAGCGCGTGGATCGGCTCGAACGGATTGATCAGGCCGACTTCGACCGCGGTCTGCGGCATGAACTGCGCAATACCCTGCGCGCCGGCGCGGCTGATGGTGCGGCTGTCGAAGCTGCTTTCCTGCCAGATCAGGTTGGCGAAGAACGGCACCGGCAGATTGTTGGCCTGCGCCACGGACGCCACGGCGCTGCACACGAGATCGCGCGACGGCTGCCGCCGCGGGCTGACCACGACCTCGACCGGCTTGGCGCGCGGCTCGACGTATTCGGAGGCGGCGTCGCCCGCAAGCGAATCGCTATAGGGGTCGGCGATCTTCTCGATCACCGACGCCGGCAACGGCTTGACGGTGTGGCTGATCGAATAGGCAAACGAAGTCTTGGCCGGTGATGGCGAGTCGGTGGTAGCCCAAACCGTCGACGCTGTCGTACCCAGCATCGCAACGGCGATGGAAAGCTTTCTGCCGATTGTCACTCCCGCCCTGCAGGTGCCTTGCTGGCATCCCGCTCCCTGTTGTCCCCGCCCAAAGGCTGGAGTGCTGAGGCTCACATAATGACCCCAACGATTCGTAACCGCCAATTGAGCCCGGGGTGTGTACGCCAATGACATGCCCAGAAACAACCTGATGGAACATTCGGTTCCGGGAGATAAGCACGTCAAAAGACGTATGAAAGAGGCCCAACACGGCACGAAACTCGTCGATTTGTCTGATTTTGCGCCAGTGCGGTGCAGATCGGCAACACTGCGAAACATATTTTGACCGGCAACCTTACCCGCGGATCAGGCCTCGCAACAAAGCGCAATAACTTTTGAAATTGGGGGAACGATGTTTCAACAAGGTTTCCACATCGGTAACGATCGGCCGCACGGCCCCCTCGACGCCGCGCAGTTGTCCGATTCACGCCGCAATCGGCCGCCGCAGCCGTCAGGATATCTTCGAGCGGTAGTGGTCCCAAGTCTTCTTGAAGAGAGACGGTGAGCGGAGCTTCTGCCGGCACGCGGCCTGCTCCTCCTCACTGAAGACATACGGGTCGCCGATCTGCATCGCCATGTACTGCCGCCGCGCGTTCTCCTCGACATAGGCTGCGTAGGCGAAGCACTCGAGCACGCTCTCACCCGCCGCAACCACGCCGTGCGCCTTCAACATCACCACCGGATTGTCGCCCATCGCGGCGACCATCTTCTCGCCCATCTCGCGGGTGTTGACCGACATCGGCGAGTTCATCACCGGCATGTCGCCCAAGAGCGACGCCTGCGCATAGACCACCTTCTGCGGCGTGCCGGTCATGGTGAGATAGGTCGACCACTGCGGATGGGTGTGGAACACCGCATTGACCTTCGGCCGCGCCCGATAGACCTCGGCATGGATCGGAAACTCCAGCGGCGGCTTGACGTTCGAGCCGTCCACCGGCCGGCCGTCGAGATCGACCGCGACGATGTCCTCGACCGTGAGGCAGGAACGCATCGACGCGCCGGAGTTGATGTAGAACGAATTGGCGTCGCGCCGCACGCTGCAATGGCCGTTGTGGTCGATGTACTCCGCATGCTCGAGCATGCGGATCGCATCGACGAGTTCCTGCTTGACCTGTTGCTGCGATTGCTCCGGCATGACACTCACTCCCACTTGCGCTCCCACGCGCTCGGTCTCAGAGCGCAGAGATTACTACGGCATCACCCGCTTCTTCCACAAATCCCACGAGCGGCCGACGGTCTGCACATTGACCACGTCGGCGATGCGGCCTTCTTCCTCGTCGAGCGCCGCGACCGGGCCGCCGAGCGCCAGGACCTGGTGCTGGATGTTGGCGCTGGTCACCGTGAAGATCGCGCGAAAGACTGCGACCGGCAGCGACGGACCAACAGCGACCATGCCATGGGCGCGAAGCAGTGCCACCGGCTTGTCGGCGAGCACCGCAGCCAGCGCCGCCCCCTTCGCAGCCGAGCTGATGACGATGTCGGTCGTGCCGAACTTGTCGCGAATGTCGAACACCGGCACGCCGGCCGCCAGAAATGCCGCGTTGTGATACATCGCCTGCATCGGCACGTTGGACAACCCGAACGCGATGGTCGAAGGCGAATGGCTGTGCGCGATCGCCATGACGTCCGGCCGGGCCTTGAAGATCTCGCCATGCAGATAGCGCTCGATGAAGCCGTTGCGGCCGCGCGCATCGATGGCGTTGCAGTCGAGATCGAACTCCATGATGTCGTCGGCGGTGATCATCTGCGGCGCGAGCGAGCGCGACATCAGGAAGCGCTCGGCATGGCCGGGATGGCGCATCGACACGTGTCCCGCGGCGTCGAACACGCCCTGATCGGCCAGGATGCGGCTCGCCGCCGCGAGGTCCTCCAGCACGGCGCGATCGACCGGCCCACCGGATGTGCTCATGATTGTTTTACCCTCAAGCTCTCACTCAACCACCAAGGCCTAGCATTGCTCTTCGGCTTGCGCCAAGCTGCGTAAAAAAGTGCAAGGGCGTAAGGAAAATGGCCGCGGCGAAGAGCTACGACTACGTCATCATCGGTGCAGGCTCCGCAGGCTGCGTGCTGGCCAACCGGCTCAGCGAAGACCGCGACATCCGCGTCCTGGTGCTGGAGGCCGGCGGCTGGGACCGCGATCCCTGGATCCACATCCCGCTCGCCTGGGGCAAGATCCTCACCAACCGCCTGCACGACTGGATGTACTTCACCGAGCCTGAGCCTCAGTTCAAAGGCCGCCGGGTGGAATGCGCCCGCGGCAAGGTGATCGGCGGCTCGTCCTCGATCAACGCCATGACCTATTCACGTGGCCATCGTGGAGATTACGACCGCTGGGCCGCGAACGGCCTGCCGCAATGGTCCTATGCGCAGGCGCTGCCCTACTTCAAAAAGCAGGAGACCTGGGAGGGCGGCGCGAGCGCGCACCGCGGCGGCAACGGGCCGCTCGGCACCTGCTGGTCGACCTTCCAGGACCCGCTGGCCGACGCCTATGCGCTGGCCAACCAGTCCGCCGGCCTGAAATGGAACGACGACCTCAACAGCGGCCGCAACGACGGTATCGGTCGCAACCAGAACACTATCCGCGACGGACGGCGCTGCAGCGCCGCGGTCGCGTATCTGCGGCCCGCCATGGAGCGCAGCAATCTCACGGTCGAGACCAACGCGCTGGTGGCGCGCATCCTGCTCGACCGTAATCACGCGGTCGGCGTGGAATATCGAAAAGGCGGCGAGGTCCATACTGTGCGTGCCCAGCGCGAGGTGCTGCTGGCCGGCGGCGTCATCAACTCGCCGCAGGTGCTGATGCTGTCGGGCATCGGCAATCCGGATGCCCTGAGCGCGGTCGGCATCAAGCCGCAGGTGGCGCTGCGCGGCGTCGGACAGAACCTGCAGGACCATGTCACCGCGATGCTGTCCTATCGCCGCAGCTCGCCCGGCACGATCCACAAGTCGATGCGGCTCGATCGCATCGCCGTAGCTCTCGCCGACACGTACCTCCTCGGCGGCACCAGCGTGGCGAGCGACATTCCCGGCGGTATGGCGTCCTTCGCCCGCGTGATGCCAGACTCCAACGTACCGGATGTGCAGCTTCTCCTCGCCGGCGCGCCCATGACGGCGCATCCTTATCTGGAGCCATTCCGAAAACCCTATCAGGACGGCTTCGGCGGGCGCGTGATCATGCTGCACCCAGAGAGCCGCGGACAGCTCACCTTGTCCTCATCCGATCCGGCCACGCCGATCCGCATCAAACAGAATTTCATGTCGACCGAACGCGAATGGAAGACGCTGCGCGGCGCTTTGAGGCTGATGCAGAGCATCATGAGCCAGCCGCAGATGGCGCCCTTCGTTGGCGGCGAGCTGACGCCGGCGCGGACCGACGCCGACCTCGACGAGCACATCCGCAACACCGCAATCACGCTGCATCACCCGATGGGCACCTGCAAGATGGGCCGCGACGGTGACGAGACCGCCGTGGTCGATCCGCATCTGCGCGTGCGCGGCATGGAAAACCTGCGGGTGGTCGATGCCTCGGTGATGCCGGACCTCGTCAGCGGCAACATCAACGCACCGGTGATGATGATCGCCGAGAAAGCCGCCGATATGATCCGCAGGCGGCCGACGCTCGCGCCGCTCAACGTCTGACCCCAATCCGAACCCCATCGCTGGAGGAACGCCGTGGCCCGTCTCGATCCGCTGCCGATGGATGAGCTTACGCCAGAGCAGAAGGCACTGCATGAGGTGCTCGGCAGCACGCGAAAGGGGCGCGTGAGCGGTCCATTCGCAATCTGGCTGCGCAATCCGCCGGTTGCCGACGCCGCCAACAGGCTGACCTTGGCGTTGCGCGAGAGCAGCAAGATCGAGAAACGGCTTTATGAGCTGATCGTGCTCATCGTCACCCGACACTGGTCGGCGCGCTACGCCTGGTCGTCACACGAGCCAGCCGCAGCCGCGGCCGGAATTTCGCCGGAAGCCATCGAAGCGATCCGCCATCGGCGCAAGCCGGACCTCAAGAAGGACGACGAGAGGCTGGTCTACGAGACCGTGACAGAGCTTCTGGAGCACGGACCGCTCAGCCAGGCGACCTACGACCGGATGCTGAAGCTGTTCGGCCTTGATGTGACTATCGAGATATTCTCGATTGCCGGGCTTTACAGCATGGTCTCGACCGTGCTCAACGGCTTCGACGTGCCGCCCCGCATCGGCGGCGAGACACCGTTCTGATCCAGTTTAGGAGTGCTTTGATGTTCGTCAAAGTCGCAGCCGACGGCAGCGTGTCGCTGGAAGACAAGGACAACTTCCGCGCCTTCAAGATCGTGGTCGAAGGCGGCCCGTCGCGACTCGATCAGGTGCGCCGGGCGCTCAGCGGGACCGCCGAAGTTCAGGACCAGGGTCATGCCTGGATCTACGAGCAGGCGCTGCGCAAGCGGCCGGAGGTCGCAAACGACGCCGCGTGGCAAGGCAACCTCGGCGCCATGATCGAGAAGGCCAAGCCGCACGGCTGGGTCGACGAGGCCAAGCAGGCGATCCGGGCGCATATCGAGTGGACCGAGAAATAAGCGCTCGGACCGATCTCTGGCGTGAACCGATATGGACACTGACGTTCTGGTCATCGGCGCGGGCCCCGTCGGCCTGACGCTGGCGCTCGATCTCGGCCGCCGCGGCATCCGCTGCACGCTGGTCGAGCAGAAGAGCGCGCCGCACATGTGGCCCAAGATGGAGCGCTGCAACGCGCGCTCCATGGAGATCTATCGGCGGCTGGGGCTCGCCGAGAAGGTCCGCGCCGCGGGCCTGCCGGGCTGGGTGCCGATGGACGTCTATATCGTCACGTCGCTGATCGAGCCGCCGCTGCTCCACCTGCCCTATCCGTCCGTGGCAGACGCCAAGAAAGAGATCGCGGCGAGCCATGACGGCGCGCTGCCGCTCGAGCCCTATCAGCTGATCTCGCAATACACGCTGGAGCCGCTGCTCAAGTCGGTGGTCGAGACGCTGCCGAGCGTCACGGTGCGCTACGGCTGCGAGTTCGTGACCTTTAAGCAGGATGCGAATTCGGTGACCGCCGAGGTGACCGAAGGCGGCAAGACCTCCCTGATCACCGCGAAGTACCTGGTCGGCTGCGACGGCGGCACCAGCAATGTACGAAAGCAGCTCGACATCAAGCTCGCCGGCGAGGGCAACATCCTGCAACTGCGCCAGGCACTGTACCGCTGCGACGACCTGTTCGAGCGCATCGCGATCGGCAAGGGCCGGCACTATCACGTCGTCGACAACCAATCGACGCAACTCATCGTGCAGGATAGCACCAAGCATTTCACGCTGCATTCGGTCGTCGAAACAGACCAGGACATGGCGACGAAGTTCGAACAGACCGTCGCTATGCCGGTGAACTACGAGATGCTCTATGTCGGCGAATGGCGGCAGAACCTGCTGCTGGCCGAAAGCTACGGCCGCGGCCGCGTGCTGCTGGCCGGCGACGCGGTGCATCTCGTGATCCCGACCGGCGGGCTCGGCATGAACACCGGCGTCGGCGACGCCATCGATCTCGGTTGGAAGCTTGCCGGCACGCTGCAAGGCTGGGGCGGGCCGGGCCTGCTCGCCTCCTACGAGATCGAGCGGCGGCGGGTCGGCGAGAATAACGTGGGCGCGTCGCGCTATGCCTCGCTCGGCCGGCGCAAATGGCGCGGGCAATGGAAGCCGGAAATCCGCGACAACACGCCGGCGGGCGCCGCGGCGCGGGCGCATCTCGCAGCCGTGGCCGACGTCGAGCAGCGCAAGACCAACGAGATGATCGGCGCCGAGCTCGGCTATCACTATTTCGGTTCGCCGCTCGTGGCTCACGAAAGCGGCGAAGGCCCGCCCTACGATTTCATCGACTACACACCGAGCACGTGGCCCGGCGTGCGGCTGCCCCATGCCTGGCTGCCGGACGGGCGTGCCGCCGCCGACTGCATCGGCGACGGCTATACGCTCATCAGGCTTGGCGGCAGCAAGGCGGATGGCTCGGCGCTCGCGGCGGCGTTCCAAAAATTCGGCGCGCCGTTCACGGTGCTCGACCTGCCGGGCGACGAGGCGCGCACGATCTACGGGCGCGACCTCGTGCTGGTCCGGCCGGACCTGCATGTGGTCTGGCGGGGCAATTCACCGCCGGACGATCCGGTGCGGCTCGCCGCGGCAGCGACCGGACATTCGGGTTCTTAGCCCTTCTTGCACTCGCTCCGGAACTTCTTGCGCTCCTTGCCGTGCAGCCCCTTGGCGTCGGCCTGCTTCGAGCAGTCGATCGATTTCGCCGAGCGCACCGGCTTGGCCTTTGCGTCGGCGGCCGGCTTGTCGGCAGCGGGCGCCTGGGCATAAGCGGCGCCGCCGCTGAGCAATGCAAGCGTCGCGGCGGTGGCAAGAAGCATCCTGATCGTCATGGCAACATTCCCTTTTCTTGAATGGTCGAGATCGCCCCGCGCCGATACTAGCACCACGCCGCGAATGATGGATGCCGGGTTTGCCCCGGCATCCAAGGCAACCTGGCCCTAGAACGGCTTCTTGTCGATCGCACCGGTGCCGCGCACGTACCACTGCTCGTTCGGGAACGGCTTGCCGGCGACGCGGTCGGCGAGCCAGTCGGCCACCAGAATGGGCGGGAACGGCCCGAGATTGGCGGCCGGCACGTTGCCGACCGAGTGGCGCGACTCCTGATACACCACCATCCGCTTCGGGCCCTGCACTGCCGCCACCAGCCGCTTCGAATGCTCGATCGGCGACAGCTCGTCGAATTCGCCGGCGACGCAGAGATACGGCACCTTGATCTTGTCGGCGTGGCCCTCCCAGGTCATGCCCTGACGCATCTTGTCGAACTCGGCCTCGTCGGTGATGCCCGACATGTACATGAAGCGTTTCTTGAAGGTCGGCGACGCCTCCTGGAAGATCGTGTGGCAGCCGGGCTCGTGGCACACCGAGATCACGGCGGCGGCCGAGATGCGCGGCTCGTGCGCGGTGGCGATCGTGCCGAAGAAGGTGCCGAAGCTCGTGCCCGACAGCACGACCTTGCTCATGTCGACCTCGGGACGCTTGGCGAGCCAGTCGCACACCGCCTTGCCGGTCGCGACCCAGTTGTCCATCGAGAAATAGATGCCGAGCATCGGCGACTCGTACTGGCCCGGGCCGTCGATGTTGAGCACCGCGAAGCCGCGGTTGAGGAAGCGGTCGCCGTACAGCGCGGTCTGGATTTCCTTGTAGCTGTCCATGCCGGGGACGTTGATGATCACCGGCAGCTTGCCGCCGCTGTAGCCCGGCGGCAGATGAAACCAGGCCGGCAGCGCCGTGTCCTTGAACGGAATCCAGGCCGCTTCGATCTTGTGGTCGGCCAGCGCGGCGTATTTCGTGTAGTTCTCGCGCTTCTTCAGATGGCAGCGGACATTCTCTTCGTCGTTCTGGTCGTAGGGCCACTGCGCCGCGCCCCAATACACCGCCGACATGAAATAGTTGTCGCGCGCCGTGACCATGCTGCCAGCCTCTTCGGCGCCCTTTGCTTTCGCCTCGCGGCGCACCGCGACCGCCTCGAAGGCCGGCGCGATGTCGGCCATCTTCTTGACCCGCTCGCGCACCACGTGGATGTCGGCCTGGCCCTCCATGCCGCAGGGGCCGGAGATGTAGATCGAGCGCGGCTGGTCCCAGTCGATGCCGTTGGCGCGGACGATGTTGTCGAGCAGCCAGCGCTGGTCCTCGAAGCGCTTCATATGCGGCTCGCCGCGCTTGTCCATGATCGGTTGCGGAATGCGTTCCATGAAATCCTCCCTCGGTCTTCGCCGTGTCCTGGCTGTCCGTGTTTTCTCGCCCGAGTCATACAACAGGACGGCAATACGCGTGAACCAGCCCGAAGGCTGGTTCACGGCATGACGGTCATCGCGTGCGGTATGGCTCTGCGGCTAAGCCTGTACCAACGGGCCCGGGTTCTTGACGTAGCGGTTCTTGATCGCGTCCGCGGTCCAATAGGCCAGCGCGCCGACCGGGCCGGTCGGGTTGTACGACCCATTGTGCGGGAACACGTTGGCGCCGACCGTGAACAGGTTGTGACAGTCCCAGCTCTGCAGGTACTTGTTCACGACGCTGTTCTTCGGATTGGTGCCCATGATGGTGCCGCCGGTGTTGTGCGTCGACTGGTACGGCACCACGGTCCAGCTGTCGCGCGATGACGCCTCGTTGACCCGCGTGGGGTTCATCGACTTGGCGATGCTGTTGACCAGATCCGCCGAGTGCTTGCCCATCTTCTTCTCGTTGTCCTTGTAGTCGAAGGTCATGCGCATCAGCGGCTGGCCGAAGGCGTTCCGATAGGTGGGATCGAGATCGAAGTAGTTATTGCGGTTGGCCATCACGCTGCCCGACGAGTTGATGGTCATCGCGGCCTGGTACCATTTCTTGGTCGCGGCCTTCCAGGCGGTGCCCCATTGCGGCGTGCCGCGCGGCACCGGCCGGTAACCGATCGGCAACGGCGTGTTGAAGCCGCCGGCCACGTTGTAGCCGCCGATGAAGCCGTGCGGGCCGCGATCGAAGCTCCAGTTGACGTTGAAGTCGTCGATGGTGGCGTTGGAGCCACCGGCGTTGATGAACGGGTTGAAGTATTTGCCCTCGAAGAACAACGTCGCGCCGACGCCGTTCTGGTAGCAGTAGTTCTTGCCGACCACGCCGGTCTGCGCCGCAGGATCGTAGGGCTGTCCGGTGCCGGACAAGAGCATCAGGTGCACGTTATTGATCGCATAGGCGCAGAGCAGCACGATATTGGCCGGCTGCTCGAACTCCTCGCCGGTCAGCACATTCGTGTAGGCGACGCCGGTCACCTTCTTGCCGTCGGAATCCTTGATGACTTTCGTGACCCACGAGTTCGCGCGCAGCTCGAAATTCGGATTGCGCATCGCAATCGGGATCACCGACACCAACGGGCTGCCTTTGGCATTCGCTTCGCAGCCGAAGCGCTGGCAATAGCCGCAATACTGGCAGGCACCGTAATGCGCGCCGTCCGGATTGGTGTAGGCCTGCGACGCATTGGCCGACGGCCGCGGGAACGGATGATAGCCGAGGTTCTTCGTGGCATCGGTGAACATCACGCTCGAGTAGATCGGCGTGAGCGGCGGCAGTGCATATTCCCTGGCGCGCGGCGCCTCGAACGGATTGCCGCCCGGCACGATCTGGCCCTTGAGATTGCCGGCCTTGCCGGAAACCGCCGCGGTGTATTCGAACCGGTCGTAATAGGGCTCAAGCTCGTCATAGGTGATGCCCCAGTCCTGGATCGTCATGTCGTCCGGGATGAAGCTCTTGCCGTAGCGCTCCTCGTACATGGAGCGGACCTTGAACTCCATGTCAGTCCACCGCCAAGTGTGGCCGCTCCAATGCGTCGCCGAGCCGCCGACACCCTCGCCCGGCAGGAACGAGCCGAGCCGGCGCATCGGCAGCGCCTCCTGCGAGATGTTGTTGCGGATGGTGAGCGTGTCGCGCTGTGCGTTCTGCATCAGCTCGTGGCGCACCACATAGCGCAGCTCGTCGCGGATGTTGGGCACCGCAAAGTCGTTCGCCGGGTTGAGCGGGTTGCCGCGCTCCAGCGCGACGACCTTCATGCCGGCTTCCGCCAGTTCCTTGGAGAGAATGCCGCCGGTCCAGCCGAGCCCGACAACAACGACATCGACGTCTTTCAGCTTGGTCGCCATCTCGCCCTCCCCTCAGCTCAGGTCCGCGATGCCGAGGATGTCGGCGGTGTAAGGCTTGTTGCGATACTGCTCGACGTGCTCGCGATGCACCGCGACCGCGCCGGGGAAGCCGATCAGCTTCCAGCCGGCCTTGTCGCGGTTGCCGCCATAGATTGGGTCGGAGAACATGCCCTCCATCACGGTCTGATAGACCGTGCCCCAGAACGTCCGTGCCGGTGGCCCGTGCTCGAAGGTGATCTTGCCGCCGGACAATCCGACCAGCACCTCTTCGCGCTGCTTGGCGTCGAGCCGGTCGAACGGCTTGCCGCCATAGGTCTTGCGGCAATAGGCGTTGGTCGCCTCGATGCCGGCGCGATAGAGATCGGCAGGAGCCAGCGGCAGCTGATAGCCCTGGTTCGGCGTGCCGCGTTTCCACGGACCCTGCATGTAAAGCCGCTCGCCCTTGCCCCAGCCGCCGGCGAGCGCCCGGTCGATAAAGATGTTGACGCCGATGTCGGTGCCCTTCGGCGAGAATTCGTCGGCCGGGATCATGTGATCGACCAGCGCCTCGACGAAGGCCGCCTCCTCGATGTTGAGAAACGCATAACCGGGTTGCGAGGCGGGCGCTGCGGCCGGCTGTGGCGACTGCGATTGCGCTTCGGCCGTCGTGACGGCCGCCACCGTGCCAGTCGCCGCCGCTGCGCCGCCGACCACCGCGCCTTTCAGGAAATCACGGCGTGCAAAACCTTGCGGTCCAGAGTCCTGGTCGCTCATGCTAACCTCCCTAGCCTGCCCGCCGGTTTGTATTCACCAGATTGAGGGCGTTCTAATCTGGAGCGTGCGCTTTTCGGTGCACGTCGGCAAGACCGTTTCGAGCGAGACCGTGGAGACTGAACCGGAGCGATGGCAGAGCATTCGCAATTGATCGGCCGGCGCATGGTGCGGGTCGAGGACGGCCCGCTGCTGCGCGGCCAGGGCCGCTTCGTCGATGATCTGCCGATGCCCGACGCGCTGCATGTCGCGTTCCTGCGCAGCCCGGTGGCGCATGGACGTCTGAAGCGCATCGATGTCAGCGCCGCCAAGGCACAGCCCGGCGTGCATGCGGTGCTGACATTCGCCGACCTGCGCCCTCTGCTCACCTCGGACCGCATTCCACAGGCATTGCCGTCCGGCGCGATCCGCTTTCACGTCGATCCGCAGGTGCTGGTCGAGGACGAAGCCACCTACGTGGGCGAGCCGATCGCCATGGTGATCGCGCAGTCGCGACGCCTGGCCGAAGACGCGCTGACCTCGGTCGTGTTCGACATCGAGCCGCTGCCGGCCGTCACCGATCCGGTTGACGGACTGGAATCCGGCGCGCCGAAGGCACGGCTCGATTGCCCCGACAATCTCGTGGCGCGGCAGAGCATCGACTACGGCGACATCGACGGCGCCTTCGCCAAGGCCGCGCACCGCATCAAGGACCGCTTCCGCCTGCACAAGGGCGGCGGCCATTCGATCGAGACCCGCGGCATCGCAGTGCGTCCCGATCCGATCGATGAGACGCTGACGATCTATGCCAACACCCAGATGCCGCATCGCGCCAAGCAGATTCTGGTGGCAGCGCTGGGCGTGCCGGAGAGCCGCATCCGCGTGGTCGCGCCCGATAGCGGCGGCGGCTTCGGTCCCAAGGCTGCGTTCCATCCGGAAGAACTCGCGCTGCCGGCCGCTGCGCTCCTTCTCGGCAAACCGCTCAAGTGGATGGAGGACCGCCGCGAGAACTTCGTTGCTGCCGTGGGCGAACGCGATCAGGACTGGGATATGGAGGCCGCTTTCGACGCCGACGGCCGGCTGCTCGCGCTGCGCGGCCGGCTCTGCCACGACCACGGCTCCTGCACGCCCTACGGCGTGGCGATGGCCTACAACGCCGGCACCAATGTGATCGGGCCCTACGTGCTGCCGGCGTATCGGCTGGACATCAACTGGTGCCTCACCAACTTTGTGCCGTGTGCGCCGACCCGCGGTGCCGGCCGGCCGCAGGGCATGTTCGTGATGGAGCGCATGCTCGACGCCATCGCGCAAAAACTGGGCCTGCCGCGCGACGAGGTGCGGCGGCGGAACATGATCCAGCCGTCGCAGATGCCGTATCCGACGCCGATCAAGCAGCGCGACGGCTCGACCATGACCTACGACAGCGGCGACTACCCGGAATGCCAGCGCCGTGCGCTGGAAGCCGCCGGCTGGGCGGATTTTCCGGCGCGGCAGGCCGCTGCCCGGCGTGAGGGCCGCTACATCGGGCTGGGCCTCGCGAACTACGTCGAAGCCACCGGCCGCGGCCCGTTCGAAAGCGCGACGCTGCGCGTCGGCGCGTCGGGCAAGATCGTCGTCACCACCGGCGCGAGCGCGCAAGGCCAGGGCACCAAGTCGATGCTGGCGCAGCTCGCGGGCGACGTGCTGAACGTGCCGCCGGAGAGCATCACCGTGGTCGCGGGCGACACCGCGGGCACCGCCATGGGCTTCGGCGCCTTCGCCAGCCGCCAGGCCGTGACCGCCGGCAATGCGGTGCATCGCGCCGCCGTCGAGGTGCGCGAGAAGGCGCTCAAGGCTGCAGCCGAGATGCTCGAAGCCTCGGCGGAGGATCTCGAATTGAAAGACGGCGCCGTGCAGGTCAAAGGCGTGCCGCAGATGCGCAAGACGCTGGCCGAAATCGCGCATGCCATCGGCGGCGTGCCGGGCTTCGGCCTGCCGAACGGCATCACGCCGGGACTCGCCTCGGCGGTGGATTTTCCAGCGCCCGCGCTGACCTATTGCAACGGCAGCCATGTCTGCGAGGCGGAGGCCGATCCGGAAACCGGCGCGATCACGCTCCTCAATTATATGGTCGTCCACGACAGCGGCCGCATCATCAATCCGATGATCGTCGACGGCCAGGTGATCGGTGCTGTGGCGCACGGCATCGGCGCGACGCTCTACGAATGGATGCGCTTCGACGGCGAAGGCCAGCCGCAGACCGTCACCTATGGCGACTATCTCCTGCCCAGCACCGACACCGTGCCGCGGATCGCGGTGGTGCATATGGAGACGCCGACGCCGCTCAATCCGCTTGGCGTCAAGGGCGCAGCCGAGAGCGGCACCATCGCGGCGCCGGCCGCGATCGTCTCGGCGGTCGAGGACGCGCTGCGGCCGTTCAACGTGCGCATCCGCGATCTGCCGCTGACGCCGGAGCGGCTGCTCAAGCTGATCCGCGACGGAAAGTAGCTGCTGACTCCTCCTGTGCAGGCCGCTCCCGCCAAGGCAGAATGGCCAAAACAAGCGACGGGCAAGACAAAACGACGGGGCGGAGAGCCGAGATGTTGCGAATTGCGATCGCGATGGTTGCGGCATGGGCCGCGTGTTTCAGTGCTGCCGGCGCCTCGGCACAAACCTATCCGCAGCGGACCGTCAAATTCATCCTGCCGTTCGGTCCGGCCAGCGGAACAGACATCACCGCGCGCCTCGTCGCCGACCGTCTCGCCACGCGCTGGGGCAAGGCCGTGGTGATCGAGAACCGCCCCGGCGGCGACGGCCTTGTCGCCATCAACGCGTTCATCGCAGCCAACGACGATCACACACTGCTGTGGGTGCCGGTCGGAACCTTCGCGGTCCATCCTTACGAGAAGGACAAGCTGTCCTACGACGCGGAACGCGATCTCGTACCGGTCGCCAATGTCAGCTCGCTGTTTCTCGCCGTCACGGCGTCGAACGCGTTGAACGTCGGTTCGCTGCGCGAGCTCGTCGAGCTGCTGCGCAAGAATCCCGACAAGTTCAACTGGGCCGCCGCCAACGGCAATGCCGATTTCCTGGTGTCCGGCTTCCTCAAGAGCAACGGCCTGCAGGTGGGAAAGGCGCCCTACCGGGACATCCTGCAGGCGCCCAATGACCTTGCCGAGAATCGCATTCAGCTGCTGTCGTCGTCGCTTGCGATCGTCACGCCGCTGATGCAGGCCGGCAAGGTCAAGGTGCTGGCGGTGACCGGCCGGACACGCTCGCCGAGCGCGCCGGATGTGCCGACCGTTCGCGAGGCCGGATTCCCGGCGCTGGAAATGGAAAGCATTGGCGGCATCTTCGGGCCGCGCGGCATGCCGCTTGCGCTGCGGGAGAAGATCGCCGCCGACGTGCGGGCGGCGGTTTCGGGCGATACCGATATCGCCACGAAGCTTGGGGCCACCGGACAGGCCGTCGATCTTCGCGGGCCCGCGGCGTTCGCCGCCGGCATCAAGGAGCTTCACGATCAGCTCGCCGGTATTGCCAAGGTGTTGGGCCTGAAAGCTGCGGCTGCGGCCCAGTAAGGGCAGCCATCCCTGTGGCGTCGCGCTGCGCGCGATGCGCTATGCTAGGCAGGGGCGACAAAAGAAAAGACATTCGGGAGTGAAACGTGCGCCGCGCTGCTTTCGCCATCATTGCTGCTTTCGCCGCCATAACAGCTTTCGCGGGCTCGGCGCTCGCCGAATGGCCCGACAAGCCGGTGCGCCTGATCGTCCCCTATGCGGCGGGCGGCGCGAACGACCTGCTCGGTCGCGCGTTTGCCGACCAGCTCAGCAAGACCTTCGGCCAGTCGTTCTTTGTTGAAAACAAGACCGGCGCCGGCGGCATGATCGGCAACGAGACCGCGGCACGCGCCGCGCCGGATGGCTACACGCTGGAGGTTTCGGGCATGCCGTCACTGGTGCTCGCGCCCGTCATGACGAAAAACACCAGCATCGATCCCATGAAGGATTTCACCCACATCGCCTATCTCGGCGGTCCGCCCAACGTGTTCGTGGTGCATCAGTCGCTGGGTGTGAACAGCTTCCAGGAGTTGCTCGCCCTGATGAAGCGCGAGAAGGACGGCGTCCAGTATGTCTCGCCCAATGTCGGCGCGGTCGGCAACATGGTGGCCGAATACATCGCCGACAAGGAAAAGGTGAAGCTCGTGCACGTCGCCTATCGCGGCGGCGGCGCCGCGATCCAGGACCTCGTCGCCGGCCACGTGAAGGTCGGCAGCATGACGCTGTCGACCACGCGGCCGCACATCCTGGCCGGCAAGCTGAAGGCGCTGGCGGTCTCCAGCGAAAAGCGACTGCCGGAGTTTCCCGATCTGCCGACGCTCGCCGAGCTTGGCTATCCCGAGTTGGTGGTCACGACGTGGTATTCGCTGTCCGGCCCCGCAGGACTGCCGCGCGACATCGTGACGAAGCTCAATGCCGCGGTGAACAAGGCGATGGCGCTGCCGGAGGTCCAGAAGCATCTCGAGACCGAGATGGTCCAGACCAAGGAAATGACGCCGGAGGAGATCACCGCCTATATGCAGGCTCAGGTGACGCTCTGGGCGCCGACCGCGCGGCGCATCGCCGCGCAGAACTGATGGGAATGGGAATGGGAATGGCCGAACGACGCAACATCGAAGCCCGCATCGCCTATGACGACCTGCGCGAATGGCTCGCGCGGGCCGATCTGCTCGGCGAGGTGCGCAACGTCACGGGCGCGAGCTGGCAGGAGGATATCGGACTCGCCGCCGAAGCGATCCTTCGGCACGAGAACGGCCCCTGTGTGGTGTTCGACGAGGTGCCGGGCTGTCCTAAGGGTTTCCGCGTGCTGCTCAACATGTTCGCCGGCGTCCGCCGCAACATGACGCTGGGCTTTCCGGATCACTTAACGAAATGGGAGCTGAGCGACGCGTTCCGCGAGGCCTACCTCAAGGACAACAAGCCGATCCCGCACGAGATCGTCGAGAACGGGCCCATCTTCGAGAACATCGTCACCGGCGACGCCATCGATGTGACGAAGTTTCCGTCACCGATCTGGCACGAGCTCGACGGCGGCCGCTACATCGGCACCGGCACCTACAGCATCACCCGCGATCCGGAGGAGAACTGGCTCAACGCCGGCGCCTACCGCGCCATGGTGCACGACAAGACCTCGGTCGGCATGCTGATGGCGGCCGGCCATCACGCCGCGCTCCATGCCGAGAAATACTTCAAGCGCGGCGAGCCGATGCCGGTCGCGATGGTGCTGGGCGGCGATCCGCTCTGCTTCTTCTACGGCGGCCTCGAGGCGCCCTACGGCGTGTTCGAGATCGACGTGGTCGGCGGCCTGCGCGGCCGGGCGATGAAGATGGTGAAGGGCAAGGTCACGGGATTGCCGTTTCCGGCCCATGCCGAGATCGTGCTGGAGGGCTATGTCACGCCGGACAAGCGCGTGGTCGAAGGCCCGTTCGGCGAATGGAGCGGGCACTACGCCGGTGGCGCCAAGCCCTGCACGGTGCTCGACATCAAGGCGATCTACCACCGCAACGATCCGATCCTGCTGGGCGTGCCGCCGATGGGCGGCGGACCGGACGAGATGGCGCGCTATCGCGCGGTGATGCGGTCGGCGACCATCAAGCAGAACATGACCAATGCGGGCGTGCCCGAGGTGCAGCAGGTGTGGTGCCACGAGATCGGCGGCGCGCGCATGTTCCACGGCATCTCGATCAAGCAGCGCTATCCGGGCCACGCCGTGCAGGCCGGACATATCGCAGCGCAATGCGGTGCGTCAGCCTACGCGTCGAAATATATCGTCGTGGTCGACGACGACGTCGATGTGACCAACCTCGATCATCTGCTTTGGGCGATGCTGACCCGCACCGATCCGAAGGAATCCATCCAGTTCATCGAGGGCTCTTGGGATTCACCGGCCGATCCAAGATTACCGCCGGAGAAGCGCGCCAAGGGCGACATGACGCATTCGGTTGCGATCATCGATGCCTGCCGGCCGTGGTCATGGCGCGACAAGTTTCCGCCGGCCAACACGCCGAGCGCCGAGATGACGCGCAAGGCGCGGGAGAAGTTCGGCTGGCTGTTGGATGGGAAGACGAAGGGCTAACGAAGGGATCGCTCTCCGCCGCTCCACGCCGCATCAATACAGGTGGTGTCATCGCCGGGCTTGACCCACGACTGTCCGGTTCATGGTGAGCATAGCTGCAGGCTCAACTGGTTATTACTTGCGGGCGTCTGTTTTGGTGGTTCGAGCAGCCGGTCGATGAGCCGGCGGTGCATAAGATTTGCGCGCACCAG
>Ga0102590_1000336_pt1 | contig 113684 bp, 106 predicted proteins | sample AraplaMF_Col_mMF_FD_76859 | JGI IMG/M metagenome (GOLD analysis project Ga0102590, IMG submission 76859) | Arabidopsis root microbial communities from the University of North Carolina, USA - plate scrape MF_Col_mMF | ecosystem: Host-associated > Plants > Roots > Endosphere | place: USA... | reverse complement strand
TCGGCCGCCTTCGTCTACGTCATCGCGGTCTCGGCCATCGAATCCATCGGCCGCGACCAGATCGAGGCCGCCCGCGTCTTCGGCCTTACCCGCTGGCAGGTTCTGCGCCATGTCGTGGCACCCCAGGCCATGGCCTTCGCCATCGGCCCGCTGACCGCCCTTCTCGTCAACCAGCTGCAGGTCACCTCGCTGATCTCGGTCATCGGCGTCGTCGACCTCACCAAGATCGGCAACATTCTGAACCTGCGCACGCTCAAACCCTTCATCGTCTGGACGGTCGTCGGCCTGCTCTATTACGTCTGCGCCAAGCTGCTCGCATGGCTCGGCGCCCGCTTCGAAAACCGCCTCAGGGCGCATGCCGCCTGGAGAGGGCTCTGATATGCTCAAAGTAGACAATGTCAAAAAGGCCTTCGGTCCGGTCACCGTTCTCGACGGTGTCAATCTCACCATCAAGCCCGGCGAGGTCGTCTCCATCCTCGGCTCTTCCGGCTCCGGCAAATCGACGCTGATCCGCTGCATCAACGGCCTGGAAAGATTGAACGGCGGCCGCATCACCGTCGATGATTTCGATGTCGGCAAGCCGAAGGAACTTTCGGAAGCCCGCAAGCGCTCCGCCACCGTCTTCCAGCTCTTCAATCTCTATCCGCATATGACAGTGCTCGGAAACGTGACGCTGGCGCCGATCGAAGTGCTGAAGAAGCCGCGTGCCGAAGCCGACGCGACCGCCCGCGCACTGCTGCAATCCGTCGGCCTCGGTGACCGCGCCGATGCCTATCCGGCCCAGCTTTCCGGCGGCCAGCGCCAACGCGTCGGCATCTGCCGGGCGCTCGCCATGCAGCCGCGTTACCTGCTGCTTGATGAAGTCACCAGCGCGCTCGACCCGGAAATGACTGCGGAAGTGCTTGCCATCCTCGCCAAGCTCGCGGCCGAGGGCACGACCATGCTCTTCGTCACCCACGAGATCGAATTCGCGCGGCAGATTTCCAACCGCATTGTCTTCCTCGACAAGGGCAAGCTGCTCGTCGATTTGCCGACCGCGGAATTCTTCGCCGCCGAAGGCGGCATGGCAAATCCGCGTATCGCCCAGTTCCTGTCCAAAATGCGCAAAGATTAGAGGTATTCATGCTGCTCTTGGCCAATAAAGAAGCCTGGCCCGGTTTCCCGACGACGGTACAGATGCTGCGCGAAGGCGCCATCAGCCTCGACGCCATGGTGGCCGGCATCAGCAAGGTGGAAAGCGAAGTCAAGGTGCGCAGCGTCGGCTATGGCGGCTGGCCCAACATGCTCGGCAATATGGAACTCGACGGCGCCGTCATGGACGGCAATACCCGCGATGTCGGCACCGTCGGCGCCGTGCCGAACACGCTGCCGGTCGCCCGCCTCGCCCATGAAGTGATGAAGCGCCTGCCGCATGTGATGCTGACCGGCGACGGCGCCCGCCGCTTTGCCAGTGAAATCGGTTTCTCCGAAGACGACGTTCTGTTCGAAGACAGCAAGCGCGTCTGGTGGGAGCGGCTGGAAAAGGAACTTTCGCCGGAAGAGCTGGTGAAATTCCCCAATATCCCTCTGGCGCCGCTGAGCCGCGCCATCACCGATCCCGAGCGTGTACGCGACACGACCGTATTCCTGTCTGCCGACCCGGCGCTCGGCATCCATGCCGCCACGTCCACATCCGGCTGGGCCTGGAAATATCCCGGCCGTCTCGGCGACAGCCCCATTCCCGGCGCCGGCTTCTATGCCGATAGCCGCTATGGTGCCGCCGCCTGCACCCATACCGGCGAGATGACCATGCGCTGCTCGACCGCGCGCACCGTCGTGCTGGCGCTCAAATTCGGCTATTCGCTTTCCGACGCCGTCAAGCTGGCGGTCGAGGAGCTCAAAGAGCTATCCTCCGGTTTCCTGGCCGGCGTGGTCATCCATGCCGTCGATGCCAAGGGGAACCATGAGGTCGTGAATTTCAGATGCGAGGGCGAGATCCGCTACTGGCTCTGGGAGGACTCGATGCCCGAACCGGAACTGCGGGCAGCGAAACAGGCATAATCAAGAGAGGGAAATGGAACCATGAAACGCATTCTCACAGCCATTGCCGCGCTGGCCATCGTTGCCGGCTCTGCGCTTCCGTCCTTTGCCGGCATGCTCGACGACATCCGCTCACGCGGCGTCGTGCGCATCGGCGTATCGCTTGGCGGCGAGCCGATCGGTTTCCGCGACGCGCAGAACAACCCCGTCGGTTACGACGTCGATGTCGCCAACCGTCTGGCCGAAAAGCTCGGCGTACCGGTCGAATTCACCGACGTCTCGGGCGATGCGCGCATCTCCATGCTGGTTTCCGGCCAGATCGACGTGGCGATCGCCAATACCTCTGCCACGCTCGAGCGCGCCAAGGTCGTCGACTTCTCGATCCCCTATAACCGTGCCGGCCTGCGCGTTATCGTCCAGAAGGACGCCGGCATCAAGGAACTCAAGGATCTCTCGGGCAAGAAGGTCGTCGTCGGCCGTGGTACGACGGGCGAGACATTCCTCAAGTCCGCCGTTCCGGATGCGCAGCTCGTCTATGTCGACCAGTTCGCTCCCGATGGCGTGCTGCAGCTCCAGCAGAAGCGCGTCGATGCTGCGATCGAAGATTCCTCGCCGCTCGACTATCTCGCCACCAAGAACCCGACGCTGGTTACGCTCGCCGGCCTCTATTCCAACGACCCAATCGGCATGGCTGTCGCCAAGGGCGATCCGGAATTCGTCCGCTGGCTCGACATGTTCGTTTCCGACTACATCCAGTCGGGCGCTTATGAAGCCAATTACAAGAAGTGGTGGGGCGCAGAAGCCAACCCGCCGGCTCTGAACCCGCAGTGGTAGGATGATCCTCACAGGCCGCCTTCGGGCGGCCTGTTTGCTATCAGGAGGTCATTTCTATCAGGCGGTCAGGCGCGGAAAATAGGTCGTCGGCACGATAACCGGTGGCTGGCCGGGGTGAAAATCGCCAGGATTTGCGATGAAATCCACGATGTGCCCGACATAGACACTCTTGTCGTAACCGATCGAGGAAATCGGATAGGCGTCGAAATCGGTGAGCGAGAGATTGTCGAAACCATAGAGCCGGAAACGTGTCGGCCGGTTGCCGGGAAAATCGGCGCGGCAGACATCGAGAATGCCCATGGCCATCGCATCTGAAGTGCAGAAGATCGCATCCGGACAATCAGCGCCAGCCAGTTCCTTTGCCGCCGCATGCCCGCTCTCATAGGAATAGTCGCCTTGCACCGTGCGCACCAGTTCTATGCCGCTCTCCGCGAAGGCCCGCTTATAGAAGCCTATGCGCGCCTGTTCCATCGGCGAGGACGAACGGCCGGTGACGAGACCCGCCCGCTTCACGCCCTTCTTCGCTGCATCGGCGACGGCTTCGGCAATGCCGCTGCCCTCGTCGGGCATGACGACGGGCGAGAGATCGTCATGCAGACCGTTCAGCATGACGACGAGATCAGAGCGGAACATGCGCCTGACAGTCGGAGCGTCTGCAAAATCCGAAAAGACCAGTGCCGCATCGACATGATATGCAACGCCGTTGCGCAGGAACTCCTCGACGCGGGCGACCGAGCCGATGCGGATCATGATGACCTGCTTGCCGATCGACTGGATCTGGTCGAGCAGCCGGTCGAAGAGATCGAGGTCCGAAAGATCATGGATGTGGTTGACGACGACCGCGATGAGGTTGACCGTCTTGGTCGTCAGGCTCTGCGCCAGGAGGTTCGGTTTGTAACCGAGCCGGGCGGCCGCCTCGACCACTCTCTCACGCTTGTCCGCCGAAACCGGTCGCGGCTCGTTGGAGAGCGCCCGGCTGGCGACCGCTCGCGACACCCCGGCCAGCTTTGCAACATCGGCAATCGTCGGAGCGGCATCGCGGCCATTGTTCTGTGTCATATTCGAGCACTTTCCAACCTGTCATGGCGTGATAGCGCACAGTCGTGCATCTTCGCTATCGGAAACTTGCAATCATCCACTTTCATGGCACTGAAACCGGTGCCACAGCCCTTTTTCGTCGATGCCAGCCTGAATGGAGGAACCGCATGGCAATCAACCTCGCACCCGTCACCCTGCCAGATTTCGGACCTGTAACCGCCGATCAGCCACAGATCCCGGCCGAGACCTATGCCGCCCGTGCCGATACCGCGCTGAAAGCCGCCGGCACCGACTGGCTCGTCGTCTACGCAGACCGCGAGCACTTCGGCAACATCATGTTCCTCTCCGGTTTCGAACCGCGTTTCGAGGAAGCCCTGCTGCTGCTCGGCCCCAAGGGCAAGCGTGTCGTCATCACCGGCAATGAATCCGAAAGCTATACGGTTCTCGCCGGGCTGCCCGGCGTCGAAGTACTGCGGGCGCAAAGCTTCAGTCTGATGGGCCAGGACCGCACGCAGAACCCGCGCCTTGTCGATCGCCTGAAAGACGCCGGTATTGGCAAGGGCCAGAGTATCGGGCTCGTCGGCTGGAAATATCTTTCGGTGGAAGAGGACGAAGACCACGCAAACTGCTTTTTCGTTCCCGACTTCATCGTCTCAGTGCTGCGCCGCCTCGCCGGCAGCGTCATCGACGCAACCACCGTCCTGATGCATCCGGAAAACGGCCTGCGCTCTGTCGTCGATGTCGATCAGCTCGCGGCCTTCGAATGGGCCTCGGCCCGTTGCTCACGCGCGCTCTGGCGTGTCGTCTCGGGCGTTCGTGAAGGCGACAGTGAGTTCGAAGCGCTCGGGCGGCTTGGTTATGAAGGCGACCCGCTGAACGTCCACACCATGTTCGCCTCCGTCAGCAGGGGCGAAAGCATCGTCGGTCTGCGCAGCCCGACGGCCCGGCGCATGAAGAAGGGCGATGGCGTCACAACTGCGCTCGGCTATTGGGGTGCCCTCTCCTCGCGTGCCGGCCTGCTGACCGATCATGATGAGGCCTTCCTCAAGCCCGCCAAGGCCTATTTCGAGGCGCTGATCACCTGGTACGAAACCGCCGATATCGGCACGACCGGCGGCGAGCTCTTCACTGCCGTCACCGAAAAGCTGAAATCCGCCGGCCTGAACTCCGCCCTCAACCCAGGCCACCTCGGCAGCCACGAGGAATGGCTGCATTCGCCGGTTCGCCCCGGCTCCACCGAGCGCCTGCGCTCCGGCATGCCCTTCCAGGTCGACGTCATCCCCGTGCCGATGCCGGCCGGCTGGGCGCTGAACTCGGAAGATGCGATTGCCTTTGCCGATGCGGATCTGCGTGACGCCATCCGCAGCCGCTATCCGGAAATGCATGCCCGCATCGCCGCGCGCCGCGCCTTCATGGCCGACAAGCTCGGCGTTGCCCTGAAAGAAAACATCCTGCCGCTTTCGGATACGCCGCTTTATCTGCCGCCCTTCTGGTTGAAAGCCAATCACGTGCTGATCCGCGAATGATGGATAAAGGACCGGCAGCCCTTGGCCGCCGGTCCCGCCTTGCCTAGATTGACCCTGAAAGCAGGAGGAGCGGCATGAGCGACGATCACGACCACAAGCATATCGACTGGCGCGAACATGGCGTGAAGGTCATTCCCGGCAATGCGCTCGATCCGAACACCGCCCAGACGCCCGGCATGAACCGCGCAACCGCCATCAACAATGCACGCGCCGGCGCCGAGAAGATCTGGGCCGGCACGGTGACGATCCATGCCAATGCCAAGACCGGCGCCCATCATCACGGCGATCTCGAAAGCATCATCTATGTGGTGAAGGGCAAGGCCCGCATGCGCTGGGGCGAGAACCTCGAATTCACCGCGGAAGCCGGCCCCGGCGATTTCATCTATGTGCCGCCCTTCGTGCCGCATCAGGAAATCAATGCCAGCCGCGACGAGACGCTGGAATGCGTGCTCGTGCGCTCAGGCCAGGAACCCGTCGTGGTCAATCTCGATATCGAGCCGGTGGAGAAGCCGGAGAATGTGCCGTGGATCGATCCGATCCACAGACACTGAGATCCGTTTTCAGGCAGCGGCGAGGATCATCGCTGCGCCCCTCTCCGCCACCATCATCGTCGGCGCATTGATATTGCCAGCCGTGATATTCGGGAAGACCGAAGCATCGACGATCCTGAGCCCGTTAATGCCGTGCACCTTGAGCGATGCATCGACCACGGACGACGAGGCGTCCGGCCCCATCGCTGCCGATCCGCAGAGGTGATAGATCGAGCCGGAATTGCCGCGGAAATAGGTGAGCAATTCCTCGTCCGTGCGCGCCTCTACCGAAGGCGGCATCTCCATTTCGGTAATCGCCCGCAGCGCCGGCGCTTCCATGATCCGCCGCACGAGCCGGCTGCCCTGGATCACCTCTTCCTCGTCATGGACGGTTCCGAGATAATTCGGCCGGATCTGCGGCGCATCCGTCAATTCAGGCGAGACGATACTGACACTGCCGCGGCTCGTCGGCCGGCACGAGTTGAAGGCCAGCAGAAAGCCCGAATAGGGCTCAGGCTTCAACCCCGCCTTCGGATCGGTCGGAATGCGATAGGAGAGCGGATTGAAATAGAGCTGGATATTCGGCCGCTCTTCCTCCGGGCTGCCGCGCAGGAAGGCGCCAGCCTGATTGACGCTGAGCGCCAGCGGTCCCCGTCGCGTCAGAATGTAACGCAAGGCCTGCCGCGCCTGTCCGAAGATCGTGCCGAGTTCGTCATTCAGCGTCGGCACGGTGGAACGATAGTAGAAGCTGGCGCAGAGATGATCCTGCAGGTTCTTGCCGACCGCCGGCAGATGCCGGACGAGCGGAATGCCAAGGGATTGCAGATGCGCGCCGTCAGCGATGCCGGAAAGCTGCAGCAGCTTCGGCGTATCGACCGCACCTGCCGAGAGGATAACCTCCTGCCGTGCCGAATAGCTGGTAATGCCACCCGGCCCGATCACCTCGACGCCGGTGGCACGCGCCTCCGCATCGACGATCACCCGGCGCACCCGGCTGTTGCGCAGGATCGCGAGATTCGGCCGCCCGAGCGCCGGCCGCAGATAGGCGAGCGACGAAGACGAGCGCACACCGTTCTTCGTATTTATGTCGTAGATGCCGGCGCCTTCGATGTTTTCGCCGTTGAAATCCGCATTCAGCGGCAGCTGCAACTCGGCACAAGCTTCCAGGAAACGATCGGCGATCGCATGCGACTGGCCGCGCATCGGCGTCACATGGATCGGCCCGCCACTGCCATGATATTTGCTCTCGCCGCCCGCATGGGTCTCCAGCTTGCGGAAGAAAGGCAGCACGTCCTCATAGCCCCAGCCGAGATTGCCCGCGGCCTTCCAATCGTCGAAATCATCCGCGGCACCGCGCACGAAGATCATCGCATTGATCGAGCCCGAACCGCCCTGCACCTTGCCGCGCGGCGCATAAATGCGCCGGCCGTTCAGCGCCGCTTCCGGTTCGCTCCAGTACATCCAGTTGACCTTCGGATCGTAATAGGAGCGCGCATAGCCGACGGGAATGCGAAACCACGGCGAACTATCGTTGCCGCCGGCTTCGATCAGCAGCACATTGTGCCTGCCGCTCTCGCTGAGGCGCGCGGCCAGAATGCAGCCGGCCGAGCCGGCGCCGACGATGATGTAATCGTATGTCGTCATCTTCGTTCTCAGCCGCGGGCCGGGGCAAAAGCCTTCACGTCGGCGGGCTTGTCATCCATTTGCAGATGCAGTCGCTGCCCTTCGTAAGGCGAGTGTTTGGCGACGACATCGAGATTGAGTTCCACGCCCAGCCCCGGTTCGTCTGACGGGATCAGGTAGCCATCCTCGAAGTGCAGCGGCGTCTTCAGGATCTCCGCGTAGAAGCCCGAGAAATTGACGATCGCCTCATGGATCAGGAAATTCGGCGAGGACGCGGCAAGCTGGATGCTCGCCGCAGCACCAACAGGGCCGTTGTAGAGATGCGGCGCGATCTGCGCGTAATGCGCTTCCGCCATGCCGGCGATCTTCTTGGATTCGAGAATGCCGCCGGCGCGCGCTACGTTCATCTGCAGGATCGAGGCAGCACCGGTTTCCAGCACCCGCTGGAACTCGTATTTGGTCGTCAGCCGTTCGCCCGTCGAAATCGGGATCGAGGTCTTGCGGGCAACTTCCGCCATTGCCTCTTCCTGACCCGGAGGCACCGGCTCCTCGAACCAGAGCGGATCGTATTTCTCTAGCCGCTGCGCCAGCCGGATCGCCGAAGAGGGCACCATCTGCCCATGCGTGCCGAAGAGCAGATCGGCACTGCTGCCGACGGCCTCGCGGATCTTGGCGCAGAATTCCTCGCAACGGTCCATCACGCCGAGCGAGACCTGATGGCCGGAATAGGCCGTGTAGGGACCAGCCGGATCGAATTTGACGGCGGTAAAGCCCATATCGACCATCTTCACCGCGCATTCGGCGGCAAGGTCCGGATCGTTATAGTCATATTCGCCGGCCGCATTCTTGGGATAGAGATAAGTGTAAGCGCGCAGCTTCTCATGCACGCGCCCGCCGATCAGTTTGTGGACCGGCTTGCCGGCTGCCTTGCCGATGATGTCCCAGCAGGCGATCTCCAGGCCGGAGACGATACCCATCATCGTCGTATCAGGCCGCTGCGTGAAGCCGCTCGAATAGGCAAGCCGCCAGAAGCGCTCGATATCATGCGGATCATGGCCGAGCAGGTAGCGCTGGAACACATCCTCGATGAGGGGCACGAGTGCCTGCGGATGAAAGGCGGTCGAATAGATCTCCCCGACGCCCTCGATACCGTCAGCCGTCGTCAGCCGCACGAAGATCCAGTACATGCCGCCAATATGCGGCGGCGGGACGGCGACGACATGGGTGGAAAGCGATGCGATCTGCATGGCCGTGATCCTCAATGCTTGAGTATGACGAGGCGCGTCTGGGTGAATTCGAGCATGCCGTGTTTGCCATCGTCACCGCCGAGGCCTGAGCGCTTCCAGCCGGCGTGATAGCCCTGATAGGGGTCGGCCGGGAAACGGTTGACGTAGAATTCGCCGGCCTCGATCGCATCGGAAAAGCGCATGATCGTACGGTGATCGTTTGTGAAGAGCACCGAGCTCAGACCGAACTGATGGTCATTGGCACGCGCCAGCGCCTCCTCGGTCGTATCGTAAGCAACAACAGGCAGAACCGGCCCGAAGATTTCCTCGGCAATGATCTCCATGTCCTGGCGGCAATTGGAGAGCAGCGTCGGGGGATAGAAGAAACCCGCGCCTTCAGGCAAGATGCCGCCGGCCTCGATCCGCGCGCCCTGCTCGACCGCCTTCAGGACAGCCTTGTGCACATTCGTCTGCGCGGACTTCGTTGCAAGCGGCCCGACACGGGACGCATCAACCGAGCGATCGCCGAAAGCGCGCGCGGCAAAGGCTGCCGTCAGCTTGGCAAGCAGCGCGTCATGAATGGAACGATGCACATAGACGCGTTCCGGCGCTGTGCAGAGCTGGCCGCAATGATTGGTCTTGGCAGCAACGAGCTGTGCGGCGACCGCATCGAGATCGGCATCCGGCTCGATGATGACGGGCGTCTTGCCACCGAGCTCCAGCGACGGCTTGGCGATATTCGCCTTGCAATATTCGAGCACGACACGGCCCGCCTGCAAGCTACCGGTCAAAGTGATCATCCCGACCTTCGGATGCGTGCAGAGCGTCGCCGCAACATCATGCGACATGGTGAGAATATTGACGAGCCCGGCCGGCAAGCCTGCTTCGGCGACGGCTTCGGCGATCTCGAACGCCGACGTCGGCGTCGAATTGCTCGGGCGCACGACGACGGCATTGCCGGCGATCAGCGCCGGCGCGATCTTGCGCACCAGCGTATAGATCGGGAAATTGAAGGGGATCAGGCAGGCGACGACGCCGATCGCTTCGCGTTTCAGGAGCAACGTCTCATTGGCATTGTCGCTCGGGATGATTTCACCCTCGATACGCCGCGCCCATTCGGAGTGATAGCGCATCAACTCGGCGCCGTAGATGGCCTCACCCGTCGCATCCGCAAGGCTCTTGCCGGACTCCCGCGCCAGCGCGGCACCGATCTTTTCCGCCCGCTTCTCGATAACCGCGGCGAGCTTGCGCAATGCGTCGCCCCGCGCGATGGCGGGCAGCGCCCGCCATTCCTTTTGTGCCTTTGCGGCAGCTTCGACGGCCTCGATAGCCTCTTCGGCAGTCGCCGACGGCACCTTAGCGAATTGGGCTTCAGTTGCCGGATTGAGCACCGGCACCAGCGTGCCGGAAGACCGGAATTCTCCGGCGATGAAATTGCGATATTCCGTCATGAAGGCATCCTCAGGACAATAGACAACCACGCGCATGCCGGCCTCTGCCGGCCATGCGTTGAAACGAAACAGGGTGCCGACGCCCGGAAGGCGGCGGCTAGAACGTGCTGCGGCCCGGCGCCGCGTCGAGAAGCGTTCTCGTATAGGGGTGCGTCGGCGCCTGCAGCACTTGGGCCGCACTGCCGCGCTCGACGATTTCACCCTTCTGCATCACCACGATCTCATCGCTGATCTGGGCAGCGACACGCAGGTCGTGGGTGATGAAGACGATTGCGAGCTGCAGCTTCTCCTGCAGTTCGCGAAGCAATTTCAGAACCTGCGCCTGTACCGACACGTCGAGCGCCGAAACGCTCTCGTCGGCGATCAACACATCCGGCCGCATGGCAAGCGCCCGGGCAATGCCGATACGTTGCCGCTGACCGCCGGAAAATGCAGATGGCTTGCGCCAATAGGCGCTCTTCTGCAGGCCAACGAGATCGAGCAACTCCTCCGCGCGCCGTCGTGCCTCGCCCGCCTCGACACCGGCAAGCATGGCCGAACGGGCGATCATCGGCCCGACGCGACGACGCGGATTGAGTGAGCCGAACGGATCCTGGAAAATCATCTGGATCGACCGGCGGCGAGCCCGCAGCGGCGCCGGCGAAAGGCCGAGGAGATCCGCCCCCGCCACTTCTACCCGGCCGCTTTTCGGTTCGATCAGACGGATCATGGCCTTGGCAAGCGTGGACTTTCCGCAACCGGATTCACCGACGATGGAGAGAACCCGGCCCGGCGGCAATGTGAGCTCCACGTGCTTCAGAACCTGAATGCTGCCGTAGGAATGCTGCAGATCACGAACTGCAAGCACCGGCTCCGCGGTTGTCGGCGCGGCAGGACGATCATGTGGCGTCAGGCTCGGAACCGCAGCGATAAGCTCCTTGGTATAGGGATGGTTCGGGGCCGTCAGCACTTGCTTCGCCTCACCGATCTCGACGATCTCGCCATGGCGCATCACCGCCACGCGATCGGCAATATCGGCCACCACACCGAAATCATGGGTGATGAAGACGATGCCGTGGTCATGCAGGTCGCGCAGTTCGCGCACCAGTTTCAGCACCTGCGCCTGCGTCGTCACGTCGAGCGCCGTCGTCGGTTCGTCTGCGATCAGCACGCGGGGGTTCATGGCAAGCGCCATGGCGATGACGACACGCTGGCACTGGCCACCGGAAAGTTCGTGCGGATAGGCCTGCAGGATACGGTCAGGATTCGGCAGATGCATGGATTCGACCAGCGCCCGGGCACGTCTCCTGCGCTCGGCGGCATCGAAATCCGAATGCAGTTCGAAGACCTCTTCGATCTGCGCCGAGACCGTCATCGCCGGATTGAGCGAAGCAATCGGCTCCTGGAAGATCATGGCGATATCGCTGCCTCGGATAGCGCGGAAGGCCCTTTCGGAGAGACCGACGAGATCGGTATCCCCAAGCATGACCTTACCGCCGGCAACCTTCAGCCCTTCCGCGACTGCGCCCATCAGAGCGCTCGACAGGACCGACTTGCCCGAACCGGACTCGCCGACGATACAGAGGATTTCCCGCGGCTTCAGATCGAAGCTCGCAGCTTTCACGGCGTAGGGCCGGTCGGCGCCCTTCGGCAGGGCCACGCTCAGATTTTCGACCCGAAGGATCTGCTGGTTTTCGTTGCTGCTCATGCGCGCCTCCCCTGCGCTTCCGAGACTTCCCGCAATCCGTCCGCCAGCAGGCTCAAGCCCAGCATCAGCGACGAAATCGCAAGGCATGGAAAAATCACGAGATGCGGGAAAGCGATCGCCATGGCGCGGCCTTCATTCACCATCGTGCCCCAATCCGGTGTCGGTGGCGGCAGGCCGAGGCCGAGGAAGCCGAGCGTGCCGATGGTGATCGCCGTGTAGCCAAGGCGCAGGCAGAAATCGACTGCGAGCGGCCCGCTGGCATTGGGCAGAATATCGAAGACCATGATGCGCCAGGTGCTTTCGCCCTGCGTCACCGCCGCAGCCACGTAATCGCGGCTTGCGACATCGATGGTGATGCCACGCACGATGCGGAAGATCGCCGGTGCACTGCCGAAGGTAACGGCGAGCACGATGTTGAAGGGCGAAGAACCGACCACGACGATGATGACGATATAGAGAACCAGCACCGGGAAAGAGAGCACCACATTGGCGATGTAGGACAAAACCGCATCGCCCCAGCCGCGCCAGTACCCGGCGACAAGCCCAAGTGCTACACCGACCACGTAGGCCGTCAGCGTCGCAAGTGTCGAGAAGATCACCACCGTGCGCGCGCCATAGATCAGACGTGAGAGAATATCGCGGCCGAGCTTGTCTGTACCGAGCCAGAAGATGTTACCGGATTTATCGGCCATACCAGGCTTTGCGAGTGGCAGCAGCGTGCGGATCGGATCGTAGGGCGCAAGCAACGGCGCGAAGATCGCCACCAGCAGCCAGCCGATCGTCAGGAAACCGCCGATCACGACGACCGGGTTGGAAAGATAGGGTTTTACAGCTTTCCGCATGGCGCCCTCACTTCCGTCCCTTGGCCGCATCAAGCAGCGAGACCCGTGGATTGAGCCAGCCATAAGCGAGGTCCGAGAGGATCTGTGTGGCAACGACGACCACGACGCTCACCATCGCGCAGGCCTCGACGAGGCGGATGTCGCTGTTGAGCGCGGCGTCATAGAGCAGCGTGCCAAAGCCCTTGTAGGCATAGAAGACCTCCACAACGATGACGCCGGACAAGAGCCAGGGAAACTGCAGCATGATCACTGTAACAGGCGTGATCAGCGCATTGCGCAGTGCATGACGCCAGACAATGCGCGCGGTGCTCGCACCCTTCAGCCGCGCCGTACGAACATAATGCGTGCCCATGACTTCGATCATCGAGGCGCGAGTGACACGCGCCAGATAGCCGGTGGAATAGAAGCCGAGCACCAGAACCGGCAGGATGATCTGCTGTAGCGAAAAACCGGTCAGCATGGTGCTGGCGCCGGGCAGCCAGTGCAGCCAGAACACGAAGACGGCCGAGAAGAAGACGGCGGATGCGAAATCCGGGATCGAGGTCGTGGCGATCGAGATAAACGAAATGACGCGGTCGAGAACCGAACCCGGACGCATGCCGGCGATGATGCCCGCGAACAGGCCGACCGGAACGATGATGAGCAGCGCTCCGCCCGCAAGGATGCCCGAAGCTGCAAGGCGGTCGGGGATCAGTTGGGAAACCGGCGCACGATAATAGGTGGACATGCCCCAGTCGCCGGTCACGAAGGACCAGAGCCAGCGGCCGTAACGGATGATGAAGGGATCGTCGTAACCATTGGCCGTCAGCCACTGCGCGCGCTGGGCCGGTGTCGAGAACTGGCCGAGGACCTTGACGGCGACGTCGCCGACATTGACCTCCAGCGCCAGGTAAACGAGCAGCGATACGGTGAACATCACCGCGAGAGCGCTTGCCAGTTTACGGAGAATGAAAAGTAAAACGGACACGAACCACCTCTTTGCCGGTTCGGGGCCGCCCTGATGGCGGCCCCGCCGAAGATCAAGCCTTGGCGAGCCAGACGCCATCCATGCGGAAGTAATCCGCCGGATGGAGCACGTAGCCGCGGACGGTGGTGGCTGCGGCGCTGAAGCGGTTCGGCCAGTAGGGCTGAACGATGACGCCGGAATCCTGCAGGATCTGCTGGACATCCTTCATGGCTTCGGGGCGCTTGGCCGGATCAACGACGGCAAGAGCCTTGTCGAGCGCAGCGTCGAATTCCTTGCTGGCGAAATGGCTCTCGTTCCAGGCGCCGCCCGAGCGGTAGGCCAGATCGAGCGTCATCGCGCCAAGCGGACGGTGCGCCCAGTAGGTGAGACCGAAGGGAACCTTGTCCCAGATCGGCCAGTATTGCGAGGCCGGCAGGACGTTGAGCTTCAGCCGGATGCCGGCCTCTGCCAGGTTCTGCTGCAGCACCTGCGCGGTATCCTGTTCCCAGGTACCCTGCGTGTTACCAAGCGTCAGCTCGATATCCAGGCCATCCTTGTGGCCGGCTTCTGCAAGCAGGGCCTTGGCCTTCTCGACATCGCGGGCGACCGCCGGCAGCGCGAAGTAATCAGGCTGAACCGGCGAGACGTGGAAATTGGCGCCGACTTCGCCTTCGCCGCGATAGGCGACGTCGAGCATCTGCTTGTTGTCGGCGGCAAGCTGCACGGCCTTGCGGACGCGAACATCGTCGAACGGCTTCTGGTCGGACTGCATACGCATGACGAGCGTATGCGCTGCCTTGCCCGTCAGGATCTGGATGTTCGGCAGCGACTTCATGAGATCGTATTCGGCGATCGTCGCGCGGTAGATGATATCGATCTGGCCGCTCGAAAGGGCTGCGAGATGCGTGGTGATATCGGTGCCGAGGTCGATGTACTGGATGCCGTCAAGATGAGCCGGCGTGCCCCAGTAATCGGCACGCTTGGAAAAGACAGCCTGACGGCCGACTTCGTAAGCGTCCAGCTTGAAGGGGCCGGTACCAATTGGATTGGCCGGCCAGTTGGCGCCGCCCTTGACGAAGTCGCGATGCAGCATCGGGCAGGTGTAGGAATAGAGCTGTTCGGGCAGCGAGGAGACCGCGCGCGACAGTGTGATGCGGACCGCATGATCGCCGGTCTTTTCGACCTTCTCGACGGCCGAGAAGGCGGTCTTGTTGGAAGACTGCGAATCAGGCGCGATCCAGCGCTGAATGTTGAAGATTACGTCCTCAGGCGTGAAGGCATCGCCGTTCGACCATTTGGCGCGCTCGTCGAGCTCGAAATCCCAGGTCTTGAGATCGGCAGACGGCGTCCAGCTCTTGGCCAGATAGGGATGCGTGACATTATCGGCATCGACGAAAGTGAGGAATTCCAGGCTGTTGCGATAGAGGTTCGAGGCCTCGATCCAGCTCGTCATCATCGGATCGGTCAGCTCCTGGATCTGGCAGCCGAAACGCAGCGTGCCGCCATCCGTCGGCGTTTCCTCGGCGAGTGCCGGCTTGCTGTCACCAAGGAAGGCGCTGGCGGAGGCCGCCGTCACACCGAGCCAGGCGACGGCACGCAGGAAGCCGCGGCGGTCGATCTTGCCGGCGCGAACCTGTTCACACAGTTCCGGCACCGAGGGATGCAGCGGCTTGCCGCTGTTGGTTTTCAATTCAGTCATGATCTGCCTCCTCCTTGATTGGCAGTATGGTCGCTATCAGACACCCTCTGTGCCAGACACGATGCGCAGGGCGGGCTTTTCACCGTCGTTCACCATACGATTGCTGAAGCGGCTGATGATCCAGGATCGAAATCCTGCAATCAGAGGATCCACCAGCCCTTCCGCATCGGTCTTCAGGTAATAGCCGAAGCCTTCGTAATAGTGTGCGGTAACCGGCGCAACCAAGCGGCCGCTTTCTATTTCCTCCCGAAACAGCGCCGGATCAGCGAGCACCAGTCCCTGCCCCGACAATGCGTACTGGACCCCGAGACTGGCGCTGTCGAATGTCACGCCCCGCGCCACGGCAACCCCGGCAAGACCGTTCTGCACGAGGAAGCGCTGCCAGGTAAGGTAGGGCTCCATGTCGACGATCTTGACATGGATGATCTCGTTTGCGGCGATGAAACTTGCCAGATCCGAAATCCCTCCCCGCACCAGATCGGGATGGCACAGGATCGTCGGCCGCTCCTCCCAGAGCAGGTCGGTGATCCATTCATCGACGGCCGGACGTGCATAGACGACCGCCACATCGAATTCGCTGTCCGGCACCCCGTAAGGTGTTGAAACCTCCAGAAGCACCTCAGGAAAGCTGCGTCGGAAATCCGTCAGCAGCGGCACGGTGAGCTTCATCGCAAAGCTCGGCGGCAGGTTGATGCGCAGCTTGCGCTGGCGCTGCTCATCCGGCGCACAGACCTCCTTCAGTGCCTGTTCGATACGGTCGAAGCCCTTGCCGATGCCGGCGGCAAGCGAGCGCCCGGCATCCGTCAGCGTCGTCGCCTTGTGCCCTCGTTCGAAAAGCTTGCGCCCGATGCTCTCTTCCAGACCGATGACATGCCGCGAAAGCGCGCTTTGCGAAATGTTGAGCGCAGCGGCTGCCGCCGTGAAGCTGCCATGATGCGCCACAGCCTCGAAGGCCCTGAGCGCATTCAACGGCAACCGGCGGCGATCGACCGCCGGATCCTTCTTCATCTGTGGAGAGCGATCCTCCGTCATTATCCCGCAAGCCCGCCGAACAAGACGTATTTGCTTTCCAGATATTCATCGAGCCCTTCGGCAGCACCTTCGCGACCGAGGCCGGATTGTTTGACGCCACCGAATGGCGCGACTTCCGTCGAGATCACGCCTTCGTTGATGCCAACCATGCCCGCTTCCAGCGCTTCAGCAACACGCCAGGCGCGGCCGAGATTCTGCGTGAAGAAATAGGCCGAAAGGCCGGTCTCGGTATCGTTGGCAAGCGCGATTGCCTCTTCTTCGCCCTTGAAGCGGAAGAGGCCGGCGACGGGACCAAAGGTCTCTTCGGTCGCAAGCGCCATCTCGGTCGTCATGCCGGTCAACACCGTCGGTGCATAGAACAGGCCGCCGCGCTCGTGCCGCTTGCCGCCGGTCAGCACCTTGGCGCCCTTTTCGACGGCATCACTGACATGCCGCTCGACCTTTGTCAGCGCCGGCGCATTGATGAGCGGCCCCTGCAAAGCGCCATCCTCGACGCCGGGCGCTACCTTCATCGCCGCAACCGCCTTGGCAAGCGCCTCGGCATAGCGGTCATAGATACCGTCCTCGACGAGGATGCGGTTGGCGCAGACGCAGGTCTGTCCGGTATTGCGGAATTTCGAGGCGATCGTGCCGCGCACGGCCTGATCGATATCGGCATCGTCGAACACGATCAGCGGCGCGTTGCCACCAAGTTCGAGGCTGATGCGCTTCACCGTATCGGCACTCTGTCTCATGAGCAGTTTGCCGGTTGCAGTCGATCCCGTGAACGAGAACTTGCGCACGACCGGGCTCTTCATCCAGACGCCGACGACATCGACCGGCGACTTCGTCGTTACCACGCTGACGACGCCGGCGGGAACGCCGGCCTTTTCGCCGAGACGTGCAAGCGCCAGCGCCGAAAGCGGCGTATCCTCGGCCGGCTTGATGATAATGGTGCAGCCGGCAGCGAGCGCCGGACCGACCTTGCGGGTGATCATCGCCAACGGGAAATTCCACGGCGTGACCGCAGCCACGACGCCAACCGGCTCCCTCATCACGACAATGCGCGCATCGGCCTTGTGCGAGGGCACGACGCCGCCATGCGAGCGGCGGCCTTCCTCGGCAAACCAGGTGAGGAACCCGGCAGCATAGGCGACTTCGCCGCGCGCTTCAGCCAGCGGCTTGCCCTGCTCGGCCGTCAGGAGCCGCGCGAGGTCTTCCTGATTGGCGAGCATCAGCTCCGCCCAGCGGCGCAGCACGGCGGAGCGCTCCGAGGCCAGCGTCTTGCGCCAGGTCTTGAAAGCCCTGGCGGCAGCATCGACCGCCTGCTGGGCTTCCGCAGCGCCGCAATCCGGCACCGTCGCAAGCTCGCTGCCGTCGGCAGGATTGAGCACGACGAAGCGCTTGCTATCAACAGCACCTCCCCAGCCTTCGCCGATCAGCGCATTGTCTTCGATGAGTTTCATGTCAGGCGACCTTAGGCGTAAAGAACGGATTGCCGACCGTTGCTACGCCTTCGGCAAGCTCGGCACGCGACGGCCAACCTTTCATCAGCGCGCGCTTGGCGGCAAGATGCGTCGCAGCCTTGTTGTTATGATATACCTCTTCTGCGTCGTTTGCCGATGGATTGACCCATACGGCTGCAATCGCGACCCAGTCGTCCTCGGCTTCTGCCGGCAGCGAGCCGTCGAGCAGTGCCGCAGTAATACCGGCGGCGACACCAGCCTGGGCCGGCCCCCACGTCATCAATTCATGCGAAGAGCCTGACTCCATCACTGCCTTGGCGATGAAGAGCGTCACCGGCTTTGCCGGCAGGTTCGGCTTCAAGACCGCCTGGAACGGCAGATGGCCGGGACCGGGGCTTGCTGCCGCACCAGCGAGCGCGCCGGAAATCGGACCGTTCTTCGGGCCGAGATAGAGATTGATATGAGCAGCATTCGGGCCTGAACCCTCGAAGCCTTCACCGATGTAAAGCATTGAAATCTCCAATAGCGATGCGAGTCGAACCCATTATGCCTACGCCCATCACACCTTTGAAAGCGCGCGGGGACGACGGACCGGGTTATAGTCGTTGATCATGTCGCGCGGGCGGTAGGGCTCTTCCAGGAAGGCGCGTTCTTCGGCCGTCAGCTCGATCGCCGCAGCCTCGATGGCGGCAGTGACGTGCTCCGGGCTTTCCGTGCCGACGATCGGAACCGTGCTGTTGCCGGAGCCAATGACCCAGGCCTGGGCGATCTGGCTCGCCGTCTTGCCGCGCTTGGCGGCAATCTCGTTGACGCGCTTGGCAATCTCCTGGTCGATCTCGTCGCCGAACCAGTCGAGATAGAGGTCATGGGCGATGCGCGGGGCCGAACCGCCGCCGGCGAGATAACCGCGGGCGAGCGGCGAGAAGGTCGTGACCGCAATGCCCTCGTCCTGGCAGTAAGGCATCATTTCACGCTCTTCTTCGCGATAGAGCAGCGAATATTGGCACTGCATGTTGACGAACCGTGTCCAGCCGTTCTTGTCGGCCACATGGTTCATCTTGGCGAACTGCCAGGAATACATGGTGGAAGCGCCGATATAGCGTGCCTTGCCCGACTTCACGATGTCATGAAGCGCGCACATCGTCTCTTCGATCGGCGTTTCCGGATCGAAGGCGTGGATGACATAGAGGTCGACATAGTCGGTACCCATCTGCTTCAGCGACTTGTCGATCGACGCCATCAGATGCTTGCGCGACAGGCCCTTGTCGTTCGGATCGTCGCTCATCGGGTAGAAGGCCTTGGTGGCGAGCACCAGCTTTTCGCGATCCGTCAGCGACAGCAGCGTGCGGGCAACGACCTGTTCGTTGACACCGATCGAATACCAGTCCGCCATGTCGAAGAAATTGATGCCGACATCGAGCGCCTTCTTCAGGATCGGTACGGACTTCTCCTCGTCGAGCACCCAACCCTTCCACTTGGATGTCCCGATACCCATGGTACCAAGGCAAAGCAACGAAACCTTCAGGCCGGTCTGGCCAAAGCGCACATATTCCACAGCAATGTCCTAAAAGTGTTTCTCCCTTCTAAGACTATGCAGTGGCGACACTATTGTGACAAATAGGTTTATTCGATGCGGCTATCTCAAAATGAGATACGGTGCCATCAACCGGCCGCAGGAGCTTGTGCCGCAGGCTTTCCCCTGGCGGATCTGATGTCCAGCAGCACCGCAAGAAGCCCGTAAACTGCAGCAAGTATCCACAGCGTAAGGAAAGGCCCCCGGACTGCCTGAAGCGGAGCGCCAAGCTGCGACACCTCGACGATGCCATTCATAGCGCTGGTGCTCGGCAGAAGAACGGTCAGCGTTCGCAGCGGCTCGGGTATGGCTTCGCTCGGCCATGAAAAACCGGCAAGGAACATGAAAGGCAGCCCTAGCGTGGCACATACGAGCTGAACCGCGAGCGGCCTGCGGAACAAGGTCGCAATCACCATGCCGAGCGCGGCGACTGCCAGGACGAAGGGCAGGCAGAAAGCAAAGATCGTCAGCAACCCGCCCAGGCGGGGAATGCCGTATAGGTAAGGCAGCACGATCAGATAGAAGGGCAGCACGATCGCCTCGATGACGAGATAGGCAAGCAACCTGCCGCCGACACGGGCAAGCGGGCCAGCCGCCGAAGCAGCCGGGTTGCGCACCGCGGCATTATTGCCGATCGTCCCAAGTAGGCCAACGCCAATCAGCAGTGTCTGCTGCAGGATCAGAACAAAGGCCGCGGGCAGGATATAGGTGGCATAGCCGCCCTGCGGATTGAAGAGCGCGACCGCCGTCAACGGCATGGGATCGGGGGCAGCTGCCGCCAGCACCGGGTCGATATTGGCCGCAATCAGCCGCGCCGTCTCGATTTCGGCACCCATGGTCCTCGCAACGGCAACGACCGCGCCGGCAATGCGCTGATAGATCAGGAAATAGCTGGCATCGCCATAAAGTGCCACTGGCGACTGTCGTCCATGCAAGAGATCACGTTCGAAATATTGAGGGATGACCAGAATGCCGTAGAGCTGGCGTCCTTGCACCGCTCGCTCCGCACTGACCTGATCCGGCAGCGTCGCAGCCACCGCGACATCGCTCGACGCATCGATACGGCGCACCAGTTCACGGCTGCTCGTCGTATCGTCGAGATCGACGACGGCGATCGGCACGTCGCGTAGCGCCTCATTGGCATAGGGCTGCGGATAGTAGAGGGCATAGATCAGCGGCCCAAAGACCAGTACCGCGAGCGCCGGGCGCAGGGTCAGGATGCGGATCAGCTCGATACGGAAGATCGCCAGCAAGGCCCTCATGGCGTGACCTCCCTCAATCTCCGCGCCGCCCGTCGCTGCCGGCGGATGCGGAACACTTCAAGCCGCAGCGCCGTCACGATTGCCAGCGTCAGGACGAATATGCCGAGCACCATCAGCGGCCTCAGCGACAAGTCGACGGGCGTGCCACGGATCGTCTGATCGATCCTCGCCATCAGATACCAGGTGCCGGGAATGAGTTCGCCCCACCAGTAGGAAAAGCCGTTCATTGCCAGGCGTGGAAAGCCGATGCCCATATAGCCGAAGGACGGTGCGAAGATCAGCGTGCCGACGCTGATGGCGCTTGCGACCGGCCGCAGGAAGAGCGCCAGCAGCACGCCGATGAACTGGTTTGCGAGGATGAAGAGCAGCCCGGCAACGACGAGGATCCAGCGCTCGCCCCGGAGCGGCATGTCGAGCAGGCCGAAGAGAATGGCGTCGGACAGGCCGAGAACCACGAGGAAGATCAGCGTGTAGGGCAGTATCTTGCCGGCCATCGCCGGCCAGAGACCGCCGCCAAGCCGCCGCAGGATGACAAGGCGGTGCATTGTTTCCGCATCCATGCCGACCGTGTAGGCCATGGTGGTAACGATCACCACCTGCAGCAAGGCGGGCATCAACGCTGCCAGCAAAAAATGCGCGTAGTTAAGCGTCGGATTGAAGAGCGGATTGACCTGCACGGGGATCGGAGAAAGATCGGCTTGCGCAATCTCGACCGGCTGGCCCTGCGCCGTGCGCAGCGCCAGGCGGATGCCCGCGGCCACGGTCGGCACGGCGGCACTGACGCCCCTGAGCGTAAGATTACCGGTTGTCAGCGTCTGCGTATTGTAAAAGAACACCACCTCCGGACGCCGGCCTGCAAAAACATCGCGCTCCAGATTGAGTGGCAGCATCAGCAGGCCGTGAACCCTGCCGGACAGGATGAGCGCACGGCCTTCCGTGAGATCGCTGACATTGACGGCGACAGCGGTATCAGGCGTCGCGTCGACGGCCCGGATGATCGTTCTCGAAAGATCGCTGCCGTCGAGGTCGAGCACGGCGATCGGCAGCCGTGTCGCCAGGCCCGCGCTGAAAACGATGGCAAGCACGCCCATCAGCAGCAGCGGGAGCAGCGTCGTCAGGAAAAGCAGAAACGGCCGGCGATAGAACCAGTAGAACTCCCGCCGGAACACCAGGAGGAAGCCGGGGCGAAGCCTGCCGGGCGGCTTCATCTCAACGCCCCGCCGGCGGCCAGGAAGCGATGACGCTCATGCCCGGCCGCAGCCCTTCGAGGGGATTGGCCGGAACGGCGCGCACCTCGAAGGTGCGCAGGTCGAAATCCCCGGTCGCGCGTGTCGCACGCCATGTCGCATATTGCCCCTGCGCGTTGATCATCGTTACCTTGACCGGAATCGAGCCACCGCCGAGCGCCGGAACGGTGACATCGAAGCCATCCCCCACCTTGAGGCCCTTCAGCAGGTCCTCGCGAAGATTGAATGTGAACCAGGGGTTCTGCAGGTCGATGATCGAAAACAGGGGCGAACCGGCACTGAAATTTTCGCCAAGCTCGGCGACGCGCGTCGTCACCTGGCCTGATATCGGCGCATGGATGACCAGTTCCGAAACATCGACCTGCCGCTGATTGAGGGACGCGCGCGCTTGCTCCACCTGAGCGGCGGCAAGCGCTTTCTCTTCCTTGCTGGAACCGGCTATCGCAAGCCGTGCATTGGCGGCTGCAGATTCCTGCTTGCGGATCGCGGCCTCCAGATTGCGGGCAGTCTGCTCAACCTGCGCCTGCGAGGAGGCGCCCGTCGTGATCAACCGGGCCTGACGAGCAGACTCTTCCTGATAAAGCGTGACATCGGCACTTGCCGCTGCAAGCTCGGCATTGGCCGCATCGATGGTTTCGGGGCGCGTGCTGTTGACGCGGGTGAGATCAGCCTCTGAAACGCCGACTGCCGCTTCGGCCAAATGCAGCGTCGCCGTCAATTGCGGGCTTTCCAGCTCGGCGATAACGGTGCCCTTTTCGACATTGTCGCCGACGTCGGCATTGAGCTTGAGAATGCGGCCGGCAACCCGCGGGCTGATATCGACGCGGTTAGCGGATACCTCGCCCTGTACCACCAGCGGCGGCGGTCGCGTCGCAAACCACAAGAGGACACCAAGAACGACAAGGGCTATAATCCCCACGACTGCCCGAACCATTCCTGCTGCCTTCATCGGTACCCTCGTTCAGATGGAGTATTCCGGCTGACTGTGTCTCAGGATTATTCCGCTGGCAATATGACAAGCATGCAGCGGCGCCTCCGCACGCCATGAAGTCTTGATCGTGTCCGGGGAACTTCATCGGCTCCACTTGCCACCTATTGCGATTGCGGAAGTCGTCCGCAAAGGTTTCAAAACCGTTCGCCCGAGCAAACCGACCTGCCGCTTTGTATGGCCGGACCAAAACCTAAGTATAGTTATGTCTCAGGGCTCTTGGATCTACCTTCTACTCGTAGCTCGGAACCGACCTGACCATTCACGGTTTCAAGCTAACCCGGTGGCACCGCCCCTTGCCACCTCCAGGGCAGGCGTCCCCCTCCGCCGAAGCCCCGCGGATACTCCCATCCGCCATAGACCGTCCCGCCGCCCGGGACGGTCTTTCTTTTTGACACGCGCAGACAATTTGGCCCATGCTTCCAACACTTTGGTATAGTTTTGCGCCGATAAACACGTCATTAAGGTAACCGCGCACTAGACTGTATGGATAGTAGACCGAAACCAACGGCGAGCGGGTATGGTATCATCAATTACATTGAAACTGATCAACCGGCGGGGAACAGTCTCGCATGAGATCGCGCTCGGCCTGATCGCACTGGCGCTGGCTGTCGCCGTGTTCTATGTCGATGCCTTCACCGAGATCGAAAGCGCCATCGCCGTTCTCTATGTTATCGTGCTGCTGCTAGCGGCCGAAATTCTGACGAGGATCGGCACCACCCTCCTTGCAATTGTCTCCATCATCCTTACGCTTTTCGCCTATTTCTATTCGCATGGCTTTGAGGAGAATGTCCCCGCCCAACTACGATTGGCTGTTTCCCTCGCCGCCATTACAATCACCTGTGCCCTAATCCTCAGAAACGAAACCGCGCGCGTCGGCCTCATCGAAGCCAACTTGCATCTTCGTGACAGCGAAACCCGCTATCGCTACATCTTCGAGCACAGCCGTATTGCACTCTGGGAGCGCGATTATTCTGCAGTGCGATCCTTCCTGATGTCTTTGAAGGCGGAAGGTGTGAGCGATCTCAAAGACTATTATCGAACAAATCCAGGCGTCATCGTTGCCTGCACAGGCCTTATTCGCACCATCGCCGCAAACGACGCGGCAATGGAGCTGCTGGGCCATATGACCGACGGCCTGCACTCGCGCACGATGCGCCGCTACATCGCGCCCGATGACGATACCTTTTTGGACCTGATGGATGCGATCTTCTGTGGCGAACGTCATTTCGAGGGCAAGGGCAATCTGATCACGGAGAATGGCGAAAGCAGGCTTGTCATCATGAGCATGAGTTTTCCGGAAGATCCCTCCGCCTTCAATCGCGTGGTGGTGGGCATGGTGGATATCACCCAGCGGGAAATGATGCAGAAGGCCCTTCGCGAGGCTCAGGATGAGCTTGCCCGTGCTTCACGTGCCGCGACCGTCGGCACACTGTCCGCCTCGCTCGCTCACGAGCTCAATCAGCCGCTTGGCGCCATCGTCGTCAACGCCCAGACGCTGCTCAGATGGCTGAACCGCGAGCCACCGGATCTCGCCGCCGTGCGCCGTTCGGCCGAGCGCATCATTCGCGACAGTCAACGCGCGAGCGAAATCATCCACAATACCCGCTCCATGCTGACGCAGGGCGATCGCACGCCCGAACAGGTCGACCTCGAGACGCTGATCGAGGAAACACGCGCCCTGATGGAGCACGACTTCCAGCGCGACATGGTCGAGTTCGATGTGAGCCCAGCCGAAACGCCGCTCGCGGTGAAGGCGATCCGCATCGAACTGCAGCAGGTCCTCATCAACCTCGTCACCAATGCAGTCCAGGCCATGCGAGAAACGGCAATCGACCGGCGCAAGATTCTGGTCTCGCTCGGCAGGAAGGATGATATATTCGTCAGCCTCTCCGTCAGGGATTTCGGCCCCGGCATCAGCGAGGAGGCCATGGCGAAGCTCTTCACACCCTTCTTCACGACCAAGCCCTCTGGAATGGGCATGGGGCTCTCCATCTGCCGCAGTACGCTGGAAGCAAGAGGCGGCCAGTTGATTGCCGGCAATCATCCTGAAGGGGGCGCCATCTTCGAAATGATCATACCGATTGAGGACGACCATGACCAACACTAGCGCCGCATCGAAGGCAACCTCTCAATCGGCATCGCCGATTGTCTATGTCGTCGATGATGACGAATCCATTCGCGAGTCGCTTGTCGACCTCTTCCGGTCGATCCAGATGGATGCCGTCTCCTTCGCGACGACGACCGCCTTCCTCGATACCGCCGACCTGCGCCGGCCGGGCTGCATTCTCCTCGACATACGCCTCCCAGGTCTCAGCGGACTGGATTTCCAGCTTCATCTGGAGCGGATCGGCAGCAGGATGCCGATCGTCTTCATGACCGGCTTCGGCGATATTCCGATGAGCGTGCGCGCCATGAAGGCCGGTGCTGTCGACTTCCTCACCAAGCCCTTCCGAGACCAGGATATTCTCGATGCGGTCGGCATCGCGATCGAGAAGGATATGGGCCGCCGGCGGGAAATGGCGGCAAGCGATGCGGTCGCCTCACTTGTCGATACGCTGACACCCCGCGAGCGGGAAGTCATGGCCGCCGTCGTCAAGGGTCTGATGAACAAGCAGATCGCCTACGATCTCGGCATCAGCGAGATTACAGTGAAGCTCCATCGCGGCAACGTCATGCGCAAGATGCAGGTTCGATCGGTGGCCGATCTGGTGCGCAAGGCCGAAATGCTGGAAGGCAGATAGCGGAACCTAGACCCTTGTATGGTACCGCGACATGGCCTCGATCTCTTAATATAGCCTAACGTAATGTAAGAATAAGCAAGGCTAGCAATCTCGTGTCACATACATCCACAATCGCTGTCGTCGATGACGACCAGGCTATCCGGGAGGCGCTTGACGATCTGATCCAGTCCTGCGGCTACCAGAGCAAGCTTTTCTGCTCGGCGGAAGAGTTTCTGGCCTTTAATGACAGGGCGGCCATCGACTGCATGCTGGTCGACGTCAAGATGCCCGGACTGAGCGGGATCGAACTGCAGGCAATCCTCAACGGCGAACCTGAAAAGCCGCCGATGATCTTCATGACATCCTACCGCGACGAAAGAACCCGCACAGCCGCCATGGAAGGCGGTGCGCTGGCCTTTCTGGGCAAGCCGGTCGAATTCGATTCTCTCATCAACTATCTTGAAATGGCTTTGAAGCCGTAAGGCTCAGCAGGGGAGTATTGTTTCCGCCAAAAGATCAAATCAAATTATACACCTATGTATAATTCAGGATGGAAGCAATAAAGACTACAGTTAACCTCGTTGTATCCGGTAAGGCGGACAGAAGAAACGAGGTGAACGCCATGATAAAGCTCAAGCGCCCGATATTTATCAGCGTCGGAAAGAACATCCTCATGGATGTGATCTTTTCGAACATCGTGACCGGTGTGAATTACAAGTTCCACTGTGCGCTTCTGCGCCTGGAACCGGAAAACCCGATCTACGAATACCAGCCAGTCCGCATTGCCGCGTACCGTCGCCCGGAAGAAATCAACCGGACGCCTTTCTGATCCTCCCTCCTCCTGGCGCTGACCGGCTCCCTCCCGGCCGGTCAGTGCATTTGCCGGCAGACGATCCATGATCCTCAAGAATAGGGCAAAGTTCTCCTTACCAGGGGACGCAGCCAGCGCCACAGTCCAGGCCGATCCCACGAGAAGTTTCTCCGCTGCCCTCCAGCATGTCATGCAGGCACATGGCTTCCGCTTCTTTCTGGCTGCCAGCTTTCCGCAGGCTGACAAGCTCGGCTTTCGTGCCAACATCATCGCCGGCAACTGGCCGCAGGAGCTGATCGACCGCTACGACGCTTCCGATCTCTTTTGGCGCAGCCAGCTGATCGAGGATCTGAAGAAGACCATCATGCCGATCTATTCCGGCACGGGCATGTTCGCCCAGCCCGGCAACGCAAGCAACTCGGAAAAACTCGCCCGCAATTTCGAGGATCTCGGCCTTCACAACACGATCAGCTTTACACTGCATGACGCCATTCTCAGGCACTACGTCATCATGTTCTCTGGTCTGCGCAGCCCGCCCGACGAGCAGGAATGCGCGCGCATGGTCTTTGCCGTATTGAAGTCGCTGGACAGCTTCAGCCTGGCGACCGAGCCACCGCTCGCCGATTACGAGCGCCTGACGGTTCGCGAGATCGAATGCCTGCGCTGGTCAGCCTCCGGCAAGAGCAGCGAGGAGATCGCCATCATCCTGCATATTTCCGCCCATACGGTGAACGGTTACCTGAAGACGGCGATGCGCAAGCTCGATGCCGTCAACCGCATGCAGGCCGTCGTGAGAGCCTATCGTTTCCGCCTCATCTGAAGGCCTCCGGGCTCTAAGACGCTCCCTGGATTGAGGCCGCCTCAAGCAACGCCGCGCGGCCGCCGACGAGATATCTGCCGCCGCATATCAGCGGAGATCGGCATCAGGGAAAGGGGCCAGATTCCGCCAAACCGGGTGTGAACCGCCTCAACCTGCGCATGCAAGGCAATTACTTGCCTTATAGTTTTCGTTGTCGACAGAGCATGCTAAGCTCCTGGTGGGAGGGACATTTCCTAGGAGTTCTCTTGTCCGCCGAATACACGTCAGCCGATATAGTCCACGCCGCGGGCGATCCGCGGTATACAGACTCGCGTCAGCGCGCCGAAGCGGTTGCCGCGCGTCTGGTCACTGAACAGCATGACAGGCCATCACTCGTTTCCACTATCGCACGCGAAGTAGCAGCCGAGATCATCGAGGACATTCGCAAACCGGGCGATGACCTCAACTCCGTCGAGCTTGCACGGCGCTACAAGACAAGCCGGACGCCGACCCGCGAAGCATTGATGCTTCTGGAAAAGGAAGGGCTCGTCGAAATCCCGCCGCGCCGTCGCCCGCGCGTTGCCAGCCTTTCGATCAAGGAAATTCGCGATATCTACCGCGTCCGCGCCAATCTCCTGGAACTGATCGCAGGCGATATTGCGCGGGACGTGTCGCTGGACGATATCCGCACCCTCCAGCCAATCGTGCGGCTCATGGAAACCGCGAGCAAGGCCGGCGACGTGAACGCCTATTTCTGGGCAAATATCGACTTTCACGAACGCAACACCGAACTCGCAGGTAATAGCACGGTCAAGAAGATCGTCGATTCCCTGCTTTTGAGAACACTTCGCTTGCGCCGTATCAGTCTATCCCAGCCCGGCCGCCTGCAGAAATCCTACGAGGACCACGAACGCCTGTGCCGTGCCTATGAGGATCGCGATCCGATACTCGCAGCTGCGCTCATCCGATCCAACCATGTGACCGGTCTTTCGGTGCTTGAGAACATCTTTTCACAGTAAGGGACATCAGGGAAAACGGCATGACAGGCATTACCGACCTCTCAGTCCTTCTCGCGACGATGGAGCCGGAATTGGTGGCAGGCGAATTCGTCTATTGTGCCGTGCCGGCCTCGCGGCTGGAAGACTATCTCCATCTTCGCCCGCTTGCCCTGTTTCATGAAAAGGAAGGCCTGACACTCATCCTGCCGCAGGATAGGGCGACCGGGGCCGGCCTGCAGGCAAGCGCGCCGCTGCGGCAGATCACGCTGAAAGTGCATTCCTCACTTGAAGCCGTAGGACTGACAGCCGCCTTCTCCCAGGCCTTGAAGGAGGTCGGCATCAGCGCCAACGTGGTCGCGGGCTATTACCACGACCACATTTTCGTGCCGGCCGGCGACGCCGATCGGGCCGTCGAAGCGCTGAGGCGGCTTTCGGCGGCGAGCCGGAGCTAAGCAATTCCAGCAAAATCGGTTTAGCTGGAACTGCTTGCAAACAGAAAATCAGGTCGGCGGTGCGTCGAGTGCGTGCAGAATGCCGCGCAACTCTGCAAGGCCGCGAAGACGGCCGATTGCCGGGTAGCCGGGTGTGACATTCTTCTGCAAGTCGTCAAGCATGCGGTGGCCGTGATCCGAGCGGAAGACGATCGACTGGTCGGCGCTGCGGCGGCGGTCCTCAGCCACCAGTTCCTTCAGCACGGAAACCATGTTCACGTCGCCTTCAAGATGCGCGCTTTCATGGAAGGTGCGACCATCGCCCTCGCGGGTCGTGGCCCGAAGATGCGCGAAATAGATACGCGAGGCGAAACGGCGAGCGATCGCCGGCAGGTCGTTGCCGGCGCGCACGCCGAGGCTGCCGGTGCAATAGCACATGCCGTTGGCGGCCGCCGGGACGGCATCGAAAAGTGCTGCATAATCCTCTGCCGTCGAAGCAATGCGCGGCAGACCAAAGAGCGAGCGCGGCGGGTCGTCGGGATGCAGGGTCAGCTTGACGCCGCGCGCTTCAGCAACCGGCACCACGGCTTCGAGGAATTCGATGAGATGCTGGCGAAGCTTCTTCGCGTCGATGCCCTGATAGGCAACAAGCTTCTCGCGGAAAGCCGGAATGGTCAGCGGTTCGGTTGTCGAACCGGGCAGAGCCGAGGTGATGATGCGGGTGACTTCGGCAATCTCCGCTTCCGTCATGCTTTCGTAGACAGCCTTGGCTCGTGTCTTGTCTTCTTCAGAATATTCTTCGGCAGCACCGGGACGCTCCAGCACGAAAAGCTCGAAGGCGGCAAAACGCTCATGATCGAAGCGCATGGCGGTGGCGCCGGTCGGCGTCACGTAATCGAGGTCGGTGCGCGTCCAGTCAACGACCGGCATGAAATTGTAGCAGACGATCGGGATGCCGCAGGCGGCCACTGCCTCGAGGCTGGCAATCCAGGCCTCGATCTCCGCCTTTGCCTGACCACCCCTGCGCTTGACGGCATCGGGGATCGGAATGCTTTCGACGACGCTCCAGGTCAACTGCGAACGTCCGGCCGGCGTGGTTTCGATCAGCGCCTGGCGCTCGCGTACTTCTGTCTCTGTCCAGGCACGGCCGATCGGCACCTGATGCAGCGACGAAACGATGTTCGTCGCACCCGTCTGGCGCACCTCGTCCAGCGTGACCGGCGCCTCCGGCCCGAACCATCTCCAACCTTGCCGCATCTCGTCTTTCTCTCCTTTGGTATCTGCGTTTTGTCGTTCCGCCGTCAGCAGAAATAGTCGGGGAACTGCGAGCGCAGCTCCGCGACGTCAGGTATAACGGCGCTTAGGTGATGAATCATGGCTTCTCGCGCCGCCCCGATATCGTGGGCAGCAATGGCGTCGCGGATCACCATATGCTCGCGCACGACATTGTCCATGCGCCCGAGCACCGGCAGCGTCAGCCGTCGCGCCCGGTCGATCTGCACCTTCACCGTCTTCAGAATGGTCCAGATGCCGGGATAGCCGGCAATCTGTGCGATCGCCTCGTGGAAGGCCTCGTCTTCTTCGTGAAAGCTCGAAGCGTTGCCGAGTGCGGCATGCGTCTTCTGGCGGGCGATGATCGCATCCAGCCGCGCAATATCGACCCCCGTCGCAATGCCAGCGGCTATCTCAACCGTCGTCCCCTCAAGCGCCTTGCGCACGACGACCGCTTCCGGAATGGCCGAGACCGGCACTCGCGAAACCACCGTGCCCGATTGCGGATAGATATCGACGAGTCCACCCTCGGACAGTCTCAGCAGCGCCTCGCGCACCGGCGTTCGGCTCACACCGAAATCCTCTGCGATCCGCTTTTCCTGCAGCACGGTACCGGGCGGGATCCTCAGAGAGACGATATCGGCATGCAACCGCTCGTGGATTGCGACGGCCGTCGTCACGCGGCGGATCTTTCCGCCCGCGTCGTGGGGCGCCGGGAAGGCAAGGATTTCAGGGTCGGAAGCTTGCCGCATGCATGGTCTCGGGACGTTGACACTTTCGTGCATACTAGTATATCAATTGAACCCTGTTGCCAAGATATGCCGCGGAGGAGAACGGCGACATGGCATTGCACCCGGAGGAAAAGCTTCGAGCTGCGAGCATTTGATGCTGCCGGAAAGCCGGCGCATCGAAGCATTGGACGTGCATTGCGATGCAAACGGGCGGGCTCGGGGCAAAGGCCGGCACCGCCGCAAAGGAGGAGGATAGAATGAAGATTACACGCAGAACCTTCGTCGGCGGAGCTGCCGGCGTCGCCGCGGCCGGAATGTTGCCGCTTCGCGCTTTCGCACAGGCCAAGGCGCCGGCAAAGCCGGTCACCATCACCATCGTCGACGTCGCGGGCAACCTGGCGCTGACGCAGGGCATGTTCGAGAACTACGCCAAGGCCAAGCCTGAATTCGTCGCCAGCTTTTCCTTCACCAAGGCCCCCGCTCCGGAACTGCCGGCTAAAATCCAGGCCCAGCAGGCTGCCGGCAAGGTCGATATCGACCTCGTGCTGACAGGCACGGACGCGCTTTCGGCCGGTGTCGACCAGGGTCTCTGGGTCGACCTCTCCGCCAAGAAATCCGCCCTTCCCAATCTTGAAAGCATCCTGCTGCCGCAGGCTTTCAAGATGCAGGCACTCGCCAAGGACCAGGGCGTCGTCATCACCTACTACCCGTCCGGCCCGCTGATCGAATATATGCCGGACAAGGTGGCGACCCCGCCGAAGACGGCGCAGGAGCTGCTCGACTGGACGAAGCAGAACAAGAACAAGTTCCTCTATGCGCGCCCCGCCAATTCCGGCCCAGGCCGCACGCTGCTGATGGGCCTGCCCTATCTTCTCGGCGACAGCAATCCGCGCGATCCGGTCAACGGCTGGGCCAAGACCTGGGAATATCTCGCCGCTCTCGGCGAAAACATCGAATATTACCCGACCGGCACCGCAGTGGTCTTCAAGGAACTCGGCGAAGGCACGCGTGACATCGTCGCAACCACCACCGGCTGGGACATCAACCCACGCGCGCTCGGCATCGTTCCCGAGGAAGCCAAGGTCGGCAAGCTCGAAGGCTTCCATTGGGTCACCGACGCTCACTATGCGGCGATCCCGAAAGGCGTTTCCGACGAGAAGGTTGGCGTTCTGCTCGACGTCCTGAACTTCATCTATCAGCCGCAACAGCAAGCAATCGCCTATGATGCCGGCTACTTCTATCCAGGCCCGGCGGTAAAGGATGTCACGCTCGAGATGGCGCCTGCAGAAAGCCAGGAAACCATCAAGGAATTCGGCCGGCCGGAATATGCCGACTGGATCGCCGGCAGCCCGCTGGAAGTGCCGCTCGAGCCCAAGCAGCTCGTCCAGGCTTTCCGCATCTGGGACGAGAAGATCGGCGCCAAGAAGGGCTGATCATCGGTGATTGAAATGAGCCGGCGCCGGGTATCTCGGCGCCGGATTTCTAACGGCCATGGTTGCCGATAAATGGAGATTGCATTGACTTTGCCGGTTCAGAACGCAGCAACAGCGTCATCGCGGAAGAATGCGCGCCTTGAGCTCGATGGCATCAGGCGATCTTTCGGCGCCTATAACGCCCTTGATGGCATCGACCTCACGATCGAACCCGGCGAATTCATCGCACTTCTCGGCCCCTCCGGCTGCGGAAAATCCACCGCGCTGAACTGCATTGCCGGCCTGCTTGGCCTGTCCGGCGGCGAAATCCGCCTCGGCGGCAATCGCATCGACCAGCTGGAGCCGGAAAAGCGCGGCTTCGGCATGGTCTTTCAAAGTTACGCCCTCTTCCCGCACATGAGCGTTCGCAAGAATGTCGGTTTCGGCCTTGCCATGCAGGGCATCAGCGGCGCGGAAGCCGACAAGCGCATCATCGATGCGCTGGCGCTCGTGCGCCTCGAAAGTCAGGCGGACAAGCTGCCCGGCCAGCTCTCCGGCGGCCAGCAGCAGCGTGTCGCCATTGCCCGCGCAATCGTCATCCGCCCGCCGATCGTGTTGATGGACGAGCCGCTCTCCAACCTCGACGCCAAGCTGCGCCTGGAAATGCGCGCCGAAATCCGCGGTATCCACGACCAGATCGGCTCGACGACCATCTATGTCACGCATGACCAGGACGAAGCCCTGTCGCTTGCCGACCGCATCGTTGTCATGAGCCAGGGTCATATCCAGCAGATCGGCACGCCTCAGGATCTCTACCAGCGCCCGGTCAATCTCAACGTCGCCGATTTCATGGGCTTCCGCACCCGCATTCCCGGGCGCGTCGTCTCCATCTCCGGCACCGAGGCCGAAATCGAGGCCGCGGGTGCGCGGCTGACCGGCACGATGCGCGACACATTGAAGGTCGGCGATGCCGCAGTGCTCTCCGTGCGTCCCGAAGATCTCGTTGCGACCACCGACGACAGCGGCATTCCCGTCATTGTCGCGAACACCGAATATCGCGGGCGTGCCTTCTTCGGTATGGCCCGTTCGGCGGACGGATCGGAGCTGTATTTCCGCTCCGATGATGCGTTGCCGCGCGGCTCTGCTACCACTCTGCAGCCCGTCGCGGGCCGCTCGCTGGTCTTCAAAGGGGCGCCAGCATGAATGGCGGTCCCTCACTGAAAACCCGGCTTGCCGCTCAGGGCCTTGACGGCACGACATTGCTGGTGCTGCCAGGCCTGATCTTCATGATCGCCCTCTTCATCTACCCCTTCGTCTACGGCGTTGCGGATTCACTGATGCCGAAGGATGGCGGCGTCTGGTACGAAAATTACGCGAAATTCTTCTCGGACCAGTTCCAGTACGGCACGATCGCCAATACGATGTGGCTTGCCTTGCCGGTCACGATCGTCAACCTGGCCTTCGCAGTCCCGGTTGCGTTTCGCGTCCGGCTGATGCGGCGACAGCGGCTACTAACGACAATCCTCGTACTGCCGATTACGCTCGGCACTGTCTTCGTCGCCGATGGTCTGCTGACCTTTCTTGGCCCGCGCGGCTGGTTCAACGAGACGCTCATCCTGTTCGGCATCCTGGATTCACCGGTCAAGCTCACCAACAATTACTGGGGTGTCTTCGCCTCGCTGCTGATTACCGGCTTCCCCTTCGCCTTTCTGCTGACGTTGTCCTATATCACCGGCATCGACCCGGCGATCGAGCAGGCTGCTGCCACGCTCGGCGCCAATGCGCGCCAGCGCTTTACGCGCGTGTTCCTGCCGCTCCTGGTGCCCGGCCTCGCCGTAACCTTCTGCCTTTCCTTCGTGCAGGCCTTTGCCGTCTTCCCGTCCGCCGTCCTGCTCGGCGCGCCGGCTGGTCCGACGCGCGTCATCTCGATTGCAGCCTATCAAGCCGCCTTCGAGCAATATGATCATTCCTACGGCACGGCGATCGCCATTATCATGGGTGGCGTCGAGCTCATTGTTGTCGTCGCCGTCCTCGGTGCGCGTTCCTTCTTCTACCGCGGCCCGGCCGGCGGCACGAAAGGCTAAGCCATGATCCGTGACCAGGGCCTTACCTCGAAGATCTGGCGCATCGCCGTCTGGGCGCTCGCGACCCTCTTTGTCCTCAACCTGCTTGCGGTCATCGCGGCCGTGATCGTCAACTCTTTCGCCACACGCTGGCTCGGCACATGGCTGCCGCGCGGCTGGACGGATCGTTGGTATTTCAGCGCCTGGAGCGAATTCCAGCTATCCAGCGTCGTCATCGTTACCTTCGAGATGGCCTTTGTCGTCGTCATCATCTCGGGCATTCTGGGCGTATTGACAGCCTATGCTCTGGCGCGGCGCGATTTCCCGGGCAAGCGCGCCATCATTCTGCTCTTCCTGCTGCCGCTGCTGATCCCACCGCTGACCTACGGCATTCCGCTGGCAACAGTGCTCTACCAGCTCGGGCTCGGCGGCACCTTCTGGGGCGTCGTGCTGATCAACCTCGTGCCGTCTTTCCCCTTCGTCGTGCTCGTCATGATCCCGTTCATCGAGCAGATCGATCCACGCATTGAGGCCGCCGCCCGTGTCTTCGGTGCCGGCACCACCAGCCTCTTTATCCGCATTCTGCTGCCGCTCCTGCTGCCCGGCATGCTGGCAGCACTTCTGCTCGTGCTGGTGCGCACGCTCGCGATGTTCGAGCTGACCTTCCTCATCGCCGGACCGCAGACCCAGACGCTTGTCGTCTCTCTCTATTATGCGGTCTTCGCATCCGGCGTACGAGCCAGCCAATCAATCGATGCGATGGCGGTGATCTATATGGTGACGACGCTCTTCTGGCTCATCATCGCGCTGCAATTCGTCAATCCGACCCAGATCGTCGCCCGCGCCAAGCAGCAATCGGCGCATTGAGGCATGTCGCGCAACGCGTGAATCGGTTTTGCGCGACATGCTGAAAAGGCGCTGCGGCCGGAAACCGGCCGCAGCCATTTCAATCAGTAGACTTCGGGAACATACATTTCCGGCGGAACCGGGGTGCGGTGGTAGTCATCGTGACGCACGCGATCCGGCAGCACGATCCCTTCCTTCGGAACGTCCTCATACGGGATCTGGCCGAGCAGATGGGCGATGCAATTGAGGCGCGCGCGTTTCTTGTCGACGGCCTGAACAACCCACCACGGCGCTTCCTCAATATGGGTGCGGGCGAGCATTTCTTCCTTGGCCTTGGTATATTCCTCCCAATGGACGCGGCTCTGCAGGTCCATCGGCGAGAGCTTCCACTGCTTCAGCGGATCGTGGATGCGCATGTTGAAGCGGAACTCCTGCTCCTCATCGGTGATCGAGAACCAGTACTTGATGAGGATGATGCCGGAGCGGACCAGCATGCGCTCGAATTCCGGCACGGAGCGGAAGAACTCTTCCAGCTCGTCCTTCGTGCAGAAGCCCATGACCCGCTCGACGCCGGCACGGTTGTACCAACTGCGGTCGAAGAGCACCATCTCGCCCGCCGACGGCAGATGCGGCGTGTAGCGCTGGAAATACCACTGGTTCCGCTCGCGTTCGGTCGGCGCCGGCAGCGCCACGACGCGGCAGACGCGCGGATTGAGGCGTTGGGTCACACGCTTGATTGCACCGCCCTTGCCGGCGGAATCGCGGCCCTCGAAAAGCACGACCACCTTCAACTTCTTGTACTGGACCCAGTCCTGAAGACGGACCAGCTCATGCTGCAGGCGGAAGAGCTCGCGGAAATAGAGTTTGCGCTCGAGCGTCTGTTCCGCTTCGCCGGACATGCCCTCGGCGACCAGCTCGTCGAGCCGGTCCTCCTCCATCTGCATTTCCAGCTCCTCGTCGAAGCTGTCGGCGATTTCGTTCTTGATACGGTCGAGCTGAGTGTTTTCGATCATGGCACGCTCCCTGTTCAATTCGCTCGATAAAGCACGTTCTCGCCATAGCTATATGACAGAGTTGCGACGATCGAAAATTGGCTTTGACAAAACGCAAAACTGGCAAGCGCAAGAGACCGTCCGCCGGGCCTTTGGTGATCAGCCTGCTAGGTAGCGGCAGCTTGTACCATGTCAAGTTTTATGTATACATTGATACCGCTGAGCAATTTTCGCGACAATGGCGTTTTCCTCTGGAGGAGAGAAGAAAAACGTTCAGGTCGCGGCATATCTCCGGGAGAGAGATATGATGCGCAACAATGGGAGGAGTATACATGATTTCGTTTTCAAGAAGACTATTGATAGCAGGCGCGGCACTCGCCACGCTTGCTGGGATGCCTGCATTTGCGCAGGAAACGGTGAAGATCGGCGTGATCCTGCCGATGACAGGTCCTTTTGCCTCAACCGGCCGTCAGGTCGAGGCCGGCGCGCGCGCATACATGGCAATCAATGGCGACACGGTTGCAGGCAAGAAGATCGAGCTCGTGCTGCGTGACGACGCAGGCACGGCCGACCAGACCCGCCGCATCGCCCAGGAACTCGTGGTCAATGACGGTGTCAAGATGCTCGTCGGCTTCGGCCTGACGCCGCTTGCCATGGGTGTCGCCCCGGTTCTGAACCAGGCAAAGGTTCCGGCGATCATCACTTCGGCCACGACCTCGGCGATCATGAAACAGTCGCCCTATTTCGTGCGCACCTCGATGGGCGGTCCGCAATCCGCCGTTCCGGTCGCCACCTGGGCAGTCCAGAACAACCTCAAGCGGGTCGTCACGTTGGTGACCGATTACGGTCCGGGCATTGACATCGAGAAGGGCTTTACCGACCAGTTCAAGAAAGAAGGTGGCACTGTTGTTGAAGCACTCCGCGTTCCCCTGCAGAACCCCGATTTTGCACCCTTTTTGCAGCGTGTACGCGACGCCAAGCCGGATGCCCTCTTCGTCTTCGTGCCATCAGGCGTCGGTGCAATCTTCATGAAGCAGTTCGTCGATCGCGGCCTTGCCGACGCCGGCATCAAGCTGATCGCCACCGGCGACGTCACCGATGACGATCTCCTGAATGGCATGGGACCGGCCGCCAAGGGCGTCATCACCGGTCATTTCTATTCGACCGATCACGACAGCCCGGAAAACAAGGCTTTCGTCGCCGAAGTGCGCAAGTCCAACAAGAACATGCGCCCGAACTTCATGTCGGTCGGCGGCTATGATGCCATGCATGTCGCTTATGCCGCGCTCGAAAAGACCGGCGGCGACACGGATGGCACCAAACTCGTCGACGCCATGAAGGGCATGGAATTCGTCAGCCCGCGCGGGCCTATCACCATCGATCCTGATACACGCGACATCGTGCAGGATATCTACATGCGCGAGGTCAAGGAGAAGAACGGCGAACTCTACAATGTCGAGTTTGCGACCTATCCGAAGATCCACGATCCGAATACGGCTGCCAAGTAAGCCCAGGGAACGGGCGGCGGAAGCAATTCCGCCGCCTGCATGCAGTGAGGTCTCATGCTGACAATCCTGTTCGACGGCATCGCCTATGGCATGCTTCTCTTTGTTCTCGCCTGCGGATTGTCGGTCACGCTAGGCCTGATGAATTTCGTCAATCTGGCGCACGGCGCCTTTGCCATGGCTGGTGGTTACGTCACCGTCATCATGATGAACCGCTATGGCATTTCCTTCTATTGGTGCCTGCCTGCCGCCTTCATCGTCACCGCACTCGTCGGCGTCGTGCTGGAACGGTTGCTGTACCGGCGCCTCTATTCGGCTTCACATCTTGATCAGGTGCTGTTTTCGATCGGCCTCGTCTTCATGGCGATATCGGCCATCGATTATTTTATGGGCGGCCAGCAGCAACTGATCAACCTGCCACCCGAACTCAGCGGCCGCTTCGGCTTTCTGGGCATCGATATCGGCCGTTACCGGCTCTTCATCATCGTCATCTGCGCGGTTCTGACCGTCGCGCTGCAATTGGCGCTCACCCGCACCCGCTTCGGCAGCCAGCTTCGCGCCGCTGTCGATGACGGACGTGTCGCACGCGGCATGGGCATCAATGTCTCCGTCATCTTCGCGCTGACCTTCGCGCTGGGCTCCGGCCTTGCCGGCCTCGGCGGTGCGCTCGGCACCGAACTGCTGGGTCTCGACCCGAACTTTCCGCTGAAATACCTGATCTATTTCATGATCGTTGTCACTGTCGGCGGCACCTCGTCGATAACGGGCCCCTTCATTGCCGCGTTGCTGCTCGGCATTGCCGATGTCGCCGGCAAATATTACGTGCCGCAGCTCGGCGCCTTCATCATCTACGCCGTGATGATCCTCGTGCTGATCGTCCGGCCCCATGGCCTCTTCTCCCGGGAGGGCGGCCGATGAGCGGCGAACACGGCAACGCCTCCAGCAAGGCCATGGGACTCCTGAAGCGCGCCGGCCGCTGGCAGATCTGGGAATTCGCTCTCTGGCTGGTCGCCATCGCCGCGATCTTCACGCTGCCGTCGCAGATGCTGATCCTGACGGAGATCGCTATTCTTGCGCTCTTCGCCGTCTCTCTGGATCTCATCCTCGGTTATGCCGGCATCGTCTCGCTCGGCCATACCGCCTTCTTCGGCCTCGGCGCTTATGCCGCCGGTCTGTTTGCAATTTATGTCTCAGGCGAGCCCCTCATCGGCCTGGTGGCCGCCGCCCTCGTCAGCGGCCTCTTCGGCTTGCTGACGAGCTTCCTCGTGCTGCGCGGCTCCGACCTTACCCGCCTCATGACAACTTTCGGCGTCGCCATGCTACTCGCCGAACTCGTGAACCAGGCCGCCTGGCTCACCGGCGGCGCCGACGGCCTGAGCGGCGTGATGCTGAACCCGATCCTGGGCTATTTCGAATTCGATCTCTGGGGCCGCACCGGATACATCTACTGCCTGATTGTGCTTGTCGTTCTGACCTACATTGCACGGCGTATCGTCAACTCGCCCTTCGGCCTGTCTCTCAAGGCGATCAAGCGCAACCAGCGCCGAGCCTCCATGCTCGGCATCTCGCCCACCCGCCGCATCGTCGCGGTCTATACGATCTCGGCTGCCTATGCCGGCATCGCGGGCGCGCTGCTGACGCAGACGACCAGCTTCGTCTCGCCCGACGTGCTCGCTTTCCACCGTTCCGCAGAGGTGTTGCTGGTGCTTGTCATCGGCGGCGTCGGTTATCTCTATGGCGGCGTCTTCGGAGCCGTCATCTTCTCCATCCTGCGCAACTGGCTGTCGGTCATCACACCGCAATATTGGATGTTCTGGATCGGTCTCGTCCTGATCATCATCGTTCTGGTTGGCCGCGAGCGTCTGACCCGCTGGCAGACCTTGTTGCCCGGTGCCGCGCGCAACCGGCAACAGGCAAACATGCAGCATACCATTGCGGAGGAGAGCAAATGACCATTGCCCTCGAAACCCGTCATCTCGTCAAACGCTTCGGCGGCTTCGTCGCCACCAACGATGTCTCGCTGCAAATCCGCCATGGCGCACGCCACGCCCTGATAGGCCCGAACGGCGCTGGCAAGACCACGATCATCAACCTACTGACTGGCGTCCTGACGCCGAACAGCGGCGAGATCCTGCTTGGCGGCGAGGATATCACCGGCGTTTCTTCCTATCGCCGCGTCGGCAAGGGCCTGTCCCGCACCTTCCAGATCAACCAGCTCTTCGGTGATTTCACGCCGCTCGATTCGGTCATGCTGGCGATCAGCGAGCGCAAGGGCCATGGTCGCTTCGCCTGGCGGCCGCTTTCGGCAGACCGCGAAGTTGCCGATGAAGCAGCCGCCTTGCTGGAGCGCTTCCGCCTTGTCGATGTCATGGGCATGCCGACGACGCTGCTGCCCTACGGCAAGCAGCGCCTCCTGGAGATCGCCCTTGCGATCGCGATGCAGCCGAAAGTGCTGCTGCTCGACGAGCCGGCCGCCGGCGTTCCCGAAGAAGAGCGCCATGAGGTTCTCGGCATCGTCCGCGAACTGCCGGCCAATGTTACGGTCGTGCTGATCGAACACGACATGGATCTCGTCTTCTCCTTCGCGGACCGTATTTCGGTGCTCGCTGCCGGTGCTCTCTTTGCCGAGGGTACCGTTGCCGAAATCTCCAAGGACCCGCAGGTCAAAGCCATCTATCTCGGGGAGGATGCCTGATGGCCGAACTGCTTCGGGTCGAACGCCTCATCGCCGGTTATGGTGAAGCCCATGTGCTTGCCAAGGTCGATTTTACGCTGGAGGAAGGCCGCTCTCTGGCCTTGCTCGGCCGCAACGGCGCCGGCAAGACGACCCTGCTCAACACCATCATCGGCGTCACCACCCATCACGCCGGCTCAATCCACCTGCAGCAGCGCGACATCACCCGGCTGCGCGCGGAAAAGCGCGCGCCGCTCGGCATCGGCTGGGTGCCGCAGGAGCGCAATATCTTCCGTTCGCTGACGGTGGAGGAAAACCTGACGGCGAGCGCGCGGCCCGGCGCCTGGAATGTCACCCGCATCTACCAGATGTTCCCGCGGCTGCAGGAACGTCGCCGCAACCTCGGCAACCAATTGTCAGGAGGCGAGCAGCAGATGCTCGCCATCGCCCGCGCCCTGATGCTCAATCCGAAGGTGCTGCTGCTCGATGAACCGCTGGAGGGCCTCGCGCCGATCATCGTCGATGAACTGCTGGCAGCGCTTCGCCGCATCGTCACCGGCGAAGGCATGTCGGCAATCATCGTCGAGCAGAAGGCGCGCAAAGTATTGCCGCTGACGGATGAGGTCATCGTGCTCGAACGTGGCGCGGTGACCTACCGCGACACATCCGAAGCACTTCTCGCCTCACCGGAAATTCTCGAAGCGCATCTCAGCGTCTAGATTTATGCCTCGCGCGGCGGCACGCGGGTAATGCGCGCGCCGAGCGCGTTGAGCCGCTCCTCGATCCGCTCATAGCCGCGCTCGATCTGCTGGGCATTGTTGATGACGCTCGTTCCTTCGGCGCACATGGCAGCAATCAGCATCGCCATGCCGGCGCGAATGTCGGGGCTTTCCACCTGTGCGGCGCGCAGCTTGGACGGGCCGGCGACGATCGCGCGATGCGGATCGCAAAGCACGATACGCGCACCCATGGTAATCAGCTTGTCGACGAAGAACATCCGGCTTTCGAACATCTTTTCGAACATCAGCACCACACCATCGCACTGCGAGGCGGTGACGATGGCAATCGACATGGTATCGGCCGGGAAAGCCGGCCAGGGCTGATCCTCGATCTTCGGAATATGCCCGCCGAAATCCGGCTGGATCTTCATTTCCTGACCCGCCGGTACGACAAGATCGTCGCCCTCGATGCGGCAGCGGATACCGAGACGCTCGAAGGTCATCAGCGTCGAGCGCAGATGCTCAACACCCGCGCGTCGGATGACGATCTCGGAACCGGTGACGGCAGCAAGGCCGATGAGCGAGCCAATCTCGTTATGGTCAGGGCCGATGCGGTGTGAGGCGCCGCCGAGAGGCTGGCCGCCATGAATGATCATCGTATTGGTGCCGATACCTTCGATCTTGGCACCCATGGCAATGAGGAAATGGGCGAGATCCTGGACATGCGGCTCGGAGGCGCAATTGCGCAGGATCGTCTTGCCTTCAGCCGCCACAGCCGCACAGAGCGCATTTTCCGTGGCAGTGACTGACGGTTCGTCAAGGAAGACGTCCGCACCGCGCAGGTGCCTGGCGCGAAAACTATAGGAACCGTTGACGCTGATCTCGGCGCCTAGCTGTTCAAGTGCCAGGAAATGCGTGTCGACGCGGCGGCGGCCGATGACATCGCCACCCGGCGGCGGCAAAGTGATCTCGCCGCAACGAGCCAGCATCGGGCCGGCAAGCAGGATGGACGCGCGAATGCGGGCGCACAACGCCGGATCGAGATCGGCCGGCTTGAGATCGCTCGCCTCGATCTCGAGTTCGTTGCGTCCGAGCCAGCGCGCCTTGGCGCCGACGGACTGTATCAGCTCGACCAGCGCTTCGACGTCGCGGATACGCGGCACGTTGGTCAGATACACGAGCTTGTCGGTCAGCAGCGAAGCGGCAATGATCGGCAAGGCGGCATTCTTGTTGCCGCTCGGCTGGATCTCGCCGGCAAGGCGATGGCCGCCCTCTACGATGTACTGAATTCGCTCATGCGGCTGGGCCTGTGCCACTGCTGTCATCCTTGTTCGATTCGATTTTCAGGAGGCATATCTGCGTTGTCTTTGTGACATCGGAGTGATCGCCGATCGGGAAGAGTGGCTGTTCTAACAGCTGCCATGCGTGGTCGGCTAGAGGCAATGCGCGAGGACGAATCCATGAAAAACGGCGCCCTCCCGAGCGCCGTCGTTAACACCGTGGATGGTGGTGTCGGAGTTCAGCTCTTCTTGCTACGCCAGCTGTCGGCGTAATTCTCGCGAGCTTCACGGGAATAGGGAGTGGGCGAAACACGCACGCGGATTTCCGCCTGCTTGTGCGGTTCGACCGAGGTCTTGCCTGACCCACCGTCGGGTTCGCCCCAGACGAGGGTCAGCACATCGCCAACCTCAACATCGGCATCGACAATGCCGAGCGAGAGCATGCAGCGCTCATTGTAGCTATAGCCATTGAACATCGACATGCCGACCATCTTGCCGTCGCGCATGATCTTGTCGGCGCTGGTAGAGGCATAGTTCGGCTGTGGGAAATCGATCCACTTGAAATGATCCTCACCCGGACGGAAGGCCGAGGCGATGACGTTGACGACATCTTCGGCATTCCACTCGAAGGTCACCTTCTTGCGGCTCGTCTGGCCCTTCATTTTTTCGAGTGCCGACTTGCCGACGAAGTCGTCCTTCTTCCAGCCGATGTAGAAGTCGTAGCCGAGTTCGAACGGATTGACGTAATAGTCCTCGATATTGCTGGTAACGAAGCTGCCGCCGATGGCGCCTGTCGCCTCGTAGCTGTCGGCGCCGAGCCAGTCGCGATAGGCAGCCAGCATGCCATCACCTGTATAGATGCCCGGCAGTGGCGACGGGATCCAGCCGGATTCCAGCGTATTGGTGGAATAGGCGCGGCTCCCGCAGCGTACGAGATCGACGCCCGCCGCCTTTGCCGACTCCAGGATGACCGAGTGGATATAGGCCTTGTCCTCGTAGGGACCCCAGATTTCCAGGCCCGGCGCGCCGGACATGCCGTGACGCAGCGCATTCACGGTCTTCGAGCCGACCTTGATCTTGTCGACATGGAAGAACTTGATGTCGGGGATCGGTCCGCCATTCATCCTCTCGAAGATCTTTGGGGCATCCGGTCCCTGGATCTGATAGCGGTAATGCGTGCGCAGCACGCGTTCGCCTTCAGGTCGCGAGGGCGAGCGCGGATCATATTTCAGGCGCACGTTCCACTTGCCGTAAGCGGCGCAGAACATCAGCCAGTTGGAGGTCGGCGAGCGGCCGACGAGGATGAACTTGTCCTCGCGTTCGCGGAAGATGATCTGGTCGCCGATCACATGACCGGCCGGCGTGACCGGCACGAAATGCTTGGCGCGGTTCGTATCGAAATTCGAGAAGGAGTTGACACCGTGATAGGCGAGGAACTTCTCCGCGTCAGGGCCTTCGACGGTCAATTCGTCCATATGGTGCGACTGATCGAAGAGGACGGCGGAATTGCGCCATGCGGCCTGCTCCGAACGCCAGTTGGAGAACTCGGCCGCAACGACCGGGTATACATACATGCCGACCTTGGAATTGCGCAGCAACTCCACCGTATTGCCAGCCGACTTCAAAACTTCGGATAGGTTCGATCTCGCCACCTGATGTCCTCCCATTGGCATGCGATAATGTATACATGAAATGCCCAATGCGATCAGATTGCAAGCCTATTTTGTCCCGACAACGCCCAGGCCAATGCTCCGAAAATGAAAAAAGGCGGCCACAGGCCGCCCTTCAGAACCGGGAATTATCTGAAATTACCGATGAATCAGCGCGAGTCCCCTGATCTGTTCGATCAGTGTTGGGTCTTCCGCCAGAATGTATTCAAGATTGCGCCGCGCCGTACGGGCATGCTCCCTGGCGATCGCTTCCGCGCGGCTGCCTTCGCGCGCTTCGATCGCGCTGACGAGCGCCCTGTGCTGGTCCTGCGCCGAGCGCAGCGAACGACGGAAGGCGGTGATATCAGCTTTGTCCGGCAGGAACGCCGAGGGCGAGGCAAAAGGCAGCGAGCTTGCCCGCTCCACCTCACGCCTGATGATCTCGCTGCCCGCAAGTGCTGCAAGCTGATGGTGGAATTTTTCGTTCAGGTCGGAATAGGCATCGAAATCGACATCGTCGAGCTGCTCGCCGAAACAGGCGTCGAGCTTCAACACCGTCCTCCTGATATCTTCGAGCGCATCGGGTGCGGCGCCGCGTTCCGCAGCGAGCCTCGCCGCCATGCCCTCCATGACACCGCGCACTTCTATCGAATCGACCACATCGGCAAAACCGAAGCGGCGGACGACAAAGCCGCCATTTGGTAGACGATCGAGCAGACCCTCCTCCGTCAGCCGCGACATGGCCTCCCGCACGGGAGTGCGTGAAATATCGAGCGCCTCCGCCAGCGGCACTTCGAAGAGGCGCGTGCCGCCCTGCAGCTCGCCGCTCAAAATCTTTTCCCGCAACTCGATAACGGCGCGACGGCCATGTGTTGCGGCTTCACTCTGCTTCATCGGCGCCTCCAATCCCGGCTAAATGTATATAGCAGCCGGAACGCATACAAAACCCCACCCCGAGCCGGCATCCTAACACATAATTGTATGCATCATACCAAAGCCTCTTCACTAAATTGGCGTTTATGAAACTCGATCCACTCCATCCCTTGACACAATGTATACATTTATGATGTCTGATTTGCGGGAGGAAAATCGATGGCAACGCTCGCGCTCATTCCGGGGCTCGTGTCCGACAGCATTGTCTGGGCGCCGCTTGCCGATGCCGTCGGGCACCGCATGCCCGTGCACGCGGCGGATGTTTCGCGTGCTTCTTCGATATCGGGAATGGCAGAAAATGTTCTCGCCGCCACTGAAGGCGATTTGATTGCGGTCGGCCATTCCATGGGCGGACGCGTCGCCATGGAAATGGCTCGTATCGCACCGGATCGCATTCGCGGACTGGTCCTTGCCAATACCGGCCACCATCCGAAACGCGATGGCGAGGAAGTCAAACGCCAGCAAATGATCGATCTTGGTCATCGCAGCATGGATGAACTGGCGGATCAATGGCTGCCGCCCATGCTCCATCCTGACCGACTGTCAGATGCCGGCTTGATCGGCCATCTGCGCACCATGGTGTTAAGGGCCGGCGCTGATGTCCATGAGCGACAGATTCGAGCACTTATCAATCGGCCGAACGCCAGCACCTATATGGCCGAACTCGGCTGTCCCATCCTGCTCATTGCTGCGCGTCAGGATGGCTGGAGTCCGATTACCCAGCATCAGGAAATCGCCGAAGCAGCACCGGATGCAGAACTCGTCATCATCGAAGATGCTGGCCATTTCGGCCCCGTGGAGCGCCCGGCCGAGGTGACGTCCGCGATCATAGATTGGCTGACGCGCAGATTTGGAGGAATTCATGCCTGAGAATAGCGGGACCATTCCCGATACGCCGCTTTTCGACCGCGCCGGCTCGATCCGCGGCTACCGGCTCAACAAGATGGCGATGGCGCTCGGCCAGGCGGAAAACCGCGACGCGTTCAAGGCGGATGAGGATGCCTATCTCACCCGCTTCGGCCTGAACAACGAGGAAAAGGCCGCCGTCAAAAGCCGCGACTGGCACGAGATGGTCCGCCTTGGCGGCAACCTGTTCTTCATCCTGAAGATCGCCGCTGTCGACCCGACGCCGATCACTCAGATCGGCGCCGCCCAGGCCGGCATGTCGCATGAGGATTTTCTCTACGAAAGGCTGGGAAAGAAAAGACATGGCTAGGATCATCGGTGGCCTTGGGACGAGCCACGTCCCATCGATCGGCGCCGCGCTGGACAAGGGTCTGCGCGACACGCCGGACTGGAAGCCCTTCTTCGATGGCTACGAAGCCGGCAAGCAATGGATGCGTGAGGCAAAGCCCGATATCGCCGTCGTGATCTTCAACGACCACGGCAACAGCTTCTTCCTCGACCGCGTGCCGACTTTCGCAGTGGGCGTAGCGGAAACCTATCAGCCGGTCGACGAAGGCTGGGGGCCACGCCCCATTCCCGCCTTCGACGGTGCCGCCGATTTCTCCTGGCATTTTGTCGACAGGCTGGTCGAGCGCCATTTCGATCCGCTGGTCTGCCGCGAGATCGAGGTCGATCACGGCTTGCAGGTGCCCATGGAACTGTTCTTCGGCCGGCCGGAGCGCTGGCCGGTCAAGGTTCTGCCGATCTGGGTGAACACCATCCAGTATCCGATCCCCACACCGCAGCGCTGCTGGGAGATGGGCAAGGTGCTGCGCGAGGCAATCGAAAGCTGGCCCGGCGATGAGCGTGTTGTCATCCTCGGCACCGGCGGCCTGTCGCATCAGCTGCAGGGCGCGCGTGCCGGCTTCATAAACCAGGCGGCCGACCGCGCCTGGCTTGACGGTATCGCCGCCAACCCGGAACCTTACCGCGCCATGAGCCGCGAGGATTACGTCGAGCAATTCGGTTCCGAAGGCGCCGAACTCATCATGTGGCTGGTCATGCGCGCCGCCATGAACGAGCAGGTCAATCTCATCCACAAGCACTATCACGCGCCGGCCTCCATGACCGGCGCCGGCATGGTCGTGCTGGAAAACGCCGCCTGATGCCGGTCTTTTTCCTCATGCGCTGCCTGCATCATCAAGGGCAGGATACCGCCCGCGACCTGCAGCGCGCGGCCCATCGCGCCTGGGTCCAATCCGGTGGCGAAGGCCTCGCGGTGGTGCTGATCGGCTCTGCCTTGCACGATGACAATGGAGCTTCTATCGGCAATTTCGGCATACTGGAGACGGCAGGCCTTGCCGAAGCAAAAGCCTTTGCTGAAGGCGACCCTTTCAACAAGGCAGGCATTGTGGCAAAGATCGAACTTACGCCATTGCCGGCGACATTCCAGGCCGGGCGCATCAGCGATCCGATGACACCAAGGACATAGAATTCGCGTTCCGCACCAGCGGGAGGGGGTGCCCCGGAGAGGGGCAGATGAGGGGGCTGGCAAAGCAAGGTAGGGAACGATCGAAACGAGAGTGACGGTCGCTTGTGCGCTAAGGCCCCCTCATCCGCGCCACACGGTTCCCAGCCGATTGCTCACCCCTTCTGAGGCTTCAGCCGCAATTCCAGCACACGTCCGACAGTTTCTTCCAGCCCGCCAGTCTGCCCGAAACCGCACGCTCCCATGCGTTCCTGCACCTCGGCAATCTCCATCGCCAAACCGCCACGAAGCCCAAGCGCATCGAGCGTCGCGGCGCTTTCGCGCATCTCCGCCGCCCGCCGCCGCCCATGTCGCGTCGTGCGCTCCATCTGATATTCGGCAAATTGCGGCCAGTTGAGGCCAGGGAAAGAACCGGAAAGAGATGAAAGGATTTCTTCGTAGCAACCGGACGCTTTCGCCGCGAGCAAGGCCTCGACTGTGATCGCCTCCAATCCCTTGACGAATAGCGAGCGCACCATCTTGATCGCTGTCGCAGCACCAGCTGCCGGCCCCGCAATCTCGGCAGAAAACCCAAGTGCCAAAAGCTCCGGCAGCAACCTCTCAGCAGGAGCACCGGCAAGTAAAACGGGCGTCTGGTGTTTGCGCGGATGGACCGGCGCCATGACAGCCATGTCGAGATAGTCGCCGCCTGCGGCTTCCACAGCGGCTGCCGTCTCCCGCTTTCGGCCTGGTGAAACGGAATTGATGTCGATCATCACCTGCCCCTGCCGCAGATGTGGCAGGAGCGGTTCGACGGCAAGCAGGCTCTGGTCGGCGGTCACAGCGCTGAACACCCAATCCGCTTCCGAAAGTCCGGCGATGCCCTCGGAAATCTCGGCGCCACGGGTGCACATCGCCTCGCGTATAGCTTCGCCCCCTGACGCGAGCAGGATATCATAGGCGATGAAACTCAGACCCGGCCGGCTCAACCCCTCATGAAGCGCTCTTGCTGCTTCGCCATAGCCCAGAAACCCGATCCTCATCTCAGTCTCCTATTTTGCGAAGGACGACGCCGCGACGAGACGCTGCCACAATCACGCAAAGACAAATCCGTCGAAAAGCTTGCGGGCGGTGCGCAACACTGCAGCATTGGTCACGGCGCCGCTCCTGACCGTCGCGATCACGCTCATTTCTCCGGTCGGATGCTCGACCGAGATCAGTTTCTCGTCGCCACCAGGCACGACAGCCAGTTGCGCCGCCGGCCCTTCCGGCAGAAGGCAGGCTGTCGCAACGCTGACGGCACCGAGCACGCCGATCGCATCATGACAGCGATGCGGAATGAAGGTGCGCGTCGAGATCGCGCCCCCGGCCCTTGCGGGCGACACCATCGTCATCTTCGGCACCGATTTCTTCGCGACATCACCGAGATTCATCATCGGCCCCGCCCGTAGCCGGATCGCCTCCAGCTTCGATTTGAGGTCTCCATCGGCTTCGAGCACGCCAGGCGTTTCTGTCCCGTCAATACCGAGATCACTGGCCAGCATGACGACGCAGGGCATGCCGTTGTCGATCAACGTGCATTCGATGCCCTCGATAACGTCAACGACACGGCCGGTGGGCAACAGGGCTCCGCAGCTCGAACCCGCCGTATCCGCAAAGGTGATCGGCACCGCCGCGGCCGTGCCTGGCACGCCATCGATGCGCGCATCCCCCGCATAGGTCACCCGCCGATCCGGCGTGGCAATCTTCGCGGTGGCGATCTGTCCGGTGTTTTCCATGAAGATACGCACTTCGGTCTGCCCGTCCCCGGCCTCGATCAGACCGCGCTCGATGGCAAAGGGTCCGACACCGGCAAGGATGTTGCCGCAGTTCTGCGCATCGGTGACGATGGGTTCATCGACAAAGACCTGCAGGAAGAGATAGTCGATATCGACGCCGGGCCGCTCGGATCGCTTGACGACCGCGATCTTTGAGGTCAGCGGATCGGCTCCGCCCATGCCGTCGATCTGCCGGGGATCGGGCGAGCCCATGACCCGCAGCAGAAATCCGTCACGATCCTCAGGCAGATCTTCCGCCAGGAAATAGCCGCCCTTGGAGGTTCCGCCGCGCATCCACATGCAGCGCACGCCTTCCCCAGCGCTGGGCCTAGACATATTTCAACCCCTTCTCCGCCAGCCGTTCGCGCATCCTGTAGATATCGAGCCCGAGTTCGCCTGCGGCCAGCCGCCGGCGCTTCTCCTCTTCCGCCGCGAGCCGCTGTTCCGCCTTGTCGGCAACGTCAGCCGCCTCCTCCCGCCGCACCACGCAGACGCCGTCATCGTCGGCGACGATCACATCGCCCGGATTGACGAGCGCTCCGGCACAGACGACGGGTACATTGACGGAGCCCAGCGTCTCCTTGACGGTGCCCTGCGCAAAGATCGCCTTCGACCAGACCGGAAAATTCATCGCCTTGAGATCCGCGACGTCACGCACCCCGGCGTCGATGATGAGCCCGCGGCAGCCCCGCGCCATGGCCGAGGTCGCCAGGAGATCGCCGAAATAGCCGTCCTCGCAGGGGCTGGTCGGCGCAAGTAGCAGGAGATCGCCCGCTCTGATCTGCTCGATCGCAACATGCAGCATCCAGTTGTCGCCCGGTGGAGCAGAAATGGTCACCGCGCTCGCGGCAATCCTCGCGCCCGGATAGATCGGTCGCATGTAGCTTACGAGCAGGCCCTTGCGGCCCTGCGCCTCGTGAACCGTCGCCACTCCGCAGGCAGCGAGGCGATCGATGACGGTTTGTTCCGCCCGCTGAATGTTCTGAACGACGACACCCATCAGAGCTCGTCTACCGTTCGCGGAAAGACTGACTGGAAGCCTTCCGCGTGCGTCGCCTTGCGACCGCCCGACTGGCCGCCGGAATTGCGCATGAAATGGTTGCCACGGTTTTCGGCGACATTCTTGTAATAGTGCCAGAGGTGCTCCTGCCCCTCCATGCACTGGATCGCCGCCCATTTCTTCTCCCAGACCGGCGAAATATCGAGGAAGACGTCGGGTTTCCATTCCATCTGCTCGGTCTGATGTGGCTCGAAGAGATAGAGCTGCGGGGCGCCGAGGATCTTATCGCCGGGATTATGGCCCCAGGCCTGAGCGATCATGCGCGCCTCGAGCGCCACCTGCGTCGCGTACATATGGTCGGTATTGTAGGGATCCCACTTGGAATGGCTGAGCATGAATTCCGGCTGCACGGCACGGATAACATCGACCAGCCGGAACTTTGCCTCCTGTTCGACGACCAGCGGATAGTCGCCGAGATCGAAGAACTGGATGTCGTGCACGCCGAGCGCCTTGGCGGCATTCTCGGCCTCGACACGCCGAGCCGCCTTCACCTTCTCCAGCGTCATCCCGGCATGCTTCCAGAGCTTGGCGCTCTCGCCGCGTTCGCCATAGGACAGGCAGAGAACGGTGACCTCGTAGCCCTTTTCCTGATGCAGCGCGATAGCACCGCCGCATCGCCAGACGAAATCCGCCGAATGCGCGCTGATGACCAAGGCCGTCTTCGCCATAAACTAGTCCTTCCTCGCCACGGGGGGCGTGCCATGCGTGTGAAATGTCTCGATCGTCTTCAGGCCCCAGGCCTGGCCCTTCTTGCGCTCGGTCTCCGTCCAGGTGACGGTCGGCCAGTCGGGCCTCAGGATCAGCCGCGCCCCGGCATTGGCGAGTTCGACGCGATTGCCCGCCGGCTCCCAGACATAGAGGAAGAAGGTGCCCTGGATTGCATGCTTGTGCGGTCCGGTTTCGATATGGACGCCGTTTTCGAGGAAGATATCTGCCGCGCGCAGAATGTCCTCGCGCTGATCGACGGCGTAGGTAACGTGGTGAAACCGCCCCCTCACCCCGGTATGGTCCTCGGAATAGGCGATATCATAGGTCTTGTTGTTGACAGTGAACCAGCAGCCGCCAAGCCGTCCATTGTCGAGCTGGATCTGCTCCGTCACCCGGCTGCCGAGCGCCCTGGTCATGAAATCACGGATCGCCCTGACATCGCTTGCAAGCAGGTTCAGATGGTCGAGCCGGCGTGGGCTGGCGCCACGCCCATGATAGCGCTGGGCAATATTCTTCAGCGCCGGACGCTCGCCTTCAGGGGCCTCGTAGACATGCGTGTCGTAGTAGAGCTCGAAAACATGACCGTCCGGATCGGTGAAGCGATAGGCGCGGCCATGTCCGGCATCGCCCTCCACCCAGCCGATGCCGCAGCCCATCTCCTCGATCACTTTCACTCGCCGCTCCAGGGCTTCCGGAGACGAGGCGCGATAGCCGACATGACCGACACCCGTTGTGTGATAGCGCACGAGCTTCAGCGTATGGAATTCGTAATCGTCGAAAGCGCGCAGATAGGCGACGCCGTCTTCGATCAGGCTCGGCGTCAACCCGTAGACCCGCGTGAAGAAATCGAGGCTTTCGTCGAAACGGTCGCTGTAGAGCTCAACATGCCCGAGATGAGCGACATCGAAGCAAGGCTCGGTCATGGGCCAAAACCCCAAGCGACGGCTTCGTCGGCTTTCAAAAATCTCATGACAATCCTCCTCGCAGGCGGATGCCTCCACGCTCACCTGTCGTTGAAGACACTAGGAAGGTTGGCAGCGGCGGGCAATTTCGTTCTGCTGACGGGTCATAAGCTGAGGTTACAGATCGATACGGAGCTAATCTGACAGGAGCGATTCCATTCCAGAGAATGCATACTTTCTGACTGAGGTCGTGACGAATTTATCGTGTTTTCATATCAAATCGGCTCACAGTGATTGAAATAGAATTCATTATGTATACATTTTGAAAGGCGTGGAGGACGCCGAAAGGGAGCGATGGAATGGCTTTGTTGAATTTTACCGGCAAATCCAGGGAGCGTATTCCGGAGCCGGAATTCGCAGACATGATCGAGGGTTGGTCGATCGAGGTCATGCCACGCACGGCCGCCAAGGTTGACGATTTTCGCGAACTCCTGCCGGCCGGGACTCGCGTCTATATCGCTCACCTCGACGGCACCCCGATCGAGGATATGGTGGCGACAGCAAGACGGCTGAACCGACAGGGCTTTCCGGTCATGCCGCATCTGCCGGCGCGCAGCATTCCTGATATCAGCACATTGGCGGACTGGCTGGAACGATATCGCGGCGAAGCCCATGTTCGCCAGGCTCTGCTGCTCGGTGGCGGCAGGGCCACGCCTGTCGGCGATTTTCACAGCTCCATGCAATTGGTCGAGACCGGGCTTTTCGACCATCACGGCTTCACTCATCTGCATTTTGCCGGCCATCCGGAAGGCAGCCGCGATGTCGATCCGAACGGATCGACTGCGATGGCCGATCGGGCACTGCGCTGGAAACAGGATCTCGCTTCCCGAACCGACGCCAGGCTTGCTATCACCACTCAATTCGCCTTCGATCCTCAGCCTGTCATCGACTGGGCCGAACGCATCCAGGCAGCCGGCGTCACCATGCCCATCCATGTCGGCATTGCCGGTCCTGCCAGGCTGCAGACGCTGATCAAATACGCCATCTCCTGCGGCATCGGCCCCTCCATGAAGGTGCTGCAGAAGCGCGCCATGGACATGAGCAAGCTGCTGCTCCCCTATGAACCGACCGATCTTGTCGCCGCCTTTGCCGACTACAAGGCAAGAAGGCCTGAAAGCCTTATCAGTCAACTGCACATCTTCCCACTCGGCGGCATCCAGGTGGCGGCTGACTGGATGAACAAACACCGTTCCGCCGAAACTCCTATCGCGCTACCCTGACGCGGCCCGGCTGCGGGCTTTCAGGAAGAGCCATGTCGAAGCCGATCCATCCGAACCTCCGCCACATCAGGCTCTTCACTGCTTGCGCAGAGACCAGCTCGCTGACATCGGCCGCGGCCGCCCTCGGCATCACCCAGCCAGCGGCGTCTCAGGCCCTGCAGCGGTTGGAAAAGCTTCTGGATGCGACCCTGATCGAACGCGATACCATGGCACTGACGGCGGAAGGAAAGATCGTCCTGCCGCGGTTCCGCCGCCTCTGCGACCTCATCCGCCAGGCATGCATATCGACCGCGAAAGCGGCAAGCGATATCACCGAGGCGCGTCTGACATGGCCGCACCTCTACGCCATCACTTCCTTTGCCGAGCAGGGCAGCTTCAGCGCCGCAGCGCGCATGCTGGAACAATCGGAGCCGGCCGTGCAGCGCGCGGCTCGCGAGGCCGAAGCCGTTATCGGCATTTCCCTCTTCGATAATTTCGGTCGCAACGTCCGCTTGACGGTTGCAGGACTTTCCGCCGCTCGCTGGTTCAGCCTGGCGCTAGCTGAATTCGAAAGCCTGCGCGACGAACTCCAGGAGGCCCGCAATCACTATGCCGGCCGTATTTCGATCGGTACCCTGCCGCTGACCCGAACCTTCCTGGTGCCCGACGTCATCGCACATCTTGCCAACCGCCATCCGCTCGCACGCTTCGAAATCGTGGAGGGCAGCTACGAGGTGCTGATAGACGATCTCGAGCGAGGTCGCGTCGATATCCTTGTCGGTGCGCTGCGCAAAAATCTCGTCTCGAAAACCCTGCATCAGGAACCGCTCTTCGATTTCGAACTCAGCATCGTCGGGCGCGCCGACCATCCCTTGATGCGGCATCGCGGGATCACCCCTGACGATCTCGCTGACTACCCCTGGGTCGTCGCCCGCCGCGATACGCCTTCGCGCGAAACCTTCGACGCAATGGCAGCAACCTTCCCGAAGGACAAACCTGCCCGCCAGAGCGTCGAGACCGGCTCGCTCAATGCCATCAGGGGCGTGCTCCTGAAATCCGATCACCTCGCCCTGCTCTCACGCCACCAGATCCGTTATGAGCTGGAGGCAGGCTTCCTCGCTACGATGGATCATCCGCTGCCCGGTTCCCGCCGTCCCGTCGGCGTCACGTTCCGCCGCCATTGGTTGCCGACTGCTCTACAGTCGGAATTTCTGTCTCTGCTCAGAAAACATTCGGCAGAACTCATCTAGCCCAAACGTCTTTCACGATTGCGCGAGCGGCCCCCATGTTCTCGGAATATGCGGTAATGGTTCTCTGGCCGGGACAGCCAGTAACGATGTTTCATGGAGTTCTTCGAATGCTTTTACGCTGCGCCATTCTCGATGATTATCAGCGCGTCGCCCTGTCCATGGCCAACTGGAGCAGCATCGAGGCGAAGGTCGAGATCGACTGTTTCAACGACGGTGTCGCAGACACAGACGCCCTCATTGCCCGGCTCGCGGACTACGAGATCATCGTCGCCATGCGGGAGCGCACCGTCTTTGATGCCGAACGCCTTGGCCGCCTGCCGAAGCTCAAACTGCTGATCACGACCGGCATGGCCAATGCCTCGATCGACATGGCCGCTGCCGCCCGTCTCGGCATCACCGTTGCCGGTACAGGCGGCTTCGTCGGTTCAGCCGCGGAACTCACTTGGGCGCTGCTGATGGCGATGGTTCGCCATATCCCCTCGGAAGTCGCCAATTTCCGCGCAGCAAAGGACCCATGGCAACTATCGGTCGGGCGCGACCTCAGGGGCCTGACGCTCGGCGTCGCCGGTCTTGGCAAGCTCGGCCGGCAGGTAGCTGCTTACGGCCGCGCTTTCGGCATGAACGTTATCGGCTGGTCGCGCTCCAACACGCCGGAGAAGAGTGCCGAACTCGGCATCGGCTATGCCGCTACCCTCGACGAATTGCTGCGCGCCGCCGATATCGCCTCGTTGCATCTGACCCTGAATGCGGAAACGACAGGCATCATCGGCAAGCGCGAGCTCAGCCTGATGAAGCCGGGCGCCATCCTTCTCAACACATCCCGGGGGCCGCTTGTCGACGAGCAATCACTGATAGCAGCACTGGAAAGCGGCCATCTCGGCGGCGCCGGCCTCGATGTTTTCGACGCGGAGCCGCTGCCCGCAAATCACGCCTTTCGGCGGCTCGCCAATGTCGTGGCAACCCCGCATCTCGGCTATGTGACGGAAGAAACCTATCGCATTTTCTACGGGGACGCGGTGGAGGATATCGCAGGCTGGCTCGACGGAAAGCCATTGCGTGTCCTCAATGCATAGCATTGAGGGGCTCCCCGCTTTGCAGCGGGGAGTTTTCGTCAAACGGGCGCGCGGGGATCATGCCGCGCAAGCCGGCGCAGCAGATAGTCGACCTCGGACCGCGCGGTGGTGCTGAGCGCACTCCCGGGCTTGCGCTGCGCATCGGAGGTGATGACACCCCGACGCATTAGGACATGCTTGCGAACGGCAAGGCCGACGCCGAGCTGCTGCTCGTAGCGGATCAGCGGCAAGTGAGCGTCGAATAGATCATGCGCCTCGTCGCGTTTGCCGGCGGCAAACAGATTGACGAGTTCAACCAGCATGTCGGGGAAGCCATAGCCGGTCATCGCACCATCCGCACCGCGTTCCGGTTCGAAATCGAGGAACATGCCGCCATTGCCGCAGAGAATCGAGAAGGGGCGGAGATCGCCGGCCTTCTGCATGGCACGCAGTTTCGAGATCTTTTCCAGGCCCGGCCAGTCCTCGTGTTTGAGCATGAGGCAGGACGGATGGTCGGATATGATCTTGGCAACGACGCCCGAGGACATGACGACCGTCAGCGTCAGCGGATAGTCTTGCAGCACCCACGGAACGTCCGTGCCGACGGCCTCGACGGCTTGCGCGAAATACTGGATGATCTGCTCGTCAGTGCGGAGCGCCGGGGTCGGCGCGATCATCACGCCGGCAGCACCCATGTCCATCGCATCGCGGGCGAGCGAACGCATCGCCGCAAAACCGGGTGCGGAAACACCGACAATGACCGGCACCCTAGAACGGCCGACGACCTGACGGATGATTGCCCGCGATTCGGCGGGCTCCAGTTTCGGCGCTTCACCCATGATCCCGAGGATAGTCATGCCTGTAACGCCGCTGTCCTGATAAAAATCGGTCAGCCGGTCGATCGACGGCGTATCGAGACTCCCATCCGGCAGGAATGGTGTGGTTGCGATAGCGTAGACGCCCTTGGCGTCAGTCCCGAAGCTCATTGTGCATCCTTCCACGCCTGATAGCGTGCCTTCGTTTCAGCATTCATGGGATAGAGACCGGGCAGCGGTACGCCCCGGTCGATTTCGGTCATGATCCAGCCTTCCATACGCTCCTGCTCCGGCGCTTCGGCAAGCACCGCATCCAGCAGAGCTGCCGGGATAAGCACGGCGCCGTCCTTGTCTGTAACGACGATATCGCCGGGGAAAACCGCAACACCGCCGCAAGCGATCGGCTGCTGCCAGCCGACGAAGGTCAGCCCGGCGACGGAAGGCGGTGCCGCCATGCCGTCGCACCAGACCGGCAATCCGCTCGCAAGTACGCCTTCGAGATCGCGCACGACGCCATCGGTCACCAGGGCCGCGACCTTGCGCTTCATCATCCGGGCGCAAAGGATATCGCCGAAAATGCCGGCATCCTGCACGCCCATGGCATCGACCACGGCAATGCATCCCTCGGGCATGTCCTCGATTGCCGCTCTTGTAGAAATCGGTGAAGCCCAGCTCTCAGGCGTCGCCAGATCCTCACGCGCCGGTACGAAACGCAGCGTGAAGGCCGGACCGACGACCCGCTCCTGGCCGGGCCGTAGCGGCTTGGTGCCGCGCATCCAGACGTTTCTGAGCCCCTTTTTCAGAAGCACGGTTGTCAGCGTCGCCGTGGAGATGCCCTTCAGAGTTTCTATGGCAGCCGGATCGAGAGACATTGTCAGCACCTCATATGCTCTGGATGAGGCCGCCGTCGATGCGGATGACGGAGCCGGTGATGTAGGATGCGCGCGGGCTCGCCAGAAAAGCAACCGTGTCACCATATTCCTCTGGCCGCCCATAGCGTCCGACAGGGATAGCGGCCGTGCTTTCCGCCGTCACCTCTTCCACCGGCCGGTTCTCACGCTTGGCCTTCTGTTCATCGAGGAAAGTGATACGGCCGGTCGCGATACGTCCCGGCAGCACGATATTGGCGGTGACGCCGTCACGTCCAATTTCGCGTGCAAGCGTCTTCGACCATCCGACCAGCGCCAGGCGCAAGCTGTTGGAAATACCGAGATTGGGAATCGGCGCCACGACGCCGGACGAGGTGGAGGTAATGACACGGCCCCAGCCGCGCTCTTTCATGCCGGGCAGCACGGCATCCGTCACGGCAATCACCGAGCGCACCATCATGTCGAAATATTTCGACCAGGTTTCTGCCGATTGACCGGAAGCCGGTGTCGGTGGCGGCCCACCCGTATTGTTGACGAGGATATCGATGCTTCCTAACTTATCGGCGATCACAGCCAGCCTCGCCTCGATGACGGAGAGATCGGCAATATCCCAGACGATCGCCAGCGCCTTTCCTCCCGCAGAAACAATGCCTTCCGCCGTCTTCGTTGCAGCACCTTCGTCAATATCGGCGACGGCAACGCGAACCCCCTCTGAAGCCAACGAGCGGGCAATCGCCCCACCCAGTCCGCCACCCGCGCCGAACACCAAAGCGGTCTTTCCGTTCAATTGCATATCCAAGGCAAATACTCCCGTTTGGCCCGCATTATGGCGATCGGGAAAAGAAGAAAAATCTCGCTTTTTCTGGTTTCAGAAGATAGAAAATCTATCCTTATGGAGACGCGGTTTCTCGATACATTTCTACTGGTTGCCGAGCTTGGGTCACTGGCCGAGGCCTCCCGCCGCCTCGGCATTACGCCTGCCGCGGTGGCCCAACGCATGCAGGCACTGGAAGACGATGTCGGCGTGCCGCTGCTGACCCGCGTCGGCCGCCGTGTCCGCCCGACCGATACCGGCCACGCCATTATCGAAAAGAGCCGCAGGATCCTTGCCGAGGTGCGAGATCTGCGCAGCCTCGCCAATGCCGACCTGCCCTCCGGCGAGCTTCGCCTCGGCGCCATCACCACCGCGCTGACCGGACTGCTGCCATCAGCCCTGCACGACGTCTTCGCCAGCATGCCGCTTGTCGAGGTCTTCCTGCTGCCAGGCCCGTCGACCGATCTCTACCAGCGGCTGATAGATCGGGATATCGACGCGGCAATCATTGTAAAACCACCTTTTTCGATACCGAAAACATTGGAATGGGAGCTACTGCGGGCCGAACGTCTGGTTCTCGTGGCCCCCGCCGATTGCCAGGGCAAGAACCCGCACGAACTCCTGAAGACCCGCCCCTTCATCCGCTACGACCGGAACAACTGGGGCGGCCGCCTTGCCGACGAATATCTTCAAAGACAGGGTTTGAAGCCGGCTGAACGTCTGGAACTCGATTCCCTCGAAGCAATCTCAGTCATGGTCGCCAACGGGCTCGGCGTCTCGCTGGTGCCGGACTGGGCAAGGCCCTGGCCGGAAGGCCTCAACCTCGCCGTCCTCGAACTGCCCGTACCCTTTCCACCGCGAGAGGTCGGAATGCTCTGGCCGCGCAGTTCCCCGTCGCGTCGGCTGACGGGCATCGTACTCGACGCGCTCAAGCGCTCGCAGACCGCCATCGGGCCCTAATCGTTTTTGGCCGAAATCAGGTTCTTGCGCTGATAGACATGGATATAGTCGACCAGCAGATAGGATGGGTTTGGCGTTTCATCGATCGGCCAGCCCGATCCGAGCGCAAGATTGACCAGCGGATAGAACGGCATATGGAATTCCGGCGGCGTATCGAAGCTCCACAACGGTTGACGATCCAGATAGAAGGTCGATTTCTGCGGACCGATATCGACGCCAAACGTATGGTAGTCGCTGCTGAGCGAGCCTTCAGGCACATTTGTCAGATGACCGTCCGTCGTGTGCTGGTTGCTTGGTCGCCAGACATGATAACCCATGCTGAACTCGCCGGGCGCGCGACCATAATATTCGATCACGTCGATTTCAGAGGTAAATTTGGACCGGTCGAGGCCGATCAGCCAGAAAGCCGGCCAGACGCCCTTGCCGGGCGGTAGCTTCATGCGCGCTTCAAAATAACCGAACGTCTGCGAAAAGCCCTCACCCTTCGGATTGGTCGAGGCAAGCAGGCCGGAGCGCCACTTGCCATCCGCATCCTTCCGAGCCTCGATGCGCAGGATGCCGTCATTGACCGTAAAAGGGAAACCGTCCATCGGGTCGGTAAACTGTGCATCGCCGAAATCACCATTCCATGGGGTGTGGGCAATCCACCGCGATCCCTTCTCGCCCCAGGCCGAAACGTCAAGCGTGTTGAAGTCTTCGGCGAAGGTTAGCTGGAAATCGTCGAGATTAAGCGGTTCTTCCGCTTCGCTGGGCCGGGGGCCTGGCGGACCGAAAAGGCCGATGATGATCAGAAGTGCAAATCTTCCGGCAAACTTCGAGTGACGCATTGTTCTCCCTCCCGGAGATTTCGAGCCCGTTGCGGGGTTTTGCGAGCCGATCATGAAACGACGACTCCGTTTCGCCAGGGTACGATCTTTCTGACGATAATAGCTTCGAGCCCGTCTGGCCTTCCGACGGCCTGCCACAGGAGCAGCGAGAAAACCCAGAAGAGCGCCAGCGCGCCAATGCTGCAGAAACCGACGACGATGACGAGTTCCAAGCCGAGCGGCATGGCTACGAGAACTGGCTGGATCAAAAGCAGGAAGCCGACCATCGGTACGCAGGCGACAAGCGGACGGACGAACGCGTAAAGCTGCGCGCCGATCGAGACGCCGATCAGCCGCTGCATGATGACAAGGCAGACGAGATAAGCGACGACGGCGGCGATGACGCGTGCCGCCAGGGCGCCTTCAAGCCCGAACATCACGACACCGACCACCGTAACCGGCGCTCTCACTGCGAATTCGGCAAACATCCGCAGCGCCACATAGCGGGTCTTGTCGAGAACCATGACGAGCGACGGCATGATAGTGGTCGGCAGGCCAATCAGGCTGACGATGCAAAGCCACTGCAGGATCGGCGCTGCAACGATCCATTTCTCGCCAACGACGATTCTCACAATCGGCTCGGCCAGAAGAATAATCACGAGCAGGATGGGCGCCGCCACGACCATGATCGCATTTGTGGCCTTCAAATAGGCGGTGATCTGCTGACCCCGGTCGCCGACATTGGAAAAGGCAGCCATCAGCGGACGCATCAGCGGGCCGACGAACGTCTGATAGGGGATACCGGCAAGGTTGTCGGCAACGCTGAAGGCGCCATAGGTGGAAAGGCTCGTAAAGCGCGGCAGCATCAGCCTGTCCATCTGCCAGTTGAGCGAGTTGAGAACCTGAGAAACCGTATTCCAGCCAACCATGTCCTGGAAATGCTTCCATTCCGAAAGACTGAGCCTCGGTCGCATCGGCGCAAAAATATAGGAGACGATGGTAGACGTCGTCGGCCCGGCAACGGCGCCAATCGCCAGCCCCCAGTGACTGTCGGTCGCAAGCACGACACCGACGCTGAAGATCAGCGTCGCCCCCTTGGCAAGGAGGTCGAGGGCGAATTCACGCCGGAAGTCGAAGCGCTGCATGAAGAGCACCATGCGCGGGCTGATCACGCTGCGCATCGCCGGCGCTATCGAAATCACGGCGACCAGCGGAAAAAGCCGCGGATCATTGTAGAAGAGAGCCATCGGCCAGGCGACGACGATCATCAACAGGCTGATCGCCGTTCCTCTCATGAGGCTCAACGTAAAGGCTGTTGCAAACATCCGCTCGGATGGCGAGGGAATGCGTACCAGCGCCTGGGTGAGCGGAAGATCGAGAATCGCCTCGACGATGACGAGCACCGACGTAGCGATCGCGACGATCCCGAAATCCGCCGGGCTCAGAAGTCTCGCAAGCACAAGCAGGCTCACGAAGTCGAGCAGTCGTGCCAGGAATTTTCCGCTTATTGTCCATATGCTTGCTGTCGCCGTTCTATGCGATACGCTTGACACGATTTATTCCTTGGCCATCTACAACGAACCTCTTCTGGGAGCGCCGCAGTACCGCCGCTCCGGGGTTTTGCCGGCCCTTTGGCCAGTTGTGCGTGTCAGCTTACTTTCTTCCTGACGGGACTTGCGGCCTGATAGCCATGCCTGACGAGTTGCTCGTCGATGAGCGAGCCGAGGCGGTCGCGGAAAACCGCTGCGGAGAATTTCAGGGCGTGGTCATGGATCGCCGCCGGATCGAGCGCATCCTCGACCGCTTCGAACGCTGCTATCGTTTCCATCAGCGCTTCCACGCTTTGCTCGGCAAAGCGGAAACCGACATGCGGCGCGCAGACGGTCTCGCGTGCGCCGCCGGCGTCAAAGGCCAGAACCGGCCGGCCGGACGCCATTGCCTCCACCGGCAGAATGCCGAAGTCTTCGATGCCGGGGAAAAGCAGTGCACGGCAGCGCGACAGATGATCACGCAGAGCCGAGAATGGCTGATGACCGAGAAACTGCACCGTCGGTCCAGCGATCGATCTCAGATACGCTTCCTGCTCGCCCTCCCCGATCACGATTAGGTTGCGGCCCATTTCGGTGCAGGCCTTCACGGCAATATCCGGCCGTTTGTAGGCAGTGAGCTGGCCCGCATAGAGATAGAACTCGCCCTTGCCCAGCCCGATGACGAAATCGTCGGTCGCAACCGGCGGATAGATGACGACGGCATCGCGGTCGTAGAAGCGGCGGATACGGCCCGCGACATAGCTGGAATTCGCAACGAACGTATCGACGCGCGCGGCGGTCGTCACATCCCAGGCACGCAGCACCGGAGCCGTGAGCGACATCATTGCCTTGCCAATCCAGGAAACGCCGCGCCGGTACAGGTGAAACTGATCCCAGATATAGCGCATCGGCGAATGGCAGTAGCAGATGTGAAGCGCATCCGCCCGCGTGATGATACCCTTGGCGGGACCGGATTCGCTTGAAATGACAAGATCATAGTCCTGAAGGTCGAAGTGCTCGAGCGCAAACGGCATGAGCGGCAGCATCTTCGTGTAATGACGCGTCGAACGCGGAATCTTCTGCAGGAAGGACGTATGGATGTTGCGGCTGTTCAGGAAATCACTGGTGCGTTCGGGATTGTACACCAGCGTGAATATGTCGGCCTGCGGGAACATGCGGCACAGTTCTTCGACCACCTTCTCTCCGCCGCGCATCGATACCAGCCAATAGTGGACGATCGCGACGCGAAGCGGTTTCGCATCGGCCCTGCCGCCGGCTTCGACGGGCCGACTTCTTGCCACGACGGGCGCATCGCCACGGAATGCCATTGTTTCGGGGAGAGAGCTTGCTGCTTTGACAGTCACCTGAACGCTCCTTGTACAATTGCCTCGCCCTTCGGCTCGGGCACTACATGTGTCGGAATCAGACTGCGGTATTGTGCGAGAAGGGCATCGCGCCATTCTTCGTGCGTTGTTGCCAGATTGGGCGACAGCCGGAAGGCGCGCTCGCTCATGAGGCGAACATCCTCCTTCGGCATGTGCCGGAAGGCCGCAAGCGTTGCGGCAAAGGCCTCCTCGTCCATCGTATTGCAGGAGATCGCCATTCCGGCCCTCTCCATCTCCTCGGCAAGGAAGGCGCCCTTGGTCATGATGACGGGAAGGCCGCTGCGTGCCGCCTCGATTGCCACGAGGCCGAACGGCTCCGGATAGCGGGACGGCATCACGAGCGCACTTGCCGTGCGGATGATACGACCGATCTCGGCATGCGACTGCCAGCCCATGGCCCGGACATGATCGCCGGCCGCCACGACATCAGGCATCAGTGGCCCATCGCCGATCACACAAAGCCTTGCTCCGGCTCTGCGCGCAGCGGCAAGCGCGTCTTCGATACCCTTTTCCTCATCCAGCCGGCCAATGAAGACGAACTCATCATTGTCCTCGGCTGCGACACGCTCTGCCGTCAGCGGCGCGATCGGATTGCGGATGGTGATGAGCCGTTCCGGCTGGTAGCCGGAGCCCTCAAGGAACTCGGCCATCTTTTCATGGAGCAGGATGATTCGGCCGAAGGCGGGACGGCTTCTCAGGGCACGGAAGAGATTGGCACCGCGGGCCGTCCGCCACAGTTTCTGCGCATAGCTGCGCTTGTCGCAGGATGTGGCAATACAACTCGCTCCAAGCGGACGCCGCTGGCAGATCTCTTGCGCCTGATAATCAAAAAACGCCCCGTTCGGGCAACCGGTGAAAAAGTCATGTGCGTGAACGACGCATCGGCCGGCAACGGGCGCAAGCGCGTCGAAGACGGCCGGCGACAGGATCTGATGCCAGCCGTGGACATGATAGGCCGTCCTCGGCGTATCATTGGCACGCACCCAGGCGGAAATCATGCTGGCGGCGGCAGGATTGTGAATGCCGGTCGCGAAGGCCTTCACTCGGTTGGCGCTCAAGAGGTCTCGACTATTGAGCTTGACGATGGAGACGTCGAGAGACTCGAGCTCTTCACTGGCGCCGTCATCACCGCAGATGTAGGTGACGGCAAGGCCCAGTCCGCGGAAGAGCTTCGCTGAGAGTACCGCAAGTGCAGTCGCCCCACCCCTCGCCGTCGAATAGTCGTCGATGACGACCACGCGGTCGAGCGCCGGGCGGGCGGCGATGCCGTCTCTCCATATTTTCGCGTAGCGTCCGGAAGCCGGCCACCGCAAGGTCGAAACGGCAGGCCCATTCTCATCAGGACGCAGTTGGCCGATGTCGTTCATAGAAGCTCTCCGACGACAGACACAATGGATGCTTTTGACGGCTAGGCCCCTAGGCCGTCTATGAGGGGTGAGGTGGTCGCGATCCGGCTGCGGACGGCAGCTGGATCGTGACGAAGTGCATCATTTGGCCAACGCTGCACCGTCGGCATAGGCTTCCAGCGCCTTGCGGTTGAGGATACGGATCCTGCCCTGGGCTCCGTCGATCACCTTGCATTCACGCAGGCGCCGCAAGCACTGGTTGACTTTTTCACGAGAAGCCGGAAGCGTCGCCGCCAGATCGTTCTGCGAAATTATCAGCACGTCCCGGTTGGCTGGCGTGTCCTTTCCGTAGACCGAAGATAACCGCAGCAACATCGCCGCCAGCCGCGACTGCAGGCTGGATCCGGCGTTCGAAATGATGCGGCGCTCAAGCTCGGAAACACGCGCAAGCGTTCTCGAGAAAACCTTCTCCTGAAACTGCGGATCGGTGGCGTACCTTTCGCGCAGCAACCGACCTTCGAAGAAGTATAGCTCGCAATCCGAACTGGCTCTATACTCCAAATTCAGCATTTGCTTGCGTAATACTTCGAGTTCGCCGATCAGACCTCCCCTCGGAATGATCTCGACGATGAACTCCCTGCCATCCGGCAGCATCGTACTGGCACTGACCAGCCCGCGCTGCACGCGAGCGAACATGTCCACAAAGACTCCAGCGCCAGCAATAAGTTCGCCGCGACGGAAGTTGCGTACAGTCGCGCGGCAGAACGGGAAGTCGTCGTCACTTGAGATGCGATTGTTCAGAGATGTATCCGGAACAACGCTAATAGCCGCTTTGCCCATAGCGACTCTATAGTCTCTCGTTTGTGTAGCTCCGTCCATGCGCATAACTCCCCAACAAAACAGATTGGTCGTAGCTGATGCTGCACTGCATCATTTATATTGTCCTAACTTGAGAGTCAAATAACAATCGAAGATGACAAGAGCATCTCAAATAATAGTGACAATACCACCAGTTATGTAGATTATATTTTTTCTAGTATCCGTCGAATTCAGGGGGAGTACTACGCCAACCTGCCCATTTTTGGGGCTATTGGGATTAAAATTGCCCAAAAATAGCTACAACGCCCGGCTTCATCTATTCAAGCCGTGCGCGCAAGACGTCATATAAGTTAAATTTTCGAATAAATTAGGGTGTAGAAATCCCCTGCCGCCGAATTCGTAGAGAACTCTGTAGCATTACAGTATTAGCATAAATAATTTGCTAATCATTATGACCGCGGTCACAGACAAGCACATTGCGCTGCACCAAACTTCACGAGGTTCTAAACTTTTGGAGTCGGTCGATGACTTGGGAAGCACAGAGTATTGAAGTTCGTGAATCCTGGCCGAACGTTGACCAGTCCGGGCCGAATAACAATCCTCGCAGAGTATCGCGGCCTCATGTGGTCGGCAAAGCATCCAAGCGGGCAGTTGATATCGTATTGGCAGCCGCTGCTCTGGTTTTGCTGTCGCCTCTGATGCTCATCGCGGCACTCATCGTAAAGTTGAGTGACCAGGGGCCAGTCTTCTATTCGCATACGCGTATCGGATATGGGGGCGCCGCCTTTGGCTGTCTCAAGTTCCGCACCATGAAGACCGACGCCGCCGAAAGGCTCGCCGAGCTGCTGCGCGCCAACCCGTCAGCGCGGGCCGAGTGGGAAACGACACGGAAGCTGAAGAACGATCCGCGCATCACCGCTGTCGGCGAAATCCTGAGGAAGTCCAGCATTGATGAGCTTCCGCAGCTCATCAATATCTTGCGGGGCGAAATGAGTATCGTGGGCCCGCGGCCGGTGACGGCAGAAGAACTCGCCCGCTACGGCGAGCATGTCACGAGCTATATGGCCGCTAGACCTGGCCTGACGGGACAATGGCAGACCAGCGGCCGCAACGATGTGAGCTATGAACACCGTGTCGCGCTCGATGTCCAATATGTCCGTCATTGGTCGCTCGCGCGCGATTTCATCATCATCGCAAAGACCGTTCCCGCCCTGTTCTCACAGCGCGGCTGCTACTGATCCAGCCCGGACGCCGTGTGGCCCGACAGGGTCATGCGCACCAGCTGGATACCAATGAAGAAGATACTCTTGCCCTTTGGATCAGGACACTATGAACTCAAATCACGTCTTCAGTAGCGTCGCCCCGATATCCTTGCCGGCCACCGCCAGCAGTAGTTCGTCGTTGACACTGCGGGACATGTCCTTTTTCGTCAGGATGCGTTGGCCGTGGATTGTATTTACCACCGTGGTCTTCCTTGCCCTCGCCGCCGCCTATCTCTTCATCGCCAAACCGACCTATGTGGCCAGTACACAGCTGATGGTCTTCCCGCAGGTGAACGGTTCGGACGCCCAAAGGGCCTTCGCCGAAGACGCCTTCATCGATGCACAGCTTGAAATAGCAAAGTCGAGCGATGTCCTTGGCGGGGCCGCCAGCGCGCTGAACCTTGCCAACGATCCGGCCTTCTCCAATCAGACCCTTTCCCTGCAGGATAAGGTCAAGGACTGGCTGACCGGCAATCTCGACACCGCTCAGCCAAGGGCTGCACAAGGAGATGCGACCTCGGGCAATGCCCAGCCTGCCAGTGCAAACCAGGAAGAGGCGGGAATCGACCGGGCAATCGCTCGTCTGCGCAACATAGTTGCGATGCGCCGCATCGGTCAGTCGACGATCCTCGAAATATCCGCATCCGCATCCAGCCCGCAAAAAGCGGTCGAGATCGCCGATGCGGTTGCCCAGCAATATATCCGCAAGAATGTGCAGATGAAGGCCGCTGCAGCCCAGCAATACAGCGAATGGCTGGAGCAGTTCGTCAACGAGCAGCAGCGTGGGCTCGCCGATGCCGCGAGCGCGCTGGCAACCTTCAAGGCCAATCCGCGCGACCAGTTCAAGCTCGCTGAATTGCAGAGCGCGACCGACGCCCGGCGCACCCTCTTCGAGAACACCCTGACGCAGTATACTGAGGCCAAGCAGCGGATCTCCTATCCGGTTTCCGACGCGACCATCGTTTCGCGGGCGACCTCGCCACTCTCCAAGGCGCAGCCGAACAATTCGCTGATCCTTGCCTTCGCGCTGGTGGTTGGCGCCGGTTCCGGCCTCGGCCTCGCCATGATCCGCCATGTCAGCGACCGGCGCATCATGCGTACCCAGCAGCTCTCGCATGCGACGGGCCTGTCTTTCGTTACGCCTCTCGGACGCGCAAAGAGGACGAGCCGCGCGGCGGCGCTGTCTACGTCCAACGACAGCGGCACCGTCGCCTATCCGATGATCCCAGGAATGGCCGAGCTTGGGGCGACTGTCACCGGCTTCCGCCGCAGACGGCGCGTGGTAATCGGTATCGTGGCCGTCAATCCGGGCGGCGGCGCATCCACCATCGCCTGCGAGCTCGCCGTGCTCTCGGCAATATCGGGTTCGCGCACCCTGCTGATCGATGCCGCGGCGACAAAGTCTTCCCTGAGCAAGTCCATTGCGCCGAACAGTTCGGCTGGCCTGATCGACGTGCTCGACAATGTCGAGGCGATCCGCACCGCCACCCTGTCGCTGACGCCGACATTGAAATTCCTGCCTCTCGGCAAGGTCCGTGCCGTGACGCCCGCCGTCCGTCTGAGCTCGCGTCGCACCCAGCTCAACTTCAACGATCTGAAAAAGGAATTCGACGCCATTTTTGTCGATATCTCCGCCTTCACCTCGTCGCCGGACGCAAACGCGCTCGCTCCGGAGTTGGACGGTGTTCTCGTTGTAACCTCTTACGGCCGCACGTCGATTGACGAGACGGTTCGCGTCATCGACAGCATGCGCAATGTCGGTGCCGAAATCCTCGGTGCGATCGTCAACAACACACCATCGAGTGTTCAGATATGATGGCTCCGACCCCACAAGCAGCAAAGCTGAAGGTCGCCGTCGGCATTGCCTCGGCCGGCCGGCCTGCGACGCTTCTGGAGACGGTAACCTATATTGAGGGTCTTCAGCCTCACCCGGAGCGCATCATCGTCTGCGTCCCCAACCTGGATGACGCTGCCGGACTTGCCAATCGAAAGGGCGTGGAATTGATGGCCGGCCCCCGTGGCCTGACCTGCCAGCGCAACCGGATTATCGAAGCCGCCGGTGCGGACATGGATGTGCTGATCTTCCTCGACGACGACTTCATTCCGGCTCCTGGCTACATTCCACGCATGGCGGCGGTCTTCGCCGACAACCCGGATGTGGTCATCGCGACCGGCGACGTACTGGCTGACGGCATTCTCGGCAAGGGGCTGACCCAGTCCGAAGCCATGCATGTCATCAAGACCGCAAGCGAAAGAGACGAGCAGGTGACTGAAGTCTATAACGCCTACGGATGCAACATGGCGGTTCGGCTGGCGCCAATTCTCGGTCACGGGCTCGCTTTCGATGAAGAATTGCCGCTCTATGGCTGGCTGGAGGATGTCGATTTCAGCCGGTCGATAGCGCGCTACGGACGGTCAGTGCGTATTTCAGGCGCTTGCGGCGTACATCTCGGCGTCAAGTCCGGACGCCAGCCCGGCAAGAGGCTCGGCTATTCGCAAGTCGCAAATCCCGTGCATCTGCTGCGCAAGGGCACGATGTCCATGACCCGTGCTCTGGCGCAGATCGGCCGCAATATCCTGGCCAACGCCCGCGGCACCCTGCTCAATGATCGCGCAGTCGACCGTCGTGGCCGACTGAACGGCAATTTCCTGGCTTTGTCCGACCTTCTGATGGGACGCGCATCACCCATGCGCATCCTCGAACTCAGCCAGTCCTCAAATCGCGAGATGTCTTCGCCATCCATCGCGGCAAAACGGAGGTAACAGACGCCATGAGGCTCATGTCTTTCCCTGATCGTCTTACGCTCGCTGGCCTTGCCGCCGTCTTCACCTGCCTGCTGGGATGGACTGCCGCCCATGCCGACAACTACACGCTCGTTCCCGAGGACAAGATAAAGCTTCGAGTCGTGGAATGGCGTTCCACCGACTCCAAATATGCAAGCTGGGAAGCTCTCGACGGGACCTACAACGTCGATGATGCCGGCAATCTGTCGATCCCGATTGCCGGTCAGATCAGGGCCTCCGGCCAGACGACCGAGCAATTGTCGGAGACCATTTCTGACGCGTTGGCTGAAAAGGCCGACCTTCCCGGAAGGCCTTTCATCGCTGTCGAGATCGACCAGCATGCGCCGATCTTCGTCAACGGCAGCATCGAGCGGCCGGGACGCTATCCCTTCGAGGCCAACATGACTGTCATGAAAGCCGTCAGCATTGCTGGCGGCTATATGCGGGCGCGTGACGAGAGCAGCTACTATGACAGGGACCGCATTCAGGCAGCCGGCGACTATCGCACAGCCGTCTTGAACCGCCGCGATCTCCTGATGCGCGCTGCGCGCCTGCGGGCCGAGATTGCCGGTCAGCCCGATTTCGACATTCCCTCGGAGATCGGCGGTGTGCCCGACATCGGCAAGCTTAAGGCAGAGGAACTGAACCTGATGCGCCTGAGAGCTGTCGAGACCAACAGCAAGGTCGAGGCGGCTGATGATCTGAGCCGTCTCTACACCCAGGAAATCCAGTCCCTCGAAGCCAAGGTTGTCTCCCAGAAGCGGCAGATCGATCTCGCACAGCAGGAGTTGAACAACGTCAACAGCCTCGTCAGCAAGGGCTTGACCAGCAATACCCGCCAATTTTCCGTCGATCGGAGCCTGGCCGAAACTCAGAGCGAACTGCTGGATCTGGAGATCGCACTCACCAAATCCCGTCAGGGCCTGAATGAGAGCCAGCGCGAAAAGGCTGATGTCATCAACAAGCGGAATGCCGAAAACCAGCAGGAGCTGAACACGATCAGCCTCGCCATCAACAAGGCAGGGATCGACATGCAGGTGGCGCAATTGCTCGGCGACCAGGCCGGATACAGTGCGGAACTCGCTCGCATGGGCGCGGAATCGACCTTGCTCGGAACGACGAAGAAGAACTTCAAGATCGTCCGTCGCAACGAGGATGGCAGTTACAGCAATATCGTCGCAGACGAGAACACAGCCCTGTTGCCGCACGACATCATCGAGATCGGCGTCGAGGCTGCCGCGGATGCCTCCTCTGCGGCATCGCAGCCTCAGCAGCCGGCCGGCGCCCTCGTTCCCAATGTAGCCCGAAGCGATGCGCCCCGTCCGGAATGGGTACCGCAGACGGGATCAAACTAGGAGACCACGGTAGGAATATGCCTGTTAGCGTCGGAATTGAGTTCATGTCCGCATCTATCGAAAATCTTCGATCCCGCTCGGAGGTTTCTGCATGACAATTGAACCGATCGGCTTCCTCGTCTTCCTGCTTGGCCTGGCGCTCGTCTATTATGGATTCCGCTTTGCGATCACGGCGCTATGCATCTCCACGCTGCTCGGCGCGGCCGCAGCCTTCCAGCTTCCCGCACTCGGCGGCAGCAGCATTCAGCCGAGCCATCTCCTGCTGCTCTTCGTCACGATCGGTGTGCTGCTGCGTCCGCGCCAGAAACAGGCGGCGCTGACGAGCCTCGCCTATCCCGGCCCCGGCTTCTGGTTTGCTGCCTATGTCCTGTTTTCTGCGGTATCGGCCTTCTTCCTGCCGCGTATTTTCGCCGGCGCGACGTTGGTGTATTCATCCGCACGCAGCAGTTCCGGCTTGATGTCGATCATGGCATCGCCGCTGGCGCCGGGTTCCTCCAATCTCACGCAGTCCGTCTACCTGCTAGGCGATCTCATATGCTTCGCCATTGTCTGTGGTTTTGCCCGGCTTGGACATGGACGTTTCATTGCCCGCCAGCTCATCGTTACGGCGCTCATCTGCCTGGGTTTCGCCCTCGTCGATATTGCGACCTTCACGATCGGCCAGCCCGACCTGCTCGATTTCATTCGAAACGCCAACTACACGATGCACACGGCCGAGGTGATCGGCGGCTTCAAGCGCATCGTCGGCTCCTTTCCGGAGGCTAGCGCCTACGGTGCAGCCGCCTTGGTCTTCTTCTCTTTCACACTCATCCTGTGGCTTGAGCGCTTTCCGAGCCGTTTCACCGGCTTTGCGACGATATCGGTCGGCCTCACCGTGATCCTCTGCACCTCGACGACCGCCTATGCCGCTGGTCTCTTCATGATCGTCGTTGCAGTGTTGTTCAGCCTGAGGCGCCTTCTGAGCGGCCAGGCGACTCGTCCCTATGCAACCTTCCTTTTGATCATGCTGCTTATGGTGCCCTGTCTGATCATGGCCGTGGCGCTGATCCCGAGTGCCTGGAACGCCATCGGCGACCTGGCGAATGCAACAGTTGCCAACAAGCTCGAATCCCAATCCGGCGAAGAACGAACCGCCTGGAACACGCTGGCGCTGATCTCCTTCATCGAAACGGCTACCTTCGGAGCGGGGCTCGGTACGGTGCGGGCATCGAGCTTCGCCGCAGCCCTTCTGTCGAATGTCGGCCTTACCGGCACTGCTCTCTTCCTGCTCTTCCTCTATAGCCTGCTGAAGGCTGCGGCTCGGAGCAAACTGGTGAACCGTGAAAACCGGGCGATCGGTATGGCGGCGGTTTTCGCCTCCGTCGCACAGATCGCCTCGGCAACGATCTCCGGAAGCAGCACCGATCTCGGCCTGCTTTTCAGCATCACGGCTGGACTTGCAAGCGGTTGCCTGACCGCGCCCTACCCGCTGACAAACCGTATGGCCCGCCTGCAGAGGACACCGGCATCTCTGATGAGTACGCCGGTATTTTCGTCGCGATGATGCGCGGGGTGGAAAAAATGTCGGTTATGTCAGCCTTGCCGCTCGCTCGGCACAGGCGCCTGATCGGTGATGGCGCTTTCCTTGGACGACTTGCGGCTGCGGCGCCAGAAGCCGGTCGCAAAGACCCCCGTCACATAGCAGACCTGCATGAGCAGGAGGATACCGAGACCATAAAGCGCGGCTTCAAGCAGCGACGTGTTTTGATGGGCTACGATGCCGAAACCAAGAGCTACAATAATCGCGAAAATCGCGAAGGCCCAGGCGCGAATGGCTGCTCCGGCTGCGAGCGAAATCAGTATCACAATGATTGTGCCGTTCAGCATTGCGATGCCTTATTCCTTTCTATCGTCCCACCGAGCCCTGCGCCGGGTTTCACATTACAGGACCAGATCCACAACACCCAGCTTTTGGTAGTGGAGCGATAGCAATGGTTAATTTTCCCACAATCCGTCGTGATCAAACCGCCGAAGAGGCACGATTGGCTCCCGAGCGGATGAAAAATTTCCCGCTTGCGACAAGTGGGAGACAGCACCTCAACAACGGTAAATTTTTGACGGATTTGAATAAAGGCACTTCGAGACGAAGAACTGCGAGAAGGATTGTATCATGAGTAATCAGTGCGTGGCCTACGTTACGGATGTCGAATATTCTTTCCCCACTATTCTTTCGGCACTGCAGGCGCGGAAGTTTGCAAATCCCGAGACGGATGTCTGTGTTCTCATGTCGGAACACCTCGACAATTTCGAAGAGCTGAAAAGCCTGCTGGCGCTCAGCGGCGTCACGTTGATGGACGCGACGGAAGCGCTGCACGAATCTCTCGGCAAGCTCGACGGTTCGCATTTCATGGGCCGTATCAGCGTCAGCACCATGGCCAAGCTCGTGCTCGCACAGATCCTGCCTGACAACTATACACAGATCATCTATCTGGACGGCGACACGCAGATCGTCAGCAGCCTTGCTGATCTCGAAAATGCGTTCGCTCCTCCCGGAAAATTCTTCGCAGCCCGCGATTACACGTCGATTCATGGCCTGTTGCAAAACGGCAAGGACAGCAATTATTTCAATGCCGGCGTTTTGAAATTCCACCGCGACGGCTGGATCGGACCGGAAGCACTGCAGCTCTTTGCCACGAACCCGGAGGCTTGCGATGGCAAGCATGATCAGGGCGCGCTGAACTATGTCTGCGGCTCCTCGCTCATCCTGGTGTCGAACCGCTGGAACTTCCCCAAGCAATTTCTGCATCTGGTGGACATGTCCTCGCTCGCCATCGTCCACTACATGGCGCATCCCAAACCCTGGCACGGCACCTTCTTCCCGTGGAGCGACACCGAAAGCCAAGTCTACATCGACCTGCGCAAAACACACCCGGCCTACAACGCGCTCTACCGGGGCATCAGCTTCGATCGCAAGATGGTCTACAAATATCGTTCGATGCGCGAGCGCGTGAGACATGCCCTGCAGAATGAGATGCCCAATCCACGCGTGCAGACGCTGCTCGCCGGCGACTATGTCGTCTGACGAAAAATTGGCCCGATCCCTGCAGGCAGAGCTGGTCATCAGAGCCGGCGCGAGTGTTCAGGAGCAGAAATGAGTGCTTTGACGACCAGCATCTCACACTACGCCAAGGCCCGTCTGCGCCGTTCGCTGAAGGCCGGCCAGATCGGCTATGCCGGCCTTCGCGACAGCCTGAAGCAGGCACGCCACGTGCTGATCTGCGTGATCCGCGACGAAGGACACCGGATGGAGTTCTTCCTGCAATATTATCGCGATCTCGGTGTCGAGCATTTCATCTGCATCGACAACGGCTCAAGCGACGACACTGCCGAGCTCCTGTCAGGCATGGAGGATGTTTCGCTGCTGTCAGCCACCGGTTCCTACAAGGCTGCGCGCTTTGGCAATGATTGGATAAACGCCGTCATGAACCGTCATTGCCAGGAGAAATGGGTTCTCTATGTCGATGCGGACGAGTTTCTCGTCTATCCGCATTGCGATACGCGTTCGATCAGCCAGTTGACCGCCTACATGGAATCCGTTGGCGCCCGCTCGCTGCGCTCGGTCATGATTGACATGTACAGCCGCAATCCCGTCAGCGAAAACGTCTGCGAGCCCGGCCGCAATCCGCTCGAAGTCTGCAGCCTCTTCGACCGCTCAGGCTATGAATCGCATTTCGACAGGAACAGCCGCACCATCTGGATCAAGGGCGGCGTACGAGGTCGTGTCTATTTTCGCGGCCGCATCTGGGATGGCCCTGCGCTCAACAAGATCCCGCTGATCTACGTATCCGGCGAGCGCCTCTATCTCAAATCCTCGCACCAGGTCTGGCCGCTCGCCCTGAACCTTGGTGAAATGCGCGGCACCGTTGGTATCACCAGCGCCCTCCTGCACTTCAAGTTTCTGTCGAGCTTCCTCAACAAGGTCGCCGATCCCGCCAACCGCTCGGAGCATACCGCCGAATACACGATGTATTCCTCCCCCGAAGACGCCCGCAATTTCGTCTATACTGGTACTGGCACCTTCAGCCACTGGAAGGATCTCGCCGACAGCGGTCTTATACAGGGCGAAGGCTGGCAATTCTGGCGCAGCGCCTCCGATAGCGAGGTGCAGCAGCAGACCTTGCTCTCACAGGAAAAAGCATCGACCCCGGCGCAGGGAGGCGCAGTCATTGTGGGTGAAGCGCAGGCCTCCCGTTGAATTCGCGCCCCTTCACCTCGTCGCTGTCGAGGCTGCTATAAAGACTCGTATTAACACCCGCATTTACGGTAACTTACTTCCATCCGCGATTTGCCGCGGCCTAGAGTGCCGGACTGTTGAACCAGGAAGTGATCATGCTGCGACGCATTCTCCTCGCCGCACTTTCCGTGCTGGCAGGCTGCGGCCATCCGACCGGGGTGATGACCCCTGTCGTCCTCACGGCCAATACTCCGAAAACCTCACAGGTCGAAATGCTGGTGGCGACCACCCGTCAGCCTTCCGCAAATCCTGCGACGCTTTTCAATGGAGAGCGCAGTCCGAAACCCTACCTGACGGATATCGCAATTTCCATTCCGCCGAAGCGTGCGGCTGGCACCGTACAGTGGCCCGAAAAGCTGCCGCCGAACCCGGCGACAGATTTCGCCGTCACGCGGGTCGAGCAGCTCGAGACGCGGGCGGAAGGGCGTGCCTGGTTCCAGCATCATCTGGTCGACGGCCACGCACTCGTTTTCATACACGGCTTCAACAATACCTATGAGGATTCCGTCTTCCGCCTTGCGCAGATCGTCCACGACAGCGGCATGAAGGCGACGCCGGTCCTTTTCACCTGGCCTTCGCGTGCAAAGCTGACGGCCTATGAATACGACAAGGAAAGCACGAACTATTCGCGCACGGCACTCGAACAGGCGCTCCGAATCCTTGCCCAGGATCCAAGCGTCAAGGATATCACTATTCTTGCCCATTCGATGGGAACCTGGCTTGCCATGGAATCCCTGCGCCAGATGGGCATCCGTGACGGGCATGTGAACACCAAGATCCGCGATGTCATTCTTGCCTCCCCCGATATCGACATACAGGTCTTCGCCAAGCAGTTCGTGGAAATGGGCACACCCCGTCCGAAATTCACGATCTTCGTTTCGCAGGATGATCGGGCTCTGGCAGTCTCGAGCTTCATCACCGGAAAAGTCTCCCGGCTCGGTGCCATCGACCCGTCCAAGGAGCCCTATCGCAGCCGGCTGGAAGAAGCCGGCATTACCGCGATCGATCTGACCAAGGTCGACACCGGCGACAAGCTCAATCACGGCAAGTTTGCCGAAAGCCCCGAAATCGTGCAGCTCATCGGCCAGCGGTTGATGACGGGCCAGACCCTGACGGATTCCAACATCACCCTCGGCGAAGGCGTTGCCGCCGTCGTAGGCGGTACGGTGCAGACTGTGGGCAAGGTCGCCGGCACGGCGGTAGCCGCGCCGCTGACGATCGTCGGACAGCCTCTGCCAACCGCCGCAAAACCAGTAGAAGTCGAAGATACTCTTCGCGCCGATCCGCAATCGCAGCCGCTGACGCAGTAACGAACGCGATTTACGTGGGCGGTTACGTCCAGCAACATCGGCATTTACGGTAACGTACTTCCGCAGATGGCCTCAAAGTAGAAGTCTCTCCCGGTCGAATGGCGACGATCCAGCTCCGGCGGGCTCCGGCCTGCCCGACACCAGGGAGAGCGTAATGTTGAACGACCTTGCGGCGGGGAGAACGTGATGGCCACGACACTCTCCGGCAGACTTCTTTCGGCGACGGCAGCAGTGGCAATGAGCCTTGCCGCAGCACCTTTCATTTCATCGGCCTATGCCCAGGAAGCGTCCCCCGCCGCCCCGGCCGCGCCAGCCCCTGCACCGACACCCGACAAGCCGAACATTCTCGTCATCTTCGGTGACGATATCGGCCAGACCAATATCAGCGCCTATTCCTTCGGCGTGATGGGCTACAGGACCCCGAATATCGACCGTCTGGCCAAGGAAGGCCTGATGTTCACCGATTATTACGCCGAAAACAGCTGCACGGCCGGGCGCTCCACCTTCATCACCGGCCAGGTCTGCCTACGCACCGGCCTCTGCAAGGTCGGCATTCCCGGCGCCACCGTCGGCCTGCAGCCGCGGGACATCACCATCGCCCAGGCCCTGAAGCCGCTCGGTTATGCGACGGGCCAGTTCGGCAAGAACCATCTCGGCGACCGCGACGAATTCCTCCCGACCAATCACGGCTTCGATGAATTCTACGGCAATCTCTACCACCTCAACGCCGAGGAAGAGCCCGAACGTCCCTATTATCCGAAGGACGACGCGGAATTCGTGCGCACCAATTCGCCACGCGGCGTCCTGAAGGCGTCTGCCGATGGCAAGATCGAGGATACCGGCGCGCTCAACACAAAGCGCATGGAAACGATCGACGACGAGACGACCGCAGCCGCGATCGACTTCATGGACAGACAGGTGAAGGCCGGCAAGCCCTTCTTCACCTGGATGAACACGACCCGCATGCATGTCTTCACCCACGTGCGGGAATCGATGAAGGGGCAAAGCGGCATGCCGGGCAACGACTATGCCGACGGCATGGTCGAGCATGACGGCGATGTCGGCAAGCTGTTGAAAGCGCTCGACGACCTGAATGTCGCGGACAACACGATCGTCGTCTACACAACCGATAACGGCCCCAACCAGTTCTCGTGGCCCGACGCGGCAACGACCGCATTCCGCAGTGAGAAGGATACGAACTGGGAAGGCGCGTTCCGTGTTCCCGCGATCATCCGCTGGCCCGGCAAGATCAAGGCCGGCGAAGTCTCGAACGATATGATGTCCGGGCTCGACTGGTTCCCGACCCTGCTCGCCGCCGCCGGCGACGGCGATATCAAGGATAGGCTTGCGAAAGGCACCTCGATCAGCGGCAATCAGTTCAAGGTTCACCTCGACGGCTACAACCAGCTCCCCTACCTGACGGGACAACAGCCGAAGTCGGCGCGTGACGAGTTCTTCTACTTCAACGACGACGGTGAACTCGTCGCCTATCGCTACGGCAACTGGAAGATCGTCTTCTGCGAACAGCGGCAACCGGGAGGCTTCGTGGTATGGGCGAACCCCTTCACCTGCCTGCGGGTGCCGAAAGTGTTCAACCTGCGGATGGATCCCTACGAGCGTGCGGATGTCGTGTCGGATCAATATTATGACTGGGTGATGAAGAATGCCTATATCGTCCAATATGGCGTCTACAAGGTCGCACCCTTCCTCCAGACCTTCCGCGAATACCCACCGAGCCAACGGCCCGCAAGCTTCAGCGTCGACCAGATGATCGCGGCCCTGATGAGTTCGCTCGACCAGAATCCGGGAGGAAGCCGGTAGCTCTTTCTCCCGACCAAGACCGGCGCGGCGATTTCGCCGTGCCCCAATGCAATTGGCGAGGCTCCCATGACGGCACGTGACGACATCCTCGATCTCGGCAAGCGTATCGGCCAATCGATCATCGGACAGGAGACGATGGTCGAACGGCTGCTGCTCGGGCTGCTCGCCAACGGCCACCTGCTCGTCGAAGGTCTGCCTGGATTGGCCAAGACGAGGGCAATCAAGAGCCTCGCAAAAAACCTCGATTCAGAGCTTTCGCGCGTCCAATTCACGCCGGACCTGCTGCCTGCCGATATTACCGGATCGGAGATCTATTTCTCGGAAGGTGGCAAGGGCGAGTTCAAGTTTCAGCAGGGACCGATCTTCGCCAATCTCATTCTTGCCGACGAGATCAACCGTGCGCCCGCCAAGGTGCAGTCCGCCCTTCTGGAGGCGATGGAGGAACGGCAGGTCACCGTCGGCGGCAAGAGTTATCCGCTGCCTGATCTTTTCATGGTCATGGCGACGCAAAACCCGATCGAGCAGGAGGGCACCTATCCCCTGCCCGAGGCGCAACTCGACCGCTTCCTCATGCATGTCGAGGTCACCTATCCCGATGAGCAATCGGAAGCCGCGATCATGCGTCTCAACCGGGACGAGGAGAACATTGCCCACAGCAAAGGCTCTGCTCCGGCCACCGAGCGCCTGAACCCACAGGCGGTCTTCGATGCCCGCAAGGAAATCGGCGCGGTGACGGTCTCCGAACCGGTCGAGAAATATATCGTCGCTCTCGTCTTCGCCACGCGTTATCCCGATCGCTACGACAAGGATCTGGCGAGCCTCCTGCAGGTTGGCGTCAGCCCGCGTGGCGCCATCAGTCTCGACAAGGTCTCCCGCGCATATGCCTGGCTGAAGGGTCGCGACTATGTAACCCCCGACGATGTGAAGGCGATCGTCAACGATGTCTTTCGCCATCGCCTCATCCTGTCTTACGAGGCCCATGCCGCCAATACGAGCGCCGATCAGGTCATCGATCGCATCACCGAACTGGTTGCGGTCTCATGAGCACGGGCGCCCTCAGAAGCGACGGCGTCTATGTCACGACGGAACAGCTCGTCGCTCTCGAGGGTCGTGCCCGCAATCTGACTTTCGTCCAGAAAGCAAAAAGCCATCAGCAGCTCGCCGGCCGGATGCAGTCAGCCCTGCGCGGCCGCGGCCTGATCTTCGAGGAATTGCGGGATTATCTGCCGGGCGACGATATCCGCTCCATCGACTGGCGCGTGACGGCGCGCACCGGCACGCCGGTCGTCCGCATCTACGGCGAGGAGAAGGAGCGGCCGGCAATCCTCGTCGTCGACCAGCGGATCAATATGTTTTTCGGCAGCCGCCGCGCCATGAAATCCGTCACTGCCGCCGAAGCGGCCATGCTCTGTGCCTGGCGCATCCTGGGATCAGGCGATCGGGTGGGCGGTTTTATCTTTGGGGATGGCGACATCGAGGAAGTAAAGCCGCATCGCAGCCGCAATGCCGTCATCGCTCTTGCCGACAAGATCGCCACCAGGAATGCCGCGCTGAAAGCCGCCTTTGCCGGCACGCCCTCGCCGGGTTCACTCGATGACGTGCTGCGGCGCGTCACAGGCATCGCCCATCACGATCATCTCGTCGTCATCATCAGCGATTTCAGCGGACACGGCGAAGCGACCCGCGACCTGCTTTTGGCGCTCTCCGCCCGCAACGACGTGATCTGTCTTTTGATCTACGACCCATTCCTTCTGGAGCTTCCCAAATCCGCCGATATCGTCATCAGCGGCGGCGGATTGCAGGCCGAACTGTCACTGAGCCAAGCCGGCGTGCGGAAATCCATCGACACTTTCGCTCGCAATCGCGGTCGCGAACTGATGGCCTGGCAACGTGAACTCGGCCTCCCCATGCTCCCTGTCTCGACCGCGGAGGAGACTGCCCCGCAACTGCGCCGCCTGCTCGAACAATCCGCCTGGCGGCAGCGGAGGCGCTGATGGAGCAGACAGTCCAACTCGATCCGATGACCCAGACGGCGCTCCGCTCTTTGCATGACATCGCGGTTCCGCCGCCGGTCTCCTGGTTGCCCCAAACCTGGGGTTGGGCGGCATTGGGTGCATTGCTCGTCATCGCGCTGCTATCGGCCATCATTGTCTGGCTCAGGCGATATCGCCGCAATGCCTACCGGCGGGAGGCGCTCCGGATGCTTGCCGCTATCGAAACCGACATCCGCAACCCGGCACGCCGCGACAAGGGCATCCACCAACTCACGGAACTGCTCAAGCGAACGGCGCTCGCAGCATGGCCGAGAGGCGATGTCGCATCGCTGACCGGTCGGGCATGGATTGAGCGTCTGAACCAGAGCGGAGGGGCCGGCGCTCTGGCGCGCCTGCTTGATGATCTCGAATATCACGACAGCGCGGCCATTGCCGCTCTTCCTCCTGATAGCACCGATGAACTCGTCCTCAAGTCAAGGCGATGGATCAGGGGGCACCATGTATCAGCTTGAGTATCCGTGGCTGCTTCTGCTGCTTCCGCTCCCCTTGCTGATCTGGTGGCTGCTGCCGCCGCATCGAGAAACATCGGCATCAATCCGCCTGCCGTTCTTCGATCAGGTCACACGTGCCGCCGGGGTTCAGCCGACAGAAGGTTCGGTCGTGCCGAAACGGACCTGGCTGCAGACGATCGCCGAGGGGCTTGCCTGGTGCCTCGTTGTGCTGGCGCTTGCCCGGCCGCAATTCGTCGAACCACCCCTGGAAAAGACGGAGCCGCAGCGCGATATCCTGCTCGCGCTCGATCTCTCGCAATCGATGGAGACGCGTGATTTTCCGGTGCCTGATGGCAGCCTTGGAGCACGCGTCGATGCGGTGCGGTCCGTGGTCTCCGATTTCGTCACGAAACGGCCTCACGACCGCCTGGGCCTGATCGCCTTCGGCGATGCGCCCTACCCGCTCGCGCCTTTCACCATGGATCATGAACTCGTCCGGCTGATGATCAATGGGTTGCTGCCAGGGATCGCCGGCCCACGCACATCGCTCGGGGATTCGATCGGCCTTGCACTCAGAATGTTCGAAAAAACCACGGCACGCGAAAAAGTCCTGATCCTGCTGACCGATGGCAATGATACGGCAAGCAAGATGCCGCCGCTGAAGGCGGCAGAGATCGCCGGAAGAAATGACATCATCATTCATGCAATCGGCATCGGTGATCCCGCCGCGACAGGCGAGGACAAGCTGGATACGGCCACATTGCAGAAGATCGCCACCGATACCGGCGGACGCTATTTCTTCGGCGGCGACCAGAACCAGCTCGCGGCAATATACGACGTTCTGGATCAGATTACGCCTGACGAACAGAAGGTGGTGTCCTGGCGGCCGCGTATCGAACTTTTCCATTGGCCGTTGGGCGCTGCGATCGCCATTCTCGCTCTCTATCATCTCCTCGCAGGCTCTCGGGGCCTGATCCGCCGGAGGGCAGCGGCGTGATCACCGATCTTCATTTTCTGCGCCCGTGGTGGCTGCTCGTCTTGCTCGTTCCACCCCTCATCCTCTGGCTTGCAGCCCGGTCGGACGATATTCGCGACCGCTGGAAGGGCATGATCGCGCCGCACCTGCTCGACAAACTGATTGTCGAGGCAAACCGCCATAGCCGCATCAATCCCTCATGGCTTCTGGCCGGCTTGATGGCTTTGGGCACGATCGCCGCGGCAGGTCCGACATGGCGGCGCGAAGCACCGCCCTTTGTCGAGGATACCGCGCCCCTCGTCATTGCCGTTGATCTTTCCTCGACCATGGATGCGATCGACATCAGCCCCAGCCGCATCGAACGCGCCAAGCTGAAGATCCACGATATTCTCGCTGCGCGACCAGGAGCAAAGACCGCGATCGTCGCTTATGCCGGCACCGCCCATCTCGTCGTTCCGCTGACGGAGGATGCCTCCCTGATCGAGAGCTATTCGGATGCGCTGGCGACACGCATTATGCCCAAGCCCGGCAAGAGCACGCCCGACGCACTTTCGCTATCGAACAGCCTGTTCAAGTCGGAGAATACGACTGGCACGATCGTCTTCCTGACCGACGGCATCGAACCGGCCGGGGTCGATGCGCTCAAGGCGGCAAATGCCAACGGCATCATCATTCTAGGTATCGGCACCGCCGAGGGCGGACCGGTCAGGACGGCTGACGGAAACTTCCTGACCAACGCCGGTGGCGGGCGTCTATTGCCCAAGCTCGATATGGGGGCCCTGAAACAGCTGCAATCGGCAACGGGGGCTGACGTCGCCACCATCAGTGACGACGATACCGATGTGCGCTGGATCATCCAGCGCGTCAGCAAGAACTTTTCCGATGCGCAGGCGTCCGAGGGCAATCGCTGGCGTGATGCCGGCTGGTGGCTGGTCGCCCCGATTGCCTTGCTGCTTGCTTTTTCCTTCAGGCGTGGCTGGGTGGTCAGGGTCGGCGCCGTGCTTCTCGCTTTCCGGCTACTGATGCCATCTCCGGCGGAAGCGGCTGGTTTCGTCGATCTATGGCTGACGCCGGACCAGCAGGGCCGACTGGCTTTTGAACAGGGTGATTTTGAGGGGGCAGCCGACCATTTCCGAAACCCGATGTGGAAGGGTGCAGCACTTTACAGGGCCGGCCGCTTTCAGGATGCACTCGATGCCTTTGCCGCCGTCGATACGGCCGAGAGCTGGTACAATCAGGCAAACACGCTTCTGCACCTCGGCAAATTCGAGGAGGCCGTCACGGCCTATCAGAAGGCGATTGAAAAACGGAAGGACTGGCCGGAGGCTCAAGCCGATCTCATTATCGCAGAGCGATTGCTGAAAGAGCAGCAGGACAAGGAGCAGGAACAACAGCAACAGGACCCGAATCTGAAGCCTGACAGCGTTCAGTTCGACGACAAGGGAAAGCAGGGCAAGGAAGGCCAGGTAAGCATCGCCGAACAGACGTCGGAAATGTGGATGAAGAACATCCAGGCGAGCCCGGCGGACCTCATGGCGCGCAAGTTCGCCCTTGAAGCACAGGGACAAAAGCCATGATGCGCTTTACCCTGTCGCTTTGGTTGCTCCTGTCGGGAAATGCGCTCGCCGCCGAACCTTTTGCTCGTGCCGCGATCGAAGGCAGCGGCGAGATCGTGCCGGGACAGCAGGTACGCCTGACGGTGGATGTCTTCGTGCCCAATTTCTTCACCTCACCGCCGCAGTTTCCTCTGTTCGACGTTCCCAATGCCATGGTCACCCTGCCGGAGGAGCGCAGCGTGAACCTGACACAGACCATCGACGGTGTGCAATATTCCGGCATCCGCCGCAGCTATGCGATCGTACCGGAAGCATCCGGCCCCTACAGCCTGCCGGATATTCCGATTGAACTCGGATATGGCGTGGACGGAAAGCCGACGAAGGCGACGGTGACCATGCCCGGCATTTCCTTCACCGTTGGCGGCAACGCCCTGCCAAGCCAGCCGGGTTTTGTCGCACACGGCCTGACGATCGAGCAATCCTTCGATCGCGATCCAACCAAGCTGAAGGCCGGCGATGCGTTTTCGCGCACCATCACCATCACGGCCCTGGACACGCAGGCGATGATGATGCCGCCGGTGGAACTCGGCAGCGCAGCCGGCCTGCAGCAATATGTGAAGCCGCCGAAGATCGAAGACGGCATAGAAATGAACCGGGAAACAGCCAGCCGGCACACCGAAACGATCGTCTACACAGCCCCCGCCGCCGGCACATTCGACATACCGGCGGTTTCCTACCCCTGGTTCGATGTGGACAGCAAAGCCGAGAAAACCGCGACACTTCCCGACATCAAGGTCACGGTCGGCGCCGCAGCGGCCAAAGAGGCGATCGCACCGCAGCTTGAACAGCAAGAAGACCGTCGATCGCAGCAGATCAGCATCTGGCTCATTGCCGCGGTAGCCGTTGTCCTGGCAGCTGTCGCCTTCCTTCTCCGGCAGCTCATTCCCCGCTTCGCAGCATGGCGCACGAAACACCGGGATCTCAGGCAAAATTCCCGCTCATACCGGCTTCACCGGATGAAGCAGACCATCAGGAGCGGCAACGAAACCGCGGTCTATGCGGCCCTGCAGGCCTGGGCCTTCCAATGCGGATACCGGACCATCGCCGACTGGGTCGCAAGGGAAAGTTCCCCCGTCCTCAGGCACCAGATTGAGCTTTTGGAACGCAAGCTTTTTGGAGCACAGGTCGGACCTGACATCGACAGGGCGGCGATCATCAGGGCCGTCGCCCGGAGAGACGCAACGATCAGAGATAGAAAACCGCCAGCGCTGCCGCCGCTCAATCCGATCGCCGTCAACGGAAGAGACCTGGCCAGATAATACGCCGCGGTCCCTGCTTAACAATGCAGGAAGGGGCGTAGCCAGCCGGAGCAGCTGGTGCCGTAAATTTACGCCTGCCGTTACACCATCCGCGGGCGTGTTTACCGTAACGTACTTCCTTCCCTTCTACATACGCGCGAAGCTTCCGGCGCATATTCCGGAGGCGGTGATGGCATTGGCATTCGACGATCAGCAGAGGCCCGGTGCGGCGCCCGAAGGCATGGTCTGGATTCCGGGCCGGACCTTCATGATGGGCTCCAATGACCACTATCCCGAAGAGGCTCCCGCCCATCCGGTAAAGGTCGATGGCTTCTGGATCGACGAAATCCCCGTCACGAACCGCAGGTTCACCGAATTCGTCAGGGCGACCGGTTACGTGACGTCAGCCGAGAAGGCACCTGAGGCAAAGGACTATCCCGGCGCCAGGCCAGAGATGCTGCGCGCCGGATCGCTTGTCTTCTTTCAGCCGAAAAAGGTTGAAGGCCCCGATATCACTCAATGGTGGACCTTCAAGTTCGGCGCGAACTGGCGCCGGCCGCTCGGCGGTCTGAGCGACCTGCGCGGCAAGCTCGACCATCCTGTCGTGCACATCGCCTGGTGCGACGCGAAGGCCTATGCGGATTGGGCCGGCCTCGACCTGCCGACTGAAGCGGAATGGGAACTCGCAGCCCGCGGCGGTCTCGACGATGTGGAATTTGCGTGGGGCGACGAACTGATGCCTGGCGGCATTCCCATGGCCAACACCTGGCAGGGAACCTTCCCCGTCATGTCGGCAAAGCCGAAGGGCCATGAACGGACTTCGCCCGTTCGCAGCTTCCCGCCGAATGGTTACGGGCTTTACGACATGATCGGCAATGTCTGGGAATGGACCACTGACTACTGGTCCGACGGCCATCCCGAGCCCGCCGCAAAAGCCTGCTGCATTCCTGCCAATCCGCGCGGCGGCGGCGTGGAAGCCAGTTACGACCCGCGCCAACCGAGCATCCGCATTCCGCGACGGGTCTTGAAGGGCGGCTCGCATCTCTGCGCACCGAACTACTGCCGCCGCTATCGCCCCGCCGCGCGCCATGCCGAGCCGGAGGATACCTCGACCAGCCATCTCGGTTTCCGCTGCATTAAGAGAATTTCAGCTTCACCGGAGGATGTCCATGAGACGATCCGTTCGAGCCTTTGATGCCTGCCTTGCTTGCCTTGCCATCGCAGTCATTCTTCTGATCACGGCCACATGCAGCCCAGTGTCCGCGCAAGAGGTATTGCCCTCCTGGAACGACACATCCGCCAAAACACGCATCACGGATTTCGTTAGGGCAACCACGACGGAAGGCGGAGAGGCTTATGTGGCGCCGGAGAACCGCATCGCCGTCTTCGACAATGATGGCACGCTCTGGTCCGAGCAGCCCTATTATATCCAGCTTGGTTTCGTACTCGATCGCGTCAAGGCGCTGGCACCCCAGCATCCGGAATGGAAGACCAAGGAGCCCTTCAAGAGCGTTCTCGATGGCGATCTGAAAGGCATAGCCAAGGCTGGTGAAAAGGGCATGGTGGAACTCATGATGGCAACGCATGCCGGCATGACAACAGACGAGTTCACCAAGATCGCCACGGACTGGTTCGCCACGTCGAAACATCCCAAGACAGGCAAGCCTTTTACCGAGATGACCTACCTGCCGATGCGCGAGCTGCTGGACTATCTGCGTGCCAACGGCTTTCGCACCTATATCGTCTCCGGCGGCGGCATCGAGTTCATGCGTCCCGTCACGCAACAGCTCTACGGCATCCCGCCCGAGCAGGTCGTCGGCAGCACGATCGCGACCGAATACGAACTCGTCGGCGATGTACCGGTTCTCAAACGTTTGCCGAAGATCGACTTCGTCGACGACGGCCCGGGCAAGCCCGTCGGCATAAACAAGTTCATCGGCCTCAAGCCGATATTCGCGGCCGGCAACTCGGATGGAGATTACGAAATGCTGCGCTGGGCGACGTCAGGTAAAGGCTCGAGCTTTGGCCTGCTGGTCCACCACACCGACGCAGCCCGCGAATATGCCTATGACCGTGAATCAGCCTTTGGAAAACTGGACAAGGCGCTCGACGAGGCGGAGGGCCGCAATTGGCTGGTGGTCGACATGAAGAAAGACTGGAAGAAGGTTTTCGCCTTCGACCAGTGAAAAAGCACTCGCGACAGCGCCGCGAGTGCCTTCATCCGATCTCAGAAATGGAAGACGACGCCAAGGATCGGGCCGTGCTCGACGATGTCGCTGGTCAGGGTGTCGTCACTGTAGTTCACGCCAAGAGCGCGATAGCCGGCCATTGCCGAAATGGAGTCATTCCATTTGTAGCCGATACCCGCCATCACATCCCAGTCCAGATCGGCGCCACCGGCACCGATCAAACCCCACCCTGTCAGATAGACTGAAGGCGTAATCGAATAGACGCCGCGCAATCCTGCCATGGCATCGACCCAGGTGGCCTCATCGGTGCCCGACACGCCATCCAGCGGCCCGCCGGAAAAGGAAATCGTCGTTTCAGTGTACCAGATCTTCACGCCGCCGATGACATCGAGGCGACCACGGGGATCGTCAATCACCGCGTAGCCTGCACCGATCATCGCCGTGAACGTTTCCTCTTTCAGGTCGACCTCATCGGCCAATATACCGCGCGGTGTGGCGGAATCCGTGGTCACGCGGACATAGGCGATATCGGTAACGACGCTGAAACGATCGTAGCGCGCTTCGCCGGCGGCCATAAAAGCAAAATCGAGATCCGACAGAATGTCGCTGAAACTTTCGTTGGTATGAACTTCGGGAAGGCCGAAGACGGCGGTATCGCCGGTAATGCCGGCTACCCAGAAATAGGGCGATACTGAAAAAGTCCATTTATCCGGCTCGGCAGGCTGCGGCTGGGGTGCCAGAACAGGAGCAATATCCGCAGCCTGCACGACTACGGGTGCAGCCAGAATGGCCGCGGAAAGCAATAGTACGGTGGTTCGCATCCAATATCCCTCTGCTGACCCACGAAATGAACTTTGCCCCTGTGTCGATAGGATACATCTCCAGCTTCCGGCGTAAGTACGTTACGGTAAACCGCACCGTAAACGCCGCCGTAAACAGGCCTATCGTCTTTGGAATCTTGTGTCGCCCTTGCCATGGAAGCCGACAGGAGAGGCGCTTGCAGTTTTCCCATAGCACCGGCGGACTGGCTTTCAGATGAGCTTTGCAGCCAGCGGACGCGAGCATCTGGTCCCATCTATCGGCTCACGGCTCCGGTAACGTCATTGAGCGCAAACACTGCTCCAGCCTTGGCGAGTCCTTCCTCAATCTCTGCCGAAAGCAGCGGCTGGAAGCGTCTCGCCTCCAGCTTCCGCCGCAGGGTTCGTTCGAAATCAGGATCGCTGCCCCTAACATCGGCAAGCCGTTCTTTCGCCTGATCCGAACCGAGCTGGCCGAGTGCTGCGGCGCGCAAAGCGCGCACGACAAAATCAGTGCAGTTCACTTGTTCGGCAAGCAGTGACGCCTCCGACCAATCCCCTCGGCGATAGGCATCCAGCGCAAGAACGAGCATGGCATCGCGCGGCACGATATCGACAGCCCGTGCCGCATCCTGCGCCATGGAGACGCCGGCATCGAAGTAGCCGACCGAAAACAGCACAGAGGCAAACTTCGCCACCGCATCGGGATTGCTCGGATTGAGCGAAATCGCCCGGTTTCCTGCCTGCAATGCGGCATCGATCCGCCCATCGGCGAATTGCGCCATCATCAGCGCCACATGGGCGCGATCCGACATGGGAGCGATCGAAACCGCGCGGTTTGCCAAACCGAGAGCGCGCGCACGCACCGTGGCATCTCCGGCAGCAACCTCCGGCGCGATGAGAACGCGAGCAAGAAGCGCATTTGCATCGGAATTGCTCGGATCGGCCGCAAGCGTCCGTTCCAGGCAGGAGCGCACCGCCGCCATATCGTTCGAGCTGCCGTCATCGAGTTGGTATTCAGCGCGCAGAACACAAGCGTTTCCGATCGACTCCGCGCTGCTGGCATGCGTTTCGATATTGTTGATCGCCCCCCGCGTCGCAGCAAAGCGGCGAGCAAGAACATCGACAATTTCCTGGCGGGCAGCGGCAGGGCTCTTGCCGTCGATGGCGATCGTTTCGAGCCCCGATTTCAGGAGGTCACCAGAGCGACGGTCAACGATCTGCCACCAGACGCTCCTGATATCGCCGTCGCCATAATATTTCATGTCGATTTCATAGGTCATTCCGACCACTTTTTGGGTACGCACATCCGCATAACCGGACTTTGCAACCGTCAGCGTCTGGAATTGCGTCAGCGCCGTCAACAGCATGTCGCGCGTCTGGCTGGCTTCGCCCTGCAACCTGGTGTCGACGGCATCCATGGAAAGAGTGACCGACGGACGAACCGTGAGAGGCGGCTTCGATGCGTAGACGACAACGCCTGCGGCAATCGCGGCGCAGAGCAGCAGCGCTACACCCGCATGCATCGCCAATGGTCGCCCTGAGGGTGGAGCGGTAACAATGCTCTCGGCAACTTCGGAAACCGGAACATCATCCGGCATCTCAGGCAAATCGCCTTCCAGCGCCAGCTCATCCTCTTCATGTTCGTAAGACAGGTGTGACCGGGGGAAAAGCGTCACATACGTCCCCTTGGGGATATGGATTGTCACATCCCGCTCGGCACCGAAGGCTTCGTAATAGTTCTCGACCGACGAGCGCAGCCGGCTGACCTCAATGCGCACGATTGGATCGTTCGAAGCATCGAAATTGCTCGCTCGCCCGAGAACATCCAGAGCGATGGAATAGGCCTTCACGCCCTCCTCGCAGCCGGCAAAACGCCTTTCCGCAAGATATCTGAGAATGGCCCGTTGCCGTTCCGTAGCATGGAATCTAGGGTCGGACAGAATTCGTTCGAGTTCCGCCCTGGCCTCTGACAACGGTACTTCGGATGCCCTTGCGTAGTGTACTTCAGCACCCATGACCGCCCCGTATGCGCTGATTAGGCTAAAGTAGAACAGAGCTGTTTATCGCCGAGACGGTGGCCGGTTGCAACCGAAAATGCTAACAAAACCAGCAGGCGATCGATTTTAACGGGAGTTTACACCTCAATCCGGCACATTTGGGCGGTGTTCCAGCACGTATTGGATGATGTCGGATTCGATTTCGGCACAGATGGTCTCGTACTCGACCACCATCGGACAGTGTTCCTCTCCCTGCTGCCGCATGAGGCGTTCCAGGGTGAGGCTCGCTTCCTCATAAGCCTCGAAGAGATCGTTGAGCGAGCGGGATTTCGATGCGAGAAGCTGCAACCGACCCCGCATCGCGGGTAATTTCAGCATAAGCCGCCACAGCCCGCGCTGTGCGGTTTCCGTAGCGTTCCGCTTGATGCCTCCTTCCTTGTCCATTGGAGATCCGTGCCTCCTGCTCACCCAGCCCGACTATGAAGTGACAGGTGCAAGATGGAAGTACGTTACCGTAAATCCGCCGCCATTTACGCCTTTTCCCCGCCTTTACGCCAGAGTTTACAGTAAAGTACTCCCATAAACGCGTCGGCTGTGCGCATTCTTCCAGTATGGAAGGAGCCGTGCATGAACAGATCGGTAACGAGCTTTTCTGCGGCCGGCGGCTCCGCCGGGAGACATGGCAAATGATCAGGCTGGCGGTATTTTTTCTGGCTTTCCTCATCGGGACTTCGGTAGCGGCGCAGACCACGCCACCGCCGCCCCAGCAGAAGATCGACCAGTTGATAGGTTTGCTGCAGGATCCCGAAATCCAGGCCTGGCTGGAAAATCGCAAGAAGGAACAGGACGCGACAGCCGCAGCCGCTCAGCCATCGGGTTTTGCGACTTGGGAGGCACAGGCCCGCGCGCGCATCGACGGCATCCTTGCTGCAGTTCCGCGCATCCCCTCTGAAATGTATCAGGGCGCTGCCCGTGCGCGCCACGACGCCACCTCGCACGGCTATGCACCGATCTTCCTGATCTTTGCCGGCTTGGTCGCCATCGGCGGGGCAGCCGAATGGCTCTACAGGCGCGTCCGGCCTGCATCGATCGGCCCGATCGCCCGGCTTGTCCCGGTGGCGGTTTTCACCGTGGTCGTGGCAATCATATTCTTCGCCGTTGAATGGCCGCCGCTCGCCCGGCTCGTGCTGCTTGCCTACCTGGTTGCCTTCATCGTCTATCGCGTCGGTGCAGTGCTGATCGGTCTCGTGGAAAGCGACCGACCCGCCCTCGCCATCCGTGCGAAGATCTTTCTCGGCATCGCCTTGTTCGCCGCGGCAACTGCAACACTTGGAGGACCGCTTGGTATCGATCCCGCTGTCACCGAGGCGATCGCCTACTGCTTCTCCATCCTTTTGCTGGTACTCGCGATTGAAACTGTCTGGTCGGCATTAAGCCACCCCCTCGCCATAAAGGCCGGCTTGACCGTTTTCCTGGTCCTCCTGTGGGGGCTCTGGTGCCTGGCGCTGCAGGGCCTTTTCTGGATTGGCGTCTACGCCCTTGTTCTGCCGGATCTGTTGCGGGCCACAGGCCGGGCCGCGGCAACGCTGACGACGGCCCCGCCGGAAAGCCCTAAGAGCATATTGCTTGTGCGCGGCAGCCGCGCAATTGTCACCGCGCTCGCCGTGGGCTGGCTGGCGCTCGTCTGGCGCTTCAACCCCAGTTCCATCGCACAGCAGAACCCGACGGTATCAGCCATTCTCTCCGGATTGCTGAAAGGTGTCATCGTGCTCCTGATCGCCGATCTTCTCTGGCAGCTTGCCAAAGGCTGGATTGACCGCACCATCAAGACCTCGGGAGATTCCACCGGTCTCGCACCTGCCGACGCCGCCAAACGCGCGCGGTTCCGCACGCTGCTGCCGATCTTCCGAAATGCGCTCGCCGTCATGGTCGTCGTCATGGCCGCCCTTATCGTACTCTCCCAGCTCGGCGTGGAGATCGGGCCGCTCATAGCCGGCGCCGGCATTTTCGGCGTTGCCATCGGCTTCGGATCGCAGACCCTCGTCAAGGATATCATCAGCGGCGTCTTCTATATGTTCGATGATGCCTTCCGCGTCGGCGAATATATTCAGGCGAAAAACTACAAGGGAACAGTGGAAGGCTTCAGCCTGCGCTCGGTACGGCTGCGCCATCACCGAGGCCCCGTCTTCACGGTGCCCTTCGGGGAGCTTGGTGCCGTGGAAAACATGAGCCGCGACTGGGTGATCGACAAATTCCGTATCTCAGTCGCCTATAACACCGACATCAACAAGGCCCGGAAAATTACCAAGGCGATCGGCGCCGAGCTGAAAGAAGATGCCGAGGTGGGGCCGCTCTTCATCGAGCCGCTCAAGATGAAGGGCGTCGAGGAATTCGGCGATTATGGCATCGTCCTCAGCTTCGCGATGACGACGGTGCCTGGCATGCAGACTTATATCCGGCGCAAGGCCTATGCGATGATCCGTGAGGCCTTCCAGAACAACGGCATCGAATTCGCCCAGCCGATGGTGCAGGTCGGCGGCGAGGACAAGAATGGCGCTGCCGCCGCCGCAACCACCTTACGAACCGCCCAGCAGCAGGCGAAAGCCGCGGGCGCAGAGGGCTGAGGCTCCGTGGCAGAATACTCGTCCGATGGACGGCTGCTGTTCCCGTCGCCGGCCCGACCTAGTCGGCTTCAACGAGATACCGCGTCAGCTTGGCGCTCGACATTTCGCGTGCAAGGCTTGCGGCCTGACCAGCCCACATATTGCTGAAATCCGACCTGCCTTCCTTCTCGGTCACTGCCCTCAGCGGCGCAAGCGCGCCGCCGGCGGTCGGAAATGCTGGTGCAGTCTCGGACAGCGGTCCGATCTCTCGCATGATGCGATTGACGATGCCGCGTGCGGGACGACCGGTAAAGATATTGGTCAGGGCAGTATTGTCGTCTCGCGCCGATTTCAGCGCATCGCGGTGAAAGGCCGTGACCTTTGCTTCCGGCGTCAAGAGATAGGCAGTCCCCACCTGAACGGCAGACGCACCAAGTGCAAAAGCGGCACGAACACCCCGGCGATCGCTGATGCCACCTGCTGCGATGACAGGCACGGAAACAGCATCGACGATCTGCGGCACGAGCGCCATCGTGCCCACTTGGGTTATCATGTCGTCGTCAAGAAAATTGCCGCGGTGCCCGCCGGCTTCCAACCCCATGGCGATGACCGCATCGACACCTCGCTCCACCAGCCAGCGCGCCTCCGCGACTGTCGTCGCTGAAGCGATGATCTTCGCACCCGTGCGCCGTACGCGTTCGAGCAGGTCCGCCCCCGGCAGGCCGAAATGGAAGCTGACGACCTCGGGCCGATAGCTTTCGACAAGCGCGCAATAGTCGTTGTCGAACGGCGCCCGCCCTGCCGCCGGAACCGGCGCAGCAGGATCGAGCCCCAGCTCGACATAATAGGGAGCAAGCACACTGCGCCATTTCATCTGGGCAACGGGATCTGTTGCCGGATTGGCATGTGCGAAGAAATTCACGTTGATCGGCTTTGATGTCGCCGAGCGTATCTGGTCGAGCGCCGCTTTCGTCTGTTCGATCGTCAGTAGCGCAGCAGGGAGGGATCCGAGACCGCCCGCCTCACTGGCCGCAATCACCATTTCGGGTGTGGTGGCCCCCGCCATCGGCGCCTGAATGATGGGAAGCTCGATTCCGAAGAGGTCGATGATACGATTGTCCTGCCAGTTGCCCATGAGACGATGCTCCATGCCTTGCGCTTGATAATAAAGCGAGTGGCAGCCTTGCGGGCCGCCACGACACTATTTCTGCTTTGCCGCTTTTTCCGCAAGCTGCTTGCGATATTCAGGTACGGGCAGCCCACCCACACCCCAGTTTTCCATCTCCACTTCATCGATGACGACGAAGGTGCTGTCATGCGGCTTGCCCATGATGTCGAAGAGCAGATCGCTGACACCCTTGATCAAGGCTGCCTTCTGCTCCGGCGTCGTGCTGTTTGCACCCGGAGCCGTGCCTTCACGCGTCACTTTGATATTCACATAGGGCATTGTCGTTCTCCTTGAAGGACGGGGCGATGAGCGCCCCGTCCGTTGGCTACTCTCTCGGTTTACCAGCGACCAGCGTGCTGGCCGCCATCGACATTCAGCGTTTCGCCGGTGACGAAGCCGGCACGCTCCAGATAGAGCACGGCATCGACGACTTCGCTCACCTCACCCAGGCGGCCCACAGGATGCAGGGCGCTGAGGAAAGCATGCGTTTCCGGCGCATGCATCGGCGTCCTGATGATGCCGGGCGCCACTGCATTCACGCGAATGCCGTTCTTGGCATATTCGATGGCAAGCCCGCGCGTGACAGCGTCAAGCCCCCCCTTGGTCAGCGTCGCAAGGCCCGTCGGAACATCGGCAATCGGCTGATCCACAAGGGCTGTCGTGATCTGAACGATGTGACCATGGCCTCGCTTCAGCATCTCGGCAATGGCAAATTGCGTGACATGGAAGAAGCCGGCAACGTTGACGTTGATGACATTGTTGAAATCTTCGACGGTATAGTCGGTAAACGGCTTACCGATGAAGATGCCGGCATTGTTGATCAGCGTATCGACGCGACCGAAACGCTCGACGGCCGTCTTCACGACCTGTTCGGCAACACCACGCTCGCCGATGCTGCCGGGGACTGCGATGACACCTGCATCCGACGACGGCTGGATGTTGCGGGAGTTGGCAACGACGACATAGCCTTCCTTGCGATAGGCTTCGACGATGCCTGCGCCGATACCCTGCGAGGCACCGGTAACGATTGCGACTTTCTGTTCATTGCTCATGGTATGTCTCCTTGGAAGATGACGCCTTGCGCCATATTTGAGAGGTGATCAGGCCGTCAGGTCGACGGCCAGCGGCTTGCCTTTTTCGAAGAGCTGCAGGCGATCTTTGAGTTTGAAAACCGAGAAAGTGTGCGCGAGCTGATCCTGAGTTTCGCGGAAGTGCACCCAGCCTTCGTTATGCGCGGATAAGAGGAGAGCGTTCGGGAAGGCGTGCGCTGCCTCCAGAGCATCCTCGCTGCCCATCGTCACGTGGAAGCGGCCACGGGGCTCGGCAGCCCCCGTAAACAGCAGCACGACTTTGGGAGAAAAGAGCCGCGCGACCTCGGCCGTGCCCTCGTACCAGACTGTATCACCGGTCACGTAGAGGAGGTCGCCCGGCTTTTCGCGGCCGAGTGCGAAGCCCACGACATCGCCGGAAATCGGCTCGATACCGACGGGGCCGTGGCGAGCGGGCGTTGCCGTAACCAGCAGCTTCTCACCACCGGCGCCTTCCAGCGTGACAGTTTCGAAGGGAGCAAGACCTAGGGCATTGCCGCCCAACCGCTCTGCTCCAGCCTTCGTCGTGAAGGTGGTGCCAACGCCAGGAAGCATTGCCCGGCCGGCATTGTCGAGATTGTCGAAATGCTGATCGTGGCTCAAAAGAACTGCGTCGAGCCTGCCGATCTCTTCGATTGACAAGGCCGGGCCAGACGTCTTTTCGAAGCGGACAGGCGCTTCCTTGTAGAGGCCCGGCGGGTCGAATGTCGGGTCGGTGAGGAGCCGAAGGTTACCGTATTCTACTAGGACGGTCGGCCCGCCGATCAGCGTAAGTGTGAGACTGGAGGAGGTCATGTCGGCAACCTTTCTGTTTCGAGGTCGCCTCTATTTAGTCCCATTCCCTTCTGCGAAAAATTCGCTATTCTTTGCCAATGGCTGATAAAAAACGCACAGAGCCGGACTGGCAGGACATCCGGGTTTTTCTGGCGCTGGGGCGGCACGGCAGCCTGTCTGCCGCCGCCCGCACCTTGCGCGTCAACCACGCAACGATTGCCCGCCGGCTGCATTCTCTGGAGGAAACTCTCGGCGAAAAACTGGTCGAGCGCCGCCCGGACGGCTATGTGCTTACACCCGCGGGAACCCGCGCATTGACGGCAGCAAGCGATATGGAAGCCTCTGTCCAGACGCTTGGACGGGGCTGGAAGGATGACACGCCGAAAGGCCTGGTGCGCATCAACGCATCGCCCGCACTCTCACAGGGCTTCCTGATTCCCCGTCTGGCGGAAATCACCAAACAATATCCAGGCCTCGACATCGACCTTGCAACTGACCTGCGCACCATAAGCCTTGAACGCCACGAGGCCGACATCGCCATACGCCTGACAAAACCGCAGGACGGCGATCTCATTGCCAAGCAGCTCGCGACGATCGGATACGGATTTTACGGAACGCAGGAGGTTTGCCGACAGGTCGAAAGCGGTGCGGAACCCGTCTTCGTCGGATTTGATGAGGTGAACGGCTATGTGCCCGAGGCGATCTGGCTGGCCCGCCAGTTCCCGCATGCGCGCGTGTCTTTCCGCGCCAACAATCAGGTTTCCCAGGCGATGGCTGCCAGATCAGGCGCAGGTCTGGCACTCCTGCCGCATTACATCGGTCGCAGCGAAAAAAACCTCTATGCCTGCTCGCTTGAGCTCGTCCCGCCGCCGCGGGAGGCGTGGCTTCTCACCCGACGCCAGCAGCGCAAGGATCTGCCGATCCGGACCGTTGCCGAATACATCACCAAGATATTCGCGACGGAACGGGTTTTATTCGAGGAATGAGGCCTCGAGTCCACCTCCCTAAGCCGCCTTCCTCAGAAGGACAGGTCGAGCACGCGTCCTTCGAACAGACGGTCGCGTGAACCTTCCAGGTGAGCGCGCATCAGGTCACGGGCATTCTCTGCCCTGCCCTCGGCGATCGCTTTGTAGATTTCGTTATGCTCCTGATACACCTGCTCAAGGCCGGGCCGCGGGCCGAGCAACGAAAGTCCGTGCAGATGCATGCCAACGGCGATATGCGCTTTCAGCGCATCCATGGAGGCGGTGTAATAGTGATTGTTGGCTGCCTCTGTGACAGCGCGGTGAAAGACGAAATCCGCATCCACCCGGTGCAGCTGATGGCTCGTCGCTTCACGCAGATCGGCAAGGGCTGCGGCGATCTTCTGGATCGCGGCATCGTCGCGGCGCTTGGCGGCAAAATAGGCGGCAGCCGGTTCGATCGTCAGGCGGAATTCGTAACAGCGTTGGATATCGGCAATCGTCTTGACCGGTGAATAGGCAAGCTGCGCGGTTGGCGAACCATGTGCACTGACGAAAGTGCCGGCCCCCTGCCTTGCATAGACGATTCCTTGCTCCCGCAGACGCGCCAGTGCATCGCGCACGATAGGGCGTGAAACGCCAAGCAGCGAGGCCAGCTCATGTTCACCCGGAAGGCGTGAATCCGGCGGATAGTTGCCGGCGCGGATCCGCTCCATCAGCTGATCGAAGACACGGTCGACCAGCTTCACGGCCCTGCCCGGCCGGGCTGCGGGCGCCGCTTCCGGATTCACCGATCCGCCATTCGCTTCATCCACTCTCATTCTCCCTGCTGGCATTCGCTCAAGCCGCCTGATTCCGAACGATCAGTCTTAGCAAACTATCGGAATTGCCGAAGCCCCCCGACTTGACCGCGCAACGAAATTGCCGCCCGTCGGCGCCGGTCACATCGAACCACGGAATGCCGGCCTCGATTTCACCCTTAGGCAACAGAACCGAAACGCCCAGTTCGCGGAAAACGGCAAGCGCGGTATCGCCGCCGCCCACCATGATCATGTTCGGATTTGTATCATCTATGACCGATTTCACTCCCTGCGCAAAGCGAGCGGCAACGAGCGCGGCCTCGGTCTTCATTTCGCCCGTGCAGCGCATCAGCGCCGGCAGCGCCAGACCCTCGCCGCTTTCGACCACGCCCATTGGCGCATCGACAACGACGCGCAGAGCGCCCGACGCTTCGAGACGATCCATCTGCGCAGCTGTGATCGGATCGCGGGACCCGAAGGCGAAAAGCGTCTTTCGCGCCGCGAGAAATTCCGGCGTCAGCCGTGCAGGTCCGCCGAGCCGGCGCGCGAGCGCCGAACCCAGACCACGGGCCCCAACGGCAAGGGTGAAACGCCAGTCATTCTCTGCGACCACAATGTCGAGATCCGCATCGTCTTCGGCATCGGCAACCATGACGTCACGGCCAGATCCGGCAAAGAGCTCGGCTATCGGCAATGGATGGTCCACACCGCGCCCGACCACGCAGCCACGGTAGGTGATCCGCTCCTGATCGGGAATGGCGGGCGCCATGAGGATTGTCTTGAGACCAAGCACATCGGCGAGCGCGATGCTTTCGACCGCGACATTGCCCTTCAGCCGCGAGTCAATCTTCTTCATGAAGATAGCCGACCCGGCAGAGCGCAAAGTCTCGGCAACGGCCCGCACCCGCACAGCCGCATCCGCTTCCGACAGCCCGCGCGAAGCGGTATTGACGACAACGACTTCGGCGCCGGTTTCAAGTGCCTTGCCGACAGCTTCGACATCGATGGCCACGGCAACCGACAGCCCAGCCTCCACGAAGGGCGTCCCGGTATCGAGCGAGCCGGTCAGGTCGTCGGCAATGATGGCGACTTTCAATGTCATGAAGTCTGCCCCGGATTGACGGCATGGCAGGCGACGAGATGGCCGGGCTTTGCTTCCTTCCATTCCGGAATGACCTTGCTGCAAACCTCCATCGCGATCGGGCAGCGCGTGTGGAAACGGCAGCCGGTCGGCGGGTTCAGCGGGCTCGGCACGTCGCCCTGCAGGATCTGGCGCTTGCGGCTGCGCTCCAGCTCAGGATCGGTTTCCGGCACGGCCGAAAGCAGCGCCTTCGTATAGGGATGCAGCGGATTGTCGAAGAGTTCTTCGCGCGTTGCGAGCTCGGCCAGCCGACCGAGATACATGACGCCGACGCGCGTGCTGATGTGGCGCACGACGGCCAGGTCATGGGCAATGAAGAGATAGGTCAGGCCATACTTTTCCTGCAGATCAAGCAGCAGGTTGATGATCTGCGCCTGGATCGACACGTCGAGCGCCGAGATCGCCTCGTCGCAGACGATGAATTTCGGCTGGCAGGCAAGCGCACGCGCAATGACGACACGCTGGCGCTGGCCGCCCGAGAGCTCGTGCGGGTAACGCTGGGCAAAACGCGTCGGCAGGCCGACATCGGTCAGCAGGGCTGCGACCTTGTCCTTCAGCTCCGCCTTGGTGGCAAGCTTGTGGAACAGGATCGGCTCGCCGATCGCCTCGCCGACCGTCATGCGCGGATTGAGCGTCGAATAGGGATCCTGGAACACGATCTGCAGGTCGCGGCGGAAGGGCCGCATCTGCTTTTCATCGAGCGTGGCGATATCCTGGCCCTTGTAGACCACCTTGCCGCTCGTCGCCTTGTAGAGATTGAGGATGGTGAAGCCAGTCGTCGACTTGCCGCAGCCGGATTCGCCGACGAGGCTCAGCGTCTCGCCTTCCATGATCTCCAAGTTAACATTGTCGAGCGCATAGACGGTCGCCGAGCGTTCTCCGAAAGCACCGAGCTTGACGTGGAAATGCTTGACGAGGTTTTCGATCTTCAAGAGCGGTTGGGCACTCATCATGCAGCCTCCTGCATTCTCTGGACGACGAAACAGGCGGCGCGATGCGCTTTATTGCCGGCAATTGGCTCAAGACGCGGCACGCGTTCATGACAGACGGCTTCGGCCAGCGGGCAGCGCGGCGCAAAGGGGCAACCCTTCGGACGACGGCCAGGCTCCGGCGGCGTGCCGCCGATCGACGACAGGCGGCTTGCCGGCGCATCCGAAAGCTTGGGGATCGAGGACAGGAGACCACGCGTATAGGGATGGCTGGGACGAGCATAGAGCTCGTCCACCGGCGCATCTTCCACGACCGTGCCGGCATAGAGCACGGCGACGCGATCGACGAGGCCCGCGATCAGCGCTAGGTCGTGGGTGATCCAGACGACGGACATGCCGAGCTTGGCGCGCAGATCCTTCACCAGATCGACGATCTGGGCCTGGATCGTCACGTCGAGCGCGGTGGTCGGCTCGTCGGCGATCAGAAGCTTCGGATTGCAGGCAAGGCCGATCGCGATCATCACGCGCTGACGCATGCCGCCCGAAAGCTCGTGCGGATAGGCCATCAGTCGTTCTTCCGGGCCGGGAATGCCGACGAGGCGCAGAAGCTCGACGGCCCGACCCTGTGCCTCTTTCTTCGACATTTTGCGATGATAGATCAGCGGCTCGCAGATCTGGTCGCCGATGCGCATGACGGGATTGAGCGAGGTCATCGGATCCTGAAAGACGAAGCCGACATCGCCGCCGCGCACCTTGCGCAGCTCGCCATTCGACATTGTCTGCAGGTCGCGCCCATCAAATGTCGCCGAACCTTTCGTCACCTTGATCTTGTTCGGCAACAGCCGCATCAGGCTCAGCATCGTCAGGCTCTTGCCGCAGCCGGATTCACCGACGACTCCGAGCGTTTCGCCCTTGTTGACGTAGAGGTCGATGCCGTCAACCACGACGGCCGGGCCACGGCGCGTATCGATCTCGATGGTGAGATCCTTCACGTCCAGCAGACGTTCGTTGCTTGTTGCATTCATCATTTGCTGCCCCGCGGATTGAGTGCGTCGTTGAGGCCGTCGCCGAGGAAGCTGAAGGCCACCGAGGCAAGGCCGAGCACGGCCGCCGGAGCGGCGAGGAGATGCGGATAATGCTGCCAGACGCGCAGGCCGTCCGAAATCATGTTGCCCCAGCTGGGGGTCGGCGGATTGACGCCAACACCGAGGAAGCTGAAGGCGCTTTCCAGCACCATGGCCGTGCCGAGGCCGGCGCTGACGGAAACGATCAGCGGACCGAGCGCATTCGGCACGATGTAGCGGAGGATGACGATCCAGTTGGAAAGGCCAAGCGCCTGGGCCGCCATGACGTAAGGACGGTTACGGATCGACAGAACCTGGGCGCGCACGAGGCGCGCATAGGGCGGCCAGGAGATGAGTGCCATCGAACCGAAGACCAGGATGAAATCCACCCAGACCGTCTGGCGATAGAAGGGATTGAGGGTCGCAAGATACTGCGCCTCCATCCACCGGGTGATCGGCGTCTTCAGCGATGCATTGATGACGACGACGAGAAGCAGGTTCGGCACCGACATCGTCACATCCGTCAGCCACATGATGACCCGGTCGAAGGGATTGCCGAAGAAGCCAGCGATGGCGCCAAGCAGAAGCCCGATCACGACAGCGATAAAGGTGACGATGACGGCAACGAGGAAGGCCGTGCGTGTGCCGAAGACGATACGGCTGAAGACGTCGCGGCCGAGATCGTCGGTGCCGAAGAAATGCGCCAATGATGGCGGCGCGTTGCGCGAAGCAAGATCCTGGCTGAGATAGTCATAGGGCGTCAGAGACGGACCGAAGATCGCCGCAAAGGCAAGGATTACGATCACGATGAGGCCGAAGATCGCAAGCTTGTTGCGCTTCAGGCGATGCCAGGCATCACGCCACAGGTTGACGGGCGGTTCCTCGGCCGTGTCGATCGTCGAAAGAGGAATGGCGGACATGGTCAGCGGCTCCTTCTGGAATCGTTAGCGCGCGGATCGAGCAGCGGGTAGAGCACATCGACCAGCAGGTTCGACGCCATGACCAGGAAGGATCCGATCAGCGTAATCGCGAGAATGACGGGATAATCGGAGTTGGTGAGCGCCTGCACGGTCAACCGGCCGAGACCCGGCAGGCCGAAGACGAGTTCGACGAAAATCGCGCCATTCACGATCGTGATCATGATGAGGCCAAGCTGTGTAACGACAGGTGTCAGCACTGGCCGCAGAATATGCTTCAGCGCGACAACGATTTCCGGCACGCCCTTCGCGCGAGCGGTGCGAACGAAATCTTCGGACAGCACTTCAATGACGGCGGCGCGCGTCTGGCGCACGATGAGCGCGACCGGCTGGAAGGACAAAACGATGAGCGGCAGGAAGATGCGCACATCGAAGATGCCACCCCAGCCATAGGGCACCTTGATCATCGGTAGAAGCACGATAAGCGCCACCATCAATAGCGGACCGGCGACATAGGCCGGGATCGCCCAGAGGAACAGCGCTGTACCGAGGATTGTGTAGTCGACACGGTTGTTCTGGTTCAGAGCGGCGATCATCCCGAGCGGGATCGCAACGACCGCCGTCAGGATGATGGAACAGAGAGCGAGCTGGAAAGAAACGGGCGCGGCGGCAGAGACCATGGCCCAGACCGAACGACCCGAGCTCAGCGAATTGCCGAACTGGCCGTGCAGGAGGTTCCAGATGTAAAGACCGAACTGCTCGATGAAAGGCTTGTTGAGACCTGCACTTTCGCGGATCGCCTCGATGCGCTGCGGGTTATAGGCGACGTCACCAGGCGCGCGCAGGAAGATCAGCTTGATCGGATCGCCCGCACCATAGAAGGCCATCGCGTAGACGGCCATCATCACGACCAGGACGGACGGAATCCAGATGGCAAATCGCGTGAGCACGTAGCGTAGCAAGGCCACCTCCCATTCTTGCCCGGCGCATTCCCGCGGGAGGCCGCAGCCGCCGGTTCTTCTTGAAACGTGGCGCGAAGACCTTTCGGCCTTCGCGCCGCTGCTTTGGCCGCATCATGCGGCCCTGCTATCGGCCTCAGCCGATGGAAACGTCCCAGGGAGCCACGACCTGCCAGTCGAGGTTCTTTTCCATGGCCTTGACTTCCTTGGTTGCCCAGCGCGACATCGCCTGAGAATACCATGGAAGGAAGGCCCAGTCGTCGCGGAACACCTTCTGGGCTTCCTGTGCCAGCTTCACGCGATCCGGGTCGTCGGCAGCCTTGGTCGCCGCTTCGGCAAGCAGGCTATCCACCTTGGCGTTCTTGTATCCGCCGAGTTTGTTCTGGGCATTCGAAGACGAGGACGCGATGGAGCCTGCAAGATAGGAGACGGCATCGGGAACACGTGTGCCGACGTCATCACGGAAGATCTGCACCGCGTTCTGGTCCGGACCGGCATAGGAGTCCTGCTGCGGCTTCATATCGACTGCGGTGATGCCGAGATTCTGGCGCCACTGCTCGGCGATGAACTGGGCGGCCGCCTGGATCGCCGGGCCGGAAATGCCGACGAACAACAGCTTGGGAAGACGCTCCGGACCACCATAGCTCGATTCAGCCAGCAGCTTCTTGGCCGCTGCCGGATCATACGGATAGGGTTCGAAGCCGGAATTGTCCGCTCCCGGAACCGAGTTCAGGATCTGGTCGGCCTTCTTGTGCGGACCATCCGGATAGGACGCCTTGAACAGACCATCGCGATCGACCGCCATGATCAGCGCCTGGCGAACCTTGGGGTCATCCATTGGCGCGCGCGACGTGTTGAACCAGAAATGCTGGCTGGTTGGGATCAGCGGGCCTGCGGAAAATTCCGGGCCGAGATCCTGGATGATCGTCGATGTGACGAGTTCGGTATGAGCATTATATTCGCCTGATTTGATCAGCGACGTCGCGGTGACATTGTCTTCGATCGAGCTGATCTCAATGCGGGCGAGCTTCGGCTTCGGGCCGAAGAACTTCTCGTTCGGCTCGAAGGTGAGTGTGCCGGCATCGATATCGATTGCCGTCAGTTTGAATGGGCCGGAATAGACGGCCTTGCTGTCTGGCTTGTACCAATCAGCTACTTCCTCGCCATCGCTACCGCGCGACTGTTCAGCCTTGGTGATCGGAACGATATGGTTGGCGAGACGCATGAAGAAGATCGGATCGGCTTCCGTCAGCGTGCAGACAACGGTCGATTCGTCAGGCGTTGCAACGCCGGTCAGCTCATTGCCGGAGCCGTCAGACATTTCCTTATAACCGGCGACCTTGCTCAGAACCTGATCGACGCGCTGGTTCTTCGTATTGGGCATGGCGGAAACCTGCCACGAGCCCTTGACATCGGCCGAGGTAATCTTGCTGCCGTCGGAGAAGACGGCCTTCGGGTCGATCTTGAAAGTCCAGACCTTCTTGTCCGGCGAGTCCCAGCTCGTGAAGACGTAAGGCTGGATCTTGCCTTCCGTGTCGAAATACATCGGCGAAGCCCACCAGAAGGAGTTCCAGCGGAAGGTTCTGCCGCCGCCGCGCAGCGGCGACCAATCCTGGTCGAAGGCCGGATTGATGGCCTTCAAGACCTGGCCGTCCTGCGCCATGACGATGCGGGCGCTCGCGCCAAAGAGCGAGAAGCCGACGCCGGCCGCAAGCCCGAGCTTCAGCGCGTTACGACGGGAAATCTGCGAAAAGTTTTGGTCGTTACCAATTGTCATTTGCTCCTCCGTGGCAAATAGCGCGCCTTTCGAAAGACCTCCCCGAAGCTGCGCGATATGGCCCCGACATTTGCGCGATAATGTAAATCTGTCAATGGAAAATAACGAATGAAAGATTAAATGCGATAACGCCAATTATTTATCTAGAAAAATCAATATCATAAAGATTGACGTTCGAAGTTTTCAGATTTGTAAGATTGACAACTCCGTCACATTGGGATGAATACGACGGCGTAAGAACGTGCCTGGAGGCCCGATCTGACGAGGAGGACAACTTTGAGCAATCACAAGATTACAGGCGTTTATAGCGCCGCTACCACCCCTCTCAACGCCGATGGCAGCCCGGATCTCGGCCTGTTCACCGAACATTGCCAGCGACTGATTGAAGAAGGTTGTCACGGCGTGGCGCTGCTCGGAACGACTGGCGAAGCCAACTCCTTCTCTTCCGCTGAGCGCCGTGTGATCCTTGAAGCCGCACTGAAGGCTGGCATTCCCTCGGACAAGCTCCTGCCGGGCACTGGCGTTGTCGCCATTCCCGAGACAGTCGAGTTGACGAAACATGCGCTCTCGCTCGGCGTTACCAAGGCGGTCATGCTGCCCCCCTTCTATTACAAGGGCGTTTCCGACGAAGGGCTGTTCACCGCCTATGCGCAGATTCTGGAGAAGATCGGCGACACTAGGCTGCAGGTGATCCTCTATCATATCCCGCAGGTCTCAGGCGTTCCGCTCTCCATTCCGCTGATTAGCCGCCTTGTCGAAGCCTTCCCGGAGACGGTCGTCGGCATTAAGGAATCTGCCGGTGATTTCAATAACATGCAGGAAATCATCGCAACCTGCCCTGGCTTCTCGGTACTCTGTGGTGCCGACCCGCTGCTGTTACCACTCCTGAAGGCTGGCGGCGCCGGCTGCATCACCGCCACGTCGAACCTCGTCGCAAACTCGCTGCGCACGGTTTACGACCACGTTCACGACGAAACGAAGGGTGCAGCGGTCGAGGCCGCACAGGCGCGCATCAATGCCTTCCGCACCCTGTCGAACTCCTATGTCCAGATCCCCACGATCAAGGCCATGGTCGGCCTGAAGACCGGCAATGCAGATTGGAGACGCACGCGCCCGCCGCTGGTGCCGCTCAATGATGCCGAATACGCGGCACTCGCCGAAGGCTATGCCAAGCTGCCGTAAAGGAGGAATGCCATGCAAACGACAGGTTTGAAGCCCGAGGACGTGCCGGCTTTGATGGACGGCGTCCTCAGGACAAATACCGCCCAGACTGGCCGTTTTGATGCCTATCTGCCCTCTCCCTGCATTCAGAACCATGCCGCCAATCTCGCCTTTCTGGCCGATGGCACGCTGACCTGCGTCTGGTTCGGCGGCACGATGGAGGGCATGGGTGACATCTCGATTTACATGTCGCGGCTCGCTCCCGGCGCGGATCGCTGGTCCGAACCTGAGAAAATGTCTGATGATCCGGCAAGATCCGAGCAGAATCCCTTGATTTTCAACGCACCGGATGACCGCGTCTGGCTGCTCTATACTTCGCAAACGTCTGGCGACCAGGACGGCGCAGTTGTCAAATGCCGGATCTCCGCAGACGGCGGCAAGAGTTTTGCCGCACCCACCATCCTCTGCGACCTGCCCGGCACCTTCGTGCGCCAGCAAATTATCGTGAATGGCAATGGCGACTGGCTGCTCCCCGTCTTCCGCTGCATCAGCTTACCCGGCCAGAGATGGAGCGGCGACGCCGACACAGCAGGCGTTCTGATCTCCCGCGATCGCGGAAAAAGCTGGCAGATGAAGGAGATAGAAAACAGTCTGGGTGCTGTGCACATGAATATCGTGCCGGTCGGTGCCGACAGGATGATCGCTTTCTTCCGCGACCGGTATTCGGAAAACATTCGCGCTTCGCTGTCATCAGACCAAGGCGAGACCTGGAGTGCGCCCGAGCCGATCAATCTGCCCAACAATAATTCCTCGATCCAGGCCACAAGGCTGACGGACCGGAGAATCGCGATGGTTTACAACCACAGCAACGCCGCCTCCTCCGACGCCAGACGTCAGTCCCTCTATGACGAGATCGAAAGCGACAAGGCGCCTGTCGCAGAAATGTCGAATATCCCGGCCAGAAAGGCCATCTGGGGAGTTCCGCGCGCGCCGCTCAGCCTTGCAGTTTCTGCCGATGCAGGCGGTCATTTCGAACGTAAACTCGATCTCGATACCGGCGACGGCTACTGCCTGAGCAACAATTCGAAGGATAGGCTCAATCGCGAGTTCTCCTACCCCTCCATCACGCAGGGGCCGGATGGCGCACTTCACGTGGCCTACACCTATTATCGACGCGCCATAAAATATGTCCGCCTTCCATTAGAATCAATTACTTAGAAGTCATCACAAATAGCCGACTGCGAGTATTGGCGGGCCGAATGTTTGAAGCAATTCGGCCCGCCAATACTCGCAGTCATTTTACAAATGAACCACACGCGATTGACAAGCTGAGCCAGCGAGACGAAGCGCCGTCTCGGAATAAATATATTTATATATATCAACATGTTGCGCTAAATTCGCGGCTCACGAAACCCTTTGCGATCGCCGAAACCAATCAACATGCGATAAAAATCCGCATTCATTCTTGCCAAAAACCATCGGACAGGATAACAACTTTACATGATAGACGGTCAAGTCCGTCGCGCATCGGGAGGACCGTTTATGGTCAGTTTGGATTCACCTGTTACCGTTGTTCGGCCACACCTGATCGAGTTCGGCGTCGGAACCTCGGGGAAATTGGGCGCCTGGGCGGCCAGCAAGGGTTATCTCCGAACGCTGATTATCTCGGACGCCTTCAATGCCGCACGCATCGATATGTTGCAGTTGAACGGCGAAGTTTCGGTCTTCTCGGATGTTACGCCCGAGCCGGATATTGCCAATCTCGACAAGGTGCTTGCTGCGGCCGAAGCGACGCAGGCTGAGCTCATCGTCGGCTTCGGCGGGGGCAGCGCCATGGACCTGGCCAAGCTCGCTGCCGTACTTGCCGGCTCTCGGCAGACGCTTCGCGAGGTTGTCGGCCCCAACAAGGTGCAGGGTCCGCGAAAGGTAGCGCTCGCGCAGGTTCCGACGACATCGGGCACGGGCAGCGAGGCCGGCATCCGCGCTCTGGTAACAGATCCCGAGACCAAGGCCAAACTTGCGGTCGAGAGCCTTCACATGCTCGCCGACATTGCTGTCATCGATCCGTCGCTGACCTTCTCCGTTCCGGCCCGCACCACAGCGGCAACCGGTGTCGATGCCATGGCCCATTGCGTCGAGGCCTTCACCAATCGCAAGGCGCATCCGATGATCGACATGTATGCGATCGAAGGAACGCGGCTTGTCGGCAAATATCTTGCTCGCGCCGTCCGCGACGGCTCGGATGCCGAAGCTCGTGCCGGCCTTTCGCTGGCCTCGCTCTATGGCGGCTTCTGCCTCGGCCCGGTCAACACGGCGGGCGGCCATGCGCTTGCCTATCCGCTCGGCACCCGCTGGCACGTCGCTCACGGCGCCGCCAATGCGCTGATCTTCCCGCATGTACTTGCCTTCAACACGCCGGCCGTACCGGAGAAGACAAAGGCGGTAATGGAAGCCCTCGGCTATGACACGTCCGATACCGTCCAATCGGTCTTCGATGCAGCCTATGCCTTTTGCGCCGACCTCGGCATCGAAATGACCTTGTCGGGCCTCGGCGTGCCGAAGAACGATCTCGACGCCATGGCTGACGACGCGTTCGCCATCCGCAGGCTGCTCGACAACAATCCGCGCGACTTGACGCGTACTGACATACGCTCGATCTATGAAGCGGCCTATTGAGGCGGGGCTTTCAAGAGGAATTTGATTGATGGACAGAAATGCAAAAGTCGCGGTGACCCTTGGTGACCCCGCCGGCGTTGGCCCCGAAGTGATTGTCAAGGCGCTGGTCGCCCTGCCGGCAGCCGAACGGCGCGATTTCGTCATCGTCGGCAACACAGAAGCGCTGGAGCGAGCTGCGCGCGCAGCCGATGTCAGCCTGAGCTTCGGCCCCTCAGCCTCTGACGACGGAAATACCATCGCCGTCGATGAGGTGCCGCTTGATGCCCCCCTCCCCGAGATCGGTAAGGTCAGCCCTGTCGCGGGCGATGCGTCGGTTCGCTACATCGCCCGTGCCGTCGATCTGGCAATGTCGAAAGAAGCCGACGTCATCGTTACGGCGCCGATCAACAAGGAAGCGATGAACCTCGCCGGCCATCATTTCGATGGCCATACCGGCCTGCTGGCACACCTGACCGGTTCCAAGAGCTCCTTCATGCTGCTCGCCTCTGAGCGGCTGAATACCATTCACGTCTCCACCCATGTCTCGCTGAAGGGTGCGATCGAGCGGGCGAAGACCGAACGCGTGCTGGCAACGATCGAAGCCGGCCACAATCACTTCATGCGCCTCGGCAAGAAGGCTCGCATCGCCGTTGCCGGTCTCAACCCGCATTGCGGCGAAAACGGCCTCTTCGGAACCGAAGACACGGAATTCCTGGCACCTGCCGTCGAACTCGCACAGGCCAAGGGTATCGACGTGGTCGGCCCCATCTCCGCCGACACGGTCTTTGCCCGCGCTTATAACGGTGCCTTCGATCTGGTGATCGCGCAATATCACGACCAGGGTCACATCCCGATCAAGCTGGTCGCTTTTGATACCGCCGTGAACGTCTCCCTCGGCCTGCCGATCGACCGCGTCTCCGTCGACCACGGCACCGCCTTCGACATCGCCGGAACCGGCCGCGCCAACCACGTCAACATGTTGTCGGCCATCGCTTATGCACGGCTGATGGCGAGGTCTCCACGCCGGGCGGCAGTGCCTGCCTCCTGAGCAATGGAGGCCTAATCAGTGCCTGGCCGCAAGAGCCGCCAGTAGCCGGCTTTTCCGCCGGCATACGCGATAGAGGCCGTCCGGCCCATCCTCGGCGCGATTGGATACCAACATCTATCGCGACCACCGTGCTATAATGTGGTCTGTATTCGCCAGCAGCTTGCGGACGGCGTTGCGCGCCATGTTCGGTCGTTGCAATCGGACGCTTTTCTCAATGTTTTCATGAAGCTTGATAACGTATTGCAAGTCGTCTTCCTCTCGCGTGACATGGGCGAAAAGGTGGTTCAGCGCCGATTCGATCAATACGCCGAGCGGCACCAGCAGATCATTTCCCGAGGCGTGCAAGATCGCGATGTGAAATCGCGCATCGGCTTCTGTTCGCTGCTGGAGTGACGTCGCCTGATCCATGTCTCGCAGGGCTTGACTGATCGCCTCCATCTGGGCCTCGCTTCGGCGCGCAGCAGCAAGCGCTGTCGCTTCCGGCTCGATCATGTGCCTGAGTTCTTGCACCGCCCGCAAAAATGATTCACGATCGGGAGAGGCCACATACCAGCCCAAAACATCCCGATCCAGCAGGTTCCACCGCTCCTTGGGTTCGACCCAACTGCCGATTTTCGGGCGCGAGGAAAGCAGGCCCTTTGCCATCAACATCTTGATCGCCTCGCGCACCGCCGATCGGCTGACGTCAAAGACTTGTGACCATTTTGCCTCGTTTGGCAGGATCGTGCCGGGCGGATAATCACCACGCACTATCCTGAGGCCGATCTCGCCTGCCAAAGACAGATGAACACTCGCTCCGGTCATGCGGGCGGCATTTGGGCGCCTTGTGGTAGCTGAGCTGTCAGCCGTCGCCACCTCGACCGGGGTCGTCGGCCTTCCCAATTTCTTGTCAGGCATTTATTTCTACTGCCTCAGCATTCTTTCGACTGTCCGCATGGACCATCAAAACAATCGTAATAACGAGGAAGTCGCCTGCGATTTGATCCGGCGCAGCGCGCGGAATTCAGGGCGCGCCAAGCCCTGCAGATCTTTCGATCCGTCACATGAAGGCAGTCGGCGCACCCTGACCTGGTGCGCCGAGCCATGAGCCTACTTTTGAATGCAGGTATCAACCGTGTCCTTCGTGCACTCATCGAGGCCGGTGAAGACCGGATCGTCGACTGCCTTGCCCGCAATCAGATCCATCATCACCGTCGGTGCCTTGTAGCCCATCTCGAACGGCCGTTGACCGACGAGTGCGGTCACCAGGCCTTCCTTCGCAATGGCAATCTCGTCGCCGATCGTGTCGGCCGCACCGATGACGAATTCATTGCTGCCAATCTTCTCAGCCATCGGCTTGAACAGGTCGCGATAGGGTTGCGGTGCGCCGAACAAGGGCCAGCCACCCATGATGCCGAATGCATCGAGGTCGGGATTGGCCGCGAGGATATCGGTCATTGCCTGCACGCCCTTGGCACCGTCGTCATTGGTAAAGACCGGGCAGCCGGCGACTTCCGTCCAGCCGCCTTCGCCTTTCAATTCCGTAAGGCCCTTCTGGCCGGTGAGCGTGTCACGCATACCCTGCGCGCGACGCAGAATATTGTCTGCTCCCGGATTGCCTTCGATCGTGCAGATCTTGCCACCCTTCGGCTTGGCCTTCTTGATGTACTCACCGATACGTGCGCCCATCAGATAGTTGTCGGTGCCGAGATAGGTCTTGCGCAAGGCTGCGTCCTCCGCTGCAAGATCGGCATCAAGCGTCATCACCGGAACGCTCGGATTTGCGGTCTTCAGTGTCTGGGCGATGAGCTTTGCGTTTGACGGCGAAATCGCGATTGCGGCAGTGTCTGCCTTACCCAACATATCCTGTACGATCTGCGCTTCGCCGGCTTCATCGGATGTTGATGCCGGACCGGTGTAGAAGCACTCATATTCCGCGGAAGGGTTCTCCTTGTTCCACTTCTGGCAACCCTGATTGATTGCTTCGAAGAACGGATTGTCGAGACCCTTCACGACGATGACGAGTTGCTTCTTCGCCAAGGCCTGCCCTGCGGTTAATGCTAAAACTGCGGCTGTAAGTAGTAATGCCTTCCTCATGGTTTCCTCCCTTGAAACAGACGGGCACGGCATGCCCGCCACACGAAATCAACCCGGATACCACACGATACGAGGCTCCTCCTTCGAACGCTCGTATTGCCACGCCGAGTTGATAAGCATTTCGAGATCGTAGTCTGGCCGCCAATTGAGCAGGTATTTCGCCTTGCTGTTGTCCATCCAGTTGGAATGGAAGCGGCTTGGTATCTCGACCGAGTCGAGATTTCGCGTGCGGGACAGGTAAGCGGCGACTTCAGCATAGTCGACGGGTCGGTCCATGCAGATATTGAAGAGTTGCCTCTCCGCCCTGGGGTTGTCGATCGCTGCCAAAATTGCCGATACGAGGTCGTCGACATGCACGAAATTGCGTTTCAGCGGACGACCGTCAGCATCGAGCAGCAACGGGACCGTGCCCACGGCCGCATAGCGTCGCGCCGCTTCTTCCGGAACGAGCGTCTTCCAGTCCGGGCCGCCAAAGACGTCATCCCCAAAGGACAACGAATACTTGAAATCGTCCTTCTCCATGATCCACGGCGCCCGGAGGCAACACCCGTTAAGGCCATACTGAATGCCGAACTGCTCCAGCATGACCTCCTCAAGAACCTTGGAGAGCGCATAGCTTCCGGGATAGGCGCAATGGGGGGCGCTCTCGGTGATCGGACCGGAATGGCGATAGTGGAAATGCCCAATGCCCGCGTCGCCGCCGATCAGGATGAACTGACGTGCCGTGACGCTTCCGCGGAACTCTTCGAGAAGCCAGAAGAGACCCTTGACCGTAACGTCCATGACGTCTTCAGGGGTTTCCTTACACGTGGCGAGATGCACGACATGGGTAACATCGTTCAGCGCTGCTGCCACGATATCGCGATCGGCGATCGAGCCGCGGATGACTTCGACGCGATCGGTCGCCTCGCACAAACGGTTGTGACAAAGCGCGCGAACACGGGCTTTGGAAAATCTCGGATCGTCAAGCAGCCCAGCAATGAAGCGCTGCCCGACCTTGCCCGTCGCACCGGTAACAAGGATCAGCATGCTCTCTCTCCCAGTGATAGCTAATATTCGCGCGCCACTTCCGTCAATTGATATTTGTCTGACAAAACAGATTTTTGTTACAATAGGCTCAGCATCTCGGACAATGAGTTGACGCTGTCGCAGGGTTTTGCGTAAATGCTCATATTCGCTTTTCCTGGGAGGATATTGGAGAAGCGAATTCGCCTGAGCCTCGCATCAAAAACAGGCTGGGCTTGGAGCGAACGGATAGCGACAGTTTTGGGAGGCCAGAAGGCTGGTGGCGGTTCTCGAGCTCACCAATATTTCCAAACATTTCGGTGCCATCCAGGCCGTCAACGACGTTTCGTTTTCGCTCGAAGCGGGACAAGTCGTCGGCCTCATGGGTGACAACGGCGCTGGCAAGTCCACGCTGGTCAAGATGATCGCCGGCAACTTTCGACCGAGCCACGGAACCATGAGTCTCGATGGAACCGAGATCGTCCTGCATAAGCCGAAGGAGGCGCGGCTGCATGGCATCGAAATCGTTCATCAGGATCTGGCGCTCTGCAACAACCTTACGGCGGCGGCAAACGTGTTCCTCGGACGAGAATTGCGACGCGGCATATGGCCCGTTCGCATTCTCGACTACAAAGCCATGTACAAGCGCGCCGGCGAGATCTTCCGCGAGCTCAAATCGGAGACGCGGCCACGCGATCTCGTCAAGCAGATGTCAGGTGGCCAGCGGCAAGCAGTCGCGATTGGCCGGACGATGCTGTCGGAAGCGAAAATCGTGCTGATGGACGAGCCGACGGCCGCCATTTCCGTGCGCCAGGTCGCCGAGGTTCTCAATCTGATCCGCGAATTGCGTGACCGGGGCATTGTCGTCGTCCTGATCAGCCACCGCATGCCCGACGTCTTTTCGGTCGCAGACCGTGTGATCGTGATGCGGCGCGGTAGAAAAGTAGCCGACAAGCCAATTGCGGCAAGTTCGCCTGAGGAAGTGACGGGGCTTATCACCGGCGCCATCGAACAGGTGTGATCGATGCTATCCGCCGCAGCGAGAAAGAAGAAGGTCGACGATGGCGATTACACTTGACCAGACGATCGGGCAGAAGCAACGGAGCTGGCTTGCGTCGATCTTGGGCGGCCAGACATTCTGGGTTCTGATTGCCGTCATTCTCGCCTGCATCTTCCTGTCGATGACGACAGATTCCTTTGCAACGTCGAAGAACATCTACAACATCACCCGCAACGTCACGTTCGTCGCAATTATCGCGCTGGGCATGACGCTGGTCATCATCACCGGGGGCATCGATTTGTCCGTTGGCTCCGTGCTCTGCCTGTGCAGCATGGTGCTGGCGGTCGTCATGCATGCGGGATACAGCATTGAGATCGGCATCGCCGCGTCGATCGGGACTGCTCTTGTGGTCGGAGCGTTCAACGGCCTATTGATTGCGTATCTCGGCTTCCCACCCTTCGTCGTCACGCTCGGAATGTTGTCGATTGCGCGCAGCCTGGCGATGGTCGCATCCAACAACACCGTCGTTTTCCAGTTTGGGCCCGATCACGACAAGCTACTGGCGCTGGGTGGTGGCGCCTGGTTTTTCGGCATCGCAAATCCGGTGCTCTACATGATCGTACTGGCGCTTCTTACCGGCTTTGTGCTGCGCTGGACCAAGTTTGGCCGCTACGTTTTTGCCATCGGCGGTAATGAGCACGCCGCGACACTGACAGGCGTTCCCGTACAGATGATCAAGGTCGTCGTATATATGATCTCCGCCCTCTCGGCTGGGGTCGCCGGCATCATTCAAACCGGCTGGCTCGGAGCAGTCACCACAAATATCGGCGCGGGCATGGAACTCCAGGTCATTGCGGCCGCCGTCATCGGCGGCGCCAATCTGGCTGGCGGTGTCGGCACTGCCTTCGGGGCGTTGATCGGCGCCGCGCTCATTGAGGTTATCCGCAACAGCCTCGGCCTGCTCGGCATCAACGCCTTCTGGCAAGGCAGCTTTATCGGCGGGGCAATTGTGCTCGCCGTTCTCTTCGATCGAATTCGCAACCTGCGACGCGATGAATAGGCGAACGCGGGTCGCCGAGCGAAGTGTGTCCCATTAAATGTTTCCAGGCTCGCACCTGCGCCACGATCAGCTGTATTCCGTAATTCGCTAACCGCACCGACAATCAGTCCGGGCAAGGCAAGCGCGGCTGCAGAAACACAAAAGCCCTCCGAGATGGAGGGCTTTTGTTTTGATCCTTTAGGAGGACTGTTTGTTTGGGTTACGGTGTTTGCGGCATCCGCTTCACTTGGCCTTGAGATTATGGTCCGCAGGACGGCGAGTTAGCCTCGCCAGCGGCGCAGTTGTTTTCGGCGCCGGCGATAGTCACGGCGCGATGTCTTTCGCAAGACGAGAGAGGGGAAGATTTGTGAGGTGCTCTGGATTTGCAGTTTTCTGTTTTGCTGCGTCGGCTTTGGGCGCTTTGGCGGCTTTCGAGACGTTGCATGCTCGTCGCACAAAAAAAGCCCGCTTGGATGCGGGCTATATGATTGGTTGCGGGGGCAGGATTTGAACCTGCGGCCTTCAGGTTATGAGCCTGACGAGCTACCGGGCTGCTCCACCCCGCGTCCAGCGCAAATCCCTTTGGGATTTGTCGCGGCTACGCAAAGCGCGTGCGCTTTGCGGATCTGTGCCGAGCAAATTGCGAAGCAATTTGTCTCGCGTTCATGAGGCACCAAACACAAAAGGCCGCTTTGATAGCGGCCCTTGTTACCGGCTTTGGGCCGTAAGATTTCGTTCAGAGAAGATATTCACGAGTTGCGTTTAGCAGACCTGGCAGCGACCGACTCTCCCGCGTCTTAAGACGAAGTACCATAGGCGCTGGGGCGTTTCACGGCCGTGTTCGGAAAGGGAACGGGTGCAG